>Ga0075424_100003455_pt1 | contig 14801 bp, 12 predicted proteins | sample SoiMethybrSBSTD3_FD_75301 | JGI IMG/M metagenome (GOLD analysis project Ga0075424, IMG submission 75301) | Bulk soil microbial communities from a Populus tree surrounding site in Tennessee, USA - Soil MetaG P. TD hybrid SBSTD3 | ecosystem: Environmental > Terrestrial > Soil > Tree plantation... | reverse complement strand
CCCGGCGACCCCGGAGGCCAAGTACGCGTCGGCGTCCTGCCCGACCGCGACGGCACCGCGCACTGCCGACTTCAACGAGGACGTCTCCGACAAGCCGGCGTACCTCAGTAGCCATCCGAAGATCGGCGTCCTGAACATCGACAAGCTCGCGCTCATGCGGTGCCAGACACTCCTCAGCGTGGACGACCAGGTCGGCCGCCTGGCGGCGGCGCTCGCGGACACGGGCCGGCTCTCGAACACGCTTGTCGTCTTCATGAGCGACAACGGCTACCTGCTCGGCGCGCACCGGTGGAACGGCAAGACGGTGCCCTACGAGGAGGCCACCCATGTACCGCTCCTCGTGCGCTGGGACGGCCACGTGCCGTCCGGAGCCGTCGACGACGGCATCGTGCTGAACCTCGACATCGCCCGCACGCTTGCGGACGCCGCCGGCGTCGCGGCGCCGGGCGCGGGCGGGGTGGACGTGCTGGCGGGTGGCACGCACACGGACTTCCTCCTCGAGCACCAGAGCGAGGCTCCCGGGCAGGAGGGCACGGTGCCTCCGTACTGCGGCGTCCACACCGCGACGAGGCTCTACGTGCAGTACGTCACCGGCGAGCAGGAGCTCTACGACCTCGCGAAGGATCCGTTCGAGACCACGAACCTGGCGCGCGATCCGTCGCGTGCCCAGGAGCTGGCGGATCTGCATGCACGGGCGATGGCGCTCTGCACGCCGCGGCCGCCCGGCTGGTCGCTGCCGTAAGGCGAGCGCAGGCGCCGGGTACAATCACGTCTGCCGCGGCGCCGCGTGGTACCGTGGCGCTCCGGGTCCACCGGATCGGGGCGCATAGCTCAGCTGGGAGAGCGTCCGCTTCACGCGCGGAAGGTCACAGGTTCGAGCCCTGTTGCGCCCATCGCCACCCGTGCAGATAGGCGGAACGACGCATTCCTCCATGGATCAGACGTGTCAGGGAAGCCGCAAATGCCCGGGCCGTGCCCCCCTCCGTGGCCCAGCATCCCACCTCGGTAACCCCACGGCCAAACCCAGAGGGTGCGGGTCCAAAAACGCCGAAGGCCCGCCGTGGGTGAAACCTCGAAGTGGCGCTTGAGCAGCGTTGAGCCAGCCACCCGGTAACGGCGAGAAGTGCGCCGCCGCCGCTTGCCACTCAATGCGAGAGGCGTGATACTCCGTCCCTGGGCATGGCTGACGTGGAAACGCAGCAGGCCGCGGCGCCACCGGTGAATCCGGCCACGGTCGCCGCGCACCTCGATACCGCCTGGCGAATCGTTGGCGCAGAACAAGTGCGGCGCGAGGGTCTTGAGCGGAAAGCATCGTCGATAGCGACGTTCTCCTCGGTCGTCATCTCGCTATCGGTGGCGCTGGGTGTGAAGCTCGCAAACGTCGCCGGAGCCTTTGGACCCGTGCTCTACGGCATCGCCTTGGCCGCCCTCTTGGCGTCGGTCGGCGCGGCCCTATGGGTGCTTCTTCCACGGCCGTACGACACCCTTGGGCTGTCGTACGTCGAGCGCTTCCCATCGTGGAGCGAGATCACCAAGCCCACAATGAATGTCCAGGGCGAAACAATTCGCGGGCTTGTCGCGACAGTCCGCTCATCTCAAGAACGCAACCAAGCAAACGCAGGTCGCGTCTTCTGGGCCCTTGTCCTGCTGATGATCGGGGTTTCGCTCCTAGCAGTCGAGGCCGTCATGCTTGCGATCATCCAGTACCAGTGAGCCACTCGGGTGGCGACTCACCGTTCGACCAGCCGCCCCTTGACTCGCCGTTGCATCGAGCCGGTCACGATAGTCCGACAGACGCAACCCCACCGGCTCGGAGCTCGCACTCCCGGGGGCTCGCCGGCATCGTCGTACTTGCTGGCGTCGCAGTGCTGGGCGTCGGCGTTCTCAACCTCGCATCTGGTGGCGAGGAACATGGGTCCGTCGCCGCCGGTGCTCCCCCCGCGACGATCGGGGACATTCGGCAAACCCTCTTCGCCGAAGGCCCGGAGATTGGCTCAGCACTTGCAGGCTCGTCGTCGAGTCCCGATTCGCTCCGGCAGTCGTTGCTGCGGCTGAGTCGTGCCGGGGCATACGGCACCACGCTGGCTAACGGGATATGCAGTGCTGCCGACAGCGGAACGCTCCCACCGACCTCTGCCGACTGGCGGGCGTACCTTGTGGAGTACGTGCTCGTGCACCCAGTCGCCTCGTCCGTCTCACCCCGGATGCTGGTCGACGACCTAGTACGCGACTGGAGTTCCACGGCTCCCGACAGCGTCCAGGTGATGCGGCTTGCGTGTCATGGTCCATCATGACGTCATCGACCGAGCATGACCCGTCCGGCCGCCCAAGGTCGAGACGGCCGACAGCGCCGACACCTACGAGCGCATGAGCGCCTAGTGCGAACGGCGGCCAACGTCTACCAGTCCCGCGAAAACCGCCGCGGCATCGGCTCCCCACTCCGAGGCCGCCGCGGCTTCCCCGGACGAGCACCACGATTACACGCCCGATGCTCTGGCCCCTGGTAGCTGGTCGCGTCGCCTTCGACATGGCCCATATCCCGCGGCTGCGGATCACACGGCAAGTCAGCCGCCAGAGCGAAACGCCGCAATACCAACGCCGACTCATCCGCCGGCATAGGGGAATCCCTGATGCGTGTCCCGGAGCGGCCAGGTGATGCTACTCGACATGACCGACCCAGAGACTCCCAAGCCGGCTCCAGATCGACTCACCCTCGCGTGGTTCACCTGGACGCCGACCCTGCTCGCGCTGGCGATGGTGTGGGATGGAACCCACACATACGTGCCAGGCATCATCCACGTCGACATCGAAGAAATCATGTGGGGGGTCCTCATCGGTCTGGTCGGTCTCTTCTCGTCGCTGAGCGGGCTCCACATCGCGTTTACGGCGGAGGCGGATCTGCGAGACCGAAGCACTCCCCACTGGGGGGCCGCGATGTTCGCCGCCGTGTCGAACCTCGCCGGACTGGCAATACTGGCAATGACGCTTGTCGTACTCAGCAGCTCAGGCAAGTGAACGCGGAGGCTCGGGGGGCTCGAGCTCGGCTTCGGAGACGAGCGCTTCCCAGCGACGGCGCGGTGCGGCGATCGCGCGGGAGTGCGCGCGCTCCCAGGGCGCGATGCGCGGCCCCAGGGCTCGCCAACGGTCCAGGACGGCGGGTCGGCGGCAGCGTGAGGCGACGGCCATCGCTTGGCGAACCCTCCCGACCCGCTTCTGGAAGAGCGGGCCGCCCGGCCCTCCGCCCTCGTTGGCCTCGGGGTGCACGTCGGCAAGCACCAAAGCGGCGGCACGCGCGCCGTTCGCGAAAAGCGCGCGCCGTTCTGCCTGGCGGTGGCGGCGCTCGTCGTCCTGGTAGCAGTCGGCTGGATCGAGCTGAGCGCGCGCACCGAAGAGCGGCGCAGGCGCCCTCCCCGGTAGCTCGGGCCCCGCGTTCCCTAGCGATCGAAGAACGACATGGCTCCGACCTGCTTGTAGGCCGCCAGGGCGTCGGCCGAGGTGTCGGCGCGGTAGTCGCGGCTGCCGCTGCGGGAGTTCGTCCAGAGGACGACGGCGACGTTCCACCGCTTGAAGGTGTCCGCGGCGTCCATGATCCAGTTCGCCTTCCCCATCGAATCGGACGGGCTCTCCTCGCAGCCGATCTCGCCGATGAAAAGCCGCGTGCCGTGGTTCGACGCGAAGCGGTGCGCGGCGCCGAAGATCTGGGTCGCGGTGCGCCATTTGCGCGCGCGGTTGTAGCCGTCGACGCCGATCATGTCGTAGCGGCGGGGGAGATGGTGAACCACGCTCGCCGGCTTCTTGGTGAAGTTGCTGGCCGCGAACACGACGACCCAACGCGCGTTCGTCACGTGCTCCTTGCGGAAGATGCGCCGGATGCGCCCGTAGCTCGCGCGGTACTCGCGGGCGGTGCCGGTGCTGCAGTTGTTCTCCATCTCGTGGTTCCAGGAGAAGTAGACCCGGTACCGGTAGGCCCGCACGTGCCTGGCGATGATGTGCAGGTAGTGGTTGTAGCGGCCGGCGGCGACGTTGCGCCACGACACGCAGCGCCCGTGGAATTGCGAGTTGATGTTCAGGTAGACCGGGTCGCCGCGCCGCTTCATCGTGGAGGCGACGTCGTTTCCGAGATCGCCGTTGTCGATCGGCCGGTAGAAGCGGTACATGTGGAACCGGCGGCCGACGACCGACTCGAACGACGTCAGGGCGCCGAGCGGCGACTGCCCCGACGGCGGCTCGATGTAGGTGCCCCAGTACGCGCCTGTGGCCGCGTTTGCGGGTAGCGGGGTGCATACCACGCAGAGCGTGGCCACGGCGGCCGTGAGCGCGAGGCGGAAGCGCACGGGAGGACAATCGGCTGCGGCCGTAAAGACGGTGTAAAGACGAGCGAAGGATCGTGCAAAGGCGTCATCCCGCCGGCGGGGCCCACCAGTCGGCCTCGCCGTAGAACCTGGCAGCCACTGACTCCGTGCGCAAACGCACCCGCGCGACCTCGTCGGCGCTCAGGCGGTCGTGCCACGTCGAGATGCTCGCCGCGCTGTGCCGCCGGAGCGCATGGATGACGCCCTCCCCGGCGTCTGCCGGGTTCGATGCCGCCGTCGTCTCGGCGACGAAGCGGTCGAAGACCTCCGAGCGCCGGAGCGCGAGCTGCTCGGCAAGACGGGCGAAGCCGGCGCCGGGATCGGTCGACAGGTCCTCGTGGCGGACGAAGATCCAGTCGGGGTGCTCTGACCGGTACCGGTCGACGACGGTGTGGATCACCGTCCACAGGAGCGCGGCCTGGTCGACGACGTCCGGCGGCCGGCGCGCGAACTCCTCGATGTCGGGGCGGAGCTCGGGGACGAGGTCGTCCACCAGTCCAGGCTGGTCGAGGAAGTGCGAGAAGTCGTGCGTCCAGTTGAGGCGGCGCAGGCTGGCCGCATACGCCCCGGGATGCCGGACCATCACCACCACCCGCATCCCCAGCTCGCGCGCGAGCCACGGGGCCGCGAGGACGGCGATCGGGTCTTTCACGAGCGGCCGTGCACCGCGGATGCGATGCGCCGCGAAACGGGCGGCGTCGCGACCCATCCGGCCGGCGTCGCGCAGCGAGCGCAGATGCCGGAGCTCGGCGGCGTACGAGTAGCGGAATCCCAGCGTGCGTCTGAGGTCGGCCTCCATGCCCGGGGGGAGGGCGGCGTCCGCGTAGGTGAACCAGTGCGGCACCTCGGCGCGGAAAACGCCGCGCCGGTGGTCGGGGTTGAACGGCTCGTAGATCATCCCGACGCCCGGCGCGTGCGCCAGCGTCCGACCGACCCAGGTCGTCCCCGACCGGTTGATCCCCGTCACCAGGATCGGGGCGCGACCGGCGGCGCTCACCAGTCCTCGGGGCCGTACATCTGCTCCGCGATCGCGGCGGTGCCCGTGCGGATGCGCTCGATCTCGTCCTCCGTCAGCCGCTTCTTCCAGTTCCACACGTGGGCCGCGCTGTCGCGCCGGATCGAGTCGGCCGTGCTGGCCTCGGCGGGGTTGGACGCGTCGGACGTCTCGGTGATCAGCGCGTCCACCGACGCGTCGCGGGGAAGCGAAAGCCGGTCGAACAGCGCGTGGAACTCCTCGGCCGGTCGCCGCGAGATGTCCTCGAGCCGCAGGAAGGGCCAGTCCGGGTGCCGGGCGCGGTAGGCCGCGAGGGCGTGGTGGATCACGTTCCAGAGCAGGATGGCCTGGTCGACGATCTCCTGCTCGGCGCGCGCGAACGCCTCCAGCTCGGCGCGGAACGGGCCGAGCCAGTCGCGCATCATGAGCGGCTGGGCCAGGAAGTCGCCGAACGGATGGCGCAGGTGGAGGCGCTTCACGCTCGCCGCGAAGGCGGCCGGATGGCGGACGAGGAGGACGGGCTGGGTGGCGAACGTGGCGTTCAGCCACTCGGCCGAGAAGACCGCGATCGGGTCCTTGAGGAGCGGGATCGCCTGCGCGCGCCGGTAGCGCGCGAAGCGTGCGGCGTCGCGAGCCATGCGGGCGGCGTCCTTCGGCGTTCGCAGGCTGCGGAGCTCCGCAGCGGCCGCGTAGCGCCAGCGCAGCATCTCGGCGACGGGGCCGCGCACCGGGCCGTCGTTCTCCTCGCAGACGTACGGGAACCAGTAGGGGAAGTGGGCGGCGCAGGTGCCCGGCCGGTGCAGGATGCTGAACGGCTCCCACACGTACCCGACGGCCGCGGGCGAGGCGGCCAGCACCTGGCCCACCCAGCCGGTGCCGGAGCGATGGGATCCCGTCACGAGGATGCTGCGCACCGCGGCAGTATCACGCGCCGGCGGCGCGGCTCGCGTTGACACTTCCCGGCACCGGGCCGATACTCGAATGGGCATGGCGACGCTCTCGCAACTCATCGCACGTCACCGCGGGGTGAAGCAGCGTGCGGTCGTCCCGGCATACCGCGCCGTGGCGCGGGCGAACGTCTTCCTGCCGGGACCGCGGGTGTTCGCGAACAGCTTCCCGAAGGGCGGCACCCACCTCCTGTCGGCGCTCCTCGGCGAGCTGCCGCGCATGATGTTCTCGGGCGTGCACTGCGCGGCGGGCGACTTCACCGCCGGTGCGCCGCGGGCCGACGCCGCGAACGTGGACTGGGATGCGCTCCGGCGAACGCTGCGACGCGTCAGAAACGGCCAGTTCATGACGGCGCACTTCCCGTACGTGGAGGGCCTCGAGCGCGAGCTCGACGACCTCGGCTACCGGTCGCTCCTCATCCTGCGCGACCCACGTGACGTCGTCGTCTCGGCCCAGCACTACGTGACCACGCTGGACTCGCACGACCTGCACCGGCGGTTCACGGAGCAGTTCCGGACGGACAACGAGCGGATCAGGGCGACGATCGAGGGCTTCCCGGCGGACGAGCTCGGCCGCGGTCAGGACTCGATCGGCGAGCGGCTGGGCCGCTACCTGCCGTGGCTCTCGATGCCCGAGGTGCTGGTCGTTCGGTTCGAGGATCTGATCGGCCAGGCCGGCGGCGGCACGCGCGAGCGCCAGGACGAGCTCGTCGAGGCCATCGCGCGCCACGTGGGGCGGCCGCTCTCGCCCGGGCGCGTCCGCGCCGTGGCGGGCCGGGTGTGGTCGGACAAGAGCTCGACCTTCCGACAGGGCCGGGCCGGCGGCTGGCGCGACGAGCTGACCCCCGACCACATCGCCCTGTTCAAGGCGGTGGCCGGGGATCAGCTGATCGCGCTCGGCTACGAAGCCGATCTCGACTGGGCCTAACGCGCGGCGGAGAGCGTCGCAGCCGAGCCGGTGGCGGCCATCTGGTCGTGGATCCACCGGTAGGTGCGCTCCATCCCGTCGCGGAGGCTGATCGACGGCTCCCAGCCCAGCCGCTCGAGGATAAGTGTGTTGTCGCTGTTTCGCCCGCGGACGCCCTGCGGCGCGTCGAGCTTGTAGTTGCGCTTGAGCTCGACTTCGGCGATGTCCTCGACGATCGAGACGAGCTGGTTGATCGTCACGAGCTCCGAGCTGCCGACGTTGATCGGGTCGACTACATCGCTGTCCGTGAGCAGCTGCGTGCCGTAGACGCAGTCGTCCACGTACATGAAGCTCCGCGTCTGCTCGCCGTCGCCCCAGATCTCGATCTCGTTCGAGCCCGAGAGCTTGGCTGCGATGACCTTGCGGCAGATGGCGGCGGGGGCCTTCTCACGGCCGCCGTCGTAGGTCCCGTACGGGCCGTAGACGTTGTGGTAGCGGGCGACTCGGGTCTGGAAGTCGAAGTCCTCCAGGTAGTGCCGGCACATGCGCTCGCTGAAGAGCTTCTCCCAGCCGTAGCCGTCCTCGGGCATCGCCGGGTACGCATCGGCCTCAGCGAGCGCCGTGACGTCGGGCGAGGTCTGGTGCTCGGCGGCGTAGACACACGCCGACGACGAGAAGAAGAACCGGTCGGCGCCGGCCTCGCTGGCCGCCATGAGCATGTGGGTGTTGATGAGCACCGACAGCATGCACAGCGCCTTGTTCGCCTCGATGAAGCCCATGCCGCCCATGTCGGCGGCCAGGTTGTAGATGCGCGACGCACCGGCTGCCGCCTTCACGCACGCCTCGTACCCGGACAGGTCGAGGACCAGCGATTCCGCGTCGGGCGACACCTGGTACCACTCGTCGAGCGGCTTCTTGTCGACGGCGCGCACGCGCATGCCCTTTCCGATCAGGTCGCGCACGAGATGGCCTCCGATGAAGCCGCCGCCGCCCGTAACGACCACGACATCCGTCATGATGCCACCGCCTCGTCGGTCTCGACCGTGCCGGCCGCGGCCTTGTGCGGGTCGGGCAGGTGGCGGTTGAGCGTGGAGGCGATCCGAAGCTCGCCGTCGGCGTAGTCGATCACGGTCGCCGACCCCGTCGGCAGCTTGAACTGCCAGTCGCCGATCGTCGGGCCCGCGATCCGGAGGACCGCCAGCCGCACCATCGCACCGTGGGTCACGGCTGCGACCGCCTGGCGCGGATGCCGGCGGCAGATGTCGTGGAGCGCCTCCACCACGCGGTCGGCGGCGACAGCCAGCGCCTCGCCGTCTGGGCAGACGGCCTGCTCGGGCTCTTCGGCGTACAGACGGAACGCGTCGGCGTCGTGCGCCGCGCACTCCTCCTTTGTTAGGCCCTCCCAGGCGCCGTAGTCAATGTTGTTCAATCCGTTGTGGTCGTCGACCGCGTCGAGGTTCGCTGCAGCGGCGACGGCCATCGCCACTTCCCGGGCACGGGCCAGCGGGCTCGTGTAGACCGCGCTGAGATCGGCGCCGGAGAGTTGCCTGGCGGTCGCCAGGGCCTCGGCTCGACCCACTGCATCGAGCGGCACCTCGAGCCGACCGCGGAACCGGACCTCGGCGTTCATCACGGTCCGCCCGTGGCGGACCAGGTACAACCGACAACCGTCGTCGGCGTTCACGCCGGCATGCGCAACCGTCATATCCCCTCCCACACTTCTGCTTGACGGTCTAAGTCTCCCACGCTGATTGAACCTGTCAACCCTTTCCGGGGCCGCCGCGCCGGCGGCCCAGTCAGTTCCGCGGGCCCACGTCGGCTCGACGTGTGCCGGCCCGTGTGCCCGTCGCGGCTGGCCTCCCCGCCGGAGGGTAACCGATCCACAGCGGTTGACACCGCCAGGCGCCCGCCTTACGGTCGGTGCGTGGGGGCTCCCGACGCTCGTATGCCGACGACGCACGCCGTCCGGGATGACCGGGCTGATCCGCGTGCCGCCGCTCCGGCCGTGCTGGTGAGCTCGGTCGTTCGGGCGACCGACCAGGGCGAGAGCCACGGCGGCGTCTATCTCGTCGACCTGAACGCGGGTACGAGCAGGCAGGTGATCGACTGGAACGCCGCCGGCATCAGCTGGGAGGGACGCGGCGCCGACCGCGGGCTTCGTGGTATCGCCTTCCGCGGCGACCGCGTGTATCTGGCCGCGAGCGACGAGATCTTCGTGTACGACCCGGAATTCCGTCAGATCGAGTCGTTCCGGAATCCATATCTGAAACATGCGCACGAGATCTGTATCGCCGGCGGGTCGCTCTTCGTCACGTCGACGGGGTTCGACTCCGTGCTCGAGCTCGACCTCGACTCCGCGACGTGGGTTCGCGGCTGGTGCCTGCGCCGGGGTGTACCCCAGCGGATCGCCCGGAGGCTGGGCAGACACCTCTCACCGAGCTTCCGGGCATTCGATCCGAATGCCGCAGACGGGCCCGTTGCGGCGGACACGTCGCACCTGAACATGGTTGCGAGCCGCGACGGCGTGCTCTACGTGTCCGGTACCAAGACCGACCGCATCTACACGATTGCCGATGACCGCCGCGGAATCCACTCCCGCATCCCGCTCGGGTGCCACAACGCCCAGCCGATCGGCGACGATGTGATCGTGAACCACACGCGCAGCGATCGCATCTGCCTGCTCGATCGCGACGGCCGACCCGTGCGCGGCTATGCGCTTCCCAGCTACGACGAGGCGGCGCTCGTCCACGGAGGCATGTCGCGCGACCTCGCCCGCCCCGGATTCGGGCGGGGTCTCGCCGTGCTCCCGGACGGCCGCATTCTCGGCGGCTGCTCGCCGGCCACCGTCTCGCTCTACGACGCCGACGACGAGCACCCCGTCGCCTCGGTCAATCTCTCGATGGACGTCCGCAACGCCATCCACGGCCTTGCGGTATGGCCATTCGCGATCCCGAGTTGAGCGTCGAGGCTCCCCGGCCGCCTTCCGCTGCGGCGGCGATCCGCCGGAGGCTCGCACGCGGCTCGGCGACCGTGTTCATCGGCATGACCGCGGGGACGCTGCTCACGCTGCTCGTGAACGCCGTGCTGGCGCGGCTCCTTGGGCACGACCGGCTCGGAGCGTACTTCCTGGTCTTTAGCCTCGTCACGTTCGGAACCACTATCGGCCAGCTGGGGCTCGACCGCACCGTCGTCCGCCTGATCTCGGCGTCGCTCGGGACGGGCCAGCCGGGCCGGGCGCGGCGGGCGATCCTGATCGCGTTCGGCCTGGGCACGGTCGGTGCGGTCGCGGTCGCGGCGATCCTCGTGGCCGGGCTCGGCGACTTCCTGGCCGACCGCGTGTACCACTCGCGGGCCGTCCCGGGCGTCATCACGCTCGCGGCGCTCTGGATCATCGTGAACGCGCTGCTCTCGCTCGCCGGCGAGACGTTCCGCGGGTTCCAGCGGTTCTGGCCGGCGACGTTCTTCAGCGGCCTGGCGGTCGACATCCTGCTCGCGATCGGGTTCGGCGGCCTCTGGCTGGCCGGGGCGCGACCGTCGCTCGAGCAGGCCGTGGGCGTGAGCATTGCGGCGTCGGCGATCGCCCTCGTCGTCGCGGCCGGGATGCTCGTGCGGCCTGTCGCGCAGCTGCATGGCCCGGGGACGGTGCGGGTCCGCAAGGTGACGTCGATCTCGCTCCCGCTTCTGGGGACGAGCGTGGCGAGCTTCATGCTCGGCACCGGCGTCGACCTCTGGGTGGTCGGCCACTTCAGGCCGGCGTCGGACGTCGCGCTCTACGGCGCGGCCTCCCGGCTCGTCTTCTTCGTCGCGACCCCGCTCATCATCGTCTCGCAGGTCGTCCCGCCGATCATCGCCGAGCTCTACGCCCGCGGCGAGCGCCGGCAGCTGGAGGTCGCCCTACGCAACGTCTCGACGGTCACCGGCATCCCGGCGGCCGCGGTGCTCGTCGCGTTCCTGATCGCCGGGGGGCCGATCATGCACCTCGTGTACGGGCCCGGCTTCGCCGCAGGCGCGACGGTGCTCGCCATCCTGAGCGTCTCGCGGCTCGTCGCAGTGTGCACGGGATCGAGTGGGACGACGCTCATGATGACCGGCCACGGGCGCACGATGTTCGCGATCACGCTCGGTTCGGGCCTCGCGGCCCTGTCGGGCGAGATCCTGCTGGCGCCGGGCTACGGCATCACAGGCGTGGCCGCCGCGACGTCGTGCGCGCAGATCGCCCAGAACCTGCTGCAGCTGGTCTTCGCCCGGATCCACGTCGGCATCTGGACGCACGCGCGGATGTCGCTCGAGCCGGTGCTCGAGCTAATCCGCGGCTGATCAGGTGGAGGGCCTGGCGTTCCTGCGGGCGCGGCGGCGCTTTACGAAGAACACCATCTCCCGCCTGGCCCGGTACTTCACCCGCCCCCAGGGCTGATACACGGCGTTTCCGCGCCGATAGCGGCGCAGGCGGGCGGCGAACGTCGGGTCGTCGTCCATCCGCTGCTGGAAGCGGGCGGCGGCGTAGGCGTAGAGCTCCACGTCGAGCCGGTTCTGCTCCTGGATGGCCTCCCGGTCGCGCTCCGTGACGTCCGGTCGCTGCGATCGGGGAGCGGCGTTCGCGCGGACGTTCCAGAGCCGGTTCCAGCCGAAGGTCGACTGGAGCTGCACGAGCGTCTCGTCGAAGCGTTCCACGAGCCCGACGAGGGCGAAGTGGCGGTCGACGTTCGCCTTGGCGCGCTCGAGCATCTCCGGCGTGCACGCGCCGAACGGCGTGTCGATGTCGCCGGCGATGGCACGCGTCTGGCTGTTGTCGGTCTCGGTCGCGAGCCCGCTCGTGATGTACTCGGAGAGCCCCATCCCCTCGGTGTTCACCAGCTCGTGGAAGCGGTGGTTCGTGCGGCGCAGGACGTGCGCGTACTGCGAAACCGCCCGGCTCACGGGATCTCGCAGCATCGTGAGGTAGACGCACTCGCCGGGGATCAGCTCGTGGACGCCGAAGTACATGTGCCCGACGATCAACCGCGCCCGCCGGCGTTCCTCCTCGTCGAGCGCGGCCAGGTCGCGCATGACGTGATCTCCCAGGAAGCCGTGGGGCCGCTCGCGTGGCTGGCGGATCCACAGCACACGGTCGGCGGGCACGTTGCGGAAGAGCACCTTGCGGATGCTCGAACCGGCGGTCTTGCCGATGTGGAGGAAGACGACGGTGGCGCCGCCGGATGGGTGCTGGACGTCGGTCACGGGACTCGAGCGGGTGTGGGCTCGCCGGCGCCCGTGAGCTCGGCGTACAGCCGGTTGGCGTCGCTTCGGAGCCCGGCCAGTCCGGGCGCCTCGAGGCGGTGGCGCAGGGCGTCCTTGGCGCGCTGCCGTTCAGGCGTCGGCCGCCCGAAGTGGAGGTCCGGCCGGCCCTGCTTCAGATGCCGCTCCCACATCTCGTCGTGGACGCGCTTGTCGAACTCCTCGGTCGCGGGCGGCGGGACGAACGTGGTCCCGAAACGCTCGTTCAGCCGCTCGATGATGCCGGTGTAGTCGCGGTCGAGCTCGTCGACGGTCGTGACGAGGATGCGGTCCGCGACGCCCTGGGCCGTGCGGTGGAACCGGATCCAGGCCCCGTACACGGTGGCGGCGTCCAGCCCCGGGTGGCGCAGCATGTGCGAGACGGCCACCTCGTCGGGCTTCTTCACGATGAGCAGCGTCGGCAGGCCGAGCCGGGCCGCCCGCACCACCTGGGCCGCGGCATGGGTATGGTGGGCCGACTTGACGTCACGGGCCTGCGCGAGCTCGAGCGCCGCGACGGCGTAGGACGACGCCGACCTGCCGAAGCCCTCGATGACGAGCTCCGTGTCAGGCCGGATGCAGCGGTCAGGTCGGTGCCGGTGCCGCCACTCGATCAGCCGCAGATACGGCTGGTAGCAGTTGAACCGGTAGCGCAGCCAGTACCGCGCTCGCACGCCGTTCGCCATCTCCAGAAACCTAGCTCGACGTCAGTGGCAGGTGTCGGATCCCGAGTCGCCCGTGGTGCCGTCGATCCGCTTGTACTGCCACGAGTAGCTGCCGCTGTTCAGCGTGAGGGAGAGGATGCCGAAGCCGGACGCTCGCACCTGCGATCCCGGCGCGGGCGTGGTGCTGCCGAACCCGCCCTGGCTCTCGCCGCCCGTCCCGACCACGATCTCGCGGGTGCCGGTGCCGTCGGCCACGGCGTGCCCGCTCGAGTTCATGTCCGCGAAGCGCTCGTAGTGGTGCCAGTGGCCGTTCAGCACGAGCTCGGTGTTGGCATTGACGAGGTCGGTCCAGAACGTGCGCGTGTTCGTGACGCCGCCTCCCGTCGTCGACCACGGCGCCTGGTGCCAGAACGCGAGCGTGCACTGGTTCTGGTGGGCCGCGAGGTCGTTGCGGAGCCACACCTCCTCCGGGTTCCCGGTCGCGCAGCCGCCGAACTGGTTGCACTGCGCGTTCAGGGCGATGATGTGCCAGCTGCCGAGGTCGAAGCTGTAGTAGCCCTTCCCGCCGACCCCGGCCGCCTCGGTCACGCCGTGGTTGGCGAAGTACGAGAAGTACCCCGTGGCCTTCTTCGAGCAGCCGGTCTCACCGCTGTCGCTTGCGCTCTGCACCTCATGGTTTCCGAGGACGGGGGCGACGATCGAGTTGAACTGGCCCCAGCTCAGGTCGTAGCTCGTGCCGAACGCACCCAGCGAGCCGCAGTCGTACTGGAGGTCGCCGATTGCGAGGAGCCGCGAGTAGGAGCCCTGCGCGATCAGGTTGGCGACCGCTTTCTGCTGGCAGTGACCGGTCACGCCCCCGGTCCCGTCTCCGCCGTTGAAGTCGGGGTCGTTGACGTTGCAGGCGATGTCGCCGGCCGCCGCGATCGTCACCGAGCCGCCGCCGCCGGGCGTCGTCGCCGACGCCTCGTTCGACGGGTCGGACTCGTCGGTCGCGTCGAACGCGGTCACCGTGTAGGTGTAGAACGTGCCCGCGTTCACGGTGGTGTCGGCATAGGTGGTGTCCGGATCGTTCACCGTGGCGATGGGCGTGCCGTTGCCGTTGCGGTAGACGTGGTAGCCGGTGATGCCCGCCGTCGTCGAGGCATCCCAACTCAAGTCGATCTCGTTCTCCGAGATCGCCGTTGCCGAGAGGTTGGACGGCGGATCGATGGTGGACACGGCGGGGCTGGTGAGCGACATGTTGTCGATCACGAACGCGTCGCCGCCGAGGGGCGTCTTCTGGATGACCGTCACGTTCAGCGTGTCGTTGTCGGCGAGCGCCGTGTAGGCGATCTGCGGCAGGTCCTTCCACGTGTCGTTGCCGGTGGTGCAGGCGGTGGTCGTCTTGGACTGCGCGCCCGTCTCCTTGACCTTGAGGCAGACCGACTTTCCGCTCGGCGCGTTGAACCGGCCGGTGGCCGTGTAGACCGCGCCCGCAACCGAGTTCGAGACGACCGGGTTCGGGTTCGTGGTGATGCCGTAGGTGGTGCCCGCGCCGTTCCACGCCTGCTGGGCGCCGAAGCCCACGCCGCCGTCGCCGGCGACCAGGGTCAGCGTGGCGTTCTGGCTCCTCCATCCCGAGAGGGAGCCGCTGCCCGATCCCTCGAATGTGCCGTTCGCGAGGAGCTGCGTGTCCGCCAGGGC
>Ga0075424_100003454_pt1 | contig 14804 bp, 10 predicted proteins | sample SoiMethybrSBSTD3_FD_75301 | JGI IMG/M metagenome (GOLD analysis project Ga0075424, IMG submission 75301) | Bulk soil microbial communities from a Populus tree surrounding site in Tennessee, USA - Soil MetaG P. TD hybrid SBSTD3 | ecosystem: Environmental > Terrestrial > Soil > Tree plantation... | reverse complement strand
CAAACCGCCCGAATCGGTGATGACGAGGTCGGCCTCCCAGACGAGACCGAGCATTTCCAGATACGGCAGCGGATCCAGCAGCCGCACACCGTCGACGGTCGCCTTGCCATTCAGCCGGGCGATTTGCGCCCGCGTCCGCGGGTGAACCGGGAAGAGGACGGGCCCATCCTTACTGAGGCGCGACAACGTCGTCAGGAGCTCGGCGAGCGTGTCCGGTTGATCGACATTCGCCGGCCGATGTAGCGTGACGACCGTATAGCCGCCCGTGCCGAGCCCCATACGCCGGGGCATGGCGAGCGCGCGCGCCGCAGGCAACGCGACTTTGAGCGAGTCGATCATGACGTTCCCGACGAAGTGCACGCGGTCGGCAGGGATCCCTTCTTGCGACAGGTTTTCCAGTGCGTCGCGCGATGGGGCGAGCAGCAGATCGGCGAGATGATCGGTCACGATGCGGTTGAGCTCCTCCGGCATCGTACGATCGCGGCTGCGCAGGCCCGCTTCGACGTGGGCCACCTTGATCTGCAGCTTCGCGGAGACGAGCGCGGCGGCAACCGTCGAGTTGACGTCGCCGTAGACGAGAACCACATCGGGCCGCTCGGCGAGCAACACGGGCTCGAGTCCCTGCATCACTGCCGCGGTCTGCTGCGCATGCGACCCGGAGCCGACGCCGAGCGCATGGTCGGGGCGCGGCAACTGCAGGTCCCGAAAGAACGCATCCGACATCTCGGGATCGTAGTGCTGGCCGGTGTGCACGATGACGTGGCGCGAGCCGCGCGTCGCGAGCGCGCGCGCCACGGGCGCGAGCTTCATGAAGTTCGGCCTGGCGCCGACGACGGACAGGACCGAGGGCAAGCCCGTCACTTCCAGATCTGTGTCAGCGAGTACACGGTGATGGGAATGGTCAACAGCAGAGCGACGAAACCGATTGTCTCCCGCGTGCTCGTCGTCCCGCTCCCGGGAACGGAATACTGATCGCCGGCGATGAGCCCCGCCTCATCAATGGTCGTGCCCGCCGCGATCGCGTGCTGTAACGCCTTCTTTTCCAGGATCGCATGACCGCCACGCTCGATTTTCATGTCCTGCAGTTTCGCCGTCGCGAGCGGTCCGCCGGCGGCCATCAAGGCGTCCGAGAGCAGGGCCTGCGCGGGAACATCGTAGTATCCCGGGCGAGCGACCCCACCGACGACCGAGAGCCGGATGTAGGCGGTCGCGTGCACCACGGGGTCGCGCAGGTTTTGTCCGATACGTCGGGTCAGATACTCTTGCAGCTCCGATCGCAGCACGCCCTGGAGTGACACGTCACCAACCGTCGGCAGCGTGAGGACGGACCCGAGGCCAACCGTGAAGGTGTCGGAGAGCGTGGGCTCACCTTCGACCAGCAGCACGAGGCGGTCGCCGACCTTGAAATCCCCCGTCGTCAGTCGTTGGCGAATGACTGCCGCCGCTCGCGCTGCCGAGTCTCGGGCGGCAGGCTTGGTGTTGCTCGCTTGAGCAGCAAGCTCCAATTCCTCCGCACGCGCCTCCAGCCGCATGCGGCTCGCGCTGAGGACGGGAGCGGTCCCCGTGTCCCCGCCTTTCATCTGGGCCGCGAGGGACGCGAACGGGACGGAGAGCACGACAGCGATAGTGGCGATCTTCATGGTTTGTGGGCCTCGGATACTACGGGCGGTTCGGACATGAGCATCTTGCTGGCGACGCCGGTGGGATCTTCTTCCCAGATGTTGTAGCCGGGGAGTGAGTAGCCGTAGTAGTTGTACACCATCCCGGGACTGACATCGTTGAGCACCGCGCCGAGCACGCGTAGGGGCAGGCGATTCAACATCTCCACTTTTGCTGCTGCGAGTCCCCGATCGGTGATCCCGGTGCGCAATACCACGACGACATTTCCGGTCGCCGTCCCGATGGCGTACGGATCCACGCCCGCCGCGAGCGGCGCGCTGTCGACCAGGATCACGTCAAAGGACGGGCGAAAGGTGGACAACAGGCGGGGCAACGCCTCGGAGCACAGCAGCTCAGGACCCCGGTGCATCCGCGAACCCGCGGCGATGAACCACAGGTTCGAATACGGTGTGGTCTGAACAATGGAATCGGTAGCCACCAAACTGGCAAGCGCATCAGTCAACCCCGGACGCCGTACTCCTCGCAGTGGGCGATGGAGCGCCCCCAGACGCACGTCTCCATCGATCAAGAGTGTGCGATAGCCTACCGCGGAGAACGCCAGTGCCAGGTTCGCGCTGACAAATGACTTTCCTTCTCCTCGCCCCGGACTCGTGACGGTCAGCAGCAACGGACTGGCGGCACCGGCGGAGTAGTGGACGTTGAGACGGATGCCACGGAAGGCTTCGACCGCATGCAACCCGTTTTCGCCCTCAGCCTCCGCAGGCCGCGAACGCTTGAACGATCCGAACCAGCGGCGCTTTCCGTTCCGCTGGACGTGCGAGACCGCGCCGAGGATCGGCAGTCCCATCGCCTGACTGACCTGATCCGGGTACCGCACTCTGTGGTCGGTGCGCTCACGCGCGACGGCGCCGCCGACACCCAATCCGAAGCTGCTGAGGAACGCCGCGATGATGAGCAGCGGCGCGGTGTTGCTCGTTGGACGCGTGGGCGGAACGGCCTTCTCGAGAATGCGCACATCGGCCAGCGTGCTCACTTCGGCCAAGCGCGCATTTTCGTAGCGTTGCTGGAGATTCGAGAAGAGGAACTCGGCATTTGTCTGGTCGCGGGCGAGCCGGATTTCCGAAAGCGCAACGGGGGGCGCCGTGCGCAGGTCGCGCGCGATCGAATCGCGCTGCTGCGCGAGCTCGCGCTCGCGCGCCGTCATACCCGTCATGAGGGCGCGAGACAGTGTCGGGATGACCACTTTCGACAGCGTATCAACCTGAGTCGCGACGCGGCGGAGCGGGGCGTATCCGTCCACGTAGCGGAAACGCATCGCGCGCAACTCCGCCTGCCGGTCGGTCAACTCCTTGAGCGCGGCACTCAGCTCGGACGAACGTTGCACCGCGCCGATCATCGCCAACTGGTCCACCGCGACACCCGAATCCGCCGCGTGGGTCAGCACACGGCTGATCGCCGCGCGGTCGCGCGTCAGCTCATCGATGGCGACCTGGAGGTCGATGTAGCTCGCGTAGGTCGGATCGGCCGTGATCCGCCGCCCGTCGGGTCCCTGCGCGGGTCCCTCCGATGGCCGAACCGCGTTCTTCACGCGGAACGTACTGAGTGCGGTCTCGGCCGTGTGCAGGTTAGCCTCGGCGTGACTCAGCTGATCTCGCAGGATTGCCGTCAACTCTCTGAGGCGCTGGCGCTTGAGATCTGCGGCCGCGGCCACGAACCGCTCCGCGACGGCGTTGACGATACCTGTCGTTCTGATCGGATCGGCGCCGCGGCGCGCGACCCGCACAAAGTTGCCGTCTTGCGCGGCGCGAATGCGGAGCTCGTCGCCCAGCCGCTGCCCCGCTTCGGTGATCGTGCTGAGCTTGAAATCTGCGCTCGTGCCGCGGCGGTCGGCGCTGACCGCCGGCGTCCAGTCGAGCCCGATCACCGCACCGACGGGGCCCCCCGCCGGGCCGGTCTGGAGGACGGCATCCTCATCCAAATCGCGCAGGCGAAACTGTCCGGCTCGATCCCACTCGAGCCGGTACCGTCCCGGCCGCAGGTCTCCGGATATGGCGACGGTGCTGAACAGGACGGTATCGGCGGCGGACTTGGGTTCGAGATAGAGCCGCCAATCACGGGCGACCTGATCGAGCACGACGTGCGAGCGCAGCAGATCCAGCCAGCTCGTGGACGTTTCGAACAGCTGTGCCTGCTGGATCGGCCCCTGCTCGCGCGTGGGATCGCGCGGATCGGGAATTTCGACCCAGACCGTCGCATGCGACTCATAGCTGGGCTTGAGGAAGTGCGCGCCGGCCACGCCAACGAGCGTGCCGACGAGCGTGATGCAGATCACGAACCATTTTCCGGACCGGATCGCCATCAGAATGCGACGCCAATCGTCATGTGCCGGTTCGGATGGAGGCGCCTTCTGCGGCGCTCCCGGTCGCGGCGGTGTGACGAGCATCGGTGTTTTCGCGTCTGATTGCCAGTCGTTCGCCACGTGGTTCCCGAGAGCAGGTGAATGGTGCCGGTCGCGCCGTGCAGTGTCGCTGCACTAGCCACGCTAGCCGGTGCAAGGGCGATACCGTGACCCATCCGGGAGTCACACCCGGCAAGCTGTATACGGCGCTAGCAGATAGAAGGGAGCGCGAAGAAGGTTCACGGGAGTTTTCTGTGACCTGTCACACATCTGGCACAATCTGTGAGCGGTGCGCGCGCGGGGCACCGCTTGACAGCAGGGTCACGCTCTAGTCTTTTGTGTGACGCAATTCCGTCTGCGTATCACGGAGAACGGCCGTACCGCGCGTGCTGCGTCGGTCTGGGCCAGGATGACGCCTCAGTCGCGGGGATCGAACCGATGCGCGCAGCAGCCTATCACGACGGTAACGGTAACGGTCATCAATCCGCTGCAGCGGCCGAGACCACGGCACTCAGCGAACTTCTCTCCGCATCACCAGCAGTTCGCCAAAGCATCCGCATTCTGGTCGCCGACGACGAGCGCATCCTGCGTGACAGCTGCGCGAGCGTGCTCAATGCGGAAGGCTATCATGTCACCACGACGGGCCGCGGGCGCGAGGCGCTCGAGCTGCTGCAGAATCGCGTCTTCGACATCGTGCTCGTCGATTTGTACATGACCGACGTGCCGGGGATCGAGCTGCTGAAGACAGCGCTCAGCACCCATCCCGACACCACCGTCATCGTCGTCACCGGCAAGCCGAGCGTCGAGTCGAGTCTCGAAGTGCTGCGCGCCGGCGCCTCCGACTATCTCCCGAAGCCGTTCACCGGCACACAGCTCCAAATCATGGTTGGCCGCGCCGCGCACGCCGTCATCGTCGCGCGCGAGACGAGCGCGCAAGAGCGCTCCGCGCGGCCCGGCGCCAACAGCGATCGCGTGCTGTTGCTCGGCACATCGCCGGCGATCCAGGCGGCCATCGAGGCCGCGCGCAAGGTGGCGCCCACGAATGCGTCCGTGTTCATCACGGGCGAAAGCGGCGCCGGCAAGGAGCTCATTGCGCAGTTCATTCACGCGCACAGCCATCGGCATGCCCGTCCGTTGATCGCGGTCAATTGCGCCGCACTCCCCGAGTCGCTGCTCGAGTCCGAGATGTTCGGTCACGTCAAGGGCGCGTTTACCGGCGCGATCCGCGACAAGGCCGGCCTCCTCGAGATGGCGAATGGCGGCACCCTGTTCCTCGACGAGCTGATCGAAATGGGGACGCCGATCCAGGCCAAACTGCTGCGCGTCATTCAGGACGGCGTGGTGCGGCGCGTCGGCAGCGAAACCACCGACGCCGTGATCAACGCGCGCTTCATCGCCGCGACCAATCGCGATCCCGACGAGGCCGTGCGGAGCGGAGCATTGCGCAAGGATCTCTACTACCGGCTGCGGGTCGTGCCCATCCACGTGCCGCCGCTCCGCGAGCGTGCCGACGACATCCCGCTTCTCGCCGCGCATTTCCTCGATCAGTCGTGGCGCTCCTACCGCGGTTCCAAGGACCCGGTGCCGACGTTCACCAAGGCGGCGATCTGGGCACTGCGCTCGTATCCCTGGCCCGGGAACGTGCGCGAGCTCCAAAACGTCATCGAGCATGCCGCGGTGCTGCTCGAGCCGGGCGCGAACATCAGCCCCGAGGATATTCCGATCATCGGTGACGCCGGTGCGGAGCCGGAGCCCGAGGCTGCGGCCGACACGGCGCTGGCCGACGGCGGGTACTATACGGCGCGCGAGCGGCTCCTCGCGAAGTTCGAGCGCCGCTTCCTAACAAAGGTGGTCATTCGCGCCGGTGGCAATCTCTCGAAGGCCGCACGGATGGCGCACATCGACCGCACGTCGTTCTACCGCCTGATGGAGCGGCACGGTCTGCAGCGCGATTCGCTCGCCAACACGCCGGAGGAGTAGGCGTTACACGGCTCGCGCACAACTGTAACGTGGGCGTGTCAGCACGCTGAATAGCAGAGAAGAGGGTCCGCGCTAAGTCGTTGCGGACCCTTTTGTTCTGCGGCGGTTCGCCGGAGCATGTGACGTGCGTTCGCCCCGTTCGGATCTCTACGAACGGGAGCAGACGTGGCCGCACCAGCCATCAAAGTCACCACACCCACCCAGGACCTCGCCCGTCGCGGCGAGTTCCTGCCCTTTGCGCCCCCGCTCATTGGGGAAGAGGAAATCGCCGAGGTCGTCGATACCCTGCGCTCCAGCTGGATCACGACCGGGCCCAAGACCAAACAATTCGAATCCGACTTCGCGGCCTCCCTGCAGGCGCCGGGCGCACTCGCCATGAGCTCCTGCACCGCCGCCCTGCACACCGCCCTGGTCGCCGGCGAGATCCGTCCCGGCGACGAAGTGATCACGACACCCATGACGTTCGCGGCGTCCGTCAACGTCATCGAGCACGTCGGCGCGCGTCCCGTCCTCGTCGATGTCGAGCCCGACACGCTCAACATCGACCCGCGCGCCGTCGAGGCTGCGATCACGCCGCGGACCCGCGCGATCCTGGCCGTCCACTATGCGGGGCATCCCGCGGATCTCGACCCGCTCTGCGCAATCGCCGACGCGCATCGACTGCTGCTCGTCGAAGACGCCGCGCACGCGTTGCCCGCGCGCTACCGCGGTCATCCCATCGGCGGCGGCGGACGCGGAAACCCGGTGGCGTTCAGCTTCTACGCCACGAAAAACCTGACCACGGCCGAAGGCGGGATGCTCACTGCCGCACCGGAGTTCCTGGCACAAGCGCGGATCGTCGGCCTGCACGGCATGAGTCGCGACGCGTGGAAGCGCTACGATAAGGGCGGCAGCTGGTTCTACGAAGTCCTCCTGCCGGGCTTCAAGTACAACATGACCGACATTCAGGCGGCGCTCGGCATCTGGCAGCTGCGCAAGCTCGCCCGATTCCAGGAACGGCGCGCCGCCATCGTCGCCCAGTACCAGGCCGCATTTGCCGACGAGCCGGCGCTCGAGGTGCCTGTGTCACGACCCGAGGTCGATCATGCCTGGCACTTGTATGTGCTGCGCCTGCGGCCCGAGGCAATCACGATCGATCGCGATCGCATGATCAAGGAGCTCGCCGCGCGCAACATCGGGACCTCCGTGCATTTCATCCCGATTCATTTGCATCCCTACTATCGCGATCGGTACAACTATTCGCCGTTGAGCTTCCCCGTGGCGTACACCAATTACGAGCGGATGCTCAGCCTGCCGCTCATGCCGCGGCTCGACGATCGCGATATCGGCGACGTGATCGCGGCCGTCCAGGACATCATCCGGAAGTATCGAGCATGACCGCGAAGCGCGCGTTCGACGTGCTGTTCGCCGGGTTGGCGCTGATCATCGTATCGCCCGTGCTCGCCGTCGCCGCGGTCGGCGTCCGGCTCGCGGGAGGACCAGGACCGATTCTATTCCGCGCCCAGCGGATCGGACAGGATCAGCGACCGTTCACGATGTACAAGCTCCGCACCATGCGCGTTGTGGTGGACACGGGAGCGAGCGTCATCACCGCGCACGGCGATCCGCGGATATTCCCGCTGGGACGACTGTTCCGCAGTGCGAAGCTCGATGAACTGCCGCAGCTGCTGAACATCCTGCGCGGCGACATGTCGGTGGTGGGACCACGCCCGGAAGATCCCCGAATGGTGCAGCGTTTCTATACGGCCTTCCACTATAAGAGCCTCACGGTGGCGCCCGGCCTCACCAGCCCGGGAAGCATTTACGCCTATACGCACGGCGAAGCGCGGCTCGATTTGCGGGACCCGGAACGCTCGTACGGCAACGATTTGCTGCCGATCAAGATGGCGCTCGACATCGTGTACGTTCGCCAGGCATCACTGGGCTATGACCTGTCATTGATCTGTCGGACAGTGTGGATGCTGGCAACGGCGTTTCTCGGGCGACGGACATTCCCGCTGCCGCGCGAGATGCCTGAGGCAGAGCAGCTGCTGCGGGATGAGACCGCACGGATGATGGCCTAATGGTCGCGGTTAGCGAACGCGCCCCCGCCCCGTCGCTGCGCGTCCCGACGCTGCTCGATCGATTGGGGGAAGCCCTCGATCTGGCCGGCATCAGCTGCTGCCAATGGAAAGGGCACTACAAGAAAGCGCACTGGGAGGGCGGCGCGGGTGATGTCGATCTCCTCGTCGATCCTTCGATGTCGGAACGCCTCGACGGCGTGCTCGACCGCCTGGGATTCAAGCTCGCCCTTCCCGACCCCGAGGGGCTGGTCCCCGGCACCGCCAACTGGTTCGGCTATGACGCGCGGCAAGGCGTGCTCATCAACGTGCACGTGCATGTCCGGATGATGGTCGGGGGTTACTGGACGACGATGTATCGCCTGCCGATGGAGCGGGCGATGCTCGAGGCGACGGCGCCCCGGTTGCCGTTCGCGGTCCCCGAACCCGAGCTCGAGTACATCGCCTTCGTGCTGCGATCCGTCCAGCGGTTTCGCATCATGGACCTCTTCGCGCCGCCCCCCGGTGGGGGCGGGGGCCAGCCGCACTGGCTGCGCGTGGCCCAGCCGGAGTTCGCCTATCTGCTGAACCAGGTCGATCGCCGGCGCCTGCTCGCCAGGCTCGCCGAGCTGTTGCCGTCCATCGATCCAGCATTCTTCGACGCCTGCGCCCGGTCCCTGCGGCCCGGTGTGTCGCGCTGGCTTCGCCTTCGCTTGCGTCTCGAGCTGCATGCGCGTCTCCATCCGCACGCGCATTACCCGCCCCGCCTGTTGCTGGTGAAGCGCGCCCTGCGCCGGCTGCATCTGCTGCCTCGCACTCGCCGCATGCGTCTGGCGCGTGGCGGCCGGCTGTTCGCGCTGCTTGGGGCCGATGGCGCCGGGAAGACGACGTGCAACGCGGAGCTGACTCGGTGGCTCGGCGCGCAGTTCGAGGTCCGCCGCGCGCATCTCGGACGTCCTCCGCGTTCGCTGACCACGCTGTTCGTCGGCGCGCTGCTGAGAGTACAACGAAAGCTGATGCGTGGCAGTAGCACCCAGGGCACGCCCAGCCCGCTCGAGCTGCTGCGGCTCGTGTGCACTGCGCGCGACCGCTATTTGCTGTTCACGAAAATGCGCCGCTTCGCCGAGGCGGGCGGCATCGCGCTCTGCGAGCGGTATCCGATTCACCAAAACCGGATGCTCGTCGGACCGGAAATCCAGCGCCTCCTCGGCCACGGCCGCGACACGCCGCTCGCGCGACGCCTCATGCGCCTCGAGCAGTGGTACTATCGCCGCATCACATCGCCCGACGTGATCATGGTTCTGCGCATTGCCCCCGACCTCGCCGTCCGTCGGAAGGTTGACGAGCCGCCGGACTACGTCCACGCCCGAGCGCGCATCATTTGGGAAACCGACTGGACCGGAACGGACGCGCATCTGGTCGACGCCGGCCGCGAGTTTCCCGAGGTCATCGGCGACCTCAAGTCGATCGTCTGGTCGGAGATTTGATGGGGCTCAGTCGGCCGGCCGTGATTGAGTTGGTGGGTCCTGCTGGAGTCGGAAAGACGACGCTGTCGCTGCGACTGCAGACCAGCGGCCACGCGCGCCGCGGGACGATGTGGTTCGTCCCCCGGCCCGCGCTGCTGCGCAGCGCGATCCGTCAGATCCCGACCGCGCTCACCCTCTATCGACAGACGGGCCGGTTCCTGTGGAGCGAGATCAAGCATCTGATCCGCCTCGACGCGCTGCATACGGCCGTGCGCACGACGCACCGGAACGGCACGGCACTCATCGCGCTCGATGAGGGGCCCGTGTACACGCTGAGTTGGCTTCAGGTCATCGGGCACCGCCGGTTTTGCGACGGCCCGCCCCTCGCGTTCCTGCAGCGCACGCTGGAGCGCTGGGTCCCGCAGCTCGACGCGGTGATCGTGCTCGACGCACCGGACCCGATCATCACGTCGCGTATTCGCGAGCGGGAAAAGCCGCATCTCGTCAAGGACCGTAGCTCGGCCGAGATCGCCGCGTTTCTCGCGGCATACCGCCGCGCGACGGAGCGAGTCCTCGCGGATCTGCAAGCGGCCGGCGGTCCGCCCGTCGTACGGATCGATTGCTCCGACGACACCAACCGGCTCACCGAACGGGTCCTGGAGGCGGTGAGTGTCCATGCGCATTGAGACACTGCCCGGCTACGAGGTGACGGCCTCCTCCGCAACCCCCGTCTCCCCTGCACCGTCGCCCGCGCCGGCGCTGACGCGCCGTGCGTCACTCAACGCGGTGCAGGCCTTGCTGGATTACGGCGGCAAACTCCTCGTCGGCTTCGTCGTCACGCCCATCTTGGTCACCACGCTGGGCAGCGCGGTATACGGCGTGTGGGAGATGCTGAGCCGTCTGATCGGCTACATGACCGCAGCCGACGCACGTCCTACCGAAGCGCTGCGACTGCTTGTGGCCAGACGGCAGGGACTCAACGACGCCGCGGGCGACCGCCGTGCCGTGGGGAGCGCGCTCGTCGTTTGGGTCCTGTTCGTGCCGGTGGTTGTCGTCGTGGGCGGCGTCCTCGTGTGGCTCGCACCGGCGATCACAAGGGTGGCCGCCGGGCTCCGCGGCGCGGTCTATCTCACGGCAGCGCTGTTGGTCGTGACCTTCATGGTCGGGGCGCTCGCCGCCGTGCCCGAATCGGTGTTGCGCGGGATGAATCTCGGCTACAAACGGATGGGCCTGCAGGCCGGACTGAGCGTCGTGGGTGGAGTGCTCATGGTTCTCGCCGTGCGGCGCGGGCTCGGGATTGCCGGCGTTGCCGCCTCGCAGGTCGTCCTGGGTGTCCTCACCGGCATTTGCTTCTGGTATCTCGCGCATCGCTATGTCAGCTGGTTCGGCGTCGGCCGGCCGCAGCGTCACGAAGTCCGCTCGCTGCTCGGGATCAGCGGCTGGCTCGCCGTGGGCGAGTTGATCGCCAAGGTGTCTCTCGCGAGCGACGTGGTGATCCTCGGCGCCGTCCTGTCGTCGTCCCTTGTCACGACGTACGTGCTGACCGGCTACGCGGCGCGAATCGCGCTTGGCCTGCATTTTCTCGTCGCCACGGCCGCCATGCCCGGGTTGGGTGGCGTCCTCGGCGAGCGTCAATTCGCCCGCGCCACACAGCTGCGCCGGGAGCTCCTCTCGCTCACCTGGGTGTTCTCCACGGTGATCGGCGCGACGATCCTGCTGTGGAACCGCTCATTCCTCGCACTGTGGGTCGGTCCAACGCTCTATGCGGGTTGGTTGGTCAACCTGTTGATCGTGCTGTCGACGATTCAGACCGCGCTGCTGCGCAGTGACGCCTATGTCCTCGATGCGGCGCTGCAACCGCGCGCGCGCGTCATCATCAGCGCAGTGGCGGGCGTGCTGGCACTCGGCATCGGCCTTGCGCTGGCGCCCGGGTTTGGCATGGCCGGCGTCTGCGTCGGCTTGTTGGTGGGCCGCGCGGTCCAGAGCGTGGCGTATCCCATCCTCGTGAGCAGATCGCTGGGCGAGAGCATCCAATTGCCATGGGAGTCGATGATTCGGCCGGCGCTCGCGAGTGTGCTCGTCCTCGGTGTGGCGACGGCGATGGGACAGCGGTTGCTCGTGCAGAGCTGGGTCCTGTGCGCGGGCCTGCTCGCGCTGAGCTTCGCCTTGTGCGTCCCGATCGTCCTCTTCGCCGGCCTGGCCCGGGCTGATCGACAGCAACTGATGGCGCGCGTGCAGCGCATCATCGGCGGCATGCGCCGTGGCTGAGCGCCGCGCGTTCTGGCTGATCCGCTGGGGTCTCTATGCGACCATGGCTTCCATTCCGTTCGAGCTCCCCAATCGCGTTTCGTTGCCGGTCGAGATTCCTACGGCCGCCGCGGCGCTGTTTCTGGGAGCGACTGTTCTGCAGCTGCGTCGCTGTTATGGCCGCATCCCCTCGGCCGTGTGGGCGTTCGTGGCGTTTCTTTGCGTCTTCGCGCTCGCGACGAGTGTGAATTTTCTCAACGACGCGTCAGAGGTCATGCACGTCTTCCTGCTCGTCGTTCAGGGAATCCTGGTCTTCTGGGCAGGCGCCAATCTGCTCGAAGACGAGAAGACGACGGACGGTGCGCTCATCGCACTCGCCGCGGCGTGCATGCTGCGGGCCATCTTGCCGATGGTGGGAATTGGCCGGACGACAACCACGGTCTGGACTGGCGGCGAACGTCTGACCGCGTTCGGGCAGAACGAAAACAATGCCGCCATGTTCCTCGCCGGCGGACTGCTCGCTCTGCTGGGAATTGGGTACGCGCGGACGCGGCTCATATTCCGACACCGCTTTCTGGTGCTCCCGGGTTGCCTGCTGATGGCCTATGCCGTGGTCGAGACCGGGTCGCGCGGCGGACTCCTGGCCCTCACCGCCGGGCTGCTCACGCTATTTCTCGCGCGCGCCGGAAGTGGGTGGGCGCGTGTGCGGAGTGCAGCCCTGGGCGTCGTGCTGATGGTCACCATCGCGGCGTTCGCGTACGAAACCCCGATGATGCGCAATCGTCTTTCGGACACGGCCAAATCCGGTGCGATGGCCGGTCGCGAAGATCTCTATCCGATCGTCGGGCGGATGATTCTCGAGAAGCCGGTGATCGGGTGGGGACCGCTGAACAATTTGTATGAGCTCTCCTTGCGCGAAGGAAGCCGCTTCTACAGTCGCGCCAAGCGCGACACGCACAACCTCATCTTTGAAACCCTGACCTCGACAGGCCTCCTCGGGACTCTCGCATTCTGCCTGGGGATGGGACTCTGCTTTCGCGCCGCCTGGCGTGCGCGCGGCGACGTCGAAGGGATCCTCCCGTTTGCGCTGATGGTCAGCGTGCTCGTGGCCAACATGAGCGGCAACTGGATCGCGTCGAAACTGCTCTGGTTTGCCTTCGCGTACGCGATCGCCGCCGGGCGGCGGGCTCAACGCGTCGCTTGTGTAACGCCTCTGTGACACCGCGCACACGACGCACCGGGCAACGCGCAGCTAACTATCGCGCCCACTGGCGCTTGCAGATGCGCGCGTCGCCGTACGGGTTCTGCATAGGGGCGTGCCCGTGACAACCATGGTCAACTTCGTCTCGCCCCGCACGGGCGCCACGCTGTGGCGCGACGGCGAGACTCTCGTCTCGGTCGCCGGCGAGCGTGTCCCCGTCGTGCGATCGATTCCACGCTTTGTGAGCTCGGACGACTATACCGCGCCGTTCGGGCTACAATGGAACGCCCACGCTGAAACGCAGCTCGACAGCCGCACCAACGCGACGCTCTCGCGGGAGCGATTGGAGCGCTGTCTTGGCATGCCGCTCCAGAAGCTCGCGGGTTTGCGCGTCCTGGAAGCGGGATGCGGCGCCGGCCGGTTCACCGAGCTGCTCATCGACGCCGGTGCGTTCGTCCACGCCGTCGATCTCAGCAGTGCCGTGGAGGCCAATCGCCGCAACATCGGGGATCCGCCGCCGCCGAATTATGTCGTGGCCCAGGCGGACCTGCGGGATCTGCCGTTTCCCGCCAAGACCTTCGACCTGGTCCTCTGTCTCGGCGTACTGCAGCACACGCCGTCGCCGGAGGCGAGCATCGGGCACCTCTGGCGCATGGTTGCGCCCGGCGGCACGCTCGTGTTCGACAACTATGGGTGGACGCTCTCGCGACTGACGAAACTCGCGCCGCTCTACCGCATGGTGCTGAAGCGCGTGCCGGCACAAAAGGCCAAGCGCATCACCGACGCGCTGGTCGACGTCTTTTTCCCGTTGCATTGGGCGGTCCGGCGCTCCCCCGTGCTGCAAGCACTGCTGAGCCGCGTGTCGCCCTGCCTGAGCTACTGTCACAAGTACCCCGAGCTGACACGCGCGCAGCACAAGGATTGGTGCCGTCTCGATACCTACGACGAGCTCACCGACTGGTACAAGCGGTTGCGGACGGCGGCGCAGACGCGTCACACGCTCGCGGGCCTCGGCGCGGTCCAGATCGAGGCCGTGCGCGTGCGCGGCGTGATCGAAGCGCGGTGCCGCAAGGCAGGCGAGGCGAGTGCCGCATGTGTGGCATAGCCGGGCGCTTTGACCTGAACCGTCTCGCGCCCGCGGGCCAATGGGCCGCGCGGGCCGCGCAGCTGCTCGCGCATCGCGGGCCGGACGGCGCCGGGCATTTCGCCGACCAGCACTGCGAGCTGGTCCATCGCCGTCTCGCCCTGATCGATCTTTCGCCGACCGGCAATCAGCCGCTCCCCAACGAAGACGGCACCGTGCTGGTGGTTTTCAACGGTGAGATCTACAACCACCAGGAGCTGCGCAACGGGCTGCAGCGGCGCGGTCATCGCTTCCGCGGCACGTCCGACACCGAGGTCCTCGTTCATCTCTACGAGGATATGGGCGAGCGCATGGTGGAACGCCTGCGCGGGATTTTTGCCTTCGCGATTTACGATCTGCGCCGCCGCGCCGTGCTGCTGGCCCGCGATCGCTTCGGTGTGAAGCCGCTCTTCTATGCGTCCTTGGGAAGCGAGTGGGTATTTGCAAGCGAGATCAAGGCAATCGCCGCGCACCCACGGTTTCGCCCTGCAATCGACCAGCAGGCGTGTTACGACTACCTGGGCCTGGGATACGTGCCCGAGCCTGCGACCGGCTTCGCGAACGTCCGCGCATTGCCGCCCGGGACGACGCTCCGGATCGCTCCGGATGGCAGGTCCGGGCAGGAGCAGGTCTTTCACCGCAGCAGCACCGCGCCGGATTTCCAGCAGTCCGAGGCCCAGGCGATCGACGGAGTGGCCGAGCGATTGCTACAGGCCGTGCACGCGCAGTC
>Ga0075424_100003452_pt1 | contig 14811 bp, 13 predicted proteins | sample SoiMethybrSBSTD3_FD_75301 | JGI IMG/M metagenome (GOLD analysis project Ga0075424, IMG submission 75301) | Bulk soil microbial communities from a Populus tree surrounding site in Tennessee, USA - Soil MetaG P. TD hybrid SBSTD3 | ecosystem: Environmental > Terrestrial > Soil > Tree plantation... | reverse complement strand
GAGTGCGGCCCTTCTGCATCTCGCGCAGCAGATCGTCGATGCGCTTGGTCTCGGGCACGAAGGTGGGCGGCCGCATGATCTCGGTGACCCCGCGCGCTTGCCCCCCGCGCCGCAGCAGGTCCATGGCCGTCACCACGCCCACGACGTTCGTCTCGCGCTGGCCGTAGATCGGGATGCGCGAGAATCCGCGCTGGCCGATGAGCGCCACGACGTCAGCCACGCTCGCCGTGTCGGGCAGCATGACCCCGTCCACCAGGGGCACCATGACCTCGCGCACGGTGGTGTCGCCAAGGTCGAAGATCTTGTCGATCATCTCGGCTTCCTGCGTGCTCACCGCGGCCTCGCCGGGCTCGAGCTGCAGCAGCGCCTTCAGCTCCTCGCGGGAGACGAACTGGCGCGTGTCGACCTGGGGACCGCCGAAGAAGCGCAGCACGACGCGGACGATCGCGTGGGCCAGGGCCACGAAGGGGGTGAGCACGCGCGACATCCAGATGAGCGGGCGGTACGCCGTGAGGATCAGGTCGGTCGCCCACTCGCGCGCGACGGCCTTGGGGATGATCTCGCCGAACACCAGCATCACCGGCGTGACCGTGCCGGCGGCGACCAGCCAGGCCCAGCCGCCCAGGCGCGGCAGCAGCGCGAACGTCACCGCGGAGGCGGCCACGATGTGGGCGATGGTGACGCCCATCATGGCGGTGGACAGCAGCCGCTCGGGATGGCGGAACGACTCGAGATATTCGGCGGCGACGGGGTCGCCCTCCTCGGCCTGGTGGCGCAGCCGCAGGCGATTGGCGGCGATGAAGGCCATCTCGGCCGCCGAGAAGAACATCGTCACCACCAGGCACACCACGGCCAGCCAGATCAGGCTCACGCCGCCGCCTCCGTGGAGACCGGCTTGCGCAGCGCGAGCAGCACCTCGACGACGCGCGTGCGCTCGACCTTCTCGACGGTCACCACCAGCTCGGGCGTCTCCAGCCGCTCCGTCTTGCGCGGCACGCGCCCGAAGAGATCGAGCACCCAGCCGCCGACCGTGTCGTAGGCCTCGTTGGAGACGCTCAGCCCGGTGATCGTGTTGAGCTCCTCCAGCGGGAGCTTGCCCGACACGCGGAACGTGGTGGCGTCGATGCGCTGGATCAGCCGCTCGGGCTCGTCGAACTCGTCGGCGATCTCGCCGACCAGCTCTTCCAGGAGGTCCTCCAGCGCGACCAGGCCGGCCGTGCCGCCGTACTCGTCCACCACGATGGCCATGTGCAGCTTCTTGGCCTGGAACTCCTGCAGCAGCGTGTCGGCGCGCTTGGACTCCGGCACGAAGTACGGCGGATGCAGGTGCGCGCGCAGGTCGAAGTCGGGCGGCAGGCCGGTGGCCACGTAGGCCAGGAGATCCTTGGTGTAGAGGATCCCGACGATGACGTCGATCGAGCCCTCGTACATCGGCACGCGGGAGTGGAGGTTCTCGCGCAGCGCGGGCATGATCTCCTCGCGCGGCGTTTCGACGTCCAGGCAGAACATGTCGGTGCGCGGCACCATCACCGAGCGCGCCAGCGTGTCCTCCAGCTCGAAGACCTTGTGGATCATCTCGCGCTCTTCGCGCTCCACCACGCCCTCGCTGGCCCCCACGTCGACCAGCGTGCGCAGCTCCTCCTCGGACAGCTCGGGCTGCGCGGAGCTCTTGCGGCCGACCAGCCGCACGGTGAGCGCGGTGAGGCCGCCGAGCAGCCCGCGCACCGGGGTGAGCAGCCAGCCGAGCCACGCCACCGGCGTATTGACGATCGACAGGAAGCGCTCGGGGTACTTCACCGCCACGGTCATCGGCAGCACTTCGCCGAAGGTCGTGAGCAGTACCGTCATGCCGAGCATCTCGAGAATCGGACCGAAGCGCGGGCCGACCAGCTCGTGGGCGATGTGGGCCGCCAGCGCGGAGCCACCGATGTTGATGAGCGTGATGCCCACCAGCAGGGTCACGAGCAGATCGTGCGGGCGCTCGATGAGCGGGGGATTCGCGCCGCTGCGGCCCCCCGCGCCCGCCATGCGCCTGAGCCGCGCGCGGCCGAGCGAGAAGTACGCTGCCTCGGCGCCCGTCAGCACCGCCGAGCACACGATCAGCAGCACGAGGGCGAAGACCTGCAGCGTGATGGTGTTGCTCATGCTCCGGCCCCGCTGGCCGCCGGCCGGCCGGCCCGGTGCTCGAACCCGCGCGCCACGGCCACCTCGCGGCCGTGCGAGAGCCAGCGCGCCGCCGGCGGGCCGGCCACGATCTCGCCGATGCGGGTCAGCCGCGCGCCCCCGCGCTCGGCCAGGCCGCGCTCGAGCCGCTCGAACGCGCCGGGCTCGCACGTCAACAGGAGCTCGTAGTCCTCGCCGCCACCCGTTGCCCAGGCCGCCGCCTCGGCGCCGAGCGCCGTGGCCACCGCGCGGGTCGCCTCGTCGATGGGCAGCCGCTCGAGGTCCACGCGCGCGCCCACGCGGCTCTCGTCGAGCAGCCGCGTCAGGTCGATGCCGATCCCATCGGAGACGTCCATCATCGCGGTCACGCCGGCGACCCCACCGAGCCACAGGCCTTCGGCCACGCGCGGCTCCGGTCGCAGGTGGGCGGCCGTCACGTCCGCCACGTGCGCGGCGCTCACGCCCGCCGGCGCGGCTCCGCGCTCCAGCACGGCAAGGCCGGCGGCCGAGCGCCCGAGGCCGCCGGTGACCGCCACGACGTCGCCGGGCCGGGCGGTGGAGCGCAGGCGGGGCGTGGTGGCCTCGCCGAGCATCATGACGTTGACGAACCAGCCCGCGGGCGAGGAGGAGGTGTCGCCGCCCACGACGGTGACGTCGTGGCGGCGCGCCAGGGCCAGCGCGCCCTCGTAGAACGCCAGGATCTCGTCGCCCGGGGCGTCCTCGGGGCAGGCGAGCGCGACGAGCGCCCAGCGCGGGCGGCCGCCCATCGAGGCGATGTCCGAGAGGTTGACGGCGATCGCCTTCCAGCCGATGTCGGCCGGCTCCGCCCAGCGCCGGCGAAAGTGGACGTCCTCGATCAAGAGATCGGTCTTGGCCAGCAGCGCCGCGCCGGGGGTCGGCTCCAGCACCGCGCAGTCGTCGCCGATGCCCACACGCACGCCGCTTCCGGTGCCGGCGCGGGTGGCGAGCTCGCGAATGGCCCGAACGAGCGCGTCTTCACCGCCTCGCTCGGGGTTGGGTCTGTCCGGGCTACTTCGGTCGCCGCTCACGAACCGACCGCCGCCGGTGCCGGGGCTCCGAGGAAGTTGGCCAGGAGTCGCTTGCCCTCGACCGTCAAGATCGATTCGGGATGGAACTGCACGCCCTCGATCGGGAAGCGCCGGTGGCGCAGTCCCATGACTTGCCCATCCTCGGTGCGCGCCGAGATCTCGAGGTCGTCCGGCACCGTCTCGGCCAGCACGATCAGCGAGTGATAGCGCGTGGCCACGAACGGGTTCGACAGGCCCGCGAACACGCCCTTGCCGTCATGGCGGATGTCAGAAGTCTTGCCGTGCATCTGCATCCGCGCGCGCGTTACGGTGGCGCCGAAGGCCTGGCCGATGGACTGGTGTCCGAGGCAGACGCCCAGCGTGGGCGTGGTGGGCCCCAGGCGGCGGATGATCTCCAGCGAGACGCCGGCCTGGTCGGGATTGCCCGGGCCGGGGGAGATCATGATGCGCTCGGGGCGCATCCGTGCCAGCGCGTCGACGTCCATCGCGTCGTTGCGCACGACCTCCATCTTGGCGCCGAGCTCGCCGAGGTACTGCACGAGGTTGTAGGTGAACGAGTCGTAGTTGTCGATGACGAGGATCATGGGCGTGCCTGCGCGGTGGCAATCCGGAGCGCCAGCACGAGGCCGCGGGCCTTCGAGCAGGTCTCCTGCCACTCGGTCTTCGGATCGGAGTCGGCCACGATGCCGGCCCCCACCTGGATGGAGGCGCGGCGGCCGTGACAGACGATCGTGCGGATGGTGATGCACGAGTCCAGGTTGCCCGAGTACGACACGTAGCCGACCGCGCCGGCGTACGGCCCGCGCTGGGTGGGCTCGATCTCGTCGATGATCTCCATGGCGCGGATCTTCGGCGCGCCCGAGACCGTGCCGGCCGGGAAGGTGGCGCGCAGCACGTCGAAGGCGTCGGCATCCTTGCGCAGCGTCCCGATCACGTGGCTGACGAGGTGCATGACGTGCGAGTAGCGCTCGATCCCCATGAACTCGGTCACCTTCACCGAACCGAGCTCGGAGACGCGTCCGACGTCGTTGCGTCCGAGATCCACCAGCATGACGTGCTCGGCGCGCTCCTTGGGATCGGTGGCCATCATGCGCTCGATGGCCTGGTCCTCGGCCTCGGTGGCGCCGCGCGGATGGGTGCCCGCAATGGGCCGCTCCTCCACCCGATCGCCCTCGACGCGCACCAGCACCTCCGGCGAGGAGCCCACGATCGTCGTCTTGGGCCCGAGGCGCAGAAAGAAGAGATACGGTGACGGATTGATCGTGCGCAGTGCGCGGTAGACCGTGAAGGGGTCGGCCTCGAGCTTGGTGTCCAGGCGCCGCGCGATCACGATCTGGTAGGCATCGCCTGCCGCGATGAACTCCTTGGCCTTGCGCACGCCCTCGCAGTAGGCCGGCTCGTCCATCGTGGAGGTGAAGCCCTCCTCGCCCTGCGCGATCAGCGGCGCCGTGGGCGGCAGGGTGAGGGCCGGGGTTCCGCGCATCGGGCGCGCCAGCTTGCCCAGCGTCATGCCGATGCGCAGCGCCGCCCGGTCGTAGGCGCGATCGAGCGAGGCCGTGTCGCGCTTGTCGATGTGCGCGTTGGCGATCACGAGCACGCGGTGGCGCAGGTTGTCGAAGACGAGCAGCGTGTCGCTGAACATGAACACGGTGTCGGGCAGGCCGAGGTCGTCCTGGGCCCGCTTCGGCAGCCGCTCCATGTGGCGGACCATGTCGTAGGCGAGGAAGCCGACGGCGCCGCCCTGGAAGCGCGGGAGCCCGGGCACGGCGACGGGTTTGAACTCGGTCAGCAGCCGGCGCAGGGCCTCGAGGGGGTCCTTGTCGGGCAGGCGCTGAGGCCGGGCATCGCCCCGCCGCAGCGTGCTCACGCCGTCCTTGGCCGAGAGCACCATCAGGGGATCGGTGCCCAGGAACGAGTAGCGCGCCCACTTCTCGCCGCCCTCGACAGACTCCAGCAGAAAGGAGTAGGGGCCGGGCCTCAGCCGCAGGTAGGCAGACAGCGGCGTATCCAGGTCCGCCGGCAGCTCGGCGAACACGGGTATGAGGTTGCCCTGTCCCGCGAGGTCGCGGAATTCTTCGCGGGTGGGCGACAGCGCGGCGCTAGACGGCCAGCGCGTCCAGCTTCTCCTTCAGCTTGGCCTTGGGCACCGCCCCGATCACCTGGTCGACCACCTTGCCCGCCTTCACGAACAGGATCGTGGGGATCGAGCGGATGCCATAGCGGGCGGCGAGGCCGTGATTCTCGTCCACGTTCACCTTGGCGAGCGTCACGCGGCCCGCGGACTCCTTCGCAAGATCCTCGAGGGCGGGCGCGATGGCCTTACACGGCCCGCACCACTCGGCCCAGAAGTCGACCATCAGCACGCCCGCATGCCCGCTCAGGGTCTCGTCGAAGTTCGCTTCGGTGAGATGGACGGTCGCCGAGTCGGCCATGTGCTGGGTCTCCCTCCACTTAAAAAGTCAACGCCAACGCTAACATGGAGAGCGCCCCCACGCAACTTACCCGCCCCCCGTCGAATCTTATGCTTGTCAGCTTGGCAATCGGTCGTGCTAGTGTCGGTCTTACCTTGGAACCGGCAAAGATCCTCGTTGTCGACGACGAGAAGTCCATCCTCCTGCTGCTCAAGGAGGCCTTGACCCAGTGGGGGTACCAGGTCACAACCGCCCCCTCCGCCGTCGAGGGCCTCGAGCTCCTCAAGAACGGCCTCTTCGACGCGATCATCAGCGACATCCGCATGCCCGACATGACCGGCCTCGACCTCCTGCGGGAGATCCGCAAGCAGGACGAGACGATCGAGGTCGTGATGATGACGGGCTACCCGACGATCGCCTCGGCGGTGCAGGCGCTGAAGGAAGGCGCCTACGACTACCTCTCCAAGCCGCTGATCCTGGACGAGCTCCGCCACCTCATGGCCCGCATGATGGAGCGGCGATTCCTGCGCGGCGAGGTCCACACGCTGAGGGCGCGCCTGGGTGAGGAGCTGACGGTCAACGAGCTGATCGGCTCCTCGCAGGTGATGGCCAAGGTCAAGGACATCATCGGCAAGGTCGCGGTGACGGACTCGCCGGTGCTGATCGAGGGTGAGAGCGGCACCGGCAAGGAGCTGGTGGCCGCCGCGATCCATCGGCTGTCCTCGCGGGCCAAGCGCCCGTTCATCCCCGTGAACTGCAGCGCGATCCCGCAAGACCTCCTGGAGTCGGAGTTCTTCGGACACGTCCGCGGCGCCTTCTCGGGCGCGGTGGCCGATGCGCTGGGTCTCTTCCGGGGCGCCGACGAGGGCACGATCTTCCTGGACGAGATCGCGGAGCTGTCGCCCAGCCTCCAGGTGAAGCTCCTGCGCGTGCTGCAGGAGATGCAGGTGCGCCCCGTCGGCTCGACGAAAGCGTTCCCCGTCGACGTCCGCGTGATCGCCGCCACCAACCGCGATCTCGAGCGGGCGATGACAGAGGGCGTGTTCCGCCAGGATCTCTTCTACCGGCTCAACGTCGTGCGGATCATGCTGCCGCCGCTGCGCGATCGCCGGGACGACATCCAGGCGCTGGTCTCGCACTTCCTGCGCCGCTTCAACCGCCGCTTCCACCGCGACGTGCGGGGGATCTCGCCCGAGGCTCTGGCCGCGCTGAGCGCGTACAGCTTCCCGGGCAACGTCCGCGAGCTCGAGAACCTGATCGAGCGCGCCTACGCCATGGGCGCCCGCGAGCAGATCGTGCTGACCGACCTGCCGACCCTCGGGCGCTCGCCCATGGTCACGCCGGTGGCCGGTACGGGCGGGCCGCAGACCGTTCCGACCCTCGCCGAAGTCGAGCGTGAGCTCATCCTGAAGGCCCTGGCGGTCTACAAGGACGATAAGGAAGCCTCCGCCAAGGCGCTCGGCATCTCCCGCCGGACGATCTATCGCCGCCTGAAGGAGTACGGAGTCCTGTAGAGCCGTCGGGACCGGTCGATTTTCGACCGGTGCACTGACGAATCTGGTCAACCTCATGCCGTCCGGACACGGAGCAATGCCCGGTCATCACGATAAACACTAGATATTTCCAATATTTGCGGCTTGGCACGGCTAACGCAACGATGCGCCCCCATGCTGGATACGGCGCTCCACCTAACGCAGCAGCAGGCGAGCTCGAAGCTCGAAGTTGCGATCGGTATCAGCAGCCATCCCGACCCGGATATCGCCATCGGAGAGGCCGCGGGCAGCGCCGGCCACAGGCTCGGTGCAGCCGCCCCCGACTTCGCCATGGTCGTGACCGCGGGGAGCCCGGCGCGTGACGCCGTCGCTTCGCTGCGCGAGGTCCTTGGACATATTTCGGTGGCCGGCGGCTCGGCCACCGCGCTTTTGACGGATCACGGCCCCTTGCGGGAAGGCGCGCTCGTCGTCTGCGTCAGCAACGCCGACGGCGCCGCCAGCGGTGTTGTCGCCACGGCCGGTCGCGATCTTCGCGACGCGGGTCAGGCGGCGGCTCGGCTCGTTCTGGCCGGCTGGCCGTTCCGCGCGCGCTATCCGCGCGGTCTGGCCTTCGCCTTCGCGCGTCCGGTCGGCGGTGACGCCGCCCAGACGTTCCTCGCCTCGTGGCGGGACTTCATGGGGCCTAAGATGCGGACGGTGTGCACCACGCTCGGCGGTTCCGTGGTCTATGGCCGCGGCGCCGCGAATCCGCTGGCCAGCGTCGCGTGCGTAGAGGCGCCCTACGCCTCCGGCATCGGCTATACCGATGCGGCGCCGGCGGACGGTGTCGAGCCGTCGGCGGAGACGCTGGTCCATGGCGCGGCCGACGCGATGCTGACCGCGGTGAAGCGGCTCGAGGGACGGCCGGCGCGGCTGGTGCTCGTGATCGAGAGCGCCGAGCGTCACGGGAAGCTCGGGGCCGGGTTCGCGGAGGAGTGGGCGGCCATGCGCGGCGTGCTGGAGGAACGCACGCCCTGTGTCGGCTGGCTCGCCACTCACGTGGCCGCCTATGGCCGCGGGGTGCAGCCGACCGACGCCGCCGGCACCCTCGTGGCCGTCGCGCTCGGCGACGCGCCTAGATCCTGATTTTAATCATCGGGGGGAGCGACCGCCGCTCCCCCCGATATCCCCCAACGGGGACCCGCCAGGTTAAGGCTCACGCGCGCGCGAAGCGAGCACCGTACGGCGTTGCGCGCTGCCTGTCGGCGGGCGACGCGGCTAACGGGTGACGTAGCTCTCCAGGACGTCGCGGGCGGCGAGCTCGGGGTCGCGCTCTTGCGGCGGGCCGTAGCCACCGCCGCCCGGCAGACGAACTTCCACCAGCGCTCCCGGGGGGATCACTTGTTCGGCCTTGGGGTTCACGGGCGGCACGCCGTCGATGAGCACCTCGCCGCGCGCGCCCGGCTCGCCGCCGCGGAAGCCCGAGGCCGGCGTGGACGTGCGGTCGCAGAGGATCGAGCACACGAAGGGCTCGCGCGTCCGGACGCGGAAGACGATGGTCTGGCCGAGTCCACCGCGGTACTTGCCCCGGCCGCCTGAGTCGTCGCGCAGAGCCTTGCGCTCGACGATGAGCGGCGAAAGGTTCTCGGTGACCTCGATCGGTGTGCCGAGCACGCCCGAGGGGAAGGCGGTGGCGGACAGGCCGTCCTTCACGGCGCGCGCGCCGGTGCCGCCCGACGAGAAAAAGACGTAGCTGAACGGCTCGCCCGCCATGTCCTTGCCGGACACCTGCACGCCCCAGATGTTGGCCGATCCCTCGGCCATCACGCGCTCCGGCACCGCCTGGCCGAGCGCCCCGGCGATGACGTGTGGCAGGAAGTGCCCGATGACGTGGCGCGCGGCCACCGGCGCGGGCCGCCGCACGTTGAGAATCGAGCCTTCCGGCGCGGTGATGCGCAGCGGCCGGAAGGCGCCCTCGTTGTTCGGCACGTCGGGGCTCACGATCACCTTGACCCCGTACGTGGTGTACGCCTCGGTGTAGTTCATCACCACGTTCACGCCGCGGCGGCTGGCCGGCGAGGAGCCGGCGTAGTCGATCAGCAGGTCGTCGCCCTGCACCTGACAGCGGACCTTGATGGTGATGGGCTCGCCGAAGCCGTCGGAGGTGACCGCGTGCTCCCAGACGCCCGGCGGCAGCGCGCGGATCGCCTCGCGCATCGCCCGCTCGGTGCGCCCGATGATCTCGTCGGCCAGCGGCTCGAGCCGTTCGAGGCCGAACTCGTCCATGAACTCGAGCAACCGCTCGCCGCCCACCGCACCGCCCGCGATCTGGGCGTGGAAATCGCCGAGCACCATCTCGGGCAGCCGCGTGTTCTCGCGGATCATCGCCATCAGCGTCTGGTTGGGACGCCCGCCCTCGTAGAGCTTGAGGATCGGGATCTGCAGACCCTCCTCGTACACCTCCCGCGCCTCGGCCGACAGCACGTGACCGCCGATATCGGCGGTGTGGCACGTCGAGGCGAAGAAGGCGATGCAGCGATCGCCCCGGAAGATGGGCGAGCAGATCGTCACGTCGTTGAGATGCCCCGACGTCTTCCACGGATCGTTGGTGATCAGCACGTCGCCGGGCGCCAGCCGCTCGAGCGGGTAGGCGGCCAGGAAGTGCTTCATGGCGAGCGCCATCGAGTTGATGTGGCCGGGCGTGCCGGTCACGGCCTGGGCCACCATCCATCCGCGGCTGTCGAAGACGCCGGCGGACAGATCGCCGGCCTCGCGCACGATGGAGGTGAAGGACGTGCGCTGCAGCGCCGCCGCCTGCTCGTTGACCACGCCGATCAGGCGATTCCAGCAGATCTCGAGCGTGACGGGATCCAGCGTGCTCATATCGTCACCGGGCGCCCACGCGCGCCTGCGAGGTGGCCGCCGCCCAGCCCGCCAGCAGCGGATGCGGCGCGCCGACGGCTGAGCGCGACTGGGGCAGGAACAGCGTGGCGACAAAGAAGGGATGACCCGGCAGCTCGACGACGCGCACCTCGCCGTCGGTTCCCACCCCGCTCACGCGCAGACCGGCGCGCTCCAGCCGCGCACGGTACTCCCCGTTCAACCCGTAGTTGCAGTAGTAGTCCTCCGACGTCACCATCCGGCCGTACAGCCGCCCGGCCAGCGAGTCCGGTTCGATCCGCACCTCGTGCGTCTGGCCGACGAGCGAGCACGCCAGCGCGGTCACCACGAGGCGGTCCGCTCCCGGGCTGCTCTCCTCATGATCGGCGTCTCGGACCCCGAGAACGTGGCGCGCGAACTCGACGATCGCGTGCTGGAATCCGCCTCACGTGCCGACCAGCGGCACTCCGCGCTCGCGCGCGTACCGGATCGCCTCGAGCGCACCCTCCATGCTCACGTACGGACTGCCGGGCGAGATGAAGAGCCCGTCGTACCCAGCCAGCGTCACCTCCGGCCGGCCGACCGTCCTGGTCGGAATCCACTCGACGGGCAGGCCGAGGTGGTGGAGCGCCGCGTTCGTGAAGGCGTGCGTCCGGTTCGCCGCGTCGAAGTCGCCGATCACCGCGACGCGGGGGCTCACGCCGGCATTTCCACGACGATGCTGCGTCCCTCGTCGACTCGGCAGCGCGCGCCGGGACCGATCACGGCCGTGGACTCGCGCTCCTCGACGATCGCCGGACCGTCGAACGCCGCGCCGGGTCCGAGCGCGTAGCGGTCGTAGACGGGCGTGTCGACCCAGCCCTGGGCTTCGGCGAACCACGCCCGGCGGCGCGTCTTCACCGCGGCGCCGGGCGCGCCGGTGGAGGCGGCCGCGCCGCCGAATGCGAGCACGGGGGGCGGCGCCGACACGGTCACGCGCCAGTTGAGCGCTTCGATGGGCACGCCCTGCGGCAGCCGGTGATAGAGCGCGCGATAGGCCGCCTCGAACGAGGCGGTGATGGCCGGCAAGCTGGCCGCCGACAGCGTCCCCGTCGGCACCGCCGCCTCCACCTCGTGCCCCTGGCCGACGTAGCGCATCTCGGCGATGCGGGCCACGCGAACGCTCTCGCGCGCGACGCCCGCCCGTGCCAGCAGCTCGCGGCCTTCCTCCTCCATCTCGGCGAACAGCCGGTTGAGCGCGCCCCAGTCGCCGGCGTCCAGCCGCGCACGCAGCGTGCGCACGAAGTCGAAGGCCAGCGGGGCGGCCAGCAGGCCCCAGGCCGACATCGCGCCGGCGCCGAACGGCAGCAGGATGCGCGGCACCTTGAGCACGCGCGCCACCTGCCAGCAGTGGACCGGCCCGGCGCCGCCGAAGGCGAAGAGCGGATAGGCGCGCAGGTCGCGCCCGCGCTCGATGCCGTGGATGCGCGCGGCCGCCGCCATGTTCTCGTTGACCACGCGGTGGATGCCCCACGCCGCCGCGATGACGTCGAGCCCGAGCGGGCGCGCAACGTGCTCGGCCACGGCCCGCTCGGCGGCGGCGCGATCGAGGCGCATGCGGCCACCCAGGAAGAACTCGGCGTCGAGATACCCCAGCAGCAGGTCGGCGTCGGTGACGGTCGGCTGGCGGCCGCCGAGGTTGTAGCAGGCCGGGCCCGGATCGGCCCCGGCGCTGTCGGGCCCGACCTTGAGCAGGCCCATGCGGTCCACACGCGCGATCGAGCCGCCGCCGGCGCCGATCTCGATCATCTCGATCACCGGCACCCGGATCGGCAGGCCCGAGCCCTTCTTGAAGCGATCGGCGCGCGCCACTTCGAACTCGCGCGCCACCAGCGGCGCGCCGTCGTCGATCACGCACGCCTTGGCGGTGGTGCCGCCCATGTCGAACGAGAGCAGCCGCGTGTCGCCCCGCTCGCGTGCCGCCTGGGCGGCGGCGAGCGCGCCGGCGGCCGGGCCCGATTCGACGAGGCGGATGGGGAGGCGTCGGGCCAGGGGCGGCAGCGCGATACCGCCGGACGACTGCATGATGTAGAGCTGGCCGGGTACACCGAGCCCGCTCATCCGTCGCTCGAGATCCTCGAGGTAGCGCGCCATCAGGGGCGCCACGTAGACGTTGGCGCTCGTCGTCGAGGCGCGCTCGTACTCGCGGATCTCCGGTACCACGTCGGACGCGCAGGACACGACGGCCTGCGGCATCGCCTCCCGCACCAGCTCGGCCAGGCGCCGCTCGTGCACCGGGTTGAGGTACGCGTGGAGCAGGCAGATGGCCACGGCCTCCACGCCGTCGGCCGCGAGGCCGGCGATCACGCGGCGCGCGGCAGCCTCGTCGAGCGGCCGCAGCACGCTGCCGTCGGGCCACAGCCGCTCATCGACCTCGCGGCGGAGATGGCGCGGCACGAGCGGGGCCGGCGGATCGATGAGCAGGTCGTACATGTCGTACCGGCCTTCGCGACAGATCTCCAGCGCGTCGCGAAAGCCCGCAGTGGTGAGCAGCGCGGTGCGGGCGCCCTTGCGCTCGATGAGGGCGTTGGTGGCCAGCGTGGTGCCGTGGACCACCGCGCGCACGCGAGCCGGCGCCACGCGGGCCTCGTCGAGCAGCGTCTGGATGCCCTGCTCGACGCCGTGCGCCGGGTCCTTGGCGGTGGTGAGCACCTTGCCGACACGAATGGCCCCCGTGGTCTCGTCGACGACCACGAGATCGGTGAACGTCCCGCCGATATCCACGCCGAAGCGCGCCGACATGGCCGAGAGTCTACACTGCCCCGGCGGCACGGGCGATGCACCACACGGTGGGAGTGGAAGAATCGCGCACCGCCGTCCTCGCCGCCCTGCTCGGCAACCTCGCGCTGGCCATCCTCAAGGCCGTCGCTGCCGCGATGACCGGCAGCGCGGCCATGCTGGCTGAGACCTTCCATTCGTGCGCCGACACGGGGAACCAGGCCCTGCTGTTCGTCGGCATGCGGATGGCCAGTCGGCCCCCGGACGACGACCATCCGTTCGGGCACGGCATGAACGTCTACTTCTGGTCGTTCGTGGTCGCGGTGATGCTCTTCACGCTGGGCGGCGCCTTCGCCATTTGGGAAGGCGCGCGCAAGATCATGAACCCCGGCGAGGCGCAGTCCGTGCGCTGGGCGCTCGTCGTCCTGGCCGCGGCCGTCGTGTTCGAGTCGATCTCGCTGGCCATCGCCGTGCGCTCCGTGCGCCGGGTGAAGGGCGCGCGCTCGTTCCGGGAATTCATCGCGGAGAACCGCGATCCCACCATCCTGACCGTGCTGCTGGAGGACACCTCGGCCCTGATCTCCCTCGTGCTCGCCGCGGCGGGGCTCGGGTTGACCGCCGTCACCGGCCGCACCGTCTGGGACGCGAGCGCCTCGCTCGCCATCGGCGTCCTGCTCGTCGGCGTCGCGGTGGCGCTCGCCGTCGAGAACCACTCCTTGCTCGTCGGAGAGTCGGCGCCGCGGGACGTGCGCGAGCGCATCGTCTCCGCGGCGCGCCGCGATCCCACCGTCGAGCGGGTGCTCGGCCTGCGCACCATGCACCTCGGGCCGGAGGCAATCCTGGTCGTCCTGCAGCTCGATTTCCGTGACACGCTGGGCGCCGCGGACGTCGAGCGCGCCATCGAGCGGTTGCGTGCCGCAGTGGCCCAGGCGGCCGGCGAGGCCGGCAAGCGACGCCTCGTCGTCATCGAGCCGGGCGCCACCGAGCCCGCGAAGGCGGCCTGAGCGCCGTCAGGCCGGCCGGTCGACGCGCTCGAGCGTCGCGGCGTCGACGTAGACCGCTTTTCCCACCCAGCTGATCCGCGTGATGTCGCCGACGGCCAGCGCGCGGCGCGGGCCGCTCAGCCAGTGGCGGCGCGCCACCACGATTCCGGTGACCCGCCAGCCGCCGACGTCGATGACGAAGTCCTCGACGTGGCCGATGGCCGCGTCACGCCCGATCGCGGTGTAGCCGCGCACGGCTCGCACGCTCCGCAGGTGCGGATCCGCCGGCCGGGTGACGGCCGGGTCCTCGTCCGTCCAGTAGAACGGAATGCCGTAGTACTCGTGCAGCGCGATCTCGTGCTGCCGCGACACCGGCCGGTCGTCATCCACGTCGGGCGCGCGCCGGACCTGCTCACGCCTGAGGGAGACCTCGATGCGCCGCGCGTGCGTGTCCACCGCCCGCACGCACACGGGTGAGATGAGGACGCGGCGGCTGGCCAACGCGTGCCGTAGCTCGACGACCAGATAGCGGACCACCCAGCAGCGATCGTCCACGTAGAGGTCGCGGACGCGGCCGCCGGGGCCGTCGCGGGTGACCAGGTGATAGCCCGTGAGCTGGTGAGCGAGAAGCGTGGGTTCCATGGCCACAGCATGCGCGCGCCGCATAAGAGCGGCATGAGTCTGGGATGAGAACGGCGACGCCGGAGATCTCATGCCTGTCTCATCGTGCTCTCATGCGGGCGCGGTATGCCAAGACCAGGAGGTGTCGTATGACATCACGAATCGCGAGGAGCGTCATGGCCGGCGCCGCGGCCGGGCTGGTGGCGGGCGTCGTCTCCGGCGGCCTGCTCGAGCTCGTGCGAATGACGACGATCGAGGGCGCGCGTCAGCCGGCGATGGGGTTGATCGCCGGAGCGGTGCACAGCGCACGGATGCCGCTGGCGTGGGCCGCCTATCTGCTCTACACGGCGCTGATCGGCGCGGGCTTCGGCGGCCTGCTGGGGCGGCAGCGCGTCGGCCTCGGCTCCGGTGTCGTCTGGGGCGTTCTGTACGGCGCCTTCTGGTGGATCGTCTCGGGGCTCGTCGTCATTCCGGC
>Ga0075424_100003449_pt1 | contig 14820 bp, 13 predicted proteins | sample SoiMethybrSBSTD3_FD_75301 | JGI IMG/M metagenome (GOLD analysis project Ga0075424, IMG submission 75301) | Bulk soil microbial communities from a Populus tree surrounding site in Tennessee, USA - Soil MetaG P. TD hybrid SBSTD3 | ecosystem: Environmental > Terrestrial > Soil > Tree plantation... | reverse complement strand
CTTCCGGATCTGGTGGTGGCCAACGGCCATATCGATGAAACCGTCCGAAATATCCGCGGCAACGTCGGTTACGCCCAAGCACCGCTCCTCTTCATCAACCAGGGAAACGCCTCCTTCCGAGAAGCAGCTACCCTCGCGGGTAGCGCGTTCTCACAACCGCGAGTCGGGCGGGGCCTCGCGACCGCCGACATCGACGGAGACGGAGACGTAGATCTGCTGATGACCACCAACAACGGTCCGGCCGTGCTGTTCAGAAACGACGTCACCAACGGCAACCGCTCGGTTCGAGTGCGCCTGATCGGAACGACATCCAATCGCGATGCGATCGGAGCCACGGTGCGGCTCTTCCATGGCGGCACGACACAGTCGAAAATGGTGAAGGGCGGCTCGAGCTATCTGTCGCAGTCGGAGCTCCCTCTCATGTTCGGCGTAGGACGACGTGACATCATCGAGCGGATCACGGTGACATGGCCAAACGGGCGAACCGACGAATTCACCAAGGTCGCAGCGGGTCGGACATATGTGTGCACTGAAGGAAAGGGGCTCGTAGCGTTATGAAACCTGCACTGTTGATCACATCTTTCATCAACGTTCTCGCGCTCACCGGAATCGTCTCGGCGCAGCAGCCGCAGACACCGGAGCCCAAGAAAGCCCCCGCCTTCGAGGTCGCCTCGATCAAGTTGAGCGATCCCAACAACACCAGCCCGCTCGCGATGATCCCGCTCGTCCTGCCGCAGGGCCCGGGCCGCCTGTCGGCAACCAACGTCCCGCTTCGACTGCTGATTCGAATGGCGTACCAGGTGCAAGACTTTCAGATCGTCGGCGGCCCTTCGTGGCAGACGTCGCAGAAGTTCGACATCGTCGCCAAGGCCGAGGACTCGACGGCCGCCGATACGACACAGTTGATGCCGATGATGAAGGCGCTGCTCGAAGATCGGTTCAAGCTGAAAGCGCACATGGAAACGCGCGAGTTGCCGATCGAAACGCTGGTCATCGCACGCAGCGACGGCAAGCTCGGTCCGAACCTCAGACCGTCGACCTCGGATTGCAAGAGCCCACAGGCACAGGAGGCGCAGCAGAAACGCGCGCAGGCTGCCGTGTCAGCGTTAAAGGGCGGTCCAGCCGCGCTCGCCGGTGTGCTGCCGAAGCCTGGCGAAGTGGTCACGTGCGCGATGACGCCGATGATCGGCGGAGTGCCAGGCGCCCCTGGCGCAGCCCCGGGCGCGGCCCCCAGCTTCGGCCTTCGCGGCAACGGGCAGCAGTTGAACGTGCTCGTGCAACTGCTGACGCAGGCGACCGGCAAGACCGTTCAAGACAAGACCGGACTGACGGGTCTCTACGACTTCGAGCTGTCGTTCGATCCCGAAGCGCTGCTGCGCATGGCCTCGCAGTTCGGCGTCAACCTTCCTGCTGGAGGAGCCAATCAGCCGAACACATTCGACAGCCCGTCGCTGCTGACGGCACTCAGGGAACAGCTCGGGCTCAAGCTCGACTCCACGCGCGGACCAGTCGACGTGCTGGTGATCGACAGCGCTGACATGCCGACTCCTGACTAAGTTGGACGTCTCGGACACATCCTCTTCGCCGCCGGCGTTCGCGTGGGACGAGTGGTACGCCAAGGTTGGCGGCCGTTCGATCAGCATCCCCGAGGCCGACGATCTGCTTCGACGCATCTACAACGATCAGTACCCTCGGTTCGAGGGCGAGGTGGCGCCCACGAGCCGCGAGTTCTCGTCGCCAGCCGACGCAGCCCAGCACCTGAAGGACAAAGCGACTGAGCTCGGCGCCGATATCGTCGGCATCTGCGAGATCGAACCGAGCGATGTCTATCGCGGACGCGTCGTCACCGACAAGTACGCCATCGCAGTCGGTCAGCGTATGCGGTGGCGTGAATTCCAGGTCGTGCCGTCGCGCGAGTCGGCCATCGAATGCCTGCGCGTGTACTTCACGCTCGGCGAAACGGTGATTCGACTGGCGTCCTACCTACGATCGATCGGCTACGCCTGCAAGGTGGAACACCCCATCGGTGATAGCGATCTGCTCCACATCCCCATCGGGCTCAAGGCCGGCTTCGGCGAGCTCGGACGCCATGGATCGATCATCCATCCGAAGCTCGGACCGCTCTTCAGAATGGGCAGCGTGACGACGTCGCTGACGCTCGCGATCGATCGTCCGATCGACGCTGGCATCGCGAAGTTCTGCGATACATGCCGCGCGTGCCGAAAGTACTGTCCGCCGGCGGCAATCCCCGACGCCCGCAGTCCCGAGGCCGGCAAAGATCATCTCGGCTACGACCGCTACGTCGTCGACACCGGCCGCTGCTTCCCGTACTTCGCGAAGTACTCCTACTGTTCCATCTGCCTGCCCGTGTGCGTGTACAACCACAAGGAATGGGCGCGAGACTTCGAAGACGGCCAGCCGACGAAGCTGTTTCCCAACGTCCTCATGCTCGAGCCCCCGCCTCCCACAGAACCACCTGAGTCGCAGCCCTGTCACGACTTTCCTCGTCTCAACCGGCGATAGTCCCTCGACGACTCGGAGCGTGGGCGGCCACGGCGATGGTCGTGAGCCAGGTGGTGGGCGTTGGCATCTTCCTCACGCCGGCGACGATGATGCGAACCGTCGGCAGTCTGCCGATCGCGCTCGCGCTGTGGGCCCTGATGGGCCTGTTGAGCACTGCGGGCGCGCTCTGCTACGCGGAGCTCACCACTCGGTTTCCGCTGGCCGGAGGTGCGTACGTCTTCCTCCGCGAGGCGTTCGGAGCGCGCAGTGCCTTCGTGTATGGCTGGATGGCGCTGCTCGTGATGGACCCCGGCATCACAGCGGCACTCGGCATCGGCCTGGCCGAGTATTTCATTGCCGCGATCGGCGGCCGCGCCGATCTCGTCCCGGCAATCGCGATCGCCTCAATCGTGTTCTTCGGAGCGCTGGCGATTCTCGGAATCAATGCGAGTGCGCGCGTCATGGCGTGGACGGCGGTGGCCAAGCTCGTCATCGTGGCAGTGCTCGTTGGAGCCGCCCTGGTGCACGCCGGTGCGAGCGGCATCGATGTGCACATTCAATCGACGCCCACCACACAGGCATTTGCGGCATCACTCATCGCGGCCTTCTTTGCGTTCGGCGGCTGGTGGGAATTCGGCCGCATGGCGGAGGATGTCGAGTCGCCGCGGCGGACGATGCCGCGTGCCCTCGTAGGCGGGATCGCGCTGGTCACGGCGATGTATGCGCTGGCCAGCGTCGCGTACACGCTTGCCGCACCTCGCGCCGCGCCGGCGACGGATGAAGCGTTCGTGGCGCTGATCGGCGCGAATCTCTTCGGTGCTGCCGGCCGAACTCTGCTCGCGATCATGGTGGTGATCGCCGTCTGCGGTAGTCTTGCCGCCACGCTTCTCGGCGCGCCGCGACTTTATGTTGCCATGGCGCGCGACGGTCTCTTTCCCGTGGCACTCGCCCGCCTCGATCCTCGACGCGGCTCCGTTCCGGCATCGACGCTGGTGCAGGTGGTGCTCGCAGCGTGCCTCGTGCTGGTAGGCACGTTCAATGAGATCCTCGGCTACTTCGTCCCCTGCGTGGTGTTCTTCCTCGGCCTCTCCGCGGCGGCCATTCTCAAATTGCCCCGGCCGCGTGCACAACGTGACGTGTTCGAGACACCGCTGCATCCGGCGCCCATCGCGCTGTTCCTCGCCCTCATCACGGTGCTACTGGTGTTGTTCGTCGTCGGTCAGACGAGGCAGACGCTGCTCGGCGCGGGTGTGGTTGCGCTCGGCATTCCTGTGTCGTTCCTGGTGATGCGGCGGCGAACCGCTAGGATGATTTCGTAAAGATGAACAGATGCTGCCAGGGCAGGTCGTCGAACACGCGCGACTGCTTGAAGCCTTCGTGCTCCACTTCCAATTTGACCTGCGCCTTCGTCATCTTGTGCTCGGGGCGGATCGGAACATCGGGATCTTCGGCGCGATACTCGAGCAGCACGAGTCGTCCATTGGCCTTCAACGCCTCGCGAAGATGCTGCAGCATCCTCTGCGGCTGTGAGAACTCGTGATACACGTCGACCATGATCGCGAGATCAATCGAATCGGCTGGCAGTTTGGGGTCGTCGAGCGCGCCGAGGATCGGCACGACGTTGGCCACCTTGGCCTTGGCCGTGTTCTTCTGCAGCAGATCGAGCATGCCTTGCTGAATGTCGTTGGCGTAGACCTTTCCCATCGGTCCGACTGCCCGCGCCAGCTTCAGCGTGATGTATCCCGATCCCGCACCGACGTCGGCGACCGTTGACCCCTTCTGGATCTTCAGGAGCCGTATCGCCTGATCGGGATCTTCTTCCTTCTCGCGCTCGTTACGCTCCAGCCACGATGCGCCTTGCACGCCCATCGTCTGGGCGTAGACACGCCCGCTGACGGGGTGAACGCCAGGCTGCTGTGCTCGCATCGTTGCCGCAGCGAGCGCCGCGGCAACGACGAGCACGATAGGTAGACGCTGGAGTGGTGCGCGGCTCACGCCTTCTTCACCGTGAACTCGAACGGCATCCCGGCGAACTCGCCCGTGATCTGGATTTCGTTCCCTTTGACGACGCCCTTGTAGGAGAGGTCGAGCGCCATACCGCCGAAGTCCAGCGTGACACCGAACGAGATGTTGTTGCCCTCGACCTTGCCGTCCTTGATTGGCACCTGGCCGCCGTCGGGTCCAGTCGTCGAGCCGGTGAGCATCGCTCCATCGGCCTTGAATTCATACGCGACCGGGATATCGCCCATCGGCGTACTGACCGTCCCGGTCCATTTTCCATCCACGTCGTGCGCAAGCGCCGGAGCGGCAGCGAACAACACGAAGCCCAACACAAGCGCGGCAAGTACTTTCATGGTCATCTCCTCGACGGTCTTCGACGCCAGCGGAACGCGGCAGATCGGCAACGGGAACGGGCCTACGGCCCACAAAGGCGGTTCTGGGTTACGTCAAGGCTTAGACGTGTGCCGTCCCATTAAATGTTCACGTCCCGATCATGTTTCGCGTCGGTGTTCCTTGTGAGCCGAAATTGATACAACACCGCAGCGACTATTGGACGGCTGTCCGACCCGCGAACGCAACTGCGAACTGATATCGAAGGTCGACGCGGCCGCTGAATGAATAGGACAGTCAACCGTTTACGGCCGTCCCACTTCTCCGTGCTGCTGTCAGATTCGGCCGAATGGTGCATTTCCAAGCCGGCATACCGTTTGCTAATTCATCGAGTGGTGGCCGGCTCGTATAGAGCCGTCACCACTCCACTGACCGCCTACACCGGCCGTATGTGCCTGGTAATGGCGGTCAGCGCGAGGTCACGTCCCCGCCCATGCCGGCAACGATCGGCGCGAGCCTTTCTCGAATCTGTTCAGGCAGCACACCATTCAGGTACTCCACGGCGAAGCCGCGCGCATGCCGGTTGGAGCCGCGCAAGCTGCGATAGGCCACGCGAATCGCAGCCGGTGGGTATACGAGAGCCAGCAGCGTAAAGAGCAACCCGGCATCGGGAGCACCCGATTCGCTGTCGCGGTCGATGACCGAGAAGACGCGATCCGCGTCGAGTGCGATGTCCGGATGGTGGCGATGCACCAGAAACAGCGCGCGTGCGCACTGGCGCCGGACGCTGCGGTCGTCATCGTCGCACGCCTGCAGCAGACCCTCCACCGCACTCCGCGTTCGACACCCTGACATCACCCTGGCGACGCGTCGTCGCACGACGGCCGGAAACCTCCGGTCGAGCAGCGCATCGACGAGCATGCCGCTGCGACTCGCCGCAACGCCGCGCAAGGCGCGCATCGCGTCCGCCGCCATAGGGGTTGTCGCCAGCAACGGGATGAGATGCGGAATCAGGGCAGACGGCATGTGGTCGACATCGTCGAGCGCGCGCCGAACGCGATGCGGCTCGCCGGACTGCAGTGCGAGAATCCTGAGCACCACGGCATCTGCTCCGCGCAAGTCTGCCTTCCTCGAACGGCGCGACTTCATCGCCTGACCCGTTCGAGTTCGCGTCGCGTGGTTTCCAACGTGAACGTCAACGACTCACGCGGAATGCTCGTGACGAACGGACCCACAACCCAGCCGAGCCCGACCGGGATGCCTCGCGTCAACGACACTGATTCACATTGAATGTAGAGGCCTCCGTCGCGCGCCAGCAGCCGCCAATACGTGTTCAGCCGCCATAAGTAGCCGCCGTCGTGGCCGACCGGCTTCTCCTGTTCCTCGTGTGTTCCAGCGTTGTCCACTTCGGCGATGCGTGTGCTCGCGATCCAACCTTCGGCGCGATCGCTGGTCGGTCGCATGAACCGCGCCTGGTGCTCGCTGTTCACCACCACCGTGATCACTTTCTTCATCACAAAGCGCAGAAAGAATCTGTAGCGATCGCCCTCGTGTGCGAGCAGCTTGGATGCGGCCACCGTCGGCGCGTAGATCTGCTGATGACGGTCGTAGCTTTGAAGCACCGTCAATGCCTGATCGATGGTTGCGCCGGCGACGAATGCGGTGCCGATCCAGTGATGAATCATGCCGTCGGGGACGTCGATGTCGCGGCGGCCGTCCTTGGTCGTCAGTCGCTCGATGACCAGCTCGCTCTTGCGTACTTGAGTCCGAGCCTGTTGCCGACTCGCGTCCGATAGGCCATCGATCCAGAGGAACGGCTCACCCTTCTGCAGCCGCTCTTCGGTGAGCCGGACGTAGCGGTCGAAGGCGGCCACCGTTTGCGGGTGGAGATCGGCGGCGTCGGCGCCGGTGGCGAGGAGTGCGGCGATTGGCACTGCCAGGACGAGCGAACGGGCAAAGGTGCGCATCATTCCGTCAGTAGGGTAATGTGCAAACCCGCCCCGAATGGGCTCAATGTCGCTGAGGTTGGCTGGTGCGATCGATGAAGTCCACGACCCGATCCCAGGTCTCCACATCGGTGTCATACAGGGCGGCCCAGTAGCGTTTCATACCGGCGGGCCACCGTTGCCGACTCTCGAAAGCCCTCCGCATGTCGGCCTTGAGCTCTTCATCGCCCTCCGTTTCGCGGTTCAGCTGGTCGTCCCACCGGGCGCGCATCGCCTGTGCGTCGGTGCCCAACGGATCGGCATCGATGAGTGTCGTCCATTCGCGAAAGAGCGCGAGACGCGACGGGTTGACGCGCGGCTGCACCTGACCCGCTCGAGCACGAGCCTCGCGTTCGCGGTCGTAGCGAATCCACACGGCCGCATTGACGAAGGTCATGCCTCGCTCGATGTCGAACTCGGCCAGTCGACGACGAAGCGCCGGCGGCCAGTGCTCGCGATCGGCCCAGGCTTTCATCAGACCGGTACGAATGGCGCCGGCAGGCTCGCGCTGGGCGAGCGCAATCCATCGGTCGGCCAGCGCTTGCGCACGCTCGGAGGCAGGATCCTCCTCGAGCGCCGCGGCGATCTCGCGATACAGCGTCCGCCATTCCTCCGACGGCCAGTCGTCGTAGTAGTGCTTCCACTGCTCCCATGCCTCGTTGCTGTAGTACTTCCGCATCACGTCGACATCTTGCGTGCTCATGACTTTGATCACCTGCTGAAGGATCGAGGCCTCGGCTGAGGGATCCTGCGCGATCGCCTGCTCTGCCTGCTTCAACGTCTCGATTGCGCGATCGAGAGATGCGCGTTGCTCTTCGAGGATGTGGCGCTGCTGGCGGAAGGTCGTCGCGACCGGCAGCGGCTCGCGATCGAGGATCGATCGTATTTGCTTCAACGAGATGCCAAGCGCCTTGAGCGCGATAATCTGCTCGAGACGTGCCAGGTGGGCGGTCGAGTACAGACGATAGCCGTTGCGCGTCCGCGCTGGCTTGAGCACACCGATGCGATCGTAGTGATGCAGCGCCTTGACGGTCACTCCCGCCAGTTCCGCAAATTCATGCACCCGATAGGTCCGCGCCTTCATGCTTGTACGTAGTGTCCGGCTTCAGCCGGACGACGTAGTGTCCGGCTTTAGCCGGACGACGTAGTGTCCGGCTTTAGCCGGACGACGTAGTGTCCGGCTTTAGCCGGACCATTTAGAGACTGTGCTCTGCCCCAAGGGGAGAGTCAAATCGAAACACCCTTGTTGACATCAGTCTTACATATTGTAAGATTACCGTCGTGAGTCGCCGGCCGCCGCATCCGCCCCGCCTATCGCCGAAGGAGTCGCTCATCCTCGATCTGCTCATCGAGCACAGCTCGATGTACGGCCTCGAGCTCGTGTCGTCGTCGCGCGGACGCCTCAAGCGAGGCACCGTCTACGTCACGCTGGGGCGGATGGAAGACAAGGGCTACATCACATCGCGCACTGAGCCGGCGCCCGCAGACGAAGGCGGACTGCCCCGCCGCATCTACGAGCCCACCGCGCTGGGCCGCCGGGTGCAGGCCGCCTGGGCGGCCGCCGCAGCACATCTCACACCGGGGTTTGCACGATGACGCGGCCTGGACTTCGCCTGCGTGCGTTCGCCGCCCGTTTCTGCAGCGCGCGGACGATGGAGCGGTTGATCGATCCGGCGATCGCCGACCTTCAAACAGAATTTGCCGATGCGCAGCGGCAAGGAGCGGTGTGGACTGCTCGATGGGCACTCATTCATGGCGTGTTCTCAGTTGCCAAAGTGCTTGCGTACGCAGTGGCGGGCGAAGGCATTCGTGGCGTCAGCGACTGGAGTCGTGGGGAAGCCGTCATTCTGCGTCGAACGTCGGTGGTGTTCGCAGCGGCCACGATTCTTCCGACGATGTTGCTCACTTACGCGCAAGTGCAACGATGGGTCGACGGGTATGTCGATCTGAGCCGGCTCACGCTCTACACCATTCCCACCGTCCTGCCCTTGAGCATTCCATGCGCAATCACTTTCGCGGTCTTGGGTGGAGCCGCTGGCGAGCGACTCACAAGAAAACTCCGAGTAGCCATCATTGCGACCGCGATCGCGTGTTCGATCTTGATGTTCTCTGATTTGGCGTGGGTGATCCCCGAGAGCAACCAGGCATTTCGCACAATCGTCTTCGACGCGATGCTCGCTCGCTACGGGGATTCCGTCCCGCAACCGCCGGTTCGCGGCGCTCGAGAGATGAGCATGAGCGAGCTGCGCAGACAGATGGTCCTGCGGCCGAACGAGACGCGACGATTGGCATTCACGTACCACCAACGGTTGTCGCTTTCGATGGCGCCGTTGATGTTGGCAGCGTTCGCGCTCGTGCTATTGAGATCGTTCAGACGACGCGCAGCAAGGGTGGCTCTCGGGTTCGGCCTGTGTCTGGGTTACTGGTTCCTTCTGGAAACAGCCCAACAAGCGGTCAGGATCGGCGGATCTGTGATGCTGGCGGCTTGGTCGCCAAACGTCATCGTCGTCCTCTTCATCATCGCTCTCTCGTGGCCACTCCGCCGACTCAGCCCTGCCTCCTGAACGCTAACGCAGAGGCACCACCGTCACAAAGCGCTCCAGGTCGCGCGTCGCGAAGCTGCTCAACTGCGCCGGGGTGCCAACGCCCACAGGCTTGAACAACATCTGCGGCCGTCCGACCGCGAGTGTCGGCGTCTCGGTGATCTCGACTTGCCACACGCCGCTCACCTGAAGGCCCGCGAGTGATGTGAACGTCAAGGCCTTCCCGTCGGCTCGCCACACCAGGCCACCGAGGGCCGTCCCGTCATGAACCTGCACGGCTTCTGTCGCAGGTGCGGAGAGGTTGAGCGGACGCACGTAGGTCTTCATCGGCCCGCCGCCGTTGTTATCGCTATAGGCGATGAAGCGTCCGTCAGGCGAGATGCGTCCGCTTCGACCCTTGAACAGTTCGACCGGCTTGCGATCGCCCTTGAGCGGGAGCACGTAGATCGAGTCACCAGTCCAAAACGAGAGCAGGCCGGCACTCGACCAGTCCGTCAGAAAGAGCGGCGCGCCAGTGGTGTGTTTGTAGACCAGCTCGGCGCGGGCAGAGCCGTCGCTAGCGCCGTCGGCGGAGCGGAGATAGATGCCGTTCGCGTCGGAGTCGGCGCGCACATACGCGATCTGTCGTCCATCGGGCGACCACACAGGTGTGGAATCGGCCTCTTCATCGGCGGTCAGCGGCCTGCCCGGTTTGCCGGCAGCCTCGTAGATCCAAATGTCTCTGTTGCCTGAATCGCGATTCGTGAGGACGGCTGCGACGCGAGTGCCATCCGGCGAAAACGCCGGCTGGGCGAATAAACCCGGTTCGCCCATCGTGGCGACGCTGGCGCCCTGCCGATCGACCAGAGTGATGCGCTCGGAGGGGGCCTCGGCAACGCGGAGGAACTGCTGTATGCGTGCGAGGTCTCCGTTCTTGAAGCCGGCAAGTCCGGCGCTGCGTGCACGCTCGCCCAGGAGTGTGGCGAGAGCCTGCTCGTCTTCTTTGCTCCTGGCGGTGGCCATGAGAGTCACGGCTCCCATTTCATCCTGAGACTGGAGACCGAACTTGACCCTGCGCGGTGGGTTTCTCGGGTTCCGAGGATTGTCGGTCGAGTTGTCGTAGACGACCTTGACATCGATTCGAGTGCCCTTAGGCAGATCGAACGGCTGCTTGTACGTGTACGAATCCTGCCAGTTGAAATCCCAGTCTTGAATCCAGAGCAAGGGTCGTTTGCTGCCGTCGGGCAGCGTGGCATCGGCCTTCATTTCCTTACCAAGGTAGTGTGCGTGCGCGGCGACACCGTAGGTCCGCACGTCAACGGGCAAGACGATGGAATCGTCGATCGCGTCCTTGGCACCTGGTGCGAGGTCGAGCGCCCTGCCGAAGGCGAACAACGGTGGTGCGTCGATGTTGATCAACGTGCGTTCCGGTGCCTTGTCAGCGAAATAGAAGCCAACGAGCGATCGTTCGCTCTCGGGCTTACCCGAGAGATGAAAGTGAATCTGCAACACGAAGTCGGAGCCCTTCGGCAAACGCGCCGCTAGCCCCTCAGGGAGGAACGCGGGCGTGCCCCCAGTGGCCCATCCGCCGAGCGCCCCTGAGTTCGAGTCGCCAGCCCCCGGCAGGGCCACTCCAATCCCTGGAAATCCAGGCTTGCCGTCAGCACCATCCCGCGCCGCCGCCGCGCCACCCTTGATCCAACTGAATATCGCGTGATGCACGACCTTTCGCGCGCTGGGCCTGAACTCGACGGCGCGCACCCACTTGTCTTCCGTGAGCTTCGTCGGAATCACGAAATTGCGAAACTGATCGGGGCCGGCGGCGGGCACGTCGTAGCCGACCGGCATTTCCACAATCAGGTCGGGTTTGCCGAGATGCCAGCCGTCGGTGAACTCGGGCAGCTTGGGCATCTTGGCGCCATCGCCTTTCGGCATGCCCTGCTTGACCCACTCGCCGATCGCGGCGATCTGCTGGTCGGTGAGACGTCGCTCATCGGCGAACTCGCCGTAGCCATGGGTGGCGTGCCACGGCGGCATGTAGCGCGCCGCGGTCACTTTCGCGATGAGCGCGCCGCGCTTGGCAACGTCTTCGTATGAGATCAACGAAAACGGCGCGGCCTCACCAGGCCGATGACACGTGACGCAGTTGGTATAGACGATCGGCGCGATCGTTTCCGCAAACGTCACACGGCTACCTGACGCCGCGACTGGAGTCGCGCTCCGGGCACGTGCCTCCTGTGGCCACGCAGTCTCGGGCCGGAAGAGGATCACCAGAAGAATCGCAAGAGCGAGCAGGCAGAAGAACCGGCATCTAGTCATGAGCGTGCGTCCTCAGGAGCGCGGGATCAGTGATGAAGCATCCGATCGATTCGGTCTCAGGATGCGGAACGGGGCGTCCCGCCAGAACGGCATCGAGTGCATCGCGCAGGTCGTGGCTCGTCACCTGCTGCCGCATTTTGCCCAGCGCGACATACAAATTGTCGATGCGCCCTCGGTAGCGAATCTCTCCATCTCGATTCACCACGATCGCTGTGGGTGTGATGGAAGCCTTTGCGACAGTGGCGGCGGCGCGGTCTTCGTCGAGTGCCGCAGGAATCCCTGAGTACTTGAAGTCGTCGAGATGGGCGCGCACCTGCTGCAGGAGTTTCGGGCTGTGTGGCGCGGCATCGATGTCCTCGTAGACGAGGGAGCATCCGACGCCGCGTCCGCTGTATTCGCGACAGACGCGTTGAATCTCGGGCGCATAGCCGTTCGACACGGGGCAGTCGGTGGCAACGAAGAACACCACACTCGCCTGCGCGCCGGCAGCAAACGGCTTGACAATGCCGCCGCGAACCTCGTGCATCTCGAGGTTGCGCGCGCGATCCCCGGCGGCCGCAAGCGCAACAGGAAACAGCAGCAAACCGCCGCACACCAATCGCCGAATGTTCATCGAGGCGCTCCGAGCAGTGTCGAACATCTAGGTATCGTATTGTCGATAATCGAGGTATCATTGTCAACCGTATGCCCAAGCCCTCAGACCTGTTGCAAGGCACACTCGATCTGCTGATCCTCAAGACGCTCACGCGCGGATCGCTGCATGGGTGGGCGATTTCCAAACGGATTCAGCTGTTGTCGAACGAAGTGCTCGCGGTGCAACAAGGCTCGCTCTACCCCGCCCTGCATCGCCTCGAACAGCAAGGCTGGATCGAAGCCGAGTGGAAGGGCACCGATCAGGGGCGCAGCGCGAAGTTCTACACCCTCACACGGGAAGGCAAGCGACAGCTCGAACGCGAATTGGAAATATGGAAGCGTCTCTCGTCGGCGGTGGGCCTGCTGCTCGAACGGGCCTGACGATTCTATTCAGGGCTCCCTGCAGAGCCAGGTCATGCCTGTGACGCGATTCCTTCGCATCGCGCAGCAACGGTTCCGTTCGCTGTTTCGGACGGATGCGGTCGACGACGAGCTCGCCAACGAGCTCGCGTTTCATTTCGACCATCTCGTCGCGGAGTTCATCGACAGCGGGATGACCGAGCGCGACGCCCGCGCGGCGGCGCGGCGTGCGATCGGCAACATGCCGCTGATCGAAGAACAGTGCCGCGACACCCGCGCGGTCACCTGGCTGCGCGACCTCCGTCAGGATGTGATCTACGCCGCGCGCATGCTGCGGCGGACACCTGGGTTTACGGTGGTGGCGCTGGCCTCGCTTGCCCTGGGCATCGGCGCCAACACGGCCATCCTCAGCGTGATCGATACCGTGCTTCGCGATCCGCTTCCGGTCCCGCAAGAGGATCGGCTCCTGGTGCTGCGCACGTATCCGATCGACAACCCGCAGCAGGAAACGCACGCCCTCGTCGCCGATTACTTCGCGTGGCGCGACGAGAACCGATCCTTCGATGTGATCGGCGCAGCGATGGGACACAACGCCGACTTCGGTGCCGACGTCAGCGGCGCACCCTCCGAGCACTTGCCCGGTCAATTGATCACCGCCGACGCGTTTACCGCGCTTGGAGTGCGCCCGATTCGGGGTCGCGTTTTCACGACGGAAGACGAAGAGGCATCAGCGGAAGCGCCGACAAGGGCGATCGTGATCAGCCACGGCCTCTGGCAGAGCCGGTTCGCGGGACGCTCCGACATCATCGGGCAGCAGCTGCGGCTCGATCACATCAATCGAACCGTCGTCGGCGTGATGCCCGAGAGCTTTCGATACCCGAACGAGGGCGTGACCTACTGGATTCCGCTGCGCATGGATCGGTCGCAGTTTCGCAACCCACAACGCTTCTTCGTTGTGACCGCGCGGTTGAAGTCTGGCGTCACCATCGAGCAAGCGCAATCGGACGTCGATCTCGTCTCGGCGCGTCTTGCGCGTGCGGATCCCGATCGCCACGCCGGCTGGAGTGTCCGCGTCAAGCCGCTTCGCGAGGCCATGTTCGGCTGGACGCGACAACGGCTGTTCACGCTCGAGGCGGCCGTTGCGCTGGTGCTGCTGGTGGCCTGCGCGAACCTCGCCGGATTGCTCCTCGCGCGCGGACTCGTCCGCGGTCCCGAGATCGCCCTCCGCAGCGCGCTCGGCGCCAGACGAGGGCGCATTGTTCGGCAACTGCTGACGGAGAGCGTCCTGCTGTCGCTTGGTGGTGGCGTCTTCGGACTTGCCGTTGCGTGGGGTGGCATCCGAGCACTCCTCGCAATGAACCCCCCGCCCGGGGGTGTCGCGATCACTGGCGTCAGCATGAATCTTCGGACGTTCGCCGCAACGGCGGTCATCGCCATCGCGACCGGCCTGCTCTACGGACTTGTGCCGGCGCTCGCGCACGTGCGCCGGTCGCTGACCGACTCGCTGAAGGAACCGGGCAACACCGGCGGATCGAGACAGCCGCACTTCCGCAGTGCGCTGGTGGGCGCGCAAATCGCGGTGACGATGGTGCTGCTCATCGGCGCGGGATTACTGGCGAAGAGCTTCATGGCGGTGATATCTCGCGATCTGCAGTTCGACACCGATCGCCTTCTCACGTTCGAGGTGCACATCCCCAACCCGGATTTCATGCGGCGGCAGGGATCCTACGCGGGCCTTCCCTACTTCGAGATCGGCTCGCTGCCCTCACTCTCGTTCCAGCGGATCGAGCAGGGTCTGCGCGCGCTCCCCGGCGTCGAGTCCGTCGCCGGTGTGTCGGTCCCGCTGCTGAACAGTCTCGTCGTGCCGTCGGTCGCGATCAGCGTAACCGCGGCTACAGCGGATGTCGTCAACGTCAGCGGACTGCCGGCGAGCCTCGCCATCGGCGTCGGCAGCTCGGCATCGCACGTCGACGATCGCAGCAATCTGACGGCGAGCTACTTCCTGACCACTCCGAAGTTCTTCACATCCATCAAGGCGCCCCACCTACGCGGACGCGACTTCGATGAACGCGACACCACTCACTCCGAATGGGTCGCGATCGTCAACGAAAGCGCCGCACACCGGTTTTGGCCCGGACAGGATCCGCTCGGGCAAGCGCTCACCATCG
>Ga0075424_100003447_pt1 | contig 14825 bp, 10 predicted proteins | sample SoiMethybrSBSTD3_FD_75301 | JGI IMG/M metagenome (GOLD analysis project Ga0075424, IMG submission 75301) | Bulk soil microbial communities from a Populus tree surrounding site in Tennessee, USA - Soil MetaG P. TD hybrid SBSTD3 | ecosystem: Environmental > Terrestrial > Soil > Tree plantation... | reverse complement strand
ATCGCCGTGACCTCGACCGGCGTCGGCACGGTTGGCGCACTCTGTCTCAGTTGCGAGGCAGCCCCGGCGCCCAAACCCACCAGGGCCTCGACCTTCGCGGCAAGCAAGGCGCCGCCGTCGGCCTGCATCGGCTCGACAGGGACGCGCCAACGGAAGGCATCGAGCGCGCCGGTTACGGGCGAGGTCGGCGCCCAGACGTCCGAAACGACCCCGTCGGCGGTCCAGGCCGGATCGCGGGGCGCATTGAGGGCCCGCGCCAGCCACTCGCGGACCGCACCGGCGTTACCATGCTGCTCGCCCTCGATGCGCGCCATCAGCGTTGAGATGCGTTGTGTGAGGCGCGCTCCCAACAGGGGCTCCAACGCCTTGCGCGCCTCTTCCCACTCGTGTGCCTCGATCGAGGCGATGGCAATGGCAATGGCGGCTTCGTTGGCTTGCGGCGTTAGGCGTCCAAGATGACGCACGCGCGTCAGCCGATCACGCGGGCTATCGCCGGGCCGGGCGTAAGCGTACACGGTCGCCAGTTCCGGATGCGGGGACAAGCGCCAGGTCCGAAGCAGCACGCGCGCGGCACGCGGCGTGTTTCCCTGCGAGGCCAACACGCGTCCCGCGATGGCCGCCGCAGGTACCAGATCGGGCGCCAGCTTGTGCGCCTCCAAGGCCAACTCCAGCGCGCGCTCGGGCTCGCCGTCCTCCGCCTCCTGCGCTTTGGCGGCCAGCAAGACTGCGCGGCGCCGCTGCGCCACGGCCTTGTCGATCAGGTTCTGACCTTGCGCCAGCGCCAGGGTGGCGAGCGCTCCTTGCCAGTCCTGCGCCTTGCACAAGAGATCGAACAGGGCCTCGACCGGCCAGGCCAGCTGGGGATTGAGCTTTAGGGCACGCTCGGCAAATTGCCGCGCCGCCTCCGTTTCACCCTCCCGCTTAGCCTCCAGGAAAAGACCGCGCAAGCCGAGCTGGGCGGTATCGGGCGAAGCCAGCATGGCCTCGAAGATGCGGCGCGCCGTGCCTCGATCGCCATTGAGCTCGGCCGCCTGGGCGCGTAAGAGGTGCGTCAGTGGCTCGTTGGGTAAGGACTTGCGCGCCTGCAGAGCATAGCGCGTCGCCAAACTACCGTCGCCCGCGCCGATGGCGATGATACCCCCCGAGATGGCGTCGAGCCCGCGCTGCAAGCGCCGCCGCCGCAACAGGCGCCCGACCGCTGCAGGGCCGAACCAGACCCGCGTCAGCAGCCATCCCAGCAACAACAGCAAGGCGACGAGCAAAACCAGCAGCACGACGGCGAGGAAAACGCTGGTCTCGGCCACGTAGTCCTGCCACTCCACCACAATCGTGCCGGGTCGATCAGCCAGCCAGTGTAGGCCGGCAGCAAGAAGGCTGACGGCAAGGAGAAAGATCAGAATACGGATCATTGTCGCCGGTCCGTCCCGGCCGGGGCTGCCGCCAGGGAGCGCTTCAAGGCCGCTTCGGTCTCGGCCAGCGCCTGCTCAACCTGATAGCGCATCTCCACCCGCCGCAACCAATCCTCGGCGGCCAAGGCCGCCTTCGGCGGCAGCTTCCTGCCCTGTGCGAGTACGTCGCCCAACCGGTTCTCCTTCAGCGCCGTCTCCATGCGGGCGATGGTCGCTTCAAGGCTGCCGTCGTCGGCCGTCTGCCCGCTCTTGCGCACGCGTACTATGGATTTTGCACCCCACAAGAGTCGCTCCAGGAGCGGAGCATCGGTCGGCTCAGCTTCGGCATCCAGCATGCCATTGGCCACTTTGCGGAAGGACTTTGTCAACTCCGAAAGCAGCGGCAAACCGTCCTTGGCATAGCGATCGAACAGCGCCAGGTTCAACTGGTCGCCGGCGACTTTTTTGGCCGCACTGAGCTCGCTGGTGAAGCTATCCCCCCGTTCGATCGCCCGCTTGAGATTGGACAACTCCAGGGACAAGACGACGCGGGACGTGTTGGCCGTGCGATTGGCCTCAGTCTTCAGAAGCTCCTGAAACTCCTTGTCGAGGACGGCGAGGCGCTCTCTGAGCGAGCTCAGATCCTCGCTGCTGGCCGTGCCCTTTAGGCCGCGCTCCAGCTCGCCCTTCAGCCGTTCGCCAGCGCCTTGCGCGGTGCGCAGCTGTTGCTCAAGACCGTCGAAGCGATTGGCGACTCGGCTGGCCTCGGCCTTGGCGCTCGCAACCTCGCGCGCAAAGCGTTCGAGGCCCGCCCGCGCCGCCTCGTTGGCCTCGCCGCTACCCGACACGCTGAGCGCCGCAATGGCGCTCTCGAGCTTTGCCAACCGCTCAGCGAGCTCAGCGGTTGCGGCAGCGGGGTTAGCGAGGCGCTCCTGCAAGCTCTTCAAATCGCCGGCGTGCTTGCTGCTGGCGACCTCAAGGGCGCCGGTGGCGCGCGCCAATCCATCCACGCGGCCGCGCAAATCTGGTGCCGTCGCCTGGCGCGCCACCGTGCGCTCAAGTTCAGCCACGCGCCCCGTAAGCGGTGCCACCTCGCGCGCCAGCGCGCCCTCGCCTTCCTGGCGACCGCTGAAAGCGAGGAGCGCAAGCGCGGCGAGCGCACCACCGAGCAGACCCGCCGCCAGGTGCGTCAAAAGCGGTACCGCGCGTCGCTGATCGCGCAGAAAAGCTTGTGCTGCGGCGAATGGGTTAGGCACTGAGAAGCGTGTTGCCTTGCCGCTGGCGCTCGGCTTGCCATCCACCTCGGTGGCCTTGAGATCGAGCCTGGCGTAGGGCCGGCCTTTGCCGGTTTCGTCCTTGCTGTCGCCCATCAGTGGCTTCCTGAGCTCCGGGACACACCGCGTGCAACGTGCGAAAGGCAGCCATGCTCGGCGGGCACGGTCGGCAACGCGGCGCCACTTTTACGCGCGCGAGGAGGCCCCGGCTAGTCCCCCGATTTTGCCGCGGTCTCCTCGATGAGAGCAAGCACTTCTTCCAGCTTCGGCGCTTGCGCCGTGATCTGCGCGACCTGCCCCAGCGGCGCCAACCGGCGCGCCACAGCGGGGGAGAGACAGAAGTGAAGAAGAGGTCGGACGATCTCTTGCAGCTGATGGGCGCGCACCAGCTTGGCGTAGACGGCGGCGGTGCGTGCTGAGAGCAGGATGACGCCGTCGATTTCGCCCATGCCGAGTTGCTCCACCACATCGTCGGTGAAACTGGTCGCCGCCTGCATGCGGTAGACCACCCACTCGAGCACACGAAAGCCATGCGGCTCGAGCTCCGCCTTGAGGTTAACGGCGAGCGTATCTCCCGCGAGATGGGCGATGAGCCCCGCCGCGGGGTCGAGCACGGAGACGATGTGGGTGACGAGCTCGCGGGCGGTACCGGCCCCAGCCACGACCATCTCGAAGCCCAGTGCACGCGCCTCAACCGCCGTGGCTGCGCCCACCGCGAACAGCGGCAGCGTGCGCGCCCGGGGCAGCAGCGGTGTCGAACGCAAGGCGCGTACGCCATTGCGGCTGGTGGCGATGAGTGCCTGCACGCCATCGAGCTCGAGCCTGCTCACGTCCTCGAAGCTAACGCTGAGCAGCGGTTCGACGGTAGCCTCTTGACCCATGTCCTCGAGCACCGCCTGCAACTTGAGGGCGTCGGGTTCTGGACGTGTGATGAGCAGGCGCATCAGCCGATGGCGCTGAGGAAGTTTGGCCCGGCCCTGGCGAGCAGCTCGGCGGCGGCCTCTTCGGCGAGACGGATCGCCTCCTCGGGCCGTCCCCGACGCGCCGTCTCATGCCACTCGCGGCCATCCGGCGTCAGGATCATGCCGCGGAAATAAAAGTCGCGGCCGTCGAGCTCGGCGAGGCCGGCAATCGGGGTGCGGCAGGACCCATCGAGCTTGGCGAGGAAGGCGCGCTCGGCGGCGACCGTCAAGCCGGTTGGCTGGTGATTGATGGGAGCGATCAAACGCATGGTGGCGAAATCGTCGGCCCTGCTTTCGATCCCGACGGCGCCTTGGGCGACGGCCGGCAGCATCAGGTCGACCGGCAGCGGCGCGCTCACCCGATCCTGCAAGCCGAGCCGGTTGAGGCCAGCCATAGCCAGGATGGTGGCCTGGGCCACGCCGTCGGCAAGCTTTTTGAGCCGGGTTTCGACGTTGCCGCGCAACGCCTCAACGCGAAGATCGGGGCGCAACCGCCGCACTTGCGCCTGGCGCCGCAGCGAGGAGGTGGCAACGACGGCACCCGCCGGCAGCTCCGCCAGGCTCGCAACCCCACGACCGATGAAGGCATCGCGCACGTCTTGGCGCGGGAGATGACAGGTGACGACCAATCCGGCCGGGAGCACGGTTGGCATGTCTTTCATGGAATGGACGGCGATGTCGATCTCACCCGCCAGCAGCGCCTCCTCGATCTCTTTGGTGAAGAAGCCTTTGCTGCCGCCGACTTCGCCAAGCGGGCGGTCCTGGATGCGGTCACCGGAGGTGCGAATGATCTGGATGTCGTAGGCATAGGCACCCGGTGGGTGCGCGGCAGCAAGCCTGGCCTCCACTTCACGGGCCTGCGCCAGCGCCAGCGGGGAGCCCCGCGTGCCGATACGAATGGTCTTGGCTTGCACGGTCGATTGTTCCGGTGCTAGGCGGTCGGCAGCATCACCATTAGCCTCATAGCAAGGACGCCGCGCCAACGCCATAATGCCTAGATCATCCACAGGGCCTGCGAGGGCAGCACCGAACGGCACGCGCGTGCTCGGCATCGAGACGAGCTGCGACGAAACCGCGGCCGCGGTCGTGGCACGCGCCCCCGACGGAAGCGGCCAAATTCTCGCCAATGTGGTGCGTTCCCAGTGGCAAGAACATCGCAGCTATGGCGGCGTCGTGCCGGAACTCGCCGCCCGCGCCCATGTTGAATGCCTCGATGCGATCATCGCCGAGGCCATTGCAGGTGCGCGGATCGGCTTTGCCGAGCTCGACGCGGTGGCGGTCACGGCCGGACCGGGACTGATCGGCGGGCTCCTGATCGGGGCCATGACGGCCAAAGCCATCGCCGTGGTTCACCGTTTAGGCCTCCTCGCCGTCAACCATCTGGAAGCGCATGCCCTGACCGTCGGTCTGACCGAAGGTTTGTCGCCGCCCTATCTGTTGCTATTGGTGTCGGGCGGACACACGCAGCTCCTGATCGTGCACGCGATTGGTCGCTACCAACGGCTCGGCAGCACCATTGATGACGCCCTGGGCGAGGCCTTCGACAAAACGGCCAAGCTCTTGGGCCTGGGTTTCCCCGGCGGCGCCGCCGTGGAGCAGGCGGCGGCGGTGGGTCGGCCCGGCCGCTTCAGGCTGCCGCGGCCGATGCTAGGCCGGCCCGAGCTCAACTTCTCCTTCGCCGGCCTGAAAACGGCGGTCCGTCAGCAGGCGCGCGCGCTCGTTCCCTTGGCCGCAGAAGATGTCGCCGACCTGTGCGCCGAGTTTCAGGCGGCGGTTGCCGACAGCGTGGTGGACCGCGTTGAGCGGGCGATGGCCCTGGCTGCCCCGGTGCTCGAGGGCGCCCGTCACCTGGTGGTGGCGGGTGGGGTTGCCGCCAATCAGCGCCTGCGCCAGGCGCTCGCTGGCGCCGCCGAGCGGGGCGGTTATCGTCTGCACGTGCCGCCGCCGGCGCTGTGCACCGACAATGCCGCCATGGTGGCCTGGGCCGGTGCCGAGCGGTTGGCACGGGGGCTGACGGACGACCTTCTATTCGAAGTTCGCGCGCGCTGGCCGCTCGATCCCTTGGCCCCGCCTGCCCTGGGTGCCGGCAAGCAGGGTGCCAAGGCCTGAGGCGCTTCAGCGCTCCGTGGGCACGAGCTCAAGCGTCCTGATGCGAGCGGCATCGCGCAAGACGCGGACGCTGACGCGCTTGCCGATCTTGCTGCCATCGAGCACGCGGGCAATGTCGTCGATGCCGGTGACGGTCTCCTGATCGAGGGCAAGGATCACGTCGCCGGGTTCAAGCCCCGCCACCTCGGCCGGACTGCCAGGCTGCACCTCCACCACGCGCACGCCGGCCTCCTGGCCGAGCCCCGCCTGCGCGCGCAGGCGCTGGGGCAGGCTGACCTGATCACCGGCAATGCCGAGGCGTGCGCGCCGCACCCGGCCATGCTGCAGAATTTGCGTAACGACGTGCTGAGCGGTGTTGGAGGCAACGGAAAAACAAATCCCTTGCGCACCCATGATTACGGCCGTGTTGACGCCAATCACCTGGGCGCGGGAATTGACCAGCGGTCCGCCGGAATTGCCGGGATTGAGCGCGGCATCCGTTTGGATCACGTCGCCGATCAAGCGCCCGTTCTGCGCGCGCAAGGACCGGCCCACGGCGCTGACGATACCCGCCGTGACCGTGGATTCGAAGCCCAGCGGATTGCCGATGGCAATGGCAATTTGCCCGGCCTTGACGAGCTTGGAGTTGCCGAGACGCGCCGCTGGCAGTCGATCGCTGGTCTCCGCGCGCAACACCGCGATGTCCGTGTCCGGATCGCGCCCCAACACGCGCGCGGGAAAGCGGCGCGCATCAATGGTGGCAAGCTCGATGGCGCTGGCGCCCTCGACCACATGGTTGTTGGTCAGCACCAGACCGTCGGGCGAAAGAATACTGCCCGAGCCGGCGCCCTGGGCGGCAAATCCCTGCCGCAGGCCGCGGACGCGGACTTGCACGACCGATGGGGACACCTCTTCGACCACGCGGACGACGGCGCTCGAATAGGCATCGAGCAACTCCTCCTCGGTGCCAACGCGATGGGTCGTATCGGCCACCTCTTGAGTTTTGCGCCACAATTGCATGTGGCCACCTCCGACGAAATAAGAGTTCCCGCGCACAGCGATCGGGCCAGTAATATAGGAACGGAATTGCGTCCGAGGAGGGGCGCCGCCCACGCGGCGGCCCTCCGGCTCCGGGGAGCGCCCCGCAACTCGGGGTCAGATTTTTCCCCAAGCTGCCGTAAGACCACGGAAAAAAACGCCGCGTCAGGCGAGGCTGCACAACGTGGCGGCGCTCGACTTTTCGTGGTTGGGCGGGGCATCCTCGACATTGAGGGATTTGACGACACCGTCCTCCACGATCATCGAATAGCGCTTGGAGCGAATGCCCAGACCGCGCGCCGTGAGATCGATGTCGAGCCCGATCTTTTTGGCGAACTCGGCGCTACCGTCGGCCAGCATCAGGATTTTGCCGTCGGCGTTGGAATCCTTGGCCCAATGGCTAAGAACGAAAATGTCATTGGTCGACGTGCAGGCAACCGTCGCGAAACCCTTCCGCTTCAGTTCCTCGTAATTGGCGACGAAACCCGCCATGTGATGCTTGTGACATGTGGGTGTGTAGGCACCGGGCACGGCAAACAGGGCCACCTTCTTGCCGGCGAAAATATCGGCGGTTTTGGTGGGCTTGGGACCTTCGGGTGACATGGTCATGAAGGTCGTGTCGGGCAGCCGGTCGCCGACCTTGATTGTCATGGCTCGTCCTTTCCTGCTCTATGAGCTCTGCGGCATGGGTTTTAAGCGCGCCGTCAACTTAGGCGCTCGTGCCAGGCAAGCCAAGCCGCCCCTATTCGATCCGCACGGTGGCCTCACTGGCGCCGGCGTCACTGACGAGGGTCAGCTTGAGGTCTTTGCCCTTGAGTTCCTCGGCGTTGCCTGCCCGCGTCAGGTCGACGAGGAAGCGCACACGCCCGTCGCCAGCGGCGCTCAATTTCTGCGCCATGGGCACGAAGATCCCATCGGGAGGCTCGAGAAACAGATCGGCGCCGCCGTTGCCGCCGGGAAAGGCGGCATCGATCTCAAGTCGCGGGGACGGACCGCTGAGCGTGCTGCGAACCGCGAGCAACTGAGGGTCGCTGGCACGCAAAGAGCCCTGCGCGCGCGGCACGCGCGCCTGGGCGGCGGCCAACGCCGCGGCCGGTGCGCCGAGGCGGCGTGCTGGCGGGAGTTTCAACTCAAGGGCGGCCTGGGCTGGAATGCAGATCTCGCGGCAGACCGCAAACTCCAAGGCGAGACGCAAATCGACCGGCTCGCCCGGCACCTGCGGCATGACGCTGATCGGAAAGAGGACCGATGTCTTGTAACCGATCATTTCGGCGGCGGGATCGCTGATTCGCATGGGAGCCGGATAGCCCACCTTGATCGAGGCCGTATTGCTCGAGCCCGACCAATCAAAGTTCGGGGGAACTCCCGCCTCCCCGGGGTTGCGCCAATAGGTTTTCCAACCCTCGGCCATGACGATCTCAACCCCCGCGAGCACGCCTTTTCCCGGCTGGTCGGCACCCGCCAGCAAGCGCACGCGCGCGGCTTGCGCCTCGACCCAGGGCGTGACGGCAGCATCTTCGGCGGCCTCAGCGGAAAGGACCCCAGCCAGGAAAAGAAATCCCAGCACGCCGGGGGTGCGCCACTTTTTACACATCACCACCTCGCCAATGCCAAATCCCTGCTGCGCGACGGCGCCCACTATCGGGCCCTCCACATTTAGCGCAGGGAGCTTGGGCCCAAGGAGTCGCCGGAGGACCTTTGGCCCAGGACTTTTGGCCGAGAAGACTTCGGCGGAAGCCACCGGGTAAACCCTAGGCCATTAGGCGAATCCTAGGCTATTGGGCAAATCCTATGCCATGCGGCGGCGCGCCGCCAAACTCAAGTCTCCTCGATTTCAGCGTGACCCCTCGAGCCTCTTCACAGGCGCACCTGTGAGGCAGTAGTCTTCCCGCATGCGCACGCCGAGACCTCGCAAGGATTTGCAGTCCAGCAGCTATCTGGACGGGCAATTGCTGGTGGCCATGCCGCTGATGACGGACAAGCGATTTACGCGCTCCGTGATCTACATGTGCGCGCATTCCGACAAGGGCGCCATGGGATTGATCATCAACCAGAAGGCGCCGCACATCAGCTTTCGGGAATTGTTGGGACAGCTCAACATCTCCACGCGCGATCCCGACAAGCTCGACCGCGAGTTGATTGACATCAGCGTGCACGTCGGCGGACCAGTGGAGACCGGGCGTGGTTTCGTCTTGCACAGTTCCGACTATTATGCGGCCGATTCAACCCTGGCCATTGACGACAGCGTCTCGCTGACGGCGACCGTGGACATTCTCAAAGCCATCGCCGCCGGCAGGGGACCCGGCCGGGCGATCCTCGCGCTTGGCTATGCGGGTTGGCGCGCCGGGCAGCTCGAAAGCGAGATTAGCGCGAACGGTTGGCTGCATTGTCCCGCCGATCCGGAGTTGTTGTTTGAGTGTGCACTCGATCAGAAATATGAACGAGCGCTCTCCAAGATCGGCATCGATCCCTCCCATCTCGTCAGCGTCGCCGGGCACGCCTGAGTAGAGCTCGAGTAGGCTGCGGCGCGGCACAAGCCCGAGCGGGCCGCCGTTCTGCGAAGCCCCGCCGTGGCGCTCGGTAAACCCAAGGGTGCGCAAGATCAAGGTTGCGGGGGCTTGTTGGCGGGCCCGGTGCTGTCCGTCTCGGCCTTATCGCGCGCCACCGGCGCTGTCCCTTGACGGCCGGCGAGCCGGGCCAGGCTTTCGGCAATTGCCGGCGGCAGCGTCGAGAAATCGGCGCCGGGTCGGCCGTTGGGCCGTGCCGGTGCCGGCGGCACCGGCGGCGCGGTGCGCGGCAGGGGCGGAGGCGGCGCGGGCGAGCGGGCCGCCACGGGTGGCAGCGCACCGTTGGCGGGCGGCGGGGCGGCTTTGGGCCGCGGCGGCGGACCGCCCGGGCCGGGCGGCGGTGGGTGGTTGCCGCGCGCGGGCGGCGGCGGCGCCGCTTGCGCGCTTTTGGCGTTAGGAACTGGCGGCGTGCCCGGCTGAGGTTTACCTGCGCGGTCCGCTCCGACCTGCGCAGGGCGCGCCGGCGGGGGTGATCTTGATCCCGGCCGCCCGGGCGGAGGTGGTCTTGAGCCGGGCGGCCCTGGAGGGGGTGGACCTGCCCCCGGCGCCCCGGGCGGGGGCGGTCTTGACCCCGGCGGCGCGGGCGGCAGCGGCGGTGGCAAGCGAGGGCGGCGCTCGCTCGCACGCGCATCGAGCTTCGGGCGCGGCACGGGCGCGGGCAGGGGAGCGCCGGCGGCCTCTGGGGCGCGCGCTGCGCTGCCATTGGCGGGCGCGGGCGACGGCGCGGGGAGCGCGGCGGGTTTGGCCGCCAGTGGAGCCTCCAGCGGCAGCTCCTCGGCGGGCCGTTGTCGTCGCCGGAAGAGGGTGCTTTTTTTCATCCGCCGCTCGACTTTGCGTGCAACCTTGATCAGGTGCATCACCTCGCGCTCGGCCATCGGGGTGCCAAAATAGGGTCCTTGCCCGTACTCGCAGCCGATGGAGCGCAGGAAGGCGACATCCTCCTCGGTTTCAACCCCCTCCGTGACGACCCCCTTGCCGAGCTCATGGGAGAGGGCCACGACCGAGCGCAAAATTACCGAGCCCCCGCCGTTTTGGCTGCCGGCCTGCAGGAAGGCGGCATCGATCTTAATGGCGTCGAAGGTGAATTGATTGAGATAGGACAGCGACGAAAAGCCGGTACCAAAATCATCGAGCGACAGGCCGGCGCCGGTCTCGGCGAGTTGCGCCAGCAAGCTCGTGGCTTTTTCCGGGTTCTCCATCACCATGGCTTCGGGAATTTCCAAACGCAGGGAGCCCTTGGGTACGACGGCGCGCGCCAGGAGCCGGCGCAGTTCCTGCACAAGCTCGGGCCGGAACAGCTGACGGCTGGCCAAGTTCACGCTGGCGAAAACTGGCAGATCCGGACGCGGAAGCTCTTTCTGCCAGCGGGCAACGTCGCGCAGCGCGTGCGTCAGCGCAAACGAGCCGAGGCCAACCACGAGATCGCTGTCCTCGGCGATGGGCATGAAGTGACTGGGGTCGAGCGTACCCTGGCTCGGGTGATCCCAGAAGAGCTGCAACTCGAACCCGGCCAGCACTTCGGTGGCGAGGTAGAAGATTGGCTGATAGACGACCCTGATTTGCTTTTTTTCCAGCGCCCGGCGCAGCTCGGCTTCGAGCGCGACCCGGCCATCCTTGTCGCGGCGCATCTCGGCGCTGAAAATCTCGATACGATCCGTGCCCATGCGCTTTGCCCGATACATGGCAACCATGGCTTCGCGCAGCAGCTCGGCAGGATCATCGTCAGGCCCATCATAGAGGGAAATCCCGATCGAGGCCGTGAGAACGATGTCCTGCCCAGCGATATCGATGGGAGCACGCAATGACCGGCGCACCTGCTCGGCCAAGATCGCCAGCTCGCGCGGATCGGACTGGTTGAGCAGAAGCAGCGCGAATTGATTGCCACCTACACGCGCAAGCGTGTCGTGCGGCCCCAGGTGACGACCAAGCCGCCGCGCCACGGTCAACAGCAAGCTGTCTCCGACCACGAGGCCGTGCGTCGCGTTGACCGACCTGAACTTGTCTACATCGACGAACAGCAGCGCCGGCCGGACCAAGGGCTCGAGCGTGGCGCGCTTGGCTGCGATGGCGAGCCGATCAAGGAACAGCTCGCGATTAGGCAGTCCGGTCAGACTGTCGTTCACCGCGTCGAACAGCAAACGTTCCTGCGCCCGCTTGGCGTCCGTGACCTCGCGCATCAATCCGACGTAGCGCAGGTGCCGTCGATCGGCGACCGGTGCACTGGCGGCCTCGAGGTCGAACCAACGATACGAATTGTCGGTGTGCCGCAGGCGCAAGTCGAGGCGCATCTCGCCGCCGGCATGTTCGCGCACGGACCACATCAAGACCTTCAAGCGCTCGGCATCGGCGGGATGCATGTGGCGCAGAAACTCGGTCGTTTTGGTCGACAACACCCCGGGCTTGAGAGCCAAGATGGCTTCGACCACCGGTGAGACTTTGATCTCGTCCCGGCGCGCGTTCCATTCCCACACGGCTGCCCCGGCGCCGTCGACCGCGAGCGAGCGCAACTTTTCGTCGTCGGGCTGCGCGCCATAGAGCGGCTCAAAGGAGCGAAACGCATACTGCGTGACGGTGAAGCCGATCAGCACGACGATCAGGACAAGGCCGGCAGCAAGCCCGAACACGACGATGTCGCCGGCGAGCCTGCCCGTGAAAGTGGCACCGGCACCAAACAGCCAAACCAGGAGCAGCATCCAGGTCGGGACCAAGGACAGCGCCCGATCCTGGCCCCGCAGCGCCAAGAATAGAACGAGGCCCGCCCCGCCGCCGGCAATGGCGATGCTGGAGAGCCGCGCAAAGGTCGCCGCCAGGCGCGGATCGAGAAAAGCCACCGCGATCAAGACGAGCTGGGCGGTCATCCAAAGCGCGAGCAGGGAGCGGACGAAACCGTGCCAGGAGGAGAGGCGCAGAAACGTGTAAAGAAAGACGAGCAGCGTCGCGGCCATGGCTGCCTCGCAGGCAGCCCGGTATTGGGCCGTATCCTCCGGCCGCATATTGAAGAGTTTGTGCCAAAAGCCGAAATCGACGCACAAATAGGCCAGCACGCACCAGGTGAAGATTGCAGCCGTCGGGAAAATGGCCTTGTGGTTGGCGGCAAAAACCACGGTAAGAAAGATCGCCAGCAAGCCGGTGATACCGAGCAGGATGCCGTTAAAGAGCTGCCGATCGCGAGCGCGTTGCTCGTACTCCACGGCCTTCCAGAGGTAGAGGCGCGTGAAACGATCGGAAAAAAGCTCGGCAACGAAAGTGACCGTCTGACCGGGCTCTACCGACAGGCGGAAGACATCCGCCCGGTCATTCTTGATGCGTTCTGGAACATAACCCAGCGATGGCGTGACGGCATCGATGCGCCGTGCGTCGAGCCCCGGCCAGACGATGCCCGAGCCCACCGCGCTGTAGCGGTCGGCGACGAGCCATCTTTCCAGCGGCTTGTCCGTCGGATTGCTCAGCGCGAACACAAACCAACTGGGACTGGTGCCGGGGGTCAGGGCCCTGACCGACATCGGCCCGGCCGTGCCGTCCGCACCGGGCGCGGTCTCGATCCGCAGGTTGTCGCCGCGGCCCTCGTAGCCTTCCCCGAGGCCCGTAATATCGATGCGCTCGAGCTCGGGATCGATCTCGATGGCCTTGAGCGCATGGGCTAGACCGCTTTGCAGCAGGAGGCTCAACAGCGCGGCAAGGCAAAGGCACAGCAGGCGCGCGCCGATGCCGGCGCTCCGCCGCTTCCCTCCCCTTGCTGACCCCCTCGACATCCAGCTCCTTAGCTCGCCTAGCGGCGCACGTCGTCCTGGAGCAAGGCAAACAGATCGTGGTCTTGCCAGACCCCGTTGATTTTCAGATAGCGGCGCGCGCGTCCTTCGCGGATGAAACCCGCCTTTTCCAGGACTCGCGCGGAGGCAACGTTGTGCGGCAGACAGGCTGCTTCGAGCCGGTGCAAACCCAAGACATCGAAGGCAAACGGCAGCACGGTGCGCACGGCATGGGTCATGTAACCCCGCCGCGTATGCGCCAGGCCGATCCAATAGCCGATCGAGGCGGCTTGGGAGACACCGCGTCTGACGTTGCTGACGGTCAGGCCACCGAGCAGCGTGTCGTCGTAGCGAAAGATGAAGAACGCGTAGCCCTGGTCCTCGCGCAATTCGCGCTGATACTGGCGCAGGCGACGTCGGAAGGCCGAGCGTGCCAGCTCGTCGCGGGCCCACTGGGGTTCCCAGCCAACGAGATGCTCACGGCTTTGCGCGCGCAATTGCGCCCAGGCCGCATAGTCCGTCATGGAGGGATGGCGCAGAAAAACGTCCGTGCCGCGGACTTCGGTTTCCCCATCAATGCCCGTTGAGGCTCGCAAGAACGCCATGTCTTCCCCTCCGCACCGATCCTGCGGTTCTGCACCCAATGCCGTTTAGCCGCCCGCGATCGCCATGGCTTCGGCCTGTCGCGCATAATTATCACTTTTACGCCCGGCCCCCACAATCGCCACCGAAGGCCGCGTGCCCGTGACAAGGCGGGCGGCCAGCGTTCGCACCGCCTCCGGGGAGACGTTATCAATGCGCTCGACCAGCTCCGGGGTGTCGATCAGGCGATCGAACAGGAGCAACTGGCGTGCCATCTGCTCGGCGCGAGCCGAAGAGCTCTCAAGCCCCATAAGGAGGCCTGCCTTGAGTTGGGCCTTGGCCCGCGCCAATTCCTCCTCGCGTGGGTTCTCGCCGGCGGCGCGCTGGAACTCGGCTTTGACGACATCGATCAACTCACCCATCAAATCCGCTCCGGTTGCCGCATGCAGGCCGAAGAGACCACCATCCGCCAGCGCCCAGCAGCTCGAATAGATGGCATAGCACAGGCCTCGCCGTTCCCTGACTTCCTGAAACAACCGCGATGACATGCCACCGCCGAACAGGCCCGAAAACACTTGCGCGGTGTAGAACTCCTCCTGCCGGTAGGACGGCCCCGGGAAGGCCAGGACCAGATGGCTTTGCTCGAACGGCTTGGCGGATGTGCGTGTCCCACCCGTGTAGCGTGCGGGCTCGAATCGCCCACACGCGCCGCCATTCATGCCGCCGAATAGGGCTTCAACGTGGCGCATAAGCTCGGCGTGGTCGACCTTGCCGGCAGCCGCTAACACCATGCGCGAAGCACAATAATTTGTGGTCAGGAAAGCCCTGAGGTCGGCGGCGCCGAAGCTCGCCACGCTTTTCGCCGTACCCAGGATGGGCCGGCCGATCGCCTGCTCGGGAAAGGCGGCATCCTGCAGCATCTCGTAGGCGATCTCGTCGGGGCTGTCGCGGGTGGCCGCGATCTCCTGCAAAATCACTTCGCGCTCGCGCTCCAGCTCTTCTTGGGCATACCGCGGCTGCTGCAGGATATCGGCCAAGATATCGAGGGCGATGCCGATGTCGGCCTTGAGCACGCGGGCGAAGTAGGCGGTGGTCTCCAGGCTCGTTGCCGCATTGAGCTCGCCCCCGACGGCCTCGATTTCCTCGGCGATATCGCTGGCGCTGCGCCGCTCGGTAC
>Ga0075424_100003445_pt1 | contig 14826 bp, 9 predicted proteins | sample SoiMethybrSBSTD3_FD_75301 | JGI IMG/M metagenome (GOLD analysis project Ga0075424, IMG submission 75301) | Bulk soil microbial communities from a Populus tree surrounding site in Tennessee, USA - Soil MetaG P. TD hybrid SBSTD3 | ecosystem: Environmental > Terrestrial > Soil > Tree plantation... | reverse complement strand
GCCGTGTTGTTGTAGTTGGCCTGGCTGCGGTAGGTGAGGTTGTTGCTCTGGTCGGTCACGCTGATCATCTGCGGCAGGATCGCTTCGAGCCGCGGATCCTCCAGCGATCCGCCGTTCACGCGATAGTGCATGTTGCCCCAGCGCTCGAACAGGTGCAGTCCGACGGCTTCGAACAGCAGCTTGTTCGTGATCGGTGACGTCCACTCGCCGTGCTCCTGACGCAGGCGGGGGAATCGGCGATCGCGCCCCGCTTCGGGCGACACGTTCGCGCTGATGTTGTTCGGACAGTTGCACCACTTGTCGGCCTTGTAAGTGCCCGCGATCTTGTTGCGCGGTGTGGCCTGCCAGGTCACCCGCAAGCTGCTGTTGAACTGATAGCCCTTGTTGGCGCCGGGCTTGCTCGGGTCGGCTTCGTACAGCCACTTGGTGGGGTCGTAGGCATTCTTGTTCTGGAGCACCGCAACCTGGTTTTCCACCTTGTTGTAACGCGTGGAGAACCAGAACCACACCTTGTCCTTCTCGATCGGACCGCCGAGCGACTCGTTGAGATCGACGTTGCTCACAATGCGATTCGGGGTGGTGAGGCCGGCGTTCTTCAACGCGTCGGAGAAGTTGCTGCCCTGCATGCTGTCATTGGAGATCGTGAAGAACAGCGAGTTGGCAAACTTGTTGCCGCCGTCCTTGGGCACGAAGTTGATGCGCACGCCGCCGGTCGACAGATCGGCCGAGAGCGAGTTGGTGTCCACGGTGACTTCGGCGGCCGAGCCCACGTCCGGTGTCTGTCCGCCGATGTTGCCGCCGGCCTGCAGGGTCATCGTGTTCACGCCGTTCACGGTGACGCGCTGATCGACGGTGCGGCTGCCGTGCACGGTGACGCTCTGGCCCACGTCCTGGACCAACGATCCGCCGACGTCGTTGCCGCCGCCGGTCGTGTTCGGCATCATGCGCGCGAGCCCGAAGTAGTTGCGCGCGCTCGGCAGCGCATCGATCACTTCGGCGTTCAACACCCGCTGCTGCGTCGTGCTTCGGATGTCGACGACGGGCGTTTCGCCAGTGACGGTGATCGTTTCCTGCAGCGAGCCGACGCGCATATCGATATCGACATTGACTGCGGTCGATCCGCTCAGCGTCACGCCATCGCGCTTGGCCGTGTTGAATCCAGTCAGCGAGAAGGTGACGATATAGGAGCCGGGGCGCAGATCGATGATCTGGTAACGGCCACTGCTGTCAGTCACCGCCGTCCTCGACTTCTCGATCAGCACGGGACTGGCTGCTTCGACCGTCACACCAGGAAGCACGGCCCCCGAGCTGTCCTTGACCGTTCCGGTGATGGACGCCTGAGCCAACGCTACAGAGGGAAGGAGCACCGTCGCGACGATGATGACGGCACACTTGAACGCGGCGCGCATGTGTTCTCGCCTCCTTGGGCGTCGGTTGATGGCGACGCCTCAGCACGGATGACCAGCCGTGGGGGAAACGGCCTTCCAATCGGGGCAACCGATTTCTGATAGATCAGAAGGTGCGGTGGAATCTACGCCTCGTGATGGGGGTACGTCAATCGGCCTCTATTCCCTTTTCTTCTGCTCTGGCGTCAGCGGCCTGATCTATCAGGTTGTGTGGGTGCGGCAGTTCGGCCACGTCTTTGGGAATACCGTGTATTCCGCTTCGATGGTGGTGGCGATTTTCATGCTCGGACTGGGCGCCGGCGGCTACCTGTTTGGTGCGCTGGCGGATCGTCGCCGACGTCTGGATGGTCTCATTCGGCTGTATGCCGTTCTCGAAGCGGTGATCGCCATGTTGGGTCTCGCGATTTCACTGCTGCTGCCTCGCCTCACCAGCGCCGTGGCACAGCTGTCGTCGTACGACATCGGTCCACACGGGTGGAACGTGCTCTCGATCTCGTCGCATGTCGCGCGCGGCGCTCTCGCCTTCGCCGTGCTCGCACCGATCACGTGCCTCATGGGCGGCACGCTCACTGTGCTGGTTCGCGCCGTAGTCCGCCACGATCTGCATGCGAGCGGCTGGCGAGTTGGGCTGTTGTACGGCGTCAACACGCTGGGCGCCGCTATCGGCGCCGTGCTCACCGATTTCGCGCTGGTGCCGGCACTCGGTCTGCTCGCGGCGCAGTTGGTCGCGGTTGCGTTGAACGGTGTGGCCGCGGCCGGCGCCTACGTGCTGGCAGCACGTCGCACCGATTCCGATCGACACGCGACGCGAGACGCGCACGACGACAAGCGCCCGATGGACGGACACGTGACCGGCGTGTGGACGGCGGCAGCGCTGGCGCTGTCGGGGTTCGCGGCGCTGGGCATGGAGATCGTTTGGGTTCGGCACATCGGCGTGCTGCTCGGTGGATTCCGCGCTGTATTCTCGCTGGTTCTTACCGTGATGCTGGCGGCGATGGCCATCGGCGCATTGATTGGAGGATGGCTCGATCGGCGCTTCACCCGGCCGGGGACGACGCTGATCGGCGTTCAGGTGCTCTTCGCCGTCACTGCCTTGATCGGACTGGCGTCGGCCGATGCGACCGCCATCACGACGCGCGGCGATGCGATCGCCCAATCGCTGGCCGGTCTCTCGCCGTGGTCGCGCATCGTGCGCGAGTTGTGGTTCGACATCCGGCCGATGCTCCTCGAAGTGGGGATGCCAGCGCTCGTCGCGGGGTTCGCGTTTCCGCTCGCGAACGCGATTGTTCAGCGCACCGAGGATCGCATCGGCCGGCGAGCCGGTGTGCTTTATGCAGCGAACACGATCGGTGCGGTCTGCGGATCGCTCGTGACCGGCTACGTGCTGCTGCCGCAGGCTGGAATGCAGGCATCGGCCGGCGTGCTCGCCGGCATCGCCTCGCTGGCGATCGTGCCGCTCTATTTCGCCAGCGCACGACTCGGGTCGGCGCCTCGGCCGGCAGTGCTTGCGGGCGCGCTGGTGGCCTCGGTCGGCGCGCTCCTCGTGTGGGCCGATCTTCCGCGCGGCTACATCGTCGAGCGCGCGCTGCGGTCGCATGACGCCGACGGTCGCGTCGTGGCCATGAGCGAGGGCATCACTGAACTACTCGCGGTCGTCGAGCGCCCCGGGCTCGGACGCGGGTTGCTTACCAACGGACACGCCATGTCGTCGACGGCGATCCTCGATCAGCGCTACATGCGGGCGCTCGCGCACATCCCGCTGCTCAGCATGAACGAGCCGACGCGTGTGCTGGTGATCGGATTCGGCGTCGGCAACACCACCCACGCGGCGTCGCTGCATGGGTCGGTGCGGCGCGTCGACGTGGCCGACGTGTCGCGGCACATCCTCGATCACGCCGAGTACTTTCGCGACGCCAACCACGATGTACTTCGCAGTGCCAAAGTATCCGTGTTCGTCAACGACGGCCGGCAGCATCTCGAGATGAGCGCGCCGCGAACCTACGATCTGATCACGCTCGAGCCGCCGCCGATCGCGTATGCCGGAGTGGCCGCTCTGTACTCACGCGAGTTCTACGAGCTGGCGCGCTCGCGGCTGACGCCGGGCGGCTACATCAGCCAATGGCTGCCGGCATATCAAGTGCCCGAGGACAGCAGCCTCGCGATGGTACGGGCGTTTCTCGACGTGTTCCCGCAGTCGGTGCTGTTGTCGGGAACGCAGGCCGAACTGCTCTTGATCGGCACGACGGCTCGACGCATCGAGCTCGATCCCGATCGCGTGACGATGACGCTGCAGAGCGAACCGGCGGTGCGCGACGATCTCGAGCGGATCGACTTGGGTACGCTGCGCGAGATCGCCGGCACGTTCGTCGGCTCGGCCGCCACGCTCGCGCGAGCGACCACGATGTCTGTGGCCGTCAGCGACGATCGTCCGGTGCAGGAGTACAGCGTCCACTCGGGTCTCACCGCCGGCTTGCAGGGAGTACCGGCGGCGCTGTTCGATGTGACCAACGTCGCCGCATGGTGTCCTCGCTGCGACGAGCCTCGGCACGCACGGCGCGGCGCGGCCAATCTCGATCTCTACCTGCGGCTGCTCCAGCAGGCGTACTTCGCGCCCGTGGCCGACGTGCGGCGCGCCGCTCGCGGATCGCGCCGCGTACTCGACAGCGCGTACCTCGGCGCCGTCGTTCCTGACAACGCGGAAGTGCACAACTTACTTGGTCTCGCCCACACGCGCGACGGGCGTGTGGCCGAGGCGATCCGCGAGTTTCAGGGCGCGCTCGAGCGAGACCCGGCCTCGCCCAATGCGCGCGCCAATCTCGGGCAGATTCGCTACGAGCAAGGCGCCGACCTGCTCGAGGCGCGTCAGTACAGCGCGGCTGCCGGGATGCTGCGTTCGGCGGTCGATCTGCTGCCCGATTCCGCCGAGGCGCACAACGATCTCGGCGTGGCGCTGGCATCGATAGGGCAGGTCGGCGAAGCGGCAGACCACTTTCGCCGCGCGGTGGAGTTGCGCCCGGAGTTTGCGGAAGCGCGGCGCAATCTCGATCAGGCTAGTAGTACGTCAGCGTCTCGATTCCCGTCCCGGCCTTGAAGGTGCTGACGGTTTCCATCTTCACGAGATCGATCACCGACACGCTGCCGTCGCCGTGGTTGGCCACGAGTGCCGTCTTGCCGTCGGCCGAGAAGGCGATGCCCATCGGATCCTTGCCGCACGTCGCCGTTCGCTGCGGCGCATGCAGATCCTTGGCGTCGAAGATGTTGATCAGCGTCGATCCCAGGTTCATCGTCAGCATGTACTTGCCGTCGGGGCTGTAGTAAACCTTGTAGCCGCCGCCCTTCTGATCCTTGAGCACCACGCGATCGACGATCTTGTCGCTCTTCGGATCGACCACGAGCGCGGTAGCTTCGGCGGACGCCATGATGATCACCTGCGTGCCGTCCGGTGACACCGCGATGCCCTGGGTGCCGCCTGGCACGTCGATCTTGCCGATCATCGCGCCGCTCTTCACGTCGACGACGCTGACGAACGGCGGATCGCTTTTGTTGGTCGCGTAAATCTTGCTGCCGTCCGGCAGGATGCCGATCCAGTGCGTCGTGCCCTGTGTGTCGATCGCCTTCGTCATCTTGCGCGTCTTGGGGTCGATGACGATCAGCTTGCGATCGAGATCGCTGGTCACGTAGACGGCGCCGTTGCCATCCAGTTGAATGCCATGCGGCGCGCGGTAGGGAGACAGGTCGACCGAGCCAACTACCTTCGCTGATTCCATGTCGACGATGAGCACCTCGTGACCTGGATTCGGGTTGCGGCCGTAGACGCCGTCGCCGTAGAGCGGCACGTACGCCGTTTTTCGATCCGCGGTCAGTGCGAAGTCGTGCGGGTTGGTCGCAACCTTGATCGACGAGCGCTCCTTGAAGGTGGTTGGATCGAAGAAGCGGATGGTTCCACCCAGCTTGTCGATGAGCAGCAATCCCTTCGTGCCGGTCGGATGATTGGCGTCGGCGGCGAGTGCCGCGAGCGCAACACCGAGAAGAAGGCGGTCAACAGTCGTTTCGTCATTGTCACTGTGCCCTACCTTTGACCTTTGCCTTTTGCCCTTTGACCTCGCTTGTCGCGCTAATGTGCGACAAGCGAGGTCCAGTTCATCACGAGATAGAGCGGCTCCAGCTCGGCCGCGGCCTGATTGGCACCCGCTAGGTCGCGAATCAGAAACCGTCGTCCGTCTCGCGTCACGGCATATGTCCGGGCCTGCAGGGCGCCGATGCCGGCCGTGACCGGAAACATCAGCCGAATTGGACCGACGTCCAGCGTTGAGCCCCGCGTGGTGATGTCCACGGCCATGAACTTCAAGTCGCGCTGGACGAAGAACAGCTCTTTGCCGTCAGGACGCCACATCGGTTGCGCCGCAGAGGCTGTTGAGATTTGACGCCGATCGGTGAACCCGGGAAACGTGGCGACGAACACGTGAGGTACGCCGGATTCCTGCGACATGTAGGCGATCCATTTTCCGTCGGGTGAAATCTGGAACTCGTGGGTCACATAGGCCGCAGTGAACAGCGTCTTGGGCTTGCCGGTTCCTGCCGCTGAAGCGCCATCCTCGGGGAGAGCGACGAGATTGACGCTTCCTGCGCCGCCTGTCAGCAGCGATTTCCCGTCACTGGTCCACTGGTGGAGCGCGACTTGTCTCTCGTCGCTTGGAACGGTGGCGAGTGTGCCCGACCCGATCACGGTTTGGACCAACCGGGCCGTGATTCCATCGGTGTGGACGAATGCGATGCGGCGTCCGTCGGGCGACCACACGGCACTTCTGTCCGGACCAGTGGCCGACGTGATTCGCGACAGCGTTCCGCTCGTGAGATCCTTCAGCCACAGGTCACGATCGTCTCCGGTTCCGATCTCGACGACGAGCCGCTTTTCATCTGGCGACAACTCGATCGGCCCGTTCTCTCCCGGCTCTAACACGATGCCGTCTTGTTTCCCTTCACGGGTGTACCACGTCGTCTGGAATCGGCCGCTGCCGCCCGCGCGATACGCCAGCACACCGTTCGTCGACACGCTGAATGCGTTTCGGCCATTTGCGCCGCCGCTGCGAACGTCGTCGGCAATGAGCGCCGGCTCGCCCTGAAGCTGCAGCGAGTCGGGGTTCCAGCGATGCGCCAGCAGCGCGTTGTCTCGCAAGTAGAGCAGGTAGCCGGGAGGCGAAAAGAGCGTCCGGCCGACGACATTCATCACGAACTGGCGATCGCTCGAGTCCAAAGACTGGACATACAAACTCGGTTTCGCGCCGCGGGCCGCGTAGAGAAAGCGGCCGTTCGGGAGGAACTGCGGAAAGATGTGTGCCGTTTCGCCCTGGGCGAGCTTGGTGACCGCGGTGGGTACGCCACCTTGGGCCAGCACGCGCTGGAGCGGACCGGCCTGGCTCGCGGCAAAGACGATGATGCCGTCCTGGCCTGGCGGTTGATACCACGCCCCGCCCTCGCCGTCGGGTGCGTCGGCGATCGGCAGCGGCGCGCCGCCGGCCAGCGCGACGCGCATCAACTTGCTTTTGGCGAAGTAGGCGATGTGCTGGGAGTCGGGTGACCAGAATGGGTAGACCACGTCTTCGGTGCGATCGAGGCGCTGCGCTGTGAGTGAGTTGATCGCTCGCACCCAGAGCGTGCGCTCTCGTCTCTGTTCGTCGGCCACGAACGCGATGTAACGCCCATCCGGGGAAACCGCGACATTCGTCGCGAACGCTCGATTCGATGTGAGCGTCGTGCTCTCAGGCGGGGGGATGGTATAGCGCGCGACGGCGGGCGCCGCCGGTGCCGGGCGGAACCACGCCACGCCAATCGCGATCAGCGCCACGACAACGGCAGTCGCGGCAACGAGCCAGGGCCATCGCCTCGCACGCGCTGGCGCTTGTGCGGATGGCGTCGCGGCGTCTTCGGCTCCGACTCCCGCGTTCGCGTCCTCGAGGACGATACGCGCCTCGCCGATCGATTGCAGACGACGACGCGGATCGCGCTCGAGACATCGCGCGACGAGCTTGCGGATCGCAGACGGGGTGTCGCTGGGCAGCTTGCCGAACGTGATCGGGTCCTTCATCACGCTCGCGAGCGTTTCGGGGACCGAATCGCCGCCGAACATGCGATCGCCGGTGAGCATCTCGTAGAGAACGATGCCGAATGCCCAGATATCCGATCGACGATCCGCGGGCCGGCCCTTGGCCTGCTCGGGCGCCATGTAGGCCGCGGTGCCGAGGATCACGCCGGCATAGGTCGCGCCGAGCGACAACGTCGGCGACATCGATCCCGCGACTGCGATCGCCGTGTCGCTCACATCGTCCATGGCCTTGGCCAGACCGAAGTCGAGCACTTTCACGGTGCCGTCGGGCGTGACCTTGATGTTGGCTGGCTTCAGATCGCGATGAATGATGCCGCGGTCGTGCGCGTACTCGATCGCCTCGGCGATCTGCTTCGCGATGCGGAGGCCGTCGTCGATCGGCACCGGACCGGTCAGCGTCGCGCCTTCGACCAGCTCCATGACGATGGCGCGCCGAGCGCCACCCTCCTCGAGCCCGTAGATCGCCGCGATGTTCGGATGATTGAGCGCCGCCAGCAGCATCGCTTCGCGCTGGAAGCGCGACATCCGATCGGGGTCGTTGGCGAATGCGTCGGGAAGGACTTTCAGCGCGACGTCGCGACCCAACTTGGTGTCGCGCGCGCGGCACACCTCTCCCATGCCACCGGCGCCCAGCTGGCCGGTGATTTCGTAAGGACCGACACGCGTTCCGGGTTCGAGCGACACGAGTGGGGGAGTATAACTCGTGGATTTCAGGGCTAACGAGGGAGCTGAAGCCGCGGAGAAATCCATCATCGCAGAGATCGCCGAGGCGCAGAGATCGCGGGGGAGACCGTTTCGATCGCGGCTGGCTGCGGCGCGGGTGGGGCGCCGGCCTGCGGCCGGCGCAGGGGGCGAACGTCGACCACGAAGACAAGCGCCAACCGCGAATAACCGGCGCTTGTCTTCGTGGCCGACGTTCGTCCCATTCGCGCGCTTCGCGCGCGACCCACCCGCGCCCTCTGCGATCTCCGCTCCTCCGCGATCCCTGCGATGAAACTCGGCGCCCTCCGCTTCCTCCGCGCCCGACAGCAATTCAGGGTTGAAACCGCCGAGCGGTCGCCGGGTATGATCGCGCCCCAGGAGACGCAGATGCCGACCTATCGATTCCGGCTCAACGGCCGTCCCGTGTCGGTCGATTCATGGGACGCCGAGCAGCCGTTGCTCTATGTGCTGCGCGACGCGCTCGACCTGCACGGGCCGAAGTTTGGCTGCGGGCTCGGGCAATGTGGCGCGTGCACCGTGCACGTCGACGGCGCGCCCATCCGGTCGTGCACGACGCCGGTGAGCAAGGTGACCGATCGCAGCGTGATGACGCTCGAAGGCACTGGCGGTCTCGAGTCGCCCGACAAGGTGCAAGCGGCGTTCGTCGCCGAGCAGGCGGCGCAGTGCGGCTACTGCACCAACGGCATGATCATGGCCACGCGCGCGCTGCTCGCGAAGACGCCAAGGCCGACGCTCGATCAGGCGAAGCAGGCGCTGGCTGGACACATCTGCCGATGCGGCACCCACACGCGCATTCTGCGCGCAGTGATGCGCGCGGCACAGGCATAGGGAGGCGATGATGTCGACATTCAGCGCCCTCTCACGACGTGATCTTCTGAAGGCTGGCGGTGCGGTGATCGTCAGCTTCACGTTCAGCAGCATTCGTCCGGAACATCTGTGGGCGCAGGCACCGGTAGGCAAGCCGCTGGATCCGATGGAGGTCGACAGCTTCATCGCGATTCACACCGATGGCACGGCGACGGTCTACAGCGGCAAGGTCGATGTCGGAACCGGTCTCCGGATCGCGGTTGCGCAGATGGCCGCCGAAGAGCTCGGCATGCCGACGTCGCGCATCACCGTCATCGACGGCGACACCGGCATCTGTCCCGATCAAGGTGGTACGGGCGGAAGCACGGGACTGACGCGTGGCGGCGCCGAGATCCGGCAGGCCGCGGCCAGCGCGCGGCAGGCGCTGCTGGCGCTCGGCGCCACACGCCTGAATCGCCCCGCGACCGAGTTGACGATCGTCGATGGCGAAGTGCGTTCGCAATCCGGCGGTGCCGGGGTGAAACTCGGCGAGTTGATTGGCGATCGACGGCTGCAGGTCAAAGTCGATCCGAAGGCACCGCTGCGATCGCCGGCGCAATACACGCAAGTTGGCAAGCCGCTGCTGCGGCCCGATGTGCCCGCCAAGACGTCGGCGAAGCATCCATACGTCCACGATGTGAAAGTGCCGGGCATGCTCCACGCGAGGGTAGTGCGTCCGCCATCGGTGGGGGCCACACTCATGTCGGTGGACGAATCGTCCTTGCGAGGCATTCCCGACGCACGTGCCGTGCGCGTCGGCAACTTCCTCGCCGTGGTCGCGAAAGGCGAGTGGGCTGCAGTGAGAGGCGCCGCCGCACTGAAAGCGACATGGACCGAGGCGCAGCGCCTGCCTGGAAGCGACGGTCTGGATAAATGGGCTCGCGAGGGCGCGCTCGATCGCGACCAGAGCGTGGTCGCCAAGGGCGACGTGCGAGCTGCGCTGCAGAGCGCATCGAAGACGATCTCTGCCAGCTACTTCTGGCCGATGCAGAGCCATGCGTCGCTCGGACCATCGTGCGCCGTAGCCGATGTGAAAGCGGACGGCACCACGACAGTGTGGTCGGCGTCGCAGGGAACGCACGGACTGCGCGGCAACCTCGCGCGCGTATTCGGCCTGCCAGCGGATAAGGTGCGCGTCGTCTTTGCTGAGGGCTCCGGGTCGTACGGCACCAACGGCAGCGATCACGTCGCCGCCGATGCGGTGCTGCTCTCGAAGACAATCGGTCAGCCTGTTCGTGTGCAGTGGTCGCGGCAGGACGAGCTCGCCTGGGATCCCAAGGGACCGCAGCAGCTGCTCGATCTGCGCGCCGGTCTCGACGCCAGCGGACGCATTGTTGCCTGGGACAACCAGATGTGGCTGCCGATGAACAAGCCCGGCACGCGCGCGCTGCTCGCCGCCGATGCCGCGGGACTTGCCCAGGATGACGGCCGCAATGGCGGACTACTGTCGCAGAACGGCGATCCCCCCTACCTCGCCGACAACGTCAGCGTCGTCGTGCACTCGCTCAAGGAATCGCCGCTGCCGATCTCCAACCTGCGCGCGCCAGGCAAGATTGCCAACGTGTTCGCGGCGGAGTCGTTCACCGATGAAATCGCCGCGGCAATCGGATCCGATCCGGTCGCGTTTCGCCTGACCCGTCTCAGCGATCCGCGCGCGATCGACGTGATCCGTCGTGCGACCGAGGCGATCAAATGGCAGCCTCGCGTCTCGCCCAATCCTCAGCCGGGACAGGGCAACCTGCTCGTCGGGCGCGGCATGGCGTACGCGCGCTACAAGCAGGCCGAGAACTACGTCGCCATCGCGATGGACGTCGCTGTCGATCCGTCGAACGGCGCTATTGCCGTTCGTCGCGTCGTCTGCGCGCACGACTGCGGTCTCATCGTGAATCCCGACGCGCTGCGAAATCAGGTCGAGGGGTGCATCGTCCAGACGTTGAGTCGATCGCTCCACGAGGAGACGACGTTCGATCGCGCGCGGGTGACGAGCGTGGATTGGGGCAGCTATCCGGTGCTTACGTTCCCTGAAGCGCCGGAGATGAACGTCATCCTGATCGATCGACCCGATCAGCCGTTGCTCGGCGCAGGCGAAGCAGCCACAGCTCCGGTCGCCGCCGCGCTTGCGAATGCGGTCTTCGACGCAACCGGCGTGCGCTTGCGGACGGCGCCGTTCACCCGCGCCCGCGTGCGCGCCGCGATGACCGCACGTAGTGTCCGGCTTTAGCCGGACCATCGGAGGCGTAATGGAGGAGGTGCCAGTCTTATTCGCCGGCGGCGGCCTCGTCGGGCTCTCGACGGCCATGTTTCTCGCGCAGCATGGCATCGCGTCGCTCGCCGTCGAGCGGCTGATCGGCGGCTCGCCAGTGCCGCGCGCGGCGTTCTTTCACATGCGGACGATCGAGATGTTTCGGTCGGCCCGCATCGAGGAACAGGTCAAGGCGCAGTCGGACAAGGAGTTCGAGCCCGAGGGCGCAGTCGTGCTGATGGACACGCTCGCGGGCAAGCAGCTCGCCGGACTCATCCCGAGCCTCAACGAAGGCGTCGAGGCGCTCAGTCCGTGTCGACGGCTGTTCGTCACGCAGCCCGGTCTCGAGCCGATCCTGCGCAATCGCGCGAAGGAGGCCGGCGCGAGTGTGATCGAGGGACACGAAGTCGTCGGTCTGTCGCAGGACGCGGATGGCGTGACGGTGACGGTTCGCGAAGTTGCCTCCGGGCGCGATCAGACCATGCGCGCGAAGTATGTGATCGGCACCGACGGGGCGCACAGCCGCGTGCGCGAGCTGCTCGGGATCGAATTCGATGGCCGCGGCGTGTTCTCGAACGCGATCACGATCTACTTTCATGCCCCGCTGGCGAAATACGTCGTCGGCAAGGCGCTCAGCGTCATCTACGTGAAGAATGCCGAGCTCTCCGGCTTCTTCCGCATGGACAAGGACGGCAACTCCGGTTTTCTCGTCGTCAACACCGTTGGCGATACGTCGCGCCCCGAAGCGGCGAGTCCGGCCAACGATGTGCGCGAATCGCATCTGATCGACCTCGTGCGAGCGGGTGCTGGCGTCCCCGACCTGCCGGTAACGATCGACGGCGTGGCGCGCTGGCGTGCCACGTCAGACGTGGCGCGGCGCTTCCGCAAAGGGCGCGTGTTCCTGGCCGGCGACGCCGCGCATCTGATGCCGCCCAATGGCGGGTTCGGCGGCAACACCGGGATTCACGACGGACACAACCTCGCGTGGAAGCTCGCGCTGGTGCTGAAAGGCGTCGCCGGTCCAGCGCTGCTCGAGACCTACGAGACGGAACGGCGTCCGGTGGGAAAGTTCACGGTCGAGCAGGCGTACACGCGCTACGTCACGCGATCGGCCACCTACCTTGGGGCCAAGGACTTTCATCCGCTCGCCAACGATTTCGATATCGAGGTCGGCTATCTCTATCAATCGCCGGCCATCGTCACCGACGAGAATCTCGATCGCGGCCACGAGGATCCACGCGAGTCGCAGGGTCGTGCCGGTTCTCGCGCACCGCACCTCTGGATCGAGCACGACCGCAAGAAGATCTCGACGCTCGATCTGTTCGGCCGCGCGTTCGCGCTGCTGGCGCCGTCTGGTGGCGAGGCGTGGATTCCAGCGGCCCTCGCTGCGGCCCGCGAGTTCCCTGGCCTCGAGCTCGATGCGCACATCATCGAAGATGGTCGGTTTGCGCCGGCCTATGGGCTGACCGACACGGGCGCCACGCTGGTGCGGCCGGACGGATTCGTGGCGTGGCGAGCCACAAGGATTGAGAACGATCCGGCTGGTGCCATCAGGAACACGCTGCGCGCTGTGCTGATGCGCCCGTAGCGCCACGAAGGGCGCCGAGGATCGGAGCCACGAAGATCACGAAGATCACGAAGATGGAGCGGCTCGCGCCAAGAAATTGGGGATCGCGAATCACGTCTGGTCGGTCGAGGAAACTGTGGCACTCTTGGATTGAGTGGTCTTATGAACAGCAAACATGTAGGCGTGGGCGTCAGTTTGGGTCTCTGCTTCGGAGCAGCACTGGGGACGGCGTTGCATAATCTAGGGTGGAGTTCGTCTGCCATAGGCGTGGGGATCGCCCTTGGCGTCTCACTTGGCACGGTCGCGTCGTCGAGGTTCGTTTTTGGTGGACGATCCGACGCGGCATTGGCTCGCAAGCAGGTGATATCTGAGAAGCCCCTGCCCCATCCGTTGGGTCTGTGAAAGGGATGACCACCCGGCCAAATTGACCCACTACCGACGTTCGCAGTCACGCCCTAGGTCGTTCGTCAGCTTCAACGTTTGTTAGCCTGCCGGCGGACGAAAGCCCACACGTCGGCTCAAAGCCTGACTCGCGACATTGCTTGTGCGCAGCGCGGTATCGATGAAGGCGTATCCGTTCTGACGAGCATAGCCCACACCCAGAACCTTGAGGGCCGTACCGATCCCGCGTTGTTGATACGCGGGCAGCACGCCGGTCCAACTTTGTTGCAATCGCATCGTCGAGCTGTGGGTTGTGTCGAGGACGGTGTAGCCGATCCAGCGCTCGCCGTCTCGCGCGACGAAGCAGGCGGCAGGATCTAGAGCAAGCTGCGCGAGCCGGGATCGCATGGCCGCCACACTCCGAGGCACCTCTGGGTTGCCGGAGGTCGAACGCGTCTGGTTGTCGAGGAATGTGAACCGTTCGAGCCATTGCGGATCGGCCGTCTGGCGCTCGCGCAGCGTGGTGAATGTGATGCCGACTGCCGTCAGGCGCTGGAAGAGCGATGCAAATGCGTCGAGATCGACGTCCGCGACTTGGAGTTCGAGCAGCGTTTGACCAGGAAGCCGAGGCTTGGAGTCAGCCATCATTCGAAGTCGTGTGCCGTCGTATCCTGGCTAACGGATTGCGCTTAGCTGCGGCCTGCGGCGGCCGCAGACAAGAAGACCCAATTTCCCTGGCAAGCGGGCGCCGCGGGCCGACAGCTTCAAGCGCCTGTTAGCCAGCCCCACACTTCATGTTAGGGCGAAGTGGTTGGGATTGAAGCGGGACGTCAAACTGACCAAGTAGTCGCGAAGCTGGCCATGCTGCAACCAAGCATACTCGCCCGGCTTCTGTGGTGGGACTGGGGCACGCTCCTTCGATTCCGAGTCTCCCACCTGTTCCAAGAGCCTCATGTAGTCTGCATCACCGAGACTGAGACCTTCGAGGCGGATCTCGGTGAAACTCTCCTGAAAGAAGTGGGGCCCAAAGTCTCCACCGTGAATGGTATCGTGCTGAAGAACGAACTTCTTGGCACGACGATCGAGACTCAGCACGTAGTAAACACCCTCATCAAAATCGCGAGGTTCTTGCTCGGGTAGCCTGACACGGCCGCTGGGAATCAGCTTCCACTCGTAATCGTCGACGGAAGACTCGGACACGGGCTTGTCTCGAACCGACCACTTGCGCCGTATCTGAGATCCCCAACCTTGCTTCTCGCATGCCGCGCGGACCTCAGCATCGATGTATGCCATCCACTTGTTGCTGGTTTCATCCATGAGGGACAACCTCTTGGTTGGGTCTGGCCAACGTGATGCCGCTCACCTGCGGCACGCGCGCGTCAACGATAGCACCGCGCGCGAGGGGCGCGCGAGCGCGGCCCGGTGCCGTCAGGTGCAGCGGCGTGTTAGACGGCCGCTCGATCCGTGCTTCGAGATTTCCAGAGTCTCCGGATAATCAAGTAGGCAATTCCGATGTTGATCAGTGCTGATAGCGGCAATCCGATAGCAGCTGCCGCAA
>Ga0075424_100003443_pt1 | contig 14827 bp, 10 predicted proteins | sample SoiMethybrSBSTD3_FD_75301 | JGI IMG/M metagenome (GOLD analysis project Ga0075424, IMG submission 75301) | Bulk soil microbial communities from a Populus tree surrounding site in Tennessee, USA - Soil MetaG P. TD hybrid SBSTD3 | ecosystem: Environmental > Terrestrial > Soil > Tree plantation... | reverse complement strand
GGCCGCGCCAGCAACACGCGCAAGAACCCGAAGGGCATGAGGGCTGACACATGCACGAATTCAGCATCCGAGCCATGCGGCCGCAGGAGATCGCCCTCGCCATCGACTGGGCCGCGGCCGAGGGTTGGAACCCCGGGCTCGCCGACGCGGCCGCTTTTGCGACGCCGGATCCGCACGGTTTCTTTATCGGCGAGCTCGACGGCGCTCCGGCCGCAACCGTCTCCTGTGTCAACTACGACGCCAACTTCGCCTTTCTTGGCTTCTATATCGTGCGCCAGGACCTGCGCGGCCGGGGCTACGGTCTACGCCTTTGGCATACCGCCATGGCGCACGCCGGCACGCGCGTGGTGGGCCTCGATGGCGTGGTGGACCAACAGCAAAACTACCGCAAGTCGGGCTTTGCGCTCGCCTACGCCAACATTCGCTATGGCGGTATTCTCGCCGCGCCCTCCAGGGCACCGCCCAATGTTGCGCCCCTGCGCGACATCGCGTTGAAGAGCGTGGTCGCCGACGACATCACGGTATTCCCGGCGCCGCGCCCCGCTTTTCTGCGCGCTTGGATCGGCGCGCCCGGACATGTCGGTCGCGCCCTCCGGCGCGACGGCCGCCTTACCGCCTGGGGTATCATTCGTCCGTGTCGGGAGGGCCACAAAATCGGCCCGCTGATCGCCGATGACCGTGCCGGCGCGGAAGCCGTGCTGAACGCCTTGCTGGCGGACGTGGGAGGCGGGGAGGTCTTCCTCGACGTTCCGAGCCTCAACACCGCCGCGGTGGCGCTGGCGGAGAACTTCGGTCTTGCCCCTGTGTTCGAGACAGCGCGTATGTATAGGGGCGCGGTTGCCCCCCTGCGGCTCGACCGGATCTTCGGCGTCACCAGCTTCGAACTGGGCTAGCTGGCCGCATCCCAGCTACCCAACCCTGGGACGTCGCGGCTTAGCGACCCGTCCGAGGCAACAAAAAGGTCAATAACCCCAAAGCCGGCAATCCCGCACAAAGCTTGAAGACCTGGACGATACCGATTTGATCTGCGAGCAGGCCGAGGCCTGCAGCCGATAGCCCACCAAGCCCAAACGCCAAGCCGTAGAACAATCCACCGACCAGGCCGACCCGGTGTGGCACCAGATCGATGGCGTAAATCAGAATCGACGCAAACGCGCTGGCCATAATCAAACTGATCACCACGCTGAGTACCCCGGTCCAAAATAGGTCCGCAAAGGGAAGCAATAGGGCAAACGGCAGCGTCCCCAAGATCGAAATCCAGATCACGCGCTGACGTCCGAAGCGATCACCGATCATGCCGCCGATCATGACGCCCAGCGCGCCGACCACGAGGTAGAGAAACAACATGATCTGCGAGACTTGCACGGTCACGCCGAACCGCTCGATCAGGTAAAAGGTGTAATAGGACGTGAACGCTGCCGTGTAGGCATGTTTCGAAAGCAGCAGAATGATGAGGATCGCCATCGCCCATACGACGCGCCTGCCCGGCAGGACCGGTTCAGTCGTGTTCGGCGCGCGCGCCTTCATTTTTGCCTGCGAGCTCCGCATTTCCGCGTAGCGCGCGCCGATCCAGGCCATCAGCAGCATGGCCGCGAGCGCCACCACCGACACCCAGGCGATGCTGGTCTGTCCGCGGGGGACAACGAGCATGGCTGCCAGCAGCGGCCCAATCGCGTATCCCGCATGGCCGCCGATCTGGAAAATGCCTTGCGCGAACCCTTGCTGGCCAGCCGCTGCATGCCGCGCCATGCGCGTCGCTTCGGGATGGAAGACCGCCGAGCCGAGACCGACGAGCGCGGCCGAGACCAGCACCATGGCGTAGTTGCCCGCCGACGCAAGGCCCATCAAACCCGACAGCGTTGCCGCCATACCCGCAACCATCGCGTAGGGCCACGGCCTCTGGTCGGTGACGTAGCCCAGCAGCGGCTGCAGCAGCGAGGAGGTCACCTGAAATGCCAGCGTGATCAGCCCAACCTGCGTGAAGTCCAGCCGATAGGCCTCCTTGAGCAGGGGATACATCGCCGGAATCATCGACGATATCAAATCGTTGAGGAGGTGGGCCGCACTCAACGCCAAGAGAATGGGCAACAGGGGACGGTGTGATGTGCCGGCGAGCATCGTCATACCGGAGCCTTGGCCCGCGGCGGCGACGACGTCAACTGCCCGCGGCTGCATAACTCACATCGGTGGGCTGCAACCCAAGGGCCATGCGACCGGCACGCGCGTGGCGCGGCGACCAGGCCCGCGGCCTGACCTTGCCTTTTAAGAGCACTGATGGTGGCGGCAAAGCAGCCCAAGTCGCCAAACAGGCCGTCGGTCACCCCGCGGGACTAAGGGCTATTTTGCCGCCTCCGGGAAGGCGGGCAGCTTTTTGACGTCACGCGCATCGTGCTGGATGATGAGGGTGGCGTGCGTGTTCGCCGCGAGCTTTTTTAGGCGATCGATCGAAGCCAGTGTCTGCGCGCGATCGACATTGAAAATGGGCACGCCGGCAGCCTCGTAGTTCTCAAGAAAATGCACGGCATCGCCGCTCAGGATCACGCTGCCCGTCTGCGGCAGCTTGACGAGAAGACTGTGGTGACCCGGCGTGTGTCCGGGCGTCGCCAGCATGACGACGCTTGCATCGCCGAACACATCCTTGTCCAGGGGCACGGGTTCAACGGTTCCCCCTCCGCTGATCCAATGCGAGACGAGTTGGGGATTGGCGCCCGTTGGTGGCTTGGGGCTCGTCAGCACATCCCAATCGCCTTTGCCGATCAGCAATGTCGCCTTGGGCAGCGCATTTGCCTGCCCGATGTGGTCACCGTGATAGTGGCTGATGCCGATGTATTTGACCTGCTCGGGGCTAACCTTTAGCTGCGCCAACAGCTCGACGAGGCCGGTCTTTGGTGCCACCGCACCCGCGCCCGTGGACTGGCCCGTGTCCCACATCATGTAATCATCGCCATGCCTGATCAGGTAACAGCTGTATACGAACTGTAGCTTGACCCCAGGATAGGCGTAGGTATCCGAAAACCGGGCATTGACGTCGGTTGGAGCCTGTGGGGTCCCACACTCAAGACGCGTCAGCGTCACATCGGGACCTTCGGCAACAGCACCCCAGTTAGCGACGATCATGCCAAGGGCCAAGGCCAAAATCGTTAGCGCGCGATGCATCGTTTCCTCTCTCGATGGGCAGCATGGTCGACCCAACTTTGCGATCCGGGCCACACAGCGGGTCGGCGATGCCTGTCGTGGTCTGTGGCTAGCTCTGGCACAGGCAATCTCCGCCCAGAACACAAAAGCATGTGATCAGGCGAAGCGTCGCCAACGGTGGCGCCGTACGCTAGGGTGGCTGACACACCAGCGCACCTGTTGGAGGAAACGATGCGGCTTTTCGCGCTTACGCTGCTGTTCCTGCTTTCACTCTTGAGCGGAGCTTCGGCGCAGTCGGTTACGGACTTCTTGAAGAGCGTGATGGCCAACTGGACCAAACCCACCGAACCCTTCAAGATCATTGACAACATTCACTATGTCGGCACCGAGGGGCTCGCGGTTTATCTCATCGCCACGCCGGCAGGGCATATTCTCATCGACACGGGCGTCCCCGAGGTCACCGGTCAGATCCGGGACAATATCCAGAAGCTCGGATTCAAAATCATCGATATTAAATACATCCTCAATACCCAGGCCCACCTCGACCACACCGGCGGCTTTGCCGAGCTCAAGAAGGAGAGCGGGGCGCAACTCGTGGTCGGTGAGCGCGACAAGCCGCTCGTTGAGGGTGGCTACTATCCCGGCCAGGAAAGCACGGCCGAATTGAAGTTCCCTCCAGCGAGCGTCGATCGCGCGGTCAAGGACGGTGACACGGTTAGCCTGGGCGGTGTCACCATCACGGCGCATGACACCCCGGGGCATACACCGGGCTGCACGAGCTGGAGCCTCAGTGTGAAGGATGGCAACGATACGCGGTCGGCCATCATCTTCTGCAGCGCCACCATTGCGCTCAACAAGCTCGTCACCAATCCTACCTATCCTGGGATCGTGGAGGATTACCGCAAGACGTTTGCCTGGGCCCGCAGCTTCAAGGCGGACGTGTTTTTGGCACCGCACCCCGAAATGTATGGCATGCAGGCTAAGCGGGCAAACCTTGCAGCCGGCGGCCCCAACCCCTTCGTCGACCCAGGGGCCTTCAATCAGTACGTCGCAGGCCTCGAAAAGACCTTCAACGAGGGCCTCGCCAAGCAGATGGCCGAGGCGCAACAAGCACCGAAATAATCGCGCCACCGGTGCTGGCTGTATTGGCGGGCGCCGCGCACCACCGAACTGGTGGGAGCAGTGCCGCGCCGCCCGCCGCGCTCGCCTACGCCGGGTTTGGCTGCGCCCCACACCCGGCTCGAGCGTTGCGGCAAGATTGCCCAGTAAGGGTGACACGGGGAACCGCAGCGAGCTTGGGCTTGACAGCATTGGGGTTCACCATGGCCGCCACCTACGACGCGTTGCCCGCGTGTCGATCAACGCGCTCGCCGAATGGCTTCGCGCTGGCAACCATGGCCTCAATGTCGGCTGTGGTACGGCACCGCAAATGTCTTGGCGGTACCGCCCTTGCGCAGGGACGACGACTGAGGATTTGGCGCCCTGCTGCATGCTCTTTTGTCCAAAGAAACGGACCGAGAAGACCAAAAGGCCGGCCAATCGGACAATTCGCAAGGGTCTAGCGGCGAAGCTTGCCGTCGCAAAGTTAGCCGGCCGCAGCCATACGCAGGCAACTGACGGCGCGAAGCGCAAGTCGTAACGGATCTCGTTACCGGTCAACCAATAGCCAGAAGACCTACTTGCTGTCAGCTATCGGATTATCTTTTATTGGACTAATAGGGCCGTTGACGGATCATTTCTGGGACTTATATAGTTGGATTAAAGTTGGGGCGAAATTGAATATTAAATCGAGCCTCCGGAGCTTCCAGTCCCATGTGTAGACACAGCGCGTGAGCGAGATTCGTGCGGCTGCGGACGGCCGTCCGACATAGCTCATTTGGCATGTCTCATAGCCGGCGCAATCCGCTTAACCCGGCAGCTCCGCGTCCGAACCGGAGTCGCCGGAACTACGGGGTCGTCAAGTGCAGCGTAAGCCCCTTATTGTCATGTATTCTCCAGACAGTATTGGGCTGGGGCACATCAGGCGACTTGCCGCAATTGCCTCACGCATTGTGACTCGCAATCCCAACGCCAGTGTTTTGCTGATCGTCGGCAGCGGCGTTGGTGCATTTTTCGATCTGCCGGCTGGCGTCGACTGCATCAAACTACCGTCCGTACAGAAAATCGGTCGTAATGCCTGGAAGCCCCGCAGTCTGGGATTATCCGCACAGACGACAGGGCGGCTAAGAGCGGCAATGATCCGCGAAACGATCGAGATGCTTGAGCCTGACGCCCTGCTGGTCGATCACGCGCCGGCCGGCATTTGGAACGAGCTCCTGCCGACGCTGCACCTCATCAAGGACAGCAGGCTCGATACATTGACCGTACTTGGCTTGCGCGACATTTTGGATGAACCAAAGCGTATACGGAGGAAATGGACTGCGGACGGGACCTATGGCCTGATTCGGCAATATTATGATCATATTTTCATATACGGAATTCCGGAGGTCTACCCGGCCGCCGATAATTACGGCCTTAATAACTCAGTTCACGGCGACCTTCACTACTGTGGATACGTGAGCGAGGAGGCGCGACTAAGTTCAGGCATTGGTGATCCGGCGCCGCCTGAGCTAGTCGGCCGTGCAGGGAAACGGTTAGCTGTCGTTACCGCAGGAGGCGGACACGATGCTTTCCAAATGATGTCCGCATGCATCGCGGCGATGGTAAAACTCGGCCCCGACAGTGATCTTGAGATGGTGGCGATCACCGGACCGCTAATGCCGCCAGCGGAGCGCGACGAGCTGCGCCGTCAGGCAAGCCGTTGTGCAGCCACAATCGTGCCGTGGACCAAGCAGCCCTCAAGCTATCTCGCCGCTGCTGATGTCATCGTCACCATGGGCGGCTACAATTCGGTGCTGGAAGCCCTCGCATGGGCCAAGCCGACGATCGTCATTCCACGCGATGGCCCAACCGCCGAGCAGAGCCTGCGCGCGGCGATGTTCGACAGGCTTGGCCAGATGACCCACGTACCGCTGGCCAGAGCCAATCCGGCCTTGCTTGCCGAGGCCCTCACGCAACCACCGGTCCCTTCCACCTTGCCAAAACGCCTGCCCCTCGAGGGCGCTGATCGCGCCGCGGAGTTGCTACTCGAAAGATTGCCAGAGCGACGCCGAACGACCAGCGCGCAGCTCATGGCGATCGCTATCGGAAACACCGCCGCGAGTGGAGGAGGATAGTGGCCCTATCCAATCCGTCGCTGCAACATTTCACATTCCCGTCCTCGTGAGATGGGTAGCGCGTACATTTGCCACGAAGCGGAGATTGCAAGATGGCTCGCCGCGCACGAAGACTGGTAATTCTAACCGTTTCAGCTCCTCTTGTTACCCTCGCCGCATTGGGGTACGCCGACAATCTTGCCGACCTCGGTAAGCTTTCGAGGGAGCTCCCCGGCCAGGTTTACGACCTGTTGTGGCCCCGGGAGACAAAGGCATTCTATGAAACCACGAAAGTCACACTCGGTTCGATTCATCGTGTCGTCGCGACGTCGGGGTCCGTGCGGCCTTGGGTAACCGTCCAGATTGGCTCGCAACTTTCTGGTCAGGTTTCCCGAGTGCTTGTCGATTTCAACTCCGAAGTGAAGGCCGGTGAGATCTTGGCCGAGCTCGATGCGACGATGTTTGAGGCCAAGGTCGAGCAGGCGGAGGCCGATCTCGCCATGGCCAAAGCTGTGCTGCTCAACCAGCAGGCCGCGCTCAAAAAGGCGGAGGCTGTGCTGGCGCAGGCCGAGCAGGCGCGCCTGCGCCAGCAGGCACTTGCCGATAAGGGCGTAGCCACACAAGCGAATCTCGAGGCTGCCATCCGCGATACCAACGTGGCCCACGCCGAAATCACCATTGGCGAGGCGCAGATCGAGAACGCGCGTGCCAACGTGCTGCAGCGCGAGGCGGCGCTTAAACAAGCCAGAATCGATCTCGAGCGCACACGGATTCGCTCGCCGATCGACGGCGTCGTCGTATCACGCACGGTCGACATCGGCCAGACGGTGGCCGCCAGTTTGCAGGCGCCGGAGCTCTTCCGCATTGCGCAGGACCTACGCAGCATCCGTATCGAAGCACAGGTCAACGAGGCGGACATCGGCACCGTTGCTGACGGTAATCCTGCGACCTTTACCGTGGACTCCTATCCGGGCCAGGTTTTCGAAGGCAAGGTCACCCAAGTCAGGCTCGCTCCAATCGAGCTGTCCAACGTCGTCACCTACGCGGTGTTGATCGAGGCAAGGAACGATGACCTCAAGCTGTTTCCAGGCATGACCGCCAATGTGCGCATCGAGACGGCCCGGCGTGAGCGCGTCCTGCGCGTGCCAGCGGCGGCGTTACGCTTCAAGCCGCGCAACATACGCGAAAGGGAGCAGACCGCCGACAAGGCTAGCCGGCAGGACCGACAGGTGCGCCAAATTGAGAAAATGAAACAGCTACTGGTCCTAACGGACGACCAGGTCAGGTCCGTCACCGCTGAGCTGACGGCGCGTTCGCACAGGCGCGCGGTTGAAGCCGACGAGACTGGTGACGGCAATACGCCCGATCCTGGTGTCCAGGCTAAGTCGGCGGGCAATTCGCACTCCCGCTCTGCCGAACGCATGGAGCAGGCACTGCTGGCGGTGATGACGGCCGAGCAGCAGCGTGTGTTCGAGGCATGGAAAAAGAAGCGCGAGGCAACGCGGCCAGGCGTAATTTGGGTGCTAGATGCCGGCGGCGACCCCGAGATGCGCTCGGTGCGCCTCGGGTTGTCCGATGCGCGCTATGCGGAGGTCAGCAGCGGTTCACTCAAGGTCGGTGAGCAGATCATCGTCGCCACCCGCAAGGCCAGGAGCAAATGAAGCACCGCCAGCACGTACGCGACGCGAGTGAGCGGCAGCCGCTTGTCCGCCTCAGGGAGGTAACCCGCGTCTATCCGATGGGGGGAGAAAGTGTGCGTGCGCTCGCCGGTGTGTCGCTTGACATCGAGCAAGGTGAGTTCGTCGCGATCATGGGTCCATCGGGTTCGGGCAAGTCGACCATGATGAACCTGATTGGCGCGCTCGACGTGCCGACAACTGGGCATCTGGAGATCAACGGCGTCGATATCGCCCGACTCTCGTCCGACGAGCAAGCGGATTTACGGAATCGCACGATCGGCTTTGTTTTCCAACAGTTCAATCTATTGCCGCGCACGAGCGCGTTGCGCCAGGTCATGTTGCCGTGCCTGTATGCTCGCGAGCGGGTGGCGAAGCCGGAAGGGATAGCGCGCTACAGGCTCCAGCAATTCGGCCTTCTGGAGCGCGCTGAGCACCATCCCAACCAGCTTTCCGGTGGTCAGCAGCAGCGCGTCGCGATCGCCCGCGCGCTGGTGAACAATCCAAAGATCATCCTTGCGGACGAGCCGACCGGGGCACTCGATTCGCGGACCTCTGCTGAGATCATGGAGGTGTTCGCCAGGCTCAATCAACAGGGAATGACAATCATCATCGTCACCCACGAGGCCGACGTCGCGGCGCAGGCGCGACGCATCGTAACATTCCGGGATGGCCTGATAGTCGCAGACACGATGGTTTCCCACCCCGGCCGGCTCGAGTCCTTGCCGAAGGCGGTGATGCCATGAACCTATGGGAATGCGTGCGCGTAGCCCTTAGCGCGCTCGGCACGAACGGCCTGCGCAGCCTGCTCACGACACTCGGCATCGTGATCGGCGTCGCCTCCGTAATCATGATGGTAGCGGTCGGGGCGGGCGCACGCAGCGAGGTCGAACGGCAAATCAACAGCCTTGGCACCAATATCCTCCAGGTCCGGCCTGGCTCCAGCCGCGTACGCGGACGCGCGGTCGGGGCGGGAACCAACCTGCCGCTGTCCGAAGGTGACATGGCGGCGATTAAATCGCAGGTCGGTAGCGTGCTTGCCATGTCGGGCACGCTCACGCGCGCCGCGCAGGTCGTCAGTGGCAACATGAACTGGCTGACCAATGTCAGCGGTGTCCACGCCGACTATGTGAAAGTGCGCGATTGGGAGACCTCGAGTGGTCGCTTCTTTGAGCCCAGCGAGGACCGCTCGGGTGCCAGACTCGCCGTACTGGGCTCGACGGTGGCGCAACAAATGTTCGGCGAGCTCGATCCACTCGGCTCTCACGTGCGAATCGTCAATACCCCGTTCACCGTGATCGGAGTGTTGGAATCGAAAGGAGAATCGACGTCGGGTCGCGATCAGGATGATCTGGTGTTGATCCCGATGACGACCGCACGCACGATCATTGTGTCACGCAACAAGCTCGTGCCAGACCAGGTCGGTGACATAACGGTCAAGCTCGAGCCGGAGGCAGAGATAGCCGAGGCCAAGGGTGAGATCGAGGTGATCATGCGCGACCGGCGGCGCGTGCAAGCCGGCCAGGAGGACAACTTCTTTGTCCGCGATCTTGCCGAGTACTTGCGCACGCGCACCGCGGCCAGACAGACGTTCGCGCTGCTGCTCGGTGCCACCGCCACGATCTCGCTGATCGTGGGTGGCATCGGCATCATGAACATCATGCTCGTGTCCGTGACCGAGCGAACGCGCGAGATCGGATTGCGCATGGCGGTCGGCGCGCGGCGGCGCGACATCATGCGCCAGTTCCTGGTGGAGGCGATATCGTTGTGCATGCTCGGCGGCTTGATCGGGCTCGCCGTCGGCCTCGCCTGCACCATGCTCGTGGCCTACCTCGCGCAATGGCCTGTACTCGTCAATTTCGAGCTCGTCGTGCTCGCATTGGTCGCGGCGGCGGCAACTGGCATTTTCTTCGGCTACTACCCGGCGCGTAGCGCTGCGCGGATGAAACCCATAGACGCACTTCGAATGGAATGAGCAGAACATGAGCGACACTTTCCATTACCGAGAGCGCGCCGATAGCAACGACAAGGCGGAGACATGACCAGTCGACCGCCGATAACAATCGGAATCCTGCTCAAAACTTACCCCAAGATCTCTGAGACGTTCGTTCTCGGTGAGATCCTCGGCCTCGAGCAGCTGGGTCTGTCACTCCACATCTTCTCGCTGCAGCAACCTACTGACGCGATCTGCCATGCCGCCACCGCCAGCGTGCGCGCGCCCGTCAGTTACGTGCTCGGACCTGCGTTCAATCGCGTGCTCGAGCTCATAGGGGAACAGGCTCGCCTCGCCTTCGCGAACCCAGCGCGCTACCTGCGTGCGCTTAGGTTCGCTCTTGGACGCGCACAAGACGCTCGTTTACGCAGCTTCCTGCAAGCTGGATCATTGGCGCTCGCGGCACGCAGGGCCCGCATAGCGCATATCCATGCCCACTTTGCCACTGGGCCTGCAGACATCGCGGAACTGGCGCATATGCTCGCCGGCGTCAGCTTCAGTATCTCCGCCCACGCCAAGGACATTTATCTCTCCTCGCCGGCCGTGCTGCGTCGCAAGCTTAGCCGCGCCACCTTCACCATCACCTGCACCGAGTACAACAGGCGCTATCTCGCCGCGCTCGCGGGCGCGAGTGGCAAGGTGGAGCGCATGTATCATGGCGTCGACATTGACTTTTTTTGCCCAGCGGCTGCAGCTTGCCGCAGCATTCCACCGCTCATCCTGAGCGTGGGGCGGCTGCGCGAAAAGAAGGGCTTTGCGACCCTGATCGAGGCTTGCGCGCAGCTCGCCAAGCGGGGCATCGGCTTCGCGTGTGAAATTGTCGGCTACGGCCCGGACGCAGCCAAACTGCAAGCGTTGATTGATGCGCGCGGCCTTTCCACACACGTGCGTCTGGTAGGCAAGCTTACCCACGAGCAGCTGATCCAGCGCTACCGGGCGGCCAGCGTCTTCGCGCTGCCGTGCCAGATGGCCGCCGACGGCGATCGCGACGGCATACCCAATGTGTTGCTGGAGGCCATGGCCACCGAGCTGCCGGTGGTATCCACCGGCGTCTCCGGCATTCCCGAGCTTGTCGAGCATGGCATCACCGGATTGATCGTGCCGCCACAAGACGCCTCAGCGCTTGCCGCGTCGCTTGCTGAGCTGCTTGCCGATCGAAGCTTGCGCATCGCGCTCGGAAAGGCCGGCCGCGCCGCAGTGGTGAAGGGATTCAGCAATAACGCCAATCTGCAACTTTTGCGCTCGCTTCTACTCGACGCGCTGCCCCGCCAGGAAAAGCCGCAGCGCGTGCCTATGTTCGGTGATACCGAGATCGCCTACGTCCTTAAGGGCTTTCCGCGGCTGTCGGAGACCTTCATCGCCAACGAAATTCACCTGCTGGAAAGCATGGGAATGAAGCTGCGCCTGTTCTCCATCAAGCCAGGCGACTGCGGTAAAGTGCACGGCGTGATCGGCCGCATCCACGCACCAATTTTCTACCTGCCTCAAGCGAGCTCGATTTCTCGGCGTTCCCTCGTTAGTTGGCTCCTCGAAAACTTCCCCCGCTTTGCAGCTGCACACTGGCGCGTATTGAAGCAATCCCCAAGCGGCTATCTAGCCACGCTAACGGCCGCGGTGGCAATGTCGTGGCGCTACCGAGGCGCGATCCTCAAACCGCGCAAAGTTTTCATTAAGGAGTTCGTCCAGGCCGGTGCGATCGCCGCGAAGCTGCTCGACAGGCCAGGCGTGCGCCACCTGCACGGGCACTTCTGCCATGGTGCCACGACGGTAACATGGTTCGTCAGCCGCATGACTGGGCTACCGTTCAGCTTTACCGCCCATGCCAAGGACATCTACCAGCGCAAGCTCAATCCTGGCGATCTGCTCGCACGCAAGCTACGGGCGGCCCGGTTCGTCGCCACCTGCACGGCCGCCAATCGCAAATATTTGAAACAGGTTTGCCCCGAATGCGAAGTTGTACACACGATCTACCATGGGCTCGATACCGAAAGCTTTGTGCCGGCGCACGGCACCCCCTCTAACATCCAGGCCCCACTGGTGCTGTCGGTCGGGCGTTTTGTGGAGAAAAAGGGGTTTAGCTACCTGGTAGAGGCCTGTGCACGGCTTACCTCACAAGGCACAGCTCTGCGCTGCCTCATCGTCGGCGAAGAGGGCGCCGAATACGCGCGGATCAAAGGTCTCATCGAGGCCTCCGGCCTGCAGAACGTGATTTCCCTCAAGGGATCCGTGTCACAGGAGGAACTGCGCCAGCTTTACGCGGCCGCCGACCTTTTCGTCCTGCCGTGTCAGGTCATGGAGGATGGCGACCGTGACGGCATCCCGAACGTTCTCGCCGAAGCGATGGCCATGGGCCTGCCCGTTGTCTCGACGGCGATCTCAGGAATTCCTGAGATCGTCACCCACGGCCACGACGGGTTGCTGGTCCCGGAGCGTGATAGCTTAGCCCTGGCAGCAGCGATTGAGCGGCTCCTGGCATCGCCACAGTTGCGCGCCGACCTCGGTCGTGCGGCGCGCGCTAAAATCTGCACCGTGTTCGACTCGCGAAAGACGACGCTGCGGCTCAAAGATCTGTTTCTCGACGCGGTGCAAAGCCGGGAGGTGCTGATTTGAGTATCGACGCAGTTGAGTTCCTTCCAAACTCAGACACGTTCGCGAGCGGCGACGCCACGGAATTTCTGAGTGCGCCATTCGATACTTATGCCTCCTCACGCTTGCTCGAGCACTTCTCAGTGCGCAAAACGGTCGCCTACTTCCCAGTCGAGGACGCGGAAGAGACCGGCGATGCCAAGATCGAGGCGATCCTCGCAGACGAGTTCGAATTCAACCACGAGCGCCATAGGCTGCGAACCCCCTTGGCCTGGCTTGACAATCCCAGCGTGGACACCGAGTGGCAGATTTTGCTGCACAAGTTCTACTTCGCCGTCGGCCTGGGTCGGCGCTTCCACGAGACTGCCGATGGGCGCTACCTCGACAAATGGATGGAGCTCACCGACTCCTGGATCGCCGTCACGCCGCCCGGTTTTATCGCCGCCGACGTGACCGGGAGGCGCATCCAGAACTGGATCTATGCCCATTACTATTTCGTGACACTCTGCGCCGCCCCGCAGATATCACCGATTTTCTATCGGCGATTTTTGGCTTCCCTCCACGAACAAGTCGAGTGGCTGTGCGCAAATCTGGCGCCCGCACGCAACCATCGGACGCTGGAGCTCTACGCCATCTTTTTGGCCGCAGTCGTCTTCCCGGAGATGCGCGGCGCCGCACGTTGGCTGGAATTTTCCCTCGCCGAGATCGCCCGCAATGTTGCAACCGACTTGCTGCCAGACGGCGTGCAAGTCGAACTGTCAACAGATTACCATCATATCGTGCTGCGCAATTTGCTGTGCCTGCGGCGCCTCGCCAATCTCAATAACATAGCCATTCCGTCAAGCATGGATCGCGCACTCGTCAAGGCGCTGGAATTCTCGCTGCATGCGCATCGACCCGACGGTATCGTCCCTGCCTTCAGCGATGGCGATCCGCGCGACTATCGAGTGCTGTTGCAATGGGGCTATGAGCTCTACCACCGCGCAGATTTCCGATACGTCGCGAGTAGCGGTCAATGTGGCACTCCTCCCAGCAGCCGCCAGGCACGCTTCGACAGCAGTGGTTACTACGTTTTGCGCAGCGGCTGGGGCGAGCGGGAGCCATACCGGGACGAGCGTTTCCTGATGCTCGATTGTGGCCCGCTCGGCGCGGGCAATCATGGCCACTTCGATCTGTTGAGCTTTGAAGCCTATGCCTATGGCCGACCGCTGATCGTTGATCCCGGGCGTTACACCTACAGCGAGGCAGGTGAAATCAATTGGCGGGCAGTGTTCCGCGGGAGCCAAGCCCACAACACCGTGCTGGTCGATGAACGAAACCAAACCCGCTACGCGCCAGGCAAGCGCAAGCTCAAGGTCTCTGGGCCGGCGCCACGCCACGCCCTGCGCGCCTCAATCAATGCGCCATCGTTCGATCTGCTGCACGGGCTTGCCGAAAGTCACGAATATCCGGTTGTGCACGAGCGTTTGATCGCTTTCATTGCGCAGGAGTACTGGATCCTTTCCGATCTGTTGCATGCTCACGAGCGACATCGTTATGATGTCCTGTTTCACCTCGCGCACGAAGCATACGGGCAGGTCTGGCAGCACGAGCGGGATGGAACTCACCTAGTAGAGGCGCCCCACCTGAGCCTTGCTCAATGCGTCAATAAGGACGCGACGACATCGATCGAGGATGGCTTTGTCTCACAACGCTACGGCGAGAAGCTTCTCTCCCCTGTCGTGCGCACGAGCCAGAGCGGCTGTTGCCTTGCCTTCCACAGCGTCATTTACCCTTATCGCGACGAAGCGCCGGTTATTCGCCTGCGCACGCTGCCGGTCGCCACTGAGAGTGGAGTACCTGCCGACCATCGCACGCAAGCGCTGGCGGTGACCGTCGCGGGCGATAGCGCGACGACAACGGATATCTGGCTGTTTTCCACGCTCCCCCAGGATCGGAAATGGAAGGTGGCTAGCTATGACTTTGAGGGCAGCTACCTATGGCTGCGTGAGAATGCGGCCGGCCAGCTGCTCGCGTGCTACCGCGGTGCGGGTACATTATTCGATGGGCGCCACCGCGTCGCTATGGGCGGGAAAGATCCGTCGTGACCGCGATCTCAACACTGGCGCGGGACCCAGCGCTGCCGCATTTGCCGAGAGCGCTGGATGCGGAACGGATGCGCCGCGAGTTCGCACGCCGCCTGAATTGCGCAACGCACGACATTACGGCCTGCGCGATCGACCGCGTACGTCACAAGCCCGGCA
>Ga0075424_100003442_pt1 | contig 14828 bp, 14 predicted proteins | sample SoiMethybrSBSTD3_FD_75301 | JGI IMG/M metagenome (GOLD analysis project Ga0075424, IMG submission 75301) | Bulk soil microbial communities from a Populus tree surrounding site in Tennessee, USA - Soil MetaG P. TD hybrid SBSTD3 | ecosystem: Environmental > Terrestrial > Soil > Tree plantation... | reverse complement strand
CGTACTTCCGCCCGGTGACGTGACGGCGGGGCTCGGCGAGCTGGGCCTGGGCATCGGGTGGCGGCCGGAGCTGGCGCTGGCCATCGACCGCCACCCCGGCCTCGGCTTCGTCGAGCTGACGCTGGAGAACCACGACCCCCGGCGGCCGCTGCCCGAGGCGATCGCGCAGGTGCTGGCCAGGGGCGTGCGCGCCGTGGTCCACGGCGTGTCGCTGTCGCTGGGCGGCGCCGAGCTCCCGGAGCCGGCGCGGCTGGAGGCGATGGCCGCGCTCGCCAGGCGGGTGGAGGCCCCGCTGGTCAGCGATCACGTCGCGTTCGTGCGCGCGGACGGCGTGGAGGCGGGCCACCTGCTGCCCGTGCCCAGGACCCGCGAGGCGCTGGAGGTGCTGGTCGAGAACGTGCTGGCGGCGCGGGGCGCGCTGCCCGCCCCGCTGGCGCTGGAGAACATCGCGGCGGTGGTCGACTGGCCGGACGCCGAGGTGGGGGAGGCGGCGTTCCTGGCCGAGCTGCTGGAGCGCACGGACTCGCGGCTGCTGCTCGACGTGTCGAACGTGCACGCGAATGCCCGCAACCACGGCCTCGACCCCCTCGACTACCTGGACAGCCTGCCGCTCGACCGCCTGGCCTACGTGCACGTGGGGGGCGGGGTGGAGCGCGATGGCGTGTACCACGACACGCATGCCCACCGCGTCGACCCGGCGGCGCTCTCCCTGCTGGAGGAGCTGGCCGCGCGGGTCGACGTGCCCGGCGCCATGCTGGAGCGCGACGACGACTTCCCGCCGCCCGAGGAGCTGGCGGCCGAGCTGGAGGCGATCCGCGAGGCCGTGGGCCGGGGAGCGGCGCGGCGGCGGCCGCGGTGAGCCGGGCCGAGCTGGCCCGCCGGCAGGCCGAGCTGGTCGCCGCGCTGGCCGGTCGGCGCCCGCCGCCGGAGGGGTTCGACGAGCGGCGGGTGCGGATCGCGGCGGCCGCCCTGCGGGCCAAGCGGGCACGTGCCATCGGCCGGGTGTGGCCGCGCCTGGCCCGGACGCCGGGGTTCGAGGCGGCGCTCGAGCGGCACGTTGCGGAGCACCCGGCGCCGCCGCCGTCGGGCGCGCTGGCCGACGGGCGGGCGGTCGCAAGGGCGCTGGCGGCCGAGGGACGCCTGCCCTGGGAGGCGCGGCTCGAGCTGCTCGGGGTCGACCTGCGGTGGCGCTGGGCGGACGACGGCCGCCGGCTGCCGCGCCGGGTCGCGGTGGCGCTGGCGGCGCGGCGGTCGCCGCCGGGGGCCGTGCTGGCGGTGCGGCTGCCGGCGCTCGGCGAGCGCTGGCTGCACCTGCTCTTCACCAACGCATAACCCGGATTTGCTTGGATAACGCGATGGGCGACGGTTCGATCTCGGTGAACACGCTGCACGCGCCGGTCGCGGTGGCGACGGCGCTTGGGCACCTGACGGACGAGCTGCGAGCGGCGGCGGGCGACAACCTGGTGGCGCTCGTCCTGTACGGGGGCCTGGCGCGCGGCCGGCACCGGGGGCCGCGCAGCAACGTCGACCTCGCGGTCGTGCTCGACGACGCCTCGCCGGAGCGGGTCCGCGAGATCACGCCGGTGCTGATGGCCGCGTGGCGGGCGGCGCGCGTGGAGCCGTGGATCGTGGGTCGGGCGGAGATCCCGCGCCTGGCCGGCGTCTTCCCGACCCGCCTGCTCGACATCCGCGAGCACCACCTGCTGCTGCACGGCGAGGACGTGTTCGCGTCCGTCGCGATCGATCCGAAGCTGCTGCGCCTGCGCGTCGAGCAGGAGCTGACCAACCTGTCGCTGCGGATGCGCCGCAACCTGGTGGGCCTGGCGGCCGACCCGGCCTCGATGGCGGCGTTCCTGGCCGGCGCCGCCCGGCCGCTGGCCATCCAGCTGACCACGCTGCTCCGCCTGGCTGGCCAGCCGCTGCCGGCCGAGGACCGGTCGGCCGACGTCTTCGCGGCGGCCGCGCGGGCGTTCGAGCTGGACGGCGAGGCGCTGGCGGCGCTGGCCGGCCTGCGGCAGGGCGACGCGGACGTGGACGACGTGGCGGACCTCTTCGGCCGCGTCCAGGCAGCGGCGACGCGGGCCGCCGAGGCGGCGGCCGGGCTGGAGGTGGCGGGATGAACCCGTACGCGCTGGACGGGCCCGGGTTCCTCGCGTTCTTCGCGATCCTGCTGGTCGCGCTGACGGTCGCGGCGGGGGTGGTGCGGTCGACGCTGCGCGGGCCTTCCGACGACCAGTTCCCACCGACGCTCGACTCCTACCAGGCGGCCTTCCTGGCTGGCGGCTACCAGGTCGCGGCCCAGGCGGCGATCGTGGCGCTGACCGCGCGCGGGTCGCTGCGGCTCGACCCGGGCGGCCGGCTGATGGCGGTCGAGCCGAAGCCGCCCTGGATGCACCCGATGGAGGACGCGGTCTGGACGGCGGCGTCGCTGGCGGTGAGCCCGACGTCGCCGGTGGCGGCGGGCGCGTCGTGGCTGGCGGCGCGGCTGGAGCAGCGAGCGGCCGGCCGGCCGGGCCTGTCGGCGGCGCAGGTCGACACGTTCCGGCGGGTCGAGCAGGCGCTCCAGGCGGCGGCCCAGCCGAGGGCCGGCGGGCAGCCGGCGGCGCTGGTGCGGGCGGCGCGGCCGGCGCTGGACGCGGTCCGCAACGACCTGCGCCGCCTCGGCCTGATCGTGTCGGACGCGCAGGCGGTCAACGTGCGTACGCTGCCGGCCCTCGTGGTGCTGGTCGCGGCGGTGGTGGGCGGCGTCCGGCTCGCGCTGGGGATGGCCGCCGGCCGGCCGGTCGGCTACCTGATCGGGCTCCTGGTGGTGACGCTGGTCGTGGCGCTGCTGTTCTTCCGGCCGTCGGCCCCGCGCACGCACCGCGGCGACCGGCTGGTGCGGAGCCTGCGCCGGACGAACGCGGCCCTGCGCACGAGCGCCGCGGCGGCCGCCGCCGGGCTGGCCGGTGCGGACCTGGCGCTGGCGGTGGGGCTGTGGGGCACCGGCGTCCTGAGCGGCACGCCGCTCGACGACGTGCGCCGGGTGCTGCAGCCGCAGACCGTTTCCGGCTCCGGCGACTCGGGCGGCGGCTCCAGCGACGGCGGGTCGTCCTGCGGGGGATCGTCGTGCGGCGGGGGGTGTGGGGGAGGCTGCGGCGGCTGACGCGCCGGCCGCCCGTATCCTTGATCGACTCATCGGGAAGTTCGTCAAAGGGGGAGCGCCGTGACCGCGCGGTTTCGAGTCGGCTACCAGATCCATCCCCAGCACTGCACCGTCAAGCAGATCCGAGACGCGTACTGCGCGGCCGACTCGCTCGGCGTGGACACCATCTGGGTGTGGGACCACATGTACCCGCTGTACGGCGACCCGGAGGGCAGCCACTACGCGTGCCTGCCGATCCTGGCCGCGATGGCGGTCGAGACCCGGCACGCCATGTTCGGGGCGCTGGTCCACTCCAACAGCTACCGCAACCCCGAGCTGCTGGCGTACGACATCGCGACGATGGACCACCTGAGCGGGGGGCGGGCCATCCTCGGCATCGGCGCCGGCTGGGCGGAGCGCGACTACACGGAGTACGGCTACGAGTACGGCGACGCGCCCTCGCGGCTGCGCGACCTGGGCCAGGCGCTGCCCCGGATCAAGGAGCGGCTCTCGAAGGTGGTGCCGCCGGCGCCCGGCAGGGTGCCGATCATGATCGGCGGGGCCGGCGAGAAGGTGACGCTGAAGCTGACCGCCCAGTACGCGGACATGTGGAACACGTTCCCGCCCGCCGAGAGCTGGCGGCGGAAGAACGAGATCCTCGACGAGTGGTGCTCGAAGGTCGGGCGCGACCCGAAGGCGGTGGAGCGGACGTGCTCGGTCTCGCCAGGCGCGTACGAGGAGGTCGACGAGCTGGTGGACGCGGGCGCGCAGCAGCTCATCCTGCGCGGCATCCAGCCGTTCGACATGCGGCCGCTGGAGGAGCTGCTGAAGCTGTCCGGGCGCTGATCGTCGGTCGCGGTCGTCAGAGGAAGAGCTGGCCCCAGGCGGTCCACCAGTCGGGTGCCCGGCTGACCAGCGTGCGGTCCGCGACGACCTCGAGGCCGGCCCTTCGGCGGTAGTCGTCGAAGGCGCCGGTCTGCATGAACTCGGCCCGGATCTCGCTGGGCCGGCCGGGGTCGAACGGGGGCACGGCCCGCAGGTCGCGCAGGCACTCGCGGGCCGCGTCCTCGATCAGGCCGCGGGCGCGCTGGGGCGCCAGGTGCCGGGCGCTGGTGCGGCCGAACGCCTCCTTGACGGCCACGGTGGTCAGAGCGTCTCCCAGCAGCTCGCGCCCCTCGCGGCAGCTCGCCGCGTCGCCGGTGACGAGCAGGACGGGGCAGCCGAACGCGCCGCAGAACGCCGCGTTGATGCCGATCTCGCCGACCAGCCGGCCGTTGAACCAGAGGTTCTGCCACGCCTGGGTCGAGATGGTGTGGTTCATCAGCCCGTCCAGGGTGCCGGCGCGGGCGTGCATGCCGATCAGCAGGCAGGCGTCGCAGCCCTGCTCGAGGAACGCGCTGTACTCGGTCCAGCGCTCCTGGACGACGAAGTCGCACACCGGCTCCAGGAGCTCGGGGACCAGGGAGTTGAAGGACCACTCGCGGCCGGCGCCGTGGTGGTCCATGACGACGATCTCGTCGGCCCCGGCGGCCCTGGCGCCGCGCACCGCCGCGTTGATCTCGTGGGTGTAGAGGCGCCGGGCCTCGTCGTACATCGGGGCCCCGCCGGCCACCTGCTCCCAGCGGGTGATGCCGCCGACCCCCTCCATGTCGCTGATGATGTGGACGCGCACAGGCCCATTCTGGCTACAGTGCATGGCATGTCGACCACCCCGCGCACCTCCGCCGCCCTCAGGCTCTTCGTCCCGCTCTACCTCCTGGTGATCGGCCTCGGCCTCCTGGCCGGCATGGTGGCCCTGGTCATCTACTCCCCCGACGAGTGGTTCGTGGCGGCCATGGCCGGCGTCGGCGGCGTGACCATGCTGGCCACGATGGTGCTGATGCTGACGGTGGCGAGGGACCGCTGAGCCCGCGCGGCCCGGCGGCCCCGCGGCCGGCAGCCGCGAGCCCCGGGAGCCGGTGGTACTCTTCCAGCCGATCGGGGCCCCGTAGCTCAGGGGATAGAGCAGCGGTTTCCTAAACCGCGTGTCGGGAGTTCGAGTCTCTCCGGGGCCACTTCTGAACTCGGATGGGTGGCGAGACGACGTTTCGAGTTCGGATCAGGTCAGAGCCAGCCGCTCTCGGAGGCGATCCTGACGGCGTCAGCGCGGTTGCGAGCACCCAGTTTCGAGATGGCCGCGGAGATGCGATTGCGCACAGAACCGTCCGACAGGTGCAGGGTGCGCGCGATCTCGGCGACCGTGGCTCCGCTGGTCGTGGCCGCGAGCACCTCCCGCTCGCGGCCGCTGAGCGGGCTGGGACCGAGCCGGATCGCCGTCGCGGCCAGCCCGGCGTCCACCACCTTGTCGCCGGCCGCCACGCGGCGGATCGCTTCCGCCAGCATCTCGGGCGAGGCGTCCTTGGAGATGAACCCGGCTGCCCCCGCGGCCATCGCCCGCTGCAGGAACCCGGGACGTCCGAAGGTGGTCACCACCAGGGCCCGGCACGACGGCAGCTCGCGCGTGAGGTCGGCGACGGCAGCGAGCCCGTCCCTGCCAGGCAGCTCGATGTCCACCAGGGCGACCGCCGCCCCGCTCCGGCGAGCCGACTCGAGCACCTCGTCGCCCCCGGATACCTCAGCGACGATCTGGAGGTCGCCCTCGAGCTCCAGGAGGCGGCGGATCGCGGTCCGGAACATCGCCTGGTCCTCCGCGATCAGCACCCGGATCATGCGGGGGCCGCCACCTCGCACTCGACCGGAACGGAGGCGTGGACGCGAAAGCCCCCGTCGGGGACCGCGCCCCAGTGGACGCTGCCGCCCAGCTCGGCCAGCCGGTCGCGAAGGCCGGCGAGGCCCGACGCGGGGCCGTTGTGCTCGATCGCCCGTCCGTCGTCCCGGATCTCGACCCAGGCCGAACCGCCAACGCGGCCGATGGTCAGCCAGCAGTGCGCCGCGCCGCTGTGGCGGACCACGTTGGTGACCGCCTCGCGCACCGACATCGCCAGCGCGCCCTCCGCTCCAGCCGCCACCGGGTTGGCGCTGCCCGAGACCTCGAACACGATCCCGGCCGCCGCGAGCGCCGCGCGGGCTCCCGCAACCTGCGAGTCGAGCGTTGCCACCCGATAGCCCTCCACGGCCTGCCGCACCTCGTCGAGAGCCCCGAGGGCCAACCGCTGGACGTCCGCCAGCTCGGCGTCCGCCTCGGTCGCCGGCAGCCTCCTGGCGAGGCGCACCTTGGCCACCAGCACGGTCAGGGAGTGGCCCAGCAGGTCGTGCAGGTCGCGGCCGAACCGGGCGCGCTCCTCCTGCACCGCGGCGACCGCGAGCTGCCGCTGCGCACGACCCAGCCGCTCCGTGGCGCTGAGCAGGCGTCTCGTGGTCGAGGCCACCAGGCCGGCCGCCAGGAGGGGCCAGCCGACGGACATGATGGTATGGCCCAACCCCCTCCAGAGCCAGGTCCAGGAAGGGCCGTCCGCCGTCACGCCCGAGGCCATGATCGGGAACGATGTGACCAGCGCCAGCACGCACACGACGGTCAGCGCGGCGGCGCTCATGGCCTCCGGCGCCGCGAAGCCGAGCGCGATCGCCGGGTAGAGCCACAGCAGGACGTACAGCCACAGCGGCGCGGTCCCCGGCGAGAAGTGCTCGATGCCGAGCAGGGCGGCGAAGGCCACCGGGACGGTCAGGACGGCGAGGGCGGCCGACCAGGCCCGGGGGACCGCCAGCCAGAATGCGACGTAGACGACCACGAGGACGAAGGCCACCGCGTGCTGCACCTGCGACCCCTCTGCCAGCAGCCCCGCCGGAGCGGCGAGCAGGGCGAGGGCGCGGAGACGCCAGGGAACGGCGGGCATCACGGGCCGAGTCTACGCTCCGCCGGCTGTGACCTTTTACACCGAAAGTTGGTGATTTCGCCCACTAGGGACTGACGATCGACGCGGCATAGCCTCGTTCGCATGCTCCCCTTCTCGCCGAGCCTGGTCGTCGTCCTCACGCTGTCGAGCGCCGCCGTCGCCGCGGTGCTGGTTGGACGGTGGCGACCGCGCCGCCGTGACGCATCCGCTGTGCGCATTCGCGAGGAGGCATCGTGATGTTCCTGCGCTGGGGACGCCTGGTCCACCGGTTCCGATGGGTGACGCTGTTCGGGTCGCTCGTGCTTCTCTGCTCGACCGTGGCCGCGCTGCGGACCTTTCCGGCGCCGAGCTCGAACGGCTCGGCCACTCCACCGACGGAGTCGGCCCACGCCGACAACCTGATCCGCGCCCAGCTGCCGAGCTCCAGCTCGCCCGGGTTCGATCTGATCTTCTCCAGCCCGTCCCTGCGGACGGGCGACGCCGCCTTCCGGTCAGCGATGCAGGACGCCCTCGCCCCGCTGGCCGGCGACGCGCGGGTGAGCAGCATCGAGACGCCCTACACCGCGACCGCCGGGGCGGCTGCTCTGCAGTCGAAGAACGGACACGAGGCGATCGCGGTCGTCACGCTGCGGGAAGACGCCTCGTCCGCGCGCCACGACTACCCGGCCCTGCGCGGACTGGTGCACTCCGACTCGCTGACCGTCACGGCGACCGGCGCGATCGCGGTCAGCTCCGACTTCACGACGTACTTCGGTCAGGACCTCGCACGCTCCTCGGGTGTGGTGTTCGTCGTCGCGCTGGTCCTGCTCCTGGTGATGTTCGGGACCCTGGTCGCGGCCGGGCTGCCGCTGCTCGTCGCCGTCGCGGCCGAGATCGGCGGCATCGCCCTCGGCGTCAACCTGCTGAACCACTTCACCGACGTCGCGCAGACGGCGACCGACCTCGTTGCCCTGATCGGCCTGGGTGTGGCCATCGACTATTCGCTGTTCATCGTCAGCCGGTTCCGCGAGGAGCTCGCCGCTGGGAGGAGCGTGGAGGACGCCATCGCGAACAGCGTGGCCACAGCGGGCAGGGCCGTCGTCTTCTCGGGCCTCACGGTCGCAATCGGCCTCGCCGGCCTGCTCTTCTTCCAGGGGACGTTCGTGTCCTCGATGGGGGCGGCGGGCGCCATCGCGGTGCTGTGCGCCGTCGTCTGGGCGCTGACCTTCCTGCCCGCGCTGCTCTCGGTCCTCGGGCCCCGCGTCGGCTGGGTGCGCATCCCGCTCTTCGGCCGCCCGGCCCGGCTGGGCCGCGGCCCGTTCCACGCCATCGCGCTGATGGTGACCCGGCGCCCGCTGCTCGCGCTCGTCCCGGCGCTGCTCGTGCTCCTGGCGATCGCGGTGCCGGTGCTGCAGCTGCGCCTGGGCACCAGCGGCATCGAGGCCCTGCCCCCCGAGGCGCCGTCCCGTGTCGGGTGGGACATGGTGCAGAACGACTTCCCGCGCCAGAGCGTCAACTCCGTCCCGGTCGTGGTCGACTTCGGCTCTGGCAGCCCACTGTCCGCGCAGAACGTGGGCCACCTCTACGACCTCGACCGGTCCCTTGCCTCGATGCCCGGCGTCATCGGCGTCGACGGACCATTCGCCGATCCCGGCCTGACACGCGACCAGTACATCGCCGCCCTCACCGGCCCGGCCGCGCCGCTGCCCGCGGCCGAGCGGCAGGCCCTCGCGTTGCGGGTGGGTCCGCACATCGCGGTGCTCATCGTTCACGGCCACGACCCGGCCGAGAGCAGCCAGGCCGGGGTGCTCGTCTCATCGATCCGGGGCCTGGCCCCGCCGCCGGGCGGCCACCTGCTGGTCACGGGCCAGACGGCGACCAATGCCGACAACGTCGGCTACCTGCTCGGTCGGGCCCCTGCCACCGTCGGTTTCGTCGTGGTCGCGACCTGCCTGGTCCTGTTCCTCCTCCTCGGCTCGGTCGTGCTCCCGCTGAAGGCCGTCCTGATGAACCTGCTCTCGATCTCGGCCGCGTTCGGTGCCCTGACCTACGTCTTCGTGCAGGGCAACCTCAGCCGCCTGCTCGACTTCACGCCGCAGCCCGTCGATCCCTTCATCCTCGCAGTGCTGTTCGCCATCATCTTCGGGCTCTCTATGGACTACGAGGTGTTCATGCTCAGCCGCATCCAGGAGCACCATCGGAGCAGCGGCGACACGCGAGCCGCCGTGGTCGAGGGCCTGGAGCGGAGCGGCCGGCTGATCAGCGGGGCGGCGGCCATCATGATCGGCGTCTTCCTGTCCTTCGGCGGTCTGGCCAACACCATCCCCATCAAGGAGGCCGGCATCGGGCTCGCCGTTGCGGTTGCGGTCGACGCGACGGTCATTCGCATCCTCCTGGTCCCCGCGCTCATGCGACTGCTCGGCGGCGTGAGCTGGTGGGCGCCGGCTCCGCTGGCAGGGCTGTACCGCCGGCTGGGCATGAACGAGCGCGGCGCGGCCGACTCGACGGGGACTGATCAGCAGCATGCGGCGGCCTGATTCCGAGCGGAGGGTCGCTGTCGGCCGGCACGAGCCGGGCCGACAGCGGGTGGCGGCGGGCTTTACGAGCGGCTCCAGCCGGCGGACCAGTTCGTAGCTGCTGGCCAGCTTGACCGAGCGGATGGCGGCTTCCACCGGCAGCTCCGTCGGCGGCGGCTGCGCCGGCAGGACCCGGCTGACGAACGTGACCCGGTGCAGAGAATACTGAGTCCATGCCGCACGCAGACCAGCCCGGCCTCGTCGTGGAGCCCACCACCGTGCACTACGACGAGGCGTTCGCGCTGCGTCTGGATGGGGTGCCGGAGGGTGTGAGCGTCGTCCTCAGCGTCGAGCTCCGGGAGCTGGACGGCCACGTCTGGCGCTATCGCGGACAGCACGTGGTCGGGCCCGGCGGCTACGTCGAGAACCCCATGCGGACGGTCTGGGCGGCGGAGCCCGCGACCTCTCGCCACCGGGCGGGACCGCATGTCCTGATGCAGTTCGCGGTCGAGCACGATGGGCGCTCGGCAGTCGCCAGCGGCCTGCGCATCGACCCGTCAGTGGACGGTGGCGTCGACCTGGACGACGGCGAGCTCGTGGGACGACTGTTCGTCCCGCCCGGCGAGGGCCGGCACCCGCCCGTCCTGTTCCTGGGCGGCGCCGAGGGCGGCTATCACCGCCGCCACCCGGCGCTCATCGCCCGCCACGGTTTCGCCGTCCTGTCCCTCGCCTACTTCGGGCATCGTCACCGGCCGAACCTGGTCGAGGTCCCCCTCGAGGGCTTCGCCCGTGGGCTGCGCTGGCTGCTGGGCCGCCCGGAGGTGCGGGGCCGGCGAGCCGCGGTGATCGGTGGCTCGTTCGGCGGCCAGGCGGCCGTGCTCGTCGGCGCGACGTACCCGGACCTGGTCGGCGCGGTGGTGGCGCTGAGCGGCAGCGGTATCGTCACTTCGGGCATCCCCGGCCATCCAACGCTGCTCGAGAACTTCCAGGACGCCCGGTCTCCATGGTCGCTCGCCGGTCGGCCACTTGCCTTCATCGCCGGCACTGGCGCGGAGTTCGAGCGGCAGTGCCGGTCCGGCGGGCCGGTCGAGATGCGCCTTGCGTTCGAGGCGGCGATGCGTGACGACGCGGCGATGGAGCGCGCGGCCATCGCCGTCGAGGCGATCGACGGTCCCCTGCTGATGCTGTCCGGCGGCGATGATCGACAGTGGCCCTGCGTGGCGCTGTCCCGGGTGGCGGTCGAGCGGCGGCGGAGGGCGGGCCTGCCGGTCGAGCACGTCGTCTACCCGGACGCCGGCCACGGCCTCATCCCGCCGCCCTACGGACCGACGACCGCGCGCGTCCTGCCCCCGTTCCAGCTCGTGCAGGGCGGATCGGCCGAGGCCGACGCGGCCGCGCGAGTGGACGTCTGGCGGCGAGTCCTCGAGCTTCTCGCCACCAATGCCGGCCGCTGACAGCCGATCCCAGACCGCGTGCGTACACCGCTGTGCGAGGCGAGACTGCACACCCCTCTCTCCAGGGCACTTCTGAACTCAGATCGCGCTTGGGCCCTTGGACACAGGGTCCAGGCTGGCCGCTCTCAGGCCACGGGTGCAGGTACGGTGGTCACGAACTCGCCCGGCAGCACGGCCGGGGTCACGGCCTTGATGCCCAAATCGAGGATGCGACTCCTGACCGTCACCGCGTGGTCGATGTCCGGCTCGTCATCGAACACCAGGTGGGAATCATCAAGCCAGCCTTCTGGGAAGCCAGCGACCTTGGTGTCTGCGGCGTGGCCGCTCAGGTCGACGAGCACAATTGGTGCGGCCTGCCGACAGCCTCCAGCAGCGTCTCTGGTGATTTGCTGCGTGGCAAACCGTGATGCGTCAGGCGAGAGAGCGAGCCTCGCGGCGATGCATTCCACGGGCACCGGACTGGATGCACCATCCCACCGGACAATCCGCGGGGAACCGGACGTTCCGAGCGATCGACAGAATACCCCGCTCGTGATCGGTCCCCACGGCACCCAGCCTGGCTCGTCACAAACCGCGGCGACTCGGTCGCCCGTTCCAGGATCTGCCAAGTGGAATCCACCTCCCCAGCCGTACGTGCCGCCGCTCTGGGTCCGAAGCGAGCCCAGTTGGAACATCACCCGGTCCTGATACCATCCAACTGGTCCCTCCGACGCGTCGCCTGACATCACCGCAAGCTCATGCTGCCCACTCCCGTCCATGCGCTGAACGAGCAAGTGGGTCTGTGGTTGTCCTGACCCCCAATGTACAACAGCCATCGCCAGCTGACTGTCATCAGGCTTGACCGCGAACGTGACAGCGGAATCCCGTCCACCCGGTAGCGTTGCCTCGTCTCTCATCTCTCCGGATGGGCTGATGGATCGAAGCCGATTGTCACCGTCGAGGAAGTACAACCGCGTATTCGATGCGCTCATCAGTGGGAGCACAGTTCGGCCAGCCACCCCGTCGCTCGTTCTCTTCGCCGCACTCGTTTGGGCGACGACCGTTCCAGAGCTGCTCACGAGCGAGATCCGATAGGTCGTACCAGCCGCTCGGATCCCCTCGACGAGCACGGCGATTGTGACTCGGTCCGTTGGTCGAGGGGAAACGCCTGCCGAGGACTGGGTCAGCGGTGAACCCGTTGGAGCGACCGTAGATGGCGGCGCTCCAGTTCGCGCTGTCGGCGTCACGGAACACGCGCCGATTCCCGCCAGAAAGAGGCATGCAATCGTCGTTCGGCCGGCGTGCAACGGGACCAGCCTCCGCTCTCGCATCGCGCATCTGACGCCCACCAGTCTGGGGACCATCACAGTTGGAACGGAGGTCAAATCAATTGGTTACATGTCACCAAACCGGGCCCGCCTTCCGCACGCAGAGTAACATTGTGTCGTCCGGCTGGCCCAGCGACCAGAGGGATCGCGAACTCCAGGAAGGCAAGGATCGGAGGAAGCCCCTAGCCTGGTGGGTACTCCAGCCGCGCGCCCCTCGACAAGGAGGAAGGAGTCATGCAGTTCGCAGTCATCATGCGTGCCACGGACAGCACCAACCTGCCGCCCGAGGCGCAGGTGACGCTGCCCAAGCAGACCTTCGAGATGCTCAGCTCGAAACCAGATCCACGCATCAAGGCCGTCTACCCGTTCGCGGGCGAGCGGGCGGGCCTCTTCATCGTCGATACGAAGAGCGGCGACGAGCTCCAGGAGGTGATCGCCGGGCTGCCGCTCAGCCCGCTCGCGAAGGCGGAGGTGCATCCGATCGGTACCGTGCAGGGAGTGCTCAAGTCCCTTGAGCAGATGGAGCAGCGGATGTCTCAGATGGCCACCGCCGGCGCATCGACCCGCATGTGACATCAACCGGGGAGGGACCGCTCGATGACCCTGCTCGGCGCCAACCGAGCGATGACCTGACCATGGTTGGGGGAGGGGATCGGCATCGGGGCGCGCGGCTCCCGATCGCCCAGGAGCGGCAGGGCCGGGCGCCGGTCTACGGCGCTGGCGGGGTCATCGCCATGGCCTATCAGGGGCTACGAGGGGAGCGGACAGGGACGGCGCCGATCATGGCGCCGACGCAGCCGGCCAGGGTCGTGGCAACGGGCACGATCGCCAGCATGAAGATGGCGCCGCCGAGGTTGTCGGCGACGGCGTAGGTGACGAGGTCTCCGGTACCGTGCCGCTGGTAGTCGAGCACGGTGCCGGGGTTGTACGGGTCGCCATTGTTGAGGTAGGTGCCCGTCACCAGCCCGACGGAGAACAGCAGGCCGGCCAGCAGCGCGGTGCACAGGGCGGCTCGAATCCCGGTCGACCGGCTCCCGCTCGATCGCGCCGCCAAGGCCGAGAACGCCAGCGGGCTCACGTACGCCACGGCGGTCACGATCGCCTGGGGACTGATGTCGTGGATCAGCACCAGGGCGAAGAAGGCCAGCCCGCCGGCCAGGCCCCAGCGCCGGCTCGTGACGGCCTGCGGCGTCGTGCCCCGGGACACGGCCAGGCTGCCGGCCGCGTAGCCCAACAGCACCACCGTGAGGGCGAGGACCCACACGCTCCAACTGCCGTCGGCGCGCAGACCCGGGTACCGCACCAGGCCGTAGGCAGCCAGGCCGGCGCTGGCCGCGATTCCGGTCACGACGAAGCCGTGCAGGATCCTGGCCGAGCTGTCCTGTGGACCCGGGCGCACCAGCGCCACCCATGCACAGCCGAGGGCGAACCCCCACCTGGCCCGGCGTCCCGAGATGTGGGGCAGCTCGGCCAGCATCGCCTGACCCCATTCCCGCCGCTCCCGTGGGAGGGCGGGGGCAACCAGCGCGAAGAGGGTGGTGGCCACGTCGCCGCCGGCCACTCGAGCCGCGTTCCGCACCGCTCGACCGGCCTTCATGACACCGACGACCGCGCAGAGCAGCACGAACGCGGCCAGGAGGATGGCGATCATGAGACACCCCTCAGTTCCACGAGACGCTGTCGGGACAGCTCGGATGGCTGAGCCAGCTCAGCCGCCTGGCTGAGGCCGCTCGGACTCAGGCGATAGAGATGGCGGGGCGGTCGACCAGGGGCATGGTCGGTCTCCCATGTCGCCTCCAGCAGCCGGCGGTCCGCCAGGCGCATCAGGATGGGATAGAGGGAACCGGACTTGATGCCGAGCTCCAGGCAGAGGTCATAGCCGTGGCGCCATTCAGATGGACGTGCCGCCAGCGCGCGGAGCACCGCGATCGCCTGCGGAGATGCCGGCCGTCTTCGCTTCACGCCATAACTCTATCTAGAAAGATTTAAGGCGGTCAATGGGACATGTGCCTCAGCCCGCCTGGACCCCACCTGACGCTGCCCTGTGCGTCAAACAGCCCACAGAGGGCAGCCCCGGCCGCTGCCGTACCTTGGACGACGTGATGTGGAGATCGGCCGTCTGGCGGCAGTTCGGGGCCGCCATCGACATGCTGGACGATGCGCTGCGCGACTGCCCCGACGAGCTCTGGACCGCGGAGCTGTGGCCTGAGCCCGCGGCGCCCGGGTTCTCGGCGTTCTGGTACCTGGCGTTCCACACGGTGTTCTGGCTCGACTGCAACGTCTCGGGTAGGCCGGACGCGTTCGCTCCACCGGAGCCGTTCGGGGTCGAGGAGCTCGACCCGACGGGCAAGCTCCCGCCCCGCGTGTACACGCGGGCCGAACTCCGGGAATATCTCGCGTACAGCCGCCGGAAGACCCGGGAGACGATCGCGTCCGCATCCGACGAGCAGTTCGAGCGGCCGTGCCGGACCAGCAGCGGGACCGCGCTGCCGTTCGGCGAGCTCCTGGTGTACACGATGCGCCACGTGCAGGAGCACGCCGCCCAGCTCAACATGGTCCTGGGGCAGCGGAGCGGCCAGGTCGCCGGCTGGGTGCGCGTCGCGAAGGACGCGTAG
>Ga0075424_100003441_pt1 | contig 14830 bp, 13 predicted proteins | sample SoiMethybrSBSTD3_FD_75301 | JGI IMG/M metagenome (GOLD analysis project Ga0075424, IMG submission 75301) | Bulk soil microbial communities from a Populus tree surrounding site in Tennessee, USA - Soil MetaG P. TD hybrid SBSTD3 | ecosystem: Environmental > Terrestrial > Soil > Tree plantation... | reverse complement strand
GCGGGATTGAGCGCCAGCCCGGCACGGGCGCCGGCCGAGCGGATCATCCGCAGCAGCCGGACCGGCTGGTTCGCGGCCTCCGCGTGCACGGTGACGTTGCGCGCCCCGGCCTCGGCGTAGCCGGGTGCCCAGCGGTCCGGGTCGGTGATCATCAGATGGCAGTCCAGCGGCAGGCTGGTGTGCTTGAGCAGCGACTCGACCACCGGCAGGCCGATGGTGAGGTTGGGCACGAAATGGTTGTCCATCACGTCCACATGCAGCCAGTCGGCCACCCCGGAGACCGCCTCGGCCTCCCGGGCGAGCCGGGCGAAGTCGGCGGACAGGATGCTCGGCGCCATCTGGACGGCCATAGGGCCGAGTGTAGACGGCGGCCCGCGCCCCGCGTGGGTGACGCCGGGGGTGAATCCCGGGCCAGCCCCGGCCCGCATCGGCCCCCGTCCCGCGTGACCGGCGCCGGGGGGAAACGCGGCCCGGGAAGGCCCGGCCCGGGCGGCCGCAACCGGTAAGGTGCGGCACGTGATGCCGATCGCGGAAACTGTCATCGCCCGCCGGTAACGTTCGATCACACATTCGACCGGACGGAGACACTGCGTGAATTCCCAGGTAGCGGACCCGCTGCTCGCCCGTGTCCGCAAGCTGCTGGCCAAGGCGGAGGACGCCGGCGTGACCGCGGCCGAAGCGCAGGCGCTGACGGCCAAGGCGGCGGAGCTGATGGCGAAGTACGGCATCGACCGCGCGCTGCTGGCCGCCGCCCGGCCCGAGACCGACCGCCCCGCCGACCGGGTCATCGACGTCGGCAATCCCTGGGCCCGGATCCAGGCCCACCTGCTGTGCGGGCTCGCGTCCGCGCTGCGCTGCCAGTGCGTCATCCTGCCCCGTCCCGGCCCGGGCTCCCGGATCCATATGTTCGGCTTTGCCTCCGACCTCGAGCGCACCGACGTTCTCTACACGTCGCTGCTCGTCCAGATGTGGCAGGGCCTGGCCGCCGCGCCGGTTCCCGCCTGGAGCCGGAGCCCCCGGGCCTGGCGGCGGAGCTGGCTGCTGGGCTTCGCGGCCGCCGTGGTGGCCCGGGTCCGCGCCGCCGAGCAGGAGGCCACGTCCCGGGCGACCGCTCCCGGCGCCCGCTCTGGGTCACAGACGGCGCTGGTCCTCGCCGACCGCGCCCTGGTCATCCGACGCAATATCGAGCAGGCCTACCCCGTCACCCGCAAGTCCCAGGTGACCTACAGCGGCAGCGGCTACAGCGCCGGCTACACGCAGGGCCAGCGCGCCGACATCGGCACCGCCCGCCTGCGCGGCTCGGCCCGCGCCCTCACTGGGTGAGCTGCTGCGCCCGCTGATACGACAGGCCGAGCAGGGCACCGATGTCGCGGACGCTGTAGCCCTGTGCGGACAGGCGCCGTTGTCGGGCCTATCCGCCGGCGGGGTGGCGCTGGAGGAGCGCGAGGAAGATGGCGTCGGTGCCGTGCCGGTGCGGCCAGAACTGCGCATACCTGCCGTCGGGCCCGGGGCAGCGCAGGCCGGGCACCTCCGCGAGCACGGCGGGCGCGTCGAGCACCGCCACGTCGTCCCGCCCGTGCAGGACGTCGGCCACGACCGCGCGCGTTTCGCCGGTATGCGGGGAGCACGTCACGTAGGCCACCGCACCGCCCGGGCGGGCCGCGTCCAGGGCGCTGGCCAGCAGGCGCCGTTGCAGGCCGCCGAGCGCCGCCACGTCCGCCGGTGACTTGCGCCAGCGGGCCTCCGGCCGCCTGCGCAGCGCGCCGAGGCCGGAGCACGGGACGTCGGCGATCACCCGGTCGAACGACCCGGGCCGCCACGCGGGCGCGGTGCCGTCGGCCACGATCACGCCAGCCGTCCCGGTGACGGCCGCCCGCACGAGCCGCGCCCGGTGCAGGCGGGCGTCGGCGGCGAGCAACCGGGCGCCCCGGCCGGCCGCCAGCCCGGCCAGCAGCCGCGCCTTGCCGCCCGGCCCGGCGCACAGGTCGAGCCAGCGCCGGTCCGCGGCGCCCACGTCGACCCGGGTGAGCGCGAGCGCGGCCAGCTGGCTGGCCTCATCCTGCACCGCCGCGCGGCCCTCCCCCACCGCGGCGACCGCCGCCGGGTCACCGGACTCCAGATAAGCGCCGAACGGCGACCAGTGTGCGGGCTCCGCCCCGCCGGCCACAAGTTCTGCCTGGCTGGCCAGCCCGGGCACCGCGCACAGGGCCACCCGGGGCCGCCCGGCCGACGCGGCCAGCGCGGCCTCGGTCTCGCTGAACCCGGTGGCGGCGTCCTCGGCCAGCGCTGCGCTGATGGCGTCGACGATCCAGCGCGTGTGGCTGTGGCGGACCGCCAGGTGGCCCACGGGGTCGGCGGCCCGGCCGGGCGCGGTTGCGGTGATCCAGGCTTCCAGGTCGCGGGTGCCGACCCGCCGCAGCACGGCGTTGACGAAGCCCGCCGCGCCCGGCCCGCTGACCTCCCTGACCAGGTCCACCGACGTGGCGACCGCCGCGTGCGCGCCGATCCTGGTCGCAAGCAGCTGGTGCGCGCCGAGGCGCAGCACGTCCCGCACGGGCGGATCGATCTGATCGAGGCCACGGGCGCTGCAGGCCGCGATCACCGCGTCGTAGGTGCCCTGCCCGCGCAGCGTGCCGTAGCTGAGCTCGGTGGCCAGGGCGGCGTCACGCCCGGTCAGGCCGCGCTCGCGCAGCAGGTTGGGCAGGAGCAGGTTCGCGTACGCGTCGCGCTCGCGCACCGCGCGCAGGACGTCGAAGGCCACCAGCCGGGCCGGGTCGATGCGCCGCCCGGAGGCGCCGCCCCGCCTGCCCCTGGCGGCCGCGCGCTGGCCCGGCCGTGGCCCCCGGGGGGTGCCGGTGCTGGAGGGAGCCTTGTCGGCGCGGGCGGAAGCCGTGTCGCTGGTGGAGGCGTTGCTGGCGCGGGACGCGGCCTGGCCGGTACGGGCGCCGGGCTGGTCGCCCCCACGCGGTGCGCGGGACCGGCCATGCCCGGCCGCGGGAACTCGCGCCATGGTCAGGTGAAGACCAGGGGCGGCTGGCCGGCCCCGGCCTGGTCCAGGTGCAGCCCGCGGGCCCATTCGGCGGCGGCCATCCGCCGCCTGCCGGGCGGCTGCACGTCGCCCAGCTCGACCGGGCGGGTGGCGGTCCCGGCGAACACGCCCGCCCGCCCGGCCCACAGCTCCCCGGGTGCGAGGGCCCCGGGAACGTCGGGCGGCGCGGGGCCGGGGCCCGCGTCCGCCGGCGGGCATGGCCGCACCGGCCACAGCTTCAGCCGGGTGTCCCCGAGCATCGTCCACGCACCGGGGGCGGGGGTGGAGGCCCGGATGTGCCGGTCGATCACCTGCACGGGGACGCTCCAGCGCACCCGCGCGTCGTCGGGGGTCACCTTGGGTGCGTAGCTGATCCCCTCGGCCGGCTGCGGCCGCGGTTCGAGCTGCCCCGCCTCGATGCCGTCGAGCGTGGCCACCAGCAGGCTGGCGCCGGATTCGGCGATCCGGGTGAGCAGGTCGCCTGCGGTGTCCCGCTCACCGATGGGCTCGGTCACCACGCCGTAGACCGGGCCGGCGTCAAGCTCGGCGACCAGGCGGAACGTGGTGGCGCCGGTGATGTCGTCCCCATGCGCGATGGCGTGGGCCACCGGCGCCGCCCCGCGCCAGGCGGGCAGCAGTGAGAAGTGCAGGTTTACCCACCCGTGCCGGGGAATCTCCAGCGCGGCCTGCGGGATCAGCGCCCCGTACGCGGTGACCGGGCAGCAGTCTGGCGCGAGGGCCCGCAGGCGGCGCAGGAAATCCTCATCGCGGGGTGTGGGCGGCTTGAGCACCTCCAGGCCGACCTCGGCTGCCCGTTCCGCGACAGGGCTGGGCCCGGGCCGGCGGCCGCGGCCCGCCCGGGCGTCCGGCCGGGTGATGACCGCCGCAATCTCGTGCCGCGACTTGAGCAGCGCGTCGAGCGAGGGAACCGCGGCCGCCGGGGTGCCGGCGAACACCAGGCGCATCCTCAGGCCACATCTCGTATCGGGCGCGGCACCGGCCGCGCTGCCCTCACCCGCACCTCAGAACGCCTTGCCCCACGTGCGGTGCGGCGAGATCTTGACCTGCGGGGCCGGCTCGCCCCACCATTCCGCCTCGCGGATCTCCTTCATGGCCAGCTTCCTGGTGACCGGGTCGAGCCGGTCGATGAACAGCACGCCGTCCAGGTGATCCGTCTCGTGCTGAACGCAGCGTGCCAGGTGCCCGCTGCCCTCCAGGGTGACCGGTTCCCCGTGCATGTTGAAGCCCTTGGCCACCACGCCGTAAGCCCGTTTGGTGGGGAAGGCGAGGCCGGGAAAGGACAGGCACCCCTCGTCGTCGGTCTCCTCCTCGGCCGAGAGGTCGAGCGACGGGTTGATCAGGTGGCCCAGCTGGTCGTCCACGTGGTAGGTGAACACCCGCAGGCTCACCCCGATCTGCGGCGCCGCCAGGCCCACGCCCGGCGCGTCCAGCATGGTGTCGGTCAGGTCCTTGACGAGCCTGCGGAGCTCGGCGTCGAAATCAGTGACCGGGTCGGCCGACGTGCGCAGCACCGGATCGCCAAAGATACGGATCGGCTTAACGCTGATGGTGGCACCGTCCCTTCCCGTCCCACGCCCTTTGCCCAGGCAGTCACAGTCTACGAAGTCCGGGTCCTCTTGCCGGCCTTGCGCGGGCCGGCGGCGTGGGCGGTCGCGGGCGAACGGGCCTTGAACGCCGCCTTGCGGGCGGCCCTGGCCACGGCCGGGTCGGGGTGGTGATTGCTCAACGCCGTCAGCAGGTCGGTCACGCCCGGGTGGCTGACCTCCCACAGCCCCGCCACCAGTTCCGCCTGCGCGGCCGGTGTGACATCGGGGAGCAGTTCCGCGACCACGTCCCTGGGATCGGCTTCCTCGAGGAGCCCGGCCCCCAGATCCACCAGCAGCCACGCCCGGTCGCCCGGGCCGAGGTCGGCCTCCTCGCCGTGTTCGTGCAGCCAGACCGCTGCGTGGGCGTGCAGCACCGGATCGTCCAGCGCCGCTCGTACGGCGGGCACCGCCTCCGCGCCGATCCGGTCCAGCACCGCGAATCCGGCGCCGCGCAGGCCGGGCGACCCCCGGCCCGCCGCGTCGATCAGCTCGCGCGCCGCCTCCGCGCCGTCCCGCACGGCCAGCCAGGCGGCGATCTCTGCCTCGCCGTCCTCGACGTCGCAGCTGGCCAGGGTGGCCAGCAGGGCGGCCGCGTCGCCGCGGGCCCCGCCGCCGAGCACCGGCACATGCCAGCCCTGGGCCCGCAGCCGCCGGTGAACCCCCCAGACACCGAGCCGGGACAGCGTCACGGTCAGGCCGCCGGCGGCCTCGTCCGTCCCGAGTTCCACCACCCCGAGGTCGGCCAGTGCCTCCAGCGCCGAGGACAGCCCCGCCGCCTGGTCATGCTCGGGATCACCACCCGCATACGCGGGCCCTGGATGGTGCGCCCCGCTGCCCGCGGCCGCCACGTACGCCTCGAACAGCGCATCCATCTTCACCGGGCCGCCGACCGTGTACAGGGCGGTCGCCATGCCGTCCAGGTCCTCGGCGGCGAGCATCAGGGTGAGGGCGTCGTCCCAGACCGCCAGCACCTCCTCGGCGTCGCCGGAGACAAGCACGTCCACCCCGCCGCCGACGCCAGCCCGGCCACCGGCGACCTCCAGCATCCCGGTGCGGGCCGCGACCCGCCACGCCGCGTCGATCTCTCCTGGCGCCAGTTCCAGCTCCGCCATGGCCGCCGCCGCCTCGGCGGGCGGCAGCCTGCCGTCCCCGGCCAGCGCCCGTCCGTCCGGCCGCAGCCAGCGCGCTACCTCCCTGGCCGCCCGCAGCAGCGGCGCCACCCGCGCCGATCCCGCCAGTTCCTCCCGCGGCGCCAGCCGCACGGGAGGCAGGCGCGGCGCCTCGCGGGCCCGCTCCTCGCCGCCCGGGCCGTGCGGTGCGGAGGCCCGGCCGCCGTCGGCCGGACCGGCCGGTGCGGCAGATCCCGCCGAGGCCGCGGGCCCGGCCGGACTGGCCGGCGCAGCGGATCCGGCTGATGCCGCGGGCCCGGCCGACCCGTCGGCCGCGGCCTTGGCCGAGCCGGTTGCCCGGGACATGCCTGGCCCGGATCGTGGAGTCCGTCTCGAAGTGGCCACTCAAGCACCCTATGGCCTCCGGCAAGCAATTCAGATCAGCTCGGCGGGGTCAAGTTGCACCCGGACCGCGCCCGCGTCCTTCCGCGCGCTGCGCACGCCTTGTGCCGTCTGCAACGCCGCTGCGAGGGGCGTTGACGCGGATCTGGGTACCCGGACGAGCACCCGCACCTGCTGATCGTTCACACCATCCAGCTCGTGTTCCCCAATAAACTCATTGCCTTCATCTGCCCCGGCAGTCACTTCAAGCTCAGTAGCCATCTCCCGTTCATCTGTCCTCGCCGCCCCGCCGTCCAGCGGGATCGGCCCGAGAATGTCGGCCTCCGGCGGGAGGACGGCCGCCGTTAGCAGCTCAGCCACCGCCCGCCCGGGACCGGACAGGGCGGCCATCCTGACCGCGGGCGGGAACCGGAGGGCCTCACGTTCGGCCAGCTCCCTGTCCGCGTGGGTCACCGGATCCCAGCGGATCAGCGCCTGCACCGCCGGCAGGGCGGCCTCGGCGACCACGGTCACGGCGCCGCCGGAGGCACCCGGCCTGACCAGCGCGGCAGCGTTCAGCCAGCGGCGCAGCGCCTCCTCGGCCGCGCGCAGGCTGGGCCGGCCGAGCAGCACCCAGCCATCCAGCAGCACGGCCGCCGCGTACCCGCCGTCCGCCCGCGGCTCCGCGCCCGGGGTGGCGACAACCAGCGCCGGTGCCCGCGGCACCATCTCGACGACGCTGGCGCCCCCGGAAACCACCACCGGCGTGCCGGGGAAGGCGCGCCCCAGCTCCTCCGCCGTCCGCCCGGCGCCGGTCACCAGGGCACGGAGGCGGGGGTCGCCGCAGGCCGGGCACCGCCAGCCCGGGTCGGCCCGCCCGCACCAGCGGCAGCGCGCCGGGCCGCCGTCCCCCTCCAGGGCGAGTGGACCGCCGCAGGCCGGGCAGCGGGCCGGGGCCCGGCAGTTCTCGCAGGCGACAGCCGTCACATAGCCCCGCCTCGGCACCTGGATCAGGACCGGGCCGCGGCTCAGCCCGGTGCGCGCCATGCGCAGCGCCAGGCTCGGCATCCGGGCCGACCGGGCCGCCTCGTCCCGGGCGAGTTCGGCGTCGGCGCCCGCCGCCCGGACCTGTGGCGCGCAGCCGCGGACGGTCGGCCGGTCGGCGGTGATGGCGGCCGCCCAGCCGGTGCCGATCAGCCTGGCCGCCTCGGCGGTGCGCGCGAACCCACCGATGAGCGCGCCCGCGCCGGCCCGGTGCGCCCGCAGGGCGAGTACCTCCCGCGCGTGGGGATAGGGGGCGCGCGGCTCAGCGTGCAGGTCGTCCCCGTCGTCCCAGATGACGACCAGGCCGAGGTCGTGGACGGGGGCGAACATGGCGGCCCGGGTGCCGGCCACCACCCCCACGGTCCCGCGGGCCACGGACAGCCAGCGCCGGTAGCGTTCGGCGGGCCCGAGCCCGGCCGAGAGGCAGGCGTGCCGCCCCGGGCCGAGCGCGCGGGCGAGCGCGCCGTCCACCAGGCTCAGGTCACGGGCGTCCGGCACCACGATGAGCGTGCCCCGCCCGGCCGACCCGGCCGCGGCCGCGGCGATCGCGATCTCCTCCGGCCACAGCGGCCCGGGCAGCGCCGACCAGACCGCGCGCGGCGCCCGGCCCTCCGCGAGCCCGGTGAGGAACGCCTGCCCGGCCGGGTAACGCGCCCACGGCCCAGGCGCCGGCCTCGGGGGCGCCGGGCGGGACGGCTGGCCGTCGCCGGTACCAGACGGCTGCCCCCCGCCCCCCGCGTCCGCCGGCAGCCCCGGCGGCTGGCCGTCGCCGATGCCGGCCGGCTGCCCCGCGCCGGCGGCGTCCGCCGACCGGCCAGCTGCGGCCTCGGCGCCGGCGTGACGCGGCGGGATCGCCAGCCGGAGCACGTCGGCCAGGGTGCCGGCGCAGCGGTCGGCGACCTCGCGGGCGAGCGCCGCGATCTCCGGGCTCAGCACCGGCTCGGGCGAAACCACCCGCTCCAGATAGGCCAGCTGCCCCGGATGCTCGCTGGCCGCCGCGCGCTCCAGCAGGTAGCCGCCCGTCAGCTGGCCCGCGAACCGCACCCTCACCCGGCATCCGGGGACCGCGGCCGCCGCCAGCCGCTGCGGCACCAGGTAGTCGAACGGCCGGTCGAGGTGGGCGAGCGGGACGTCGACCGCGATCCTGGCCACGGGCAGATGCTCGGCGGGCGGGCCACGCCGGCCGGTCCGGGCGCGCTCGGTCCGGGCGGCGCGCGCGCGCTGGGTCCGGGTGCGGTCGGGGCGCGTCGGGGCGCGGCCGGCGCGGGCAGCGCGCGGCGAGGCCGCGTCGTCCGTTTGCCGTGCCACGCTCCTGTTCCTACCAGAGCCGTCGGTCAGTGGCGGCGGGTCAGCGGCGGCGGGAGCGGACGGCTCCGGGCTGAGCCGGTCTCTCAGAGGCCGGCCGCCGACCGCAGCGCGTTCGTGCGGTCGGTCCGCTCCCAGGAGAAGTCGGGTTCCTCCCGCCCGAAATGCCCGAACGCCGCGGTCTGCGCGTAGATGGGCCGGAGCAGGTCCAGGTCCTTGATGATCGCGGCCGGCCGCAGATCGAAGACCTCCAGCACGGCGTCCTGGATCCGCTCCACCGGGACGTGCTCGGTGCCGAAGCACTCCACGAACAACCCCACCGGCTTGGCCTTGCCGATCGCGTACGCAACCTGTGTCTCGCAGCGGTCGGCCAGGCCAGCGGCGACGACGTTCTTGGCCACCCACCGCATCGCGTAGGCGCCGCTGCGGTCCACCTTGGAGGGGTCCTTCCCGGAGAACGCCCCTCCGCCGTGCCTGGCCATCCCGCCGTAGGTGTCGATGATTATCTTGCGGCCGGTCAGGCCGGCGTCACCCATGGGGCCGCCGACCTCGAACCGCCCGGTCGGGTTGACCAGCAGCCGGTAGCCGGAGGTGTCGAGGTCCAGGCCCTCCAGCACCGGCGTCACCACCAGGTCGCGGACGTCGGGGGCGAGCAGTTCCTTGAGGTCGATGTCGGGGGCGTGCTGGGCCGAGACCACCACCGTGTCGAGCCGGACCGGCTGATCGCCGGCGTACTCGATGGTCACCTGGGTCTTCCCGTCTGGGCGCAGGTAGGGGATATCGCCGTTGCGCCGCGCCTGCGACAGCCGCCGGGCCAGCCGGTGCGCGAGCATGATCGGCAGCGGCATGAGCTCGGGGGTCTCCCGGCAGGCGTACCCGAACATCAGCCCCTGGTCGCCGGCGCCCTGCCGGTCCAGGTCGCTGGAGCCCTCGCCTTCCCGGTACTCATAGGCGTCCAGCACGCCCTGGGCGATGTCGGGCGACTGGGACCCGATCGACACCGAGACGCCGCAGGACGCCCCGTCATAGCCCTTGGTCGACGAGTCGTACCCGACCTCAAGGATCTTGTCCCTGATGATGCCGGGGATGTCGACGTACGTCTCGGTCGTCACCTCGCCGGCGACGTGCACCTGGCCGGTGGTGATCAACGTCTCCACGGCGACGCGGCTGGTCGGGTCGTCCTTGAGCATTCCGTCGAGGATGGCGTCGCTGATCTGGTCAGCCATCTTGTCCGGGTGACCCTCCGTGACCGACTCGGAGGTGAAGAGGCGACGTGCCACCTGACTTCCTTCTCTGCTGGGAGGCGGTATCGCCGAAGTCTAGCCGGGCCGGGCGGCACGGATGAGCCAGGCCCAGGAAGGCCTGCTACCGGTCACCGGCCTGCCCGGCCTGCCCCGAGCCGGGCGGCGACCAGGTCCCAGACCACGTCGGCGAGCACCTCCTTGGGCCCGCGCGGGACCGGTGTGGCGCTGCCATCGGCCCCGAGCACCACCGCCTCGTTGTCGTCGGTGCCGAACGCGAGGCCCGGCCCAACCCGGTTGACCACCAGCAGGTCGCATCCCTTGGCGGCGAGCTTCGCCCGCCCGTTCGCGAGGATGTCGCCGGTCTCGGCGGCGAACCCGGCTATGACCTGCCCGGGCCGCCGCTGGCCGGCCAGCTCGCGCAGGATGTCCGGGTTCTCGGCCAGCCGCAGCGGCTCCGGGCCGGCGCCCGTCTTCTTGATCTTCTCCTGGCTTCTCGCCTCGGGCCGGTAGTCGGCGACGGCCGCGGCCATGACCACGGCGTCGGCGCCCGCCGCGGCGGCCAGCACCACCGACTGCAGCTGGCCGGCCGAGATCACCCTCTCCACCTTGGTGCCTGCCGGGTCGTCGAGGTCCACGTTCGCCGACACCAGGGTCACCTCCGCGCCGCGGGCGGCCGCGGTCCGGGCGAGCGCGTAGCCCTGCCGGCCGGACGACCAGTTGCCGAGAAAGCGGACGGGGTCGAGTTCCTCCCGGGTGCCGCCCGCGCTGACCACTACCCGGCGGCCCGCCAGGTCGGGCGCCAGCCCGGCAACGCCCCGGGCGAGCACCCGGACGGCGACCCGGTAGAGCTCGATGGGCTCGGGCAGGCGGCCGGGACCGGTGTCGGCGCCGGTCAGCCGGCCGGACGCGGGCTCGAGAACCAGGCAGCCGCGCTCACGCAGGGTACGGACGTTGGCCACGGTGGCCGGATGCTCCCACATCTCGGTGTGCATGGCGGGCGCGAAGACCACCGGGCAGCGCGCCGTCAGCAGGACCGAGGTGAGCAGGTCGTCCGCCCGCCCGGAGGCCGCCCGCGCCAGCAGGTCAGCCGTCGCGGGAGCGGCGAAAACGAGATCGGCCTCCTGGCCCAGCCGGACATGCGGCACCTCGTGCACGTCATGGAAGACGCTGACCGCGGCCGGCTGCCCGGACAGCGCCGCCCAGGTGGCGGCGCCCACGAACCGCAGCGAGTCCCGGGTCGGCACCACCCGCACCTGGTGGCCGGCCTCGGTGAGCCGCCGGAGCAGCTCGCACGCCTTGTAGGCGGCAATGCCTGCCCCGACGCCAAGCACAATGCGCGCTGGCATGTTCCCCGCCAGGCGTCAGGGGTCAGCTCTCGGGCGTCTCCACGGCGGACAGCAGCCGCCCCCGGATCTCGCGGAGCGCGATCGACAGGGGCTTCTCCTGCACGCGGGTTTCGACCAGCGGCCCGACGTACTCCAGCAGGCCCTCGCCGAGCTGGGCGTAGTAGGCATTGATCTGCCGCGCCCGCTTGGCCGCCATGATGACGAGGCGGTACTTGCTGTCGACGACATCGAGCAGGTCGTCGATGGGCGGGTTGGTGATGCCGTCCGCAGCGGTATTCCCTGCCACCGTCTACCTTCCGTCAGTGTGTTCTGGCCCGATCAGGCCGTCATCAAGGCTACCAGCTGCTCGCACACGTCCTTGACAGACGTATTGACGAGCGTTATGTCGAACTCCTGGCCGGCCTCGATCTCGCTGTCCGCCAGCTCCAGCCGGCGGCCGATGACCTCGGGCGGCTCGGTGCCGCGAGCGGAGAGGCGCCGCACCAGCTCGTCCCAGGAAGGCGGGGCGAGGAAGACCAGGAGCGCGTCCGGCACCGCCCGGCGCACCTGCCTGGCGCCCTCGATGTCGATCTCCAGCAGCGCCGGGACGCCCGCCGCGATGCGCCGGGTGACGGGCTCACGCGGGGTGCCGTAGCGGTTCCCCGCGAAGCTGGCCCACTCGAGCAACTCGCCGCCTTCGACCATGGCGTCGAAGACTTCGTCGCTGACGAAGTGGTATTCGCGGCCGTCCACCTCGCCCGGCCGCGGTGCACGCGTGGTCACCGAGACCGAGAGCCAGATGTCCGGCCGCTTCTTCCGGATGCGAGCCGCAACGGTGCTCTTACCCACACCGGAAGGGCCGGAAAGTACGGTCAACCCGGCATCGCCGGCCGCCCCAGGGACAAGCGCGGTACCGCGTGCGCGATGAACGGACGAATCGGTGTTGGAACCGTGTCCCCCGCGCCCGCCCATGGGGCCGCCTGCGTCGGTCAGATATCGCCGCCGAACTCGTTCTCCAGCGCGCTGCGCTGATTCGCACCTAGGCCACGGACCCGCCGTGATTCCGCGATGCCAAGCCGTTCCATGATCTGGCGCGCGCGCACCTTGCCGACGCCCGGCATTGCCTCCAGCAAAGACGAGACCTTCATCTTGCCAACGATGTCATCGGTCTGGCCTTGCTTCAGGACGGCCGGCAGCGTGGTGGATCCGCGCTTCAGGTTGTTCTTGACTTCCGCGCGGTCCTTGCGTGCCTTCGCGGCCTTCTCCAGGGCAGCGGCACGCTGATCGGGAGTGAGGGGAGGAAGAGCCACTCCAGTTCACCTCGGGTTTCCAATAGAAAAAGATGGGTCGGGAAGGGAAAGTAGCGAGTCCGGCCCTGCGAGGCAACGCAAACCCCCGTTTAATGCGTCATAAATCAATATTTACTACTCTAAGTAAGCAAATAAATACGTAGAGTAGCAGATATTGTATACCCGCCGGTCGGCGACGCGCCCCGCGGCGGCGGGCGCACATCCCGCCCCGGCCGTCTTCCGGGAGCCCGGCCGGCGCTCCTTCCGGGCCCGCCGGGCGCGACCCGTCCGGACGGCCCCCCGGGTGGGTCAGTGTAAGCGAATTGCAATGCGCAGGTCATAGCGACGTCAACTCACAGCGGGCGCGGGCGGGCCGGCGCGAGGCGGCGGCCAAGGCCCGCGACGGGGCGCCCAGGGACAGGGCACCGGACGCGCGGGCACAAACCGGGCGGCGCCCGCCGCTGGGCCATCCGCTCGGGGGTGAGGGCTTACCAGACCGGTATGAGCCCCCAGCCGGCCGGTTGCACTTCACTCACCGCGGGCGCCTCGTCCCGTCCCGGCGGCCCTAGCCGGGGGCGGGAGCGAGCCGTCGCAGCGGCGCGGCGATGGCGGCAGCCGCGGCGCCGGGGTCGGGCGCGCCGGTAATGGGGCGCCCGATCACCAGCAGGTTGGCGCCGGCCCGCAGCGCCTCTTCCGGCGTGGCCGTGCGCGCCTGGTCGTGCGGCGACGCGCCCACCGGGCGGATGCCCGGGGTGATCAGGGTGATGTCCGGCCCGACCTCCGCCCGGACGGCGGCCACCTCCTGGGGCGAGCACACCAGTCCCCGTGCCCCCGACTCGACCGCGAGCGCGGCCAGCCGCCGCACCGCGTCCGACATCGGGCCCAGCATGCCGATCCGCTCAAGGTCGGCCCCGCTGAGCGAGGTCAGTACCGTGACGGCGGCGACGGTCGTGTCCGGGGCACCCTGGACGGCGGCCCGGACCACCTCGGGGCCGCCCGCCGCGTGCACCGTGAGCAGGTCCGGGCGTAGCCGCGCCACCGCCCGGGCCGCGCTGGTCACCGTGGCCGGGATGTCATGCAGCTTCAGGTCGAGGAAAATTCTGACGCCGCTCGCGCCGCGGATGGAGGCCACGATCTCCGGCCCGTACCTGAGATACAGCTCCAGCCCGACCTTGACGGTGCTGACGTGTGGCGTGACGAGCCCGGCCCACCGCGCAGCGGTCTCCAGGTCGGGCGCATCGAGTGCGACGGCAATCGGCGCCGGCTGGGTCAACGTTCCTCCTTGGGACCTGGCATCACGTTACAGCGAGCTCCCGGAGAGCCTTCGCCCCGGCGCGGGTCGCGGCTCGTGGGCCAGCCCGATGATGTCCGTCAGGCGCTCGATCCCCCGGCTGGCCAGCTCCTCCTCAAGCTCGCGGAGGATCCGGACGCAGGCGGACGGGTCGTGGAAGATCGTCGTCCCGATGCTGACCATGGCCGCGCCGGCCAGGATGAGCTCCAGCGCGTCCCGGCCGGTGCGCACCCCGCCCATCCCGATGATCGGCACGTCCCCCAGCGCGGCCCGCACCTGCCAGATGCACCGCACCGCGATCGGGCGGATCGCCGGCCCGGACAGGCCGCCGGTGGTCCCGGCCAGCACGGGGCGCATCGTGACGGTGTCGATCGTCATGCCGAGCAGCGTGTTGATCATGGATAGCCCGTCGGCGCCCGCCGCCACGCAGGCGCGCGCGATCGCGACGATGTCGGTGACGTCGGGTGACAGCTTCGCGAACAGCGGGATGTCGTAACGCAGCCTGCCGCGGACAGCCTCGACCACCGCGGCCGACGCCCCGGCGTCACAGGCGAAGACCTGGCCCCGGTCCTCGACGTTCGGGCATGAGATGTTCACCTCCACCGCGGTCACCCCGGACGCGTCGGAAAGGCGGCCGGCCAGCTCGGCGTACTCCCCCACGGTGCCGCCCGCGATCGACACCACCGCCCGCGCCCCCCTCGACAGCAGCCAGGGCAGGTCACGCTGCAGGAACGCGTCGATGCCGGGACCCTGCAGGCCGATCGAGTTGAGCATCCCGCTCGGCGTTTCGGCCATCCGCGGGGTCGGGCGGCCCGCGCGCGGGGCCAGCATGACCGACTTGGTGACGACCGCGCCGAGCTTGGCTACGTCGAAGTAGTGCGCCAGCTCGCGGCCCGAGCCGGCGCAGCCCGACGCGGTGAGGATGGGGTTGGGCAGCTCGACGTGCCCCAGCCTGGTCCGCAGGTCAGTCGCCATGGGCGGCCCTTCCCGTCGCGGCGGGCCCGTTGCTGGCCGGCTGCGGCTCGGGCGGCCGGCGCGGCTTCCAGCCCGGCGCGCCGAGCGCGTCGAACGGGACGGTGCCCACGTCGTCCCAGCGCACCAGGTCGCCGCGGAAGACCGGCCCGTCCACGCAGGACCGCAGCATCCGGGTCACCCCGTCCTCGCCCACCACCGGGAGGACGCAGGTCATGCAGACCCCGGTCCCGCA
>Ga0075424_100003440_pt1 | contig 14834 bp, 14 predicted proteins | sample SoiMethybrSBSTD3_FD_75301 | JGI IMG/M metagenome (GOLD analysis project Ga0075424, IMG submission 75301) | Bulk soil microbial communities from a Populus tree surrounding site in Tennessee, USA - Soil MetaG P. TD hybrid SBSTD3 | ecosystem: Environmental > Terrestrial > Soil > Tree plantation... | reverse complement strand
GCGGCTGCTCACCATGCACGCGGCCTGGAAGCTCGACCAGGGCGACCGCGCCCGCAAGGAAGTGTCAATGGCGAAGGTCCAGGTCGCCGACACGCTGCACCAGGCGGCCGACGTCGCCATCCAGCTCAACGGCGCGCGCGGTTACTCCAAGGACACGATCCTCGAGTGGATCTACCGCGCGGCGCGTGCGGCGCGCCTCGTCGATGGCGCCTCGGAAGTGCACAACATGGTGCTGGCGCGTTTCGTGCGCGAGGAAGGCCGCGATTTCTGGAGCTGGAGCGCCGGGAATAGGATTTGACGCTCGGGTCAGTAGCGGCCGTGCAACCGCTCCACCTCTCCCCGCGTGCGGGAGGTGGCACCAGTGGCGCGCGTCACCGAAGCTCAGCTGCGGTAGCTCGGGTCGATGCGATCGAGCATGCGCAGGAAGGCGGGCCAGTCGGCGGAGCCGCGGCCGCTGTCGTGCTTCTCGTACTGCTTGGCGGTCTTCTCGCAGATGTGTGGCGGGATCTCGATCAACTCGCCGCCGCTCGCCTCCATCTTGAGCTGAATGTTCGCGGCCTCGAGCAGGTATTTCATCAGCACGAACGCCTCGCGCACGGTCTTGCCCACCGTCAGGACGCCGTGGTTGTGCATGATGAGGGCGCGGTTCTGGCCGAGCGCGGCGTTGATGCGGTCGCGTTCGGCGAAATCTTCGGTAATGCCTTCATACGGGTGATAGCCCACGCGCTGGTAGAAGCGGATGGCGACCTGCGACACCATGCGCAGGCCGTGCTTCAGGCCCGCCAGCGCCATGCCCAGGTCGGTATGGACGTGGACCGCGCAGTTCACGTCCAGCCGCGCCGACAGCACGCCGCCGTGCAGCGTGAAGCCTGGCCGGTTCACGCCCGCCTGCTCGTCGAGGTCGTCGTCCATGCTGACCTTGACGAGGTTCGAGGCCGTCACCTCGGTGTAGAGCAGCTCGTGCCGCTTGATCAGGAACTTGCGGTCCTCGCCCGGCACCCGCAGGGAACTGTGATTGTAGATGACGTCGTCCCAGCCATGGTGCGCGATCAGGCGATAGGCCGCGGCCAAGTCCACGCGCGCCTGCCATTCCTCGGCGGAAACGCCGGCCGGCGTTATGGTCGACGGAAGGGGCTTGTTCATGACGTTTCTCCTCCTGGGCGGGAGCACATGATACCATCGGCGACGGCCTCTACGTACTCTCGCTAAGGTTTTTGTTCGTCCCGGAATCGTCGCGGAATGGTTGATTCCTTCTATTATCCAAATTGATTCAAATAGGTTAGGCTTCGTACGTAATATCCCTAAGATTCACTGAACCTTAATCGGATTGGGCCCTAATCCCCTGTGAATTTCGCAGGGGAACTCATGATGCGCTGCTCTTCTCGCGTTCTGCTCACGATGGCGTCTGCCATCACAGTGATGATGATCGCGCCGCACGGCCAAGCCGCCGAGCCGACGACCGGTGCGGTCCCGCGCAACACGCCGGCATCGACTGCCGAGCTCAAGGCGCAGTATCGCCGGCCCGAGACGATCCCGTTCCCGAAGGACAATCCCTACACGGTCGAGAAGGCCGCGCTCGGCAAGAAGCTCTACTTCGACACCCGGCTCTCGGGTGCCAACCTGTTGTCCTGTGCGTCCTGCCACAGCCCGGCCTACGGCTTTGGTGACGGCCAGCCGCGCGGCGTCGGCCATGGCATGAAGCAGCTCGGCCGCCGCTCGCCGACCATCGTGAACGCCGCGTTCGGCGAGATTTTCATGTGGGACGGCCGCGCCGGCTCGCTCGAGGAGCAGGCGCTCGGCCCGATCCGCGCGGACGTCGAGATGAACATGCCGATCGACCAGCTTCTCGACAAGCTCAAGGCGATTCCCGAGTACGCACCGGTGTTCAAGGCCGCCTTCCCGAAGGAGGGCATGACCCCAGACACCATCGCCAAGGCCATTGCGACTTACGAGCGTACCGTGGTGTCCGGCCGGGCGCCGTTCGACGCCTGGATCGAGGGCGACGAGAAGGCGATCTCGGAGGACGCCAAGCGTGGCTTTGTCCTGTTCAACGGGAAGGGCGGCTGCCAGAACTGCCACAGCGGCTGGAATTTCACCGACGACAGCTTCCACGATATCGGCCTCTCCGACGCTGACGTGGGCCGCGGCAAGTTCCTGCCCGCCGTCGTCAAGATGCAGCAGGCGTTCAAGACGCCCGGCCTGCGCGAGATCACGCGTCGCGGCCCCTACATGCATGACGGGTCCGTGACCACGATCGAGGCCGTCATCGAGCACTACAACACCGGCGGCGTCGACCGCCCGAGCCGGTCCGAGCTGATCAAGCCGCTCGCCTTGTCGGCGCAGGAGAAGGCCGATCTGGTCGCCTTCATGAAGACCCTGACCAGCGACATGGACCCGACCACCGTTCCGGTGCTGCCCCGCTAATGGCCGCACCGATCTCGAAGCTGCTCCCAGGAGAGACTCGCATGAGACTGATGACCATCGCGCTCGTAGCTGCGTTTGCCGGCGGGTCCGTCGGCGCGTTCGCGGCGGAGCGCACCATCTCGCAGAAGGGACGGACGTTCTCGGAGAGCGACGTCACGGTCAAGAAGGGCGACACGCTTACGTTCGTCAACGACGACAACATCGCCCACAACATCATCTCCACCTCGCCAGGCAACGAGTTCAATCTCGGCTCGCAGTCACCGGGCGCCTCGTCCAGCGTGACGCTGAGCGGTGCCGGCGAAGTGACGGTGCTGTGCGCCATTCACCCGCGCATGAAGATGACCGTGACGGTCACCGAGTAATCGACGAAGGGATCTGTCTCATGTCGACCTGCTGCAAATCCGTCCTGAGCTCCGGCGTGTTGCTCGCGCTGGCAGTTGCCACCTCCACGGCCGTGAGCGCGCAGGCCGCCGACATGTCGGCACGCGCCTTCGCGCAGGCGTCCGGCCACGCCGCCACGGCGGCAAAGCCCCGGCTGGCCAAGGCCAAGCCGATGGCTGCTCCGGCCGAAGCCAACCCCGTCGATGCCAAGGCGGCCGCCAGGGCCGCCGAGGCGAAGGCCGCGGAAGCCAAGGCCGCCGCCAAGATCGCCGAAACCAAGGCGGCGGAGGCGAAGGCGGCCGAGGCCAAAGCTGCCGCCAAGGCCGCGGAGGCGGCTGCCGCCGAAGCGATGGCGGCGAAGGTCAAGGCGGCGGAAGCCAAAGCGGCGGAAGAGAAGGCCACCGCCCGCGCTGCCGCCGCCGTCCAGGCCGATCCGGCGACGAACCACGCCCGTGCCGCGCGCATGCGCTTCCTCGAAGCCCGTGCCGCCATGGACCGTGCGCTGATGCTGCCCGAGGCGTCGCCGAGCGCGAACATCATCGCGCTCGAGGTCGCGATGCATGGCCTGCGCCAGGAGATGAAGGCTCTCGAGCAGATCGGCCCGGCCGCCGAGGCGGCCAGGAAGGCCGTCGCTTTGGTGCAAGACTGGCACAAGGCCGGCTCGAAGATCGTCAATCCGCCGGCCGAGGGCGTGGTCGAGCTGCCGATGCGGACGACCATCGCGGCCAAGGCCAACGCGGCCGCGGCAGCGATCGACCAGCTGATCTCGGACGCCACCGCCCGCGCCACCGCCGCGGCCACGACGGCGGCCGCCGCGCCGGCCGCGCCGGCGGCACCGCCGCGCGCGACGGCGTTGCCGCAGCGCCGCGTCCACGCGGCTCCGGCTGCCGCGATTCGTACGGCGACCTCCGCCACACCATGATGGAAATCGACACATCGCTCTGACGCCGACGGCCGGTGGGGACGCCGGCCGCTGCAATTGCGCACGGCGATGAGGCACGGAAAGGCCTAGGGCATGTCGATCCGCTACAAGCTGTTCCTGGGGTTCAGCATCGTCCTAGTGTTGGCCGCGGGTGTCGCGCTCTATGGCATTCGCGCCATAACGGACGCCGGCAATCAGGTCGTACAGCTCTACGATCATGCCTTCATGGCGACGAGCTCGGCGCGCGCCGCGCAGGTGCGCTTCAATGAGGCTCGTGTTGCCATCGAGCACGGTCTATTGTCCGCCGACGCCGCCCCCAAGGCCAACATCGACGCCTTCAATGCCGCCATGAAGGACGTGATTGAGGAGCTCAAGGTGGTCGGCGACCGCATGGGCAAATCGCAATCGCTGGAGAGCCTGAAGAAGGCCCAGAGCCTGGGGCAAAAGTGGTCGCAGGCCGCCTCCGCCGCCATCAAGGCGAAAGCCAAGGGGCCGGCCGATGCGGCGGTGATCGACACCGTCATGAGCTCGGCTGACGCCGTCGCCGAAGTGCTCGACCAGGTGGTCGAAGACGCCAGCGCCTATGGATTCGAGTTCCGCTCCGCTGCCGAGGCGAGCGTGGTGGCGTCGCGCCGCAATCTCATCATTCTCGCCGGCGTCACCGGCGTCATCGCGGTGCTGCTGTCGCTCGGCATCGCATATTCCTTCACCCGGCCGCTGCGCCTTGCCATGGGTTTTTCCGAGCGCATCGCCGCGGGCGACCTGTCGCAGGAGATGCAGGACAAGCGCCGCGACGAATTCGGCCGCCTTCTGGCGTCGCTCGGCCAGATGCAGAACGCGCTGCGCGAGCAACGCGACAAGGAACAGGCGGTCGCCGAGGCCAAGGAGCGCGAGCATGCCACCCAGGTGGTGCGCCGCCAGCAGATGGAGGAGCAGATCGCCCAGTTCCGCGACGGCATCGGCACGATGCTGGCGACGATGAGCGAGCGCATGAATGTGACGGCGCAATCGCTCTCGGCGATCGCCAAGGAGGCCGATGGCAAGGCCAACGAAGCGACGGAGGGTGCCCGGACGACGTCGGACACTGTGGCGACAGTCGCGGCCGCTGCCGAACAGCTCGGCGCCTCGGTGCAGAACATTACGACGCAGCTGCAGCAGGCGAAGACCGTGGTCGAGCACGCCACCGGCGAGGCAGCGAGCGCCAACGAGACAGTGGTCGGGCTCGCCGAGTCGGCCAAGCGCATCGATGCGGTGGTCAGCCTGATCAGCGCCATTGCGGAGCAGACAAATCTGCTGGCCCTCAATGCCACTATCGAGGCGGCGCGCGCCGGCGAGGCCGGCCGCGGTTTCGCGGTGGTCGCCTCCGAGGTCAAGGCGCTGGCCAACCAGACCGCCAAGGCGACCGAGGAGATCAGCGGCCAGATTTCCGCCGTCCAGGCCTCGACCAACAGCGCTGTCGACAAGATCGGCGCCATCTCATCGGTGATGGTCGAGATCAAGGAATTGACCAGCGCGATCGCCACCAGCATCCACGAGCAGGGCGACGCCACCGGCGAGATCGCGCGCAATATCCAATATGCCGCGTCGGCGACGCAGAACGTCGCCGCCAACGTCGCCGGCACCACCAAGGCCATCGGCAAGACCAATCACGCCGCCATGCAAGTGATCGAGGCGGCGGACCACTTCTCCGGCGCGCTGCGCGGCTCGGTCGACGAGTTTTTGTCGAGCGTGACGGCCGCGTAGCCGCACTCTCGGCTGTCAACCCGGCGCGCAGGCCGATGTTTGGCAGCCGTGGCTCAACTTGTTCTGCGTGCTCGCCGCACCTCACGCAGCGCCGCTTTACGCCCACGATGGTGAGGTTGACCGCTATTTGCAGCGGCGCGGGCAACATGCCGAACGGCAGGATCGGGATCGCTGTCGGCCGCGCGTGCAAGCGCTTCGCCGACGCGACTGTCACGACCGAAAAACCGTGCGAGTGCGACAACTGTTTTGTGCCGCACTTCAGCATTGGGATCGGAGACAAGCATTTCAACGAGATCGGTTACTACATCGGCGATGCAAATCTCTCCGTAGCGACACCGTTCACAGGCGATCCCATGAAGAGCGCTCTCGCGGACGAACGCAACCGGATCGCGTAGCGCCTGACGAAATGTTTCCGACGACGCGTCGCTGGCGTAATGGTCCAGCAGGAAGAGACAGAGGCGTCGCATCTCCGCATCGGGATGGCTAAGCGCCGTCACCTGTACGGCGGCAACGGGAATCTGCTTGCCCAGCAGCGCGCGGCGCTGCTTCGAAAGCGCGGTCCATCCGTGGACGAAATCGGTCGCGACTTCGATGTCCGTCCGAGCCATCGCGTACGATCCGCGGTACGGCAACTTACGAGCCATACCAGATCGCACACTCGCAGGACAGCCCACGCGTTGCGCGTGAGTTGCAAGGACGAGCCATCGCCCCCGCCGTGCACGGCGGTCCAATCTGATCAGGCGTGGACACGCCCCGTTGCGCGACTTTGCCCATCCCACCGCGCATGGGTCCCGGCCGGTTGGCCTTTGCCGCCGGCTTGCCCTATACGCCAAGCGTCGAGTATCAGCTTGATCCCGCCGACGGCTATCCAATCGCGAAGCGCTGACAAATTGGGCACGGGGCCGGCTCACGCCAGCGCGCAGGCCGATTGTTTGACGAAGGATCTACACCATGGGTGAATTCGGCATCGGCCAGCCGGTTCGGCGCGAAGAGGACCCGTATCTCCTGCGCGGGCAGGGCCGCTACGTCGACGACGTGACGGCGCCGGGCCTCCTGCGCGGCTATGTGCTGCGCTCGCCGCACGCGCATGCCCGCATTCGCGCAGTCGACGCGACGGAAGCGCGAAACATGCCCGGCGTTCACCTGGTGCTGACCGGATACGACGCGGAGGTGTGCGCGCTCGGCCTGCAACGCCCAAAAAATCCGCGCAAGCGGCGCGATGGCTCGCCCGCCTTCATCGCGCCGCAGCCTTGGCTCGCCCATGAATGCGTGCGCTACATCGGCGATCCGGTGGCCTTCGTGGTCGCCGATACGCTCCACCAGGCCAAGGACGCAGCCGAGGCAATCGAGGTCGACTACGAGCCGCTGCCGGCGGTGGTGTCCGCCGCCGCGGCGGTGCAGCCCGGGGCGCCGGCTCTGTGGCCCGACTGCCCCGACAACCAGGCCTTCACGCACGAGGTCGGCAACAAGGCCGCGGTGGACGCAGCCTTCGCCGCCGCCGCCCACGCGGTGCGCCATCGCTTGGTGATCAACCGGCTCACCGCCAATTCGCTCGAGCCGCGCGGCTGCCTCGCCGAATACGACGCCCGCGAGGACCGCCACACCCTGCGCTGCACCGCGCAGGGGCCGCACACGATCCGCCGCGCCTTAGCGAGCGAAATATTCAAACTGCCCGAGACCCGCTTCCGCGTGACCTCCGAGAACGTGGGCGGCGGTTTCGGCATGAAGGGCGGGCTCTATCCGGAATACGCGCTGGCGGTGCTGGCGGCTCGCCTGCTGCGCCGGCCCATAAAATGGATTTCCGAGCGCGGCGAGGGGCTCATGTCGGACGAGCACTGCCGCGACAATGTCACCGAGGCCGAGCTCGCCCTCGACGCTGAGGGAAAATTTCTCGCCCTGCGGGCGCGCACGCTGGTCAACATCGGCGCCTACCACACGTCGGATCGCGCGGCGGGACCTGCGACCAACAATATCGGCGTGCTGGCCGGCACCTACACGACGCCGGCGATGCACGCGGAAACGACCGCCGTGATGACCAACACCATGCTGACCGGCCCCTATCGCGGCGCCGGCCGGCCGGAAGCCGCGTATGTGATCGAGACGCTGGTCGATCTGGCGGCGCATAAGCTCGGGCTCGACCGCGCCGAGCTGCGCCGTCGCAACACCATTCCGGCCGCCGCCATGCCGTACCGGACCGCGCTGGTCTACACCTATGACTGCGGCGATTTCGGCAAGAACCTCGACGACTGCGTCCGCCACATGGACTGGGACGGCTTTGCGGCGCGCCGCGAAGCCGCGCGTAAGCGCGGCAAGCTTTTGGGCCTCGGTCTCTCCAACACGGTGGAGGCGTCCAATGCCGGCCTCATCGAACACGCCGAGATCCGTTTCGATCCCACCGGCAGCGTGACGGTGTCGGTCGGCACCCACGACCACGGCCAAGGCCACCAGACGACGTTCCGCCAGATCATCTCCGACAAGCTCGGCATCGCGCCCGACCGCATCCGCTTCCACTACGGCGACACCGACGACGTCATGATCGGCACCGGCACGTTCGGCTCGCGCTCGACCGCGTGCGGCGGCACCGCCATGCTGCTGGCGGCGGAAAAGATCATTGCCAAGGGGCGGCGGCTCGCCGCGCACCTCGTCGAGGCGGGCGAAAGCGACATCGAGTTCGCGGCCGGAAAATTCGTGGTCGCCGGCACCGACAAGGCCCTGGGGCTTGCCGACGTTGCCCGCGCGGCTTTCGTGCCGGCAAAACTGCCCAAGGGTCTAGAGCCGGGCCTGTTCGAGACCGGCACCTTTGACGGCGGCGAGCGCACCTTTCCCAACGGCTGCCACATCGCCGAGGTGGAGATCGATGCCGACACCGGCACGGTCGAGCTCAAGCGCTACGCGGCGGTGGACGACGTCGGGCATATGGTCAATCCGCTCCTGGTCGAGGGTCAGCTGCATGGCGGTATCGTGCAGGGCATCGGCCAAGCCCTGATGGAGAACATCGCCTACGACTCTTCGGGGCAGCTCCTCTCGGGCTCGTTCATGGACTACGCGATGCCGCGCGCACGGGATTTTTGCGCATTCGAGCTCGGCGAGAACGAGGTGCCGACCAAGACCAACCCGCTCGGCGTCAAAGGCGCTGGAGAATCCGGCACCGTCGGTGCGCTCGCCGCGGTGATGAATGCCGTCAACGACGCGCTGGCGCAGATCGGCGCGCCCTATGTGCAGATGCCGGCCACGGCGGAAAAGATCTGGCGCGCCATGCAGGAAGCAAAGAACGCGCCCTAGGGTGGAAGGCGCGCCGAACGCGGCGTCCCAACCAGATGATAGGGGCGCCGCGCGCCGAGCCGCGCGTGCTGCCGTTCATCGATTCACAACGCGCGGCAGGTGTTCGCGCTGCATTTGTAATTCCGGCTCATAAGCCCATGCACATTCTGCCGTCTAATCGCATGCGCCTGCACGCCCTACGTCAATACCCGTTCCAATGATCGGCGCCGGCCCCGACGCCGAGCAACGGTCGTGGGTAAGACATGGTCAAGATGGGCCTTCTCGTCATGCTGATCGGCTTTTTGAGCGCGCTCTATCATGCCGACACGAAGCTGAATCGGCTGAACGAGAAGCCAGAGCGGGCGCCGTCGAACTGACGGCTGGCGCTCGCTAACTCGCGGCTGCCACGTCCATATGTAGCAGGGCATGAACCTGGCCAAGCTCGCGGCCGATGGTCGGCCGCGCGCCGGCCAGAATCGGCAGCAGGACGCCGCACACGATGGCGCGCGCCTCGTGATGGGCGAGCCGCCTGGCATTGGGCGGCGCGACGGTGGCATCCATCGGCGTCACGTCTTCCGCGATCGGTGCGTCTTGCCGCCTCCGCGCCGTGCATCCTGCTGCGTGTTGCCGCCGCCACGTGGCGCGTCGCCGCCACCGCGCCGCCCGTCCTGGCGCGACGGCACCCGCACCAGCGCTTTGCCGTCGAGTACGATCTCGTCGCCGACGCGGCAGGTGCAGGCGAGCCGCGCCCGCCGCCGCTCCGGAATGAGCTCCGTCACCATGACGGTGACGTCCACGGTGTCGCCGATCCGCACCGGCGCGCGGAAATTCAGGGTCTGCGAAATGTACACGGCGCCCGGCCCGGGCAGGCGCGTGCCGAGCACGGCGGAGATCAGGCTGGCGGTGTAGAGGCCGTGCGCGATGCGCGTGCCGAACCGGGTTTTTGCGGCGAAATGCTCGGAAAGGTGAATCGGATTGCGGTCGCCGGTGACCTCGGCGAATCCGACCACGTCGGATGACGATATGGTCTTCGACAGCCGCTCGGTCAGCCCGACCGAGAGGTCCTCGAAGTACAGGGTACGCAGTTCCAGGATCACAGGAGAGGCCCGGGCGAGGAAGGACGGCCCCTAGCTTTACCGTCTGTGCGCGGACCTGTCCTCATCCGCGTCGCGTGACCTGCCGCCATTCTTACGCCGGCGGCCCAGGGAACCGAATCGCCTGGTTGGAACTTGCCCGGTGCTGGACGGACCGGACGGACCAGGAGGCTCGGATGAGCCAGAATGCAGGGAAAAACGGCGCAAAGGAAAAGGCGCGGCAGAAAGGCGCCGACGACCAGGACGCACCGAGAAAAGTCGCAAAGGAAAAGGGCGCCGATGAAAATGACGGCCTGACGGAAAAGGACCTGAAGGAAAAGGCGAAGCAGGAGGCAGAGGCCGAGCAGTTTGCGCAGGACGAACAGGAGGCCCAGCAGACCAAGGGCGAGCCGGACGAAGACCTCGAGGACCGCAGAAGGCGCTACCTGCTGAAGCGATTCTGGCAGACCGGTTCGCAGTTTTGGCGTGGCGACGCCAGGCGCAAGGCCTGGTTTCTCACCATCAGCCTGCTCTTCACCATCGCGGTGCAGCTCGTCATCCAGTACGAGCTCACGGTGTGGAACCGGACCATTTTCGATGCGCTGGAAAAGAAGGACAGCCAGGCGGTCCTGTTTCAGGCGATGATCTTTCCGGTGCTCGCGGTGGCGAGCGTGTCGTCGTGGGTGGTGCTCGTCTATCTGCGCATGACGACGCAGCGGCGGTGGCGGCGCTGGCTCGGCGGCCACATCATGGATCGCTGGCTCGCCAATGGTCGGTACTACCAGCTCAACCTGGTCAAGGGCGACCACCAGAATCCGGAATACCGGATCGCCGAGGATCTCCGGCTGGCGACCGAGTCGCCCGTCGAGTTCGTGGTCGGCATCGTGTCGGCGGCGCTGTCGGCCGCGACCTTCATTGTCGTGCTGTGGACCATCGGCGGCGCCTTGACGGTGCCGCTGGGCGGCACGTCTATCACGATCCCGGGCTTTCTCGTCGTCGGCGCCATCGTCTATGCCGTGATTGCCAGCGGGTCGATGATACTGATCGCCCGCCGCTTCGTTCCGGTGGCCGAGGCCAAGAACCAGGCGGAAGCCGAATACCGCTACCTGCTCACGCGCGTGCGCGAGAACGGCGAGAGCATCGCGTTGATCCGCGGCGAGCCGGAGGAGCGCGCCGGGCTCGACCAATCATTGGAGAACGTGCTTCGCCGCTGGCGCGACGTGTGCTTCCAGACCATGCGCACAACGATCGTCTATCAAGGCAGCGGCATTCTGGCGCCGGTGGTGCCGGTGATCCTGTCGGCGCCGAAATTCTTGGACGGCTCGATGACGCTCGGCCAGATCATGCAGGCGGCGTCGGCTTTCGTCATCGTGCAGCAGGCGTTCAGCTGGTTGGTCGACAATTATCCGAAGTTCGCTGATTGGACCGCCTCGGCGCGGCGTGTCGCCTCGCTCCTGGTCTCGCTCGACCACCTCGACCGCGCCGACGAACTCGGCATCGGCCAGATCGAGCACGCCGAATGCGACGGCGTCGCGCTGCGGCTGATCGATCTGTCGGTCACGCTCGACGACGGCACCGCCGTGGTCAACGAGGCGGAGGTGTGCATCGCGCCCGGTGAAAAGGTTCTGGTCGTCGGCGAATCCGGAACGGGAAAAAGCTCGCTGGTGCGCGCCATCGCCCGGCTGTGGCCGTGGGGCGGCGGCAGGCTGGAGATTCAGTCCGGCGCCAAGCTGCTCATGCTGCCGCAGCGGCCCTACATCCCGATCGGCACATTGCGCCGCGCCATCACGTATCCGGGCGCCGTCGACGAGGTGCCGGACCAGGAGGTGAAGCAGGCGATGCAGCAGGTCGGCTTAAGCGAGTTGATCGAGCGGCTCGATGAGAAGCGGCCGTGGGACCAGACCCTGTCGGGCGGCGAGAAGCAGCGCGTCGCGTTCGCCCGCCTGCTCGTGCACAAGCCCGACATCATCGTCATGGACGAGGCGACGTCGGCGCTCGATCCGGGGAGCCAGGAGCATCTGATGCAGACACTGCAGGAAAGCCTGCCCAAGACCACGATCATCAGCGTCGGCCATCGGCCCGAACTGGAAAAGTTCCACGAGCGCAAGCTGGTGCTGGAGGCGCGCGCCGAGGGCGCCAAGCTGGTGCGCGACATCGACCTCGGCCCGCCCCGGCGGCGGCGCTGGTGGCCGCGCCGGCGCCGCAGTGGCAAGGCCGCCACAGGCCGACAGGCGGCGGCCTAGCGGGCGCCGGTGGGCGCCGCGGGGGGGGGCAGTCAAGCGGCCGGCGCAAGCCTGCCCTACGTGGATTTCCGGACGCTGGAACTCGAGGATTGGTTCATACGTTCTCCCTGCTGGCGGCGCGCACGGGGCCGCCAGCGGGAGTTTCCACATGGCCATGGTCGTGATCTGGTGCCCCGCCACCGGGCGCCAGGTCTTCACCGGGATCGAGATGAACGCCGCGAGCGTCAATCTGATCCCGCCCATCAACACGCGCCTCAATTGCCCGTCCTGCGGCGACACCCACGTGTGGTCGATCCTCGACGCCGAGCTCGTGGTCGGTGACCTCGAAGCGGCGGACGAGATGCCGGCTGAATGGACGTCGCGGCTGGCGAAGATGCGCGACGCGTGATCGCCGTGCGTGTTGGCCAAGCCTGATCGAAGCGGCGGCGACGCCGGTGATTACCGCAAGAGCTTGTCGCACGCGCTTTGCGTCGCGCGACGCACGCGCGCTCATGCGTCGCATGATCAGCCGAGACGCGGCACACCAAGCGTGCCGCAATAGCAGTGCCCTATTCGGGTGTGTCTCAAATGCCTCACAACTTCTGAAAATATGACGTTGGCGCATTGGCGCAATTGTCATTCCGCGTCCTTCGTGGTCCGCTGAAGAAAAACAAAGTCGGCGCGATGGGGGACGGGGAGATGCGGTCAGCGCGGACCGTTGCTGCATGCATCGGGTTGGCTACCGCGCTGGCGGCGTGCAACCCGGTCCTCGATCGTCAATATTTCCGCGAGGGCGTCGGCAGTAATCTCTATCGTGATGACCTGCCCGAAGTGACGCGGCTGCAGGAAGTCTATATCGCCTACATCTGCCAGCAGGCCGGCTTGGCCGGACCCGGCGAAACATGCGCCAACATGGGTTTTGGCCAGCCCGCTTGGAGCACGTTCGTCCAGGCCGGAATGAACGACATCGACCTGCGCTGCGACGCTTATCTGGCTTGGCTCGACGACAAGAAGCGCTCGACGACTCCCATTCTCAAGGAACTCGCCGCATTGAGCGCGGCGACTGCAGGCATCCTGCAGGCGACCAATGCCGGGCCGAAATCGCTGGCCATCGTCGGCATCGCCTTCGGACTCGCGGCCGAGACGTTCACCAACGTGAATTCTCGGCTGCTGCAGGAGGTCAACCATTCCACCGTGCAGACGACAGTTCTCGGCAATCAGCAGAGGTTTCGCGAGAACGTGCTGCGCGCCGCGGTCACCAACAGGCCTGACGCCATTTATCTCCTGCGCTCCTACCTGCGTATCTGCCTGCCATTCTCCATCGAGATGGACATCAACGACACCGTCACGGTGTTCCATCGCGTTGGCGCCGGAGGTTTGGATGCCAGAGAGCCATTGCTGACCCGACCCTCGATCATCGGAGATGTCAGTAAGCCGCTACCGTCTGCGCCGCGTGGCGTCCTTACGCGCGGTCCGACGCGGTTCGGCAGATACGAAGAATCACTTACGCCGAAAGATATTCGAGAATTCCAGGCCGCGCTCTGCATCAAGCCGGCGAGCGGCGAGCTCGGGCCGCGCAATTCGTCGACGCGGCTGGTCATCCGCGATTTCCTCATCGGCAAAGGTCGCAAGACGGCTGGGCCTGATGCCGACATCCTAACGGTCAGAGACAACTCTCCGCTGCGCGATCTGGTGGAGTCCGGTGCAAGTCAACGCTGTCCCTCCTAAGCCGCAGGTTGTATAGTCGGCTCGATGCCAAGGGGAGGATGTCATGGCAATCGTACGCGAGAGCTTTGCAAAAGAATGCGTCCGCCAGGGACTCTATTGCGGCGTACACGCTCACTATCTCATCGGAGTGGGTCAGCTTCGTTCCGGCATTGACGATGGCCGGGATGGCGAGCGCATCGGGCCATTTCGTCTGACTCAAGCCGAGTGGGACGCCAACCGCACCGACGCCGAGTTCGAATTCAATTTCGAGCCGCAGGACATCGTTGACTGGCGCTCGCAGTGCGCGGTCTTTGCGCTTATGACGGCGCGAACGCAGGACAAGCTGATCGCGCGACTGGGACGAAACCCCAGCGCGCTCGAGCTTTACCTCGAGCAATGGCCTGACCCCAATGCGGATCAGGTCAAGACCGACTTGCACAAGGCGTTTGACGACACCGCCGCGCTCGTCGGTCCCGCCGTGTCCGCTGTGTTCGACGACCCGGCACAGCCCGCACCCGTGGTCACGGATCCGGCGGCGCCGCCGGCCGGACCAGTGAATGGGGCGATCAACCTGAATTCCATCCCGGCGGCGCGGCGGCCCATCGCGCAGCTCATCATCACCGAATTCGGCAATGCCGGATTCGCGACGCTGCAGCAGGCGGCGGCCTTGGCCAACGCGATCGCCGAATCGAACCTCAACCCGGATGCACACGCGGGTGGAATCGAGGATAGCTGGGGGCTATTTCAGCTCAACCGCCATGGTGGCCTCGGCAGCGGCCATTCGCCCGACGAATTACGCGATCCGACAAAAAACACGCGCATCGTCATCGCGGAAGCGCGCAGATTTCCGGCGTTTGCGAGCGCGGCATCGATCACGGACGCGGTCAGCGTGTTCGTGCGCAAGGTCGAACGTCCGGCCGACGCGCCCGGTCAGATCGTCAGGCGAGTCAAGATCGCGCAGCAGCTCCTGGCGTGAACAGCGCCGCCGCGTCGAGAACAGATCGTGCTGCCGGGCCGGCTTGCCGGCCCGGCAGCGTGCGTCGGCCTCGCACAACCGTCAAAGCTGCTGCAAGCAGAAGTGTGTCTGAAATGCCGCAGAAC
>Ga0075424_100003437_pt1 | contig 14837 bp, 14 predicted proteins | sample SoiMethybrSBSTD3_FD_75301 | JGI IMG/M metagenome (GOLD analysis project Ga0075424, IMG submission 75301) | Bulk soil microbial communities from a Populus tree surrounding site in Tennessee, USA - Soil MetaG P. TD hybrid SBSTD3 | ecosystem: Environmental > Terrestrial > Soil > Tree plantation... | reverse complement strand
CATTCACAACGTCTGGGCCGTGGTGTCCATCTCCATGCTGGTTGCGTTTCTCGTCAAAGCCATTGCCGAATTCGGCGGCGGCACCATGATTCAGTATGTCGGCCACCGTGCCATTACGGATCTTCGAAATGCGCTCTATCGAAAGATCATCCGCCAGCCAATCGGGTTTTTTCAGCGCGAACCGACGGGGCGTGTGATGTCAGCGGTGATCAACGATGTCGAACGCGCTCGCCCTGCGCTTTCCGAGTATCTGGCGGACGTGTTCCGCCAAGCTTTTCTCTTTGTTGCGTTTGTCACCGTCTTGCTCAGTTCCGATTGGCGAATGGCGCTTGGCTGCGCTGTTTTTCTGCCGATGATTGTCTGGCCAGTCGGTAAGTTGGGCCGGAACATCCGCCATTCCGTGCAAAGCAGCCAGACCAAGTTGGGCGAGTTGAACCAGATTCTCCAGGAGACGGTCGGCGGCAACCGCATCGTCAAAGCGTTTGGCATGGAGGATTTCGAAATCAGGAAGTTTAGCGGTGCGGCCATGCGCCTGCTACGCGAAACGATGCGATGGGTGCGCGCCCAGGTAGTCACTTCGCCGCTGATGGATATGCTGCAGCCGGTGGTCATCGCGCTATTGCTGCTCTATGCGCGTGACAAAATTCGCTTGCAGCAGATGACGGTCGGCTTGTTCTTCACTTTCGTCTACGCGCTCTTCAAATCCTACGAGCCGGTAAAGCGCATGGGCGCCGTCTATCAGCAGTTTCAGCAGGCCCAGGGCGCGACGGCTTATGTGTTTGCGTATCTTGATCTGCCGGAGGAAGAAGGCGACGCCAGAGGGGGAAGGGAACTTCCGCAGTTTTCTCGCGAAATTGTCTTCGACGATGTGAGCTTCTCCTACGACGCGGCTCCGGTGCTGCGTGGCATCAGTTTTTCAGCGAAGAAGGGCGAGGTGGTCGCGTTTGTCGGCTCCAGCGGCGCGGGCAAGACCACGCTTGTGAACCTGATTCCGCGTTTCTACGAGCCCACAGCCGGCGCAATCAAAATTGATGGCACGGACAGCCGCCATGTAACCCTGCGTTCGCTACGCGGACAAATCGCCATCGTCACGCAGGAAAACATCCTTTTCCATGACACGGTATGGAACAACATCTGCTACGGCTTGCCGAATGTAGCAAAGGAGAAAGTAGTTGAGGCGGCGCAAGCCGCCCTGGCCCACGATTTCATTCAGGAACTGCCTCTGGGTTACGATACCGTAATCGGCGAGCGTGGCACGCGGCTCAGTGGCGGCCAGCGCCAGCGCATCGCCATTGCTCGAGCCATCCTGAAGGACTCGCCCATGCTCATCTTGGACGAAGCGACCTCGGAACTCGATGCGGAATCCGAAATGTTCGTGCAAAAGGCGCTCGCAAACCTGATGGTGGGACGAACCACATTCGTCATCGCGCATCGCCTTGCCACCATTCGCCGCGCCGACAAGATTCTTGTTCTTGAAGACGGCCAGATTCGCGAAAGCGGCACGCATGCCGAGTTGCTCGCTCAAGGTCGCACCTACGCCCGTCTGCACGATTTGCAATTTGCCGACGACGAAATGATCGCGCCGGCGCAAACGGCTTTACCCCCACTGCCCTCAGTAAGGAACGCCACATGAGCGACAAGAGTGCAGTGCAAACCAAGAAAGCCGAATGTCTGTCAATGACGGGATATGCGCAAGCCAAGAGTTCTGTTCTTGGCTGGGATGCGCGCGTCAGCGTCAAAAGCGTCAATCACCGGTTTCTCGACCTGAAACTCCGATTGCCGGACGGCTTCGATCTTTATGAATTACGTTTGCGCCAGCTCGTTCGCGAGCGCATTCACCGCGGCCATGTCGAAGTTCACGTAAGCGTTGAACCTGGCGCGGCCACGCCGATCCAAGTCAATCGCGACCTCGTAACAAATTATCTTCGCGCGGCCGACGAACTGCGTCTCCAGACTTCCGTGTCTGCGGCGCTCGATGTAGTAGCGCTGCTGCGGCTGCCCGGAGTCATTGGCGGTCTCGCTCCTGCAGTTCCCGAAAGCGAAGAGGAACAGGAACGGCTCGGCAAAGCGTTGGAAGCTTGTCTCCGCGAAGCGCTCAGCAAGCTTGACGAAATGCGCCGCGCCGAAGGTCGCCACCTGGTCGAAGATTTCCGCCGCCGCCTGGCTCACATCGGCGAGCAAAGCGAAATTGTTCGCGGTCTCGTGGTGCAACTGCGGCCAGCCTTCGCCCGCCGTCTGGAAACGCGCCTCAAGGATTTGCTGAGTGGAACCACGATCGACCCGGCCCGAATCGCGCAAGAAGCAGCCATGCTCGCCGAGCGCAGCGACATCAGCGAAGAGCTCGACCGCCTGCGCAGCCACCTGCAGCAGTTTGGCAAGCTGCTCGATGGCGCCGGTGAACTCGGCAAAAAGCTCGATTTCCTTCTGCAGGAAATGCACCGCGAAGCGAACACCATGCTTTCCAAAACTCCAGGTGTTGAAAGCGAAGCGTTGACCATCACCGGCATCGGCCTTGAAATCAAGGCGGAGATCGAAAAATTGCGTGAACAGGTCCAGAACATCGAATGAACGCAGAGCAAGCGCTGGCGCCGCTGGTGTTGATCGTGTCCGGTCCTTCAGGCTCCGGAAAATCCACGCTGGTGCAACGTTTGCTGCACATGCCCGGCACCATGGCTTCGCGTTCGTGCACCACGCGGCCGCGCCGTGCGACGGAATCCAGCGGTAAATGTTATGATTTCGTTACCGAACAGGAGTTTGCCGCGATGGTGTCCCGCGGTGAATTCCTGGAATACGCGCGAGTCTTCGGCAAGCATTCCTACGGCACGCCGAAGAAATGGTTGGATGAATCGCGTGACAGCAGGTTAGATCTGGTCCTGGAAATTGACGTGCAGGGTGCGGCGCAGGTAAAAGAGAAGCTGCCGGAGTCGGTCGCTATCTTCATTCTGCCGCCGTCGCGTGAAGAATTGGAGCGCCGCCTTCGCGGCCGCGGTCAGGATTCGGACGAAGAAATCAGTCGCCGCCTGGCCCGCGCGCAGTCGGAGATCGAAGCGTTCGGCAAGTTCTACGATTATTGTGTCGTGAATGACGACGTGGACCGAGCCGGCCGCGAAGTGGAAGCGATTTTGACAGCGATCCGTTGCAGCAGCGCCCGGCAACGTGGCCGCGTCGAAGGACTTCTGGCATCATTTGAATCAGACGTTCGCCGCACGACCGGCTGATTCGACTGGGGGAAAGATCGAAATGACGGTGCAAACCAAAGCTCCAGAGAGCCAGTTTGCCTATGTGGTGCTCGCAGCAAGGCGCGCGCGTCAAATCATGGCGGGAGCGCCGCCTCTGGTTGATAATCCGCGCACTCTCAAAGCCACCCGGGTGGCTTGCGAGGAAGTCAACCACGGCCTGATCGAATACGAATTCGAGCCTGGCAAATCAGTGGACGAAGAGAAGGACGGCACCAAGCGCCGCAAATAGTATTGCTCGGATTTTTTCATGCAAATCACTCTCGGCGTCACCGGAGGCGTTGCGGCTTATAAAGCTGCAGAACTGGTGCGCCGCCTCCAGCAGGAAAGCTTCACCGTAGAAGTCGTCATGACCCGCGCGGCCTGTGAATTTGTCCGCCCCCTCACTTTCGCGGCCCTCTCCGGAAAAAAGGTCATCACTGACCTTTTCGCCGAATCCGGGGGCGAAGCCAATCTCGAGAGCGCCATCGAACACATCGCCGTCGCTCAGCGCACTGACTTGCTGCTCGTCGCCCCGGCAACCGCCGACATTCTTGCGAAGTTCTCTCGCGGCATCAGCGACGACTTCCTCACTACGCTGTATCTAGCAACTTCGGCTCCCGTCGTCGTCGCCCCCGCGATGAACGTCAACATGTGGAATCATCCGGCCACACAGGAGAACCTAGACCTTCTCCGCCGCCGTGGCGTCCATGTCGTACAGCCGGACGAGGGCTACCTCGCCTGTGGTATGACCGGCGCGGGACGCCTCGCCGGCCAGGAATCCATCGTGGCCACCGTGCGCGACGTCCTGCGCATTCGCCGCGACCTCGCAGGCCAGACCGTTTTGCTTACAGCCGGCCCTACGCAGGAGGCCATCGACCCCGTCCGCTTCCTCACCAACCGCTCCTCCGGCCGCATGGGGTACGCCGTCGCTGATGCTGCGGCGCAGCGCGGCGCTAAGGTCATCCTGGTAAGCGGGCCAACTTCGCTCGAAACGCCCGCAAACGTCACTCGCGTGGATGTCGATACCGCCGCCGAAATGCTATCTGCCGTGGAGCAATACTTCGCCGAAGCTACCATCGCCATCTTCGCCGCTGCTGTAGCTGACTATCGTCCGGCCGAACCCGCCACAAACAAAATCAAACGCTCAGGGGAGCAGGGCATCGCGCTCCAACTCGTGCCGAACGCCGACATCCTCGCGACCTTGGCTCGCAGGAAGCGCGATCGCCTCGTTGTTGGTTTTGCAGCTGAAACCGACTGCATCGCCGAAAACGCACGCAAGAAACTCCAAGACAAAAACGCCGACCTCATCGTCGCCAATGACGTCACTGCCGAAGGCGCCGGGTTCGACGTCGACACCAATGTCGTCACACTCTTCTCTCGCGATGGCCGCGATCTGCCGCTGCCCAAACTCACCAAGCGCGAAGTCGCCCACCGAATCCTCGATGAAGTCGTTCGCCTTTCCGCCAGCGTCAAGCATCAATCGGCCGACTGAATCCGCTCATGCCTGAACCTGCCAGCGGCATCGCCCGCATCGAAAAACTCAAACAGCGTCTCCGTTTTTACGAAGACCTCGGCCTCACGGTGTTCTATCGAGACCGAGTTTCATCTTCATCGCAGCCAATGCAGCCGCAGTCGCCAGAATCACTGTCCGTTCTGTCATCGCAAACAATCGAGGAATCCCCGTTGCGCAAATCAGCTGCAAAACCTCCTGCAGCACTACCGGCCGCTGCGTCCGCGGAACCTTTCATTCCTCTACCATCAACCGGCCCGTCGCTTTTCGACGCCGCGAACAATATGCCCGAAACCCTGCTTCAGATCCGCGCTGACCTCGGCGAATGTACGCGCTGCAAACTGCACAGCACGCGCAACAAGATCGTCTTCGGCGACGGCAATGCAAAAGCTCAACTCATATTTGTAGGCGAAGGCCCCGGCGCCGATGAAGACGCGCAAGGCCTCCCCTTCGTCGGCCGCGCCGGCAAACTTCTCACCCAAATGATCGAAGCCATGGGCCTGCAGCGCCGCGACGTTTACATCTGCAACGTCGTCAAGTGCCGCCCGCCCGGCAATCGCCAGCCGGAGCCCGACGAAGTAGACACCTGCTCTCCCTTCCTTTTTCGTCAGCTCGACTCCATCAAACCAAAGGTGATTGTCTGCCTCGGCGCCACCGCATTTCAAACCTTGCTGCAAACCAACCGCAGCATCTCTCACTACCGCGGCCAGTGGCTCGACTATCGCGGCTACAAAATGCTCCCCACCTATCACCCTGCCTACCTGCTGCGCAATCCCGCGGCGAAAGCCGACGTCTGGAAAGACCTGCAAAAAGTCATGGCCGAACTCGGCCTCGAAGTCAAAAAGAAAGCAAAGTAAATGCCCAGTGGCGTGGTGCTCGGTGTCGCCACGGCGGTTTCCTGGGGCACGTCTGACTTCATCGCGCGTTTCGCGATAAAAACCACCGGCAGCGTACGCGCGCTTTTCGGCGTGCAATTCTGGGGCGCCATATTTTTGGCCATCCTGTTGTTCTTCACAGGCGATTGGGGCCACCTCTTCGACGGGTCCGGTTGGCAGCCGTGGGCCTGGGGCATCGTCGCCGGCACCATCAATACTTGCGCCATGCTCGCCCTTTACCGCGCACTTGAAATCGGCAAGATGGCCGTGGTCGCGCCAATATCAGCGAGCTATCCAGTGCTCACGGTGATTCTGTCTACTGTTTCGGGAGAACGATTCTCGCTTTATCGTGGATTGGGAATTCTTGCGGCCTTTGCGGGAGTCATGCTCGTCGCCGCCGGCGAAACTGCTCAAGCGACGCCTTCTAAGTCCGACGAAAAACGTCACCCGGCAAACGCGAGCTGGTCACGGAATCCCGCACGCCGATCCACCGGAATCTTCTGGGCGACAGTGGCCGCATTGGGTTTCGGCGTCTTGTTCTGGTTGTTGGGCACCCGAATCATTCCCGGCACAGGAACCCTCGCAACAGTGTGGATGATCCGCCTGACCGGCGCCGCAATCACGCTGGCCATCTTGCTCGCGCAAAGAATTCCCCTGCGAGTCGCCAACAAACGCACCCGTGCACAGCTCTATTCCATGAGCTTTTTTGATACTTCCGCCTTCGCCCTAAGCAATCTCGGTATGCGCATCGAACAAGTCGCCATCGTCAGCCTGCTCGGTTCGCTCTACGGCGCCGTCACCGTCGCACTCGCCGCCATCTTCCTGCGCGAACGCATCGCCCCGCTGCAATGGTCCGGCATCGCCGCAATCTTCCTTGGTGTTGCTTTGATGAATGCGTGACCGAAACATTTTCCGAAGGATCTCAACGTACAGTTCTTTAACCGTTCTCAAGCGGATCAGCCTTACGCTCCGCCCCTGCTAAACTAATCCCTCGCATGACCGACAAACTCTGCAACGTGGCCGTCGCCGTTCCGCTCCGCACCACCTTCACCTACAAGATTCCCGCCCGCCTCGCCTCCCCAATCCAGATTGGCAGCCGCGTTCTCGTCCCTTTCCGCAAGAAATCCACCGTGGGAGTCGTCACGGAATTTGTCGCGACCGCCCCGCCCGACACCAAGCTCCGCGAAATCCAGAAATCGATCGACGTCGTTCCTGCACTCAACCAGAGACTCCTCGAACTCGGCCAGTGGATCGCTAACTACTACGTCACATCCATCGGCGAAGTCTATCGGGCCATGCTTCCGCCCGTCACCGAATTCCACGCGCAGCAACGCGTCGTCATCGCCGACGCCGGCCGCGCTCTTCCGGATTCCCTCGACAACTCTGCCCCCCTCTCCTCGTTACTTGAAAAACTCAAATCTGCAAGAGCCGGTCTTCCTCTTCAGGCAGCGATTCGTTCAGGTATCGCGTTGCCTGATCTCCTCAAACTCCAGCGCCGCGGCGTGATCGAAATCCGCCACGATGTCCAAGACCGCAAACGCCGCATGCAACGCATCATCGCATGGAAAGAAACCGCGTCGGACCCTGCAATGTCCGCTGCGACGCATGGAGCACTCAATGAGAAGCAGCAGCGCCTGAAAAGTCTCCTCTCTGTCGAACGCGGCCCAGTCCCTCTTCCGCAACTCCTGAAACTCTCCGGCCTCTCCCGCGCCGTCATCGAACGCCTCGTTCGTCAGGGCAAACTCGAAAGCTGGGAAGAGCCGCTCGATCCTGCCGAAGATCCCTTCGACATGGGTTACACGCCGCCCGTTTACGCGCTAAACGCCGAGCAGGACCGCGCTTTCGCCGCTATTCGCGCGCGTTTCGAACTCGGCGAATTTGGCACCCAGCTTCTCCACGGCGTCACCGGCAGCGGCAAAACCGAAGTCTATCTTCGCGCCGTGCAGGACACGCTCGCGCGCGGCAAAACCGCCATCATCCTGGTGCCCGAAATCGCACTCACGCTTTGGATTGGCCGCCAATGCCGTGCCTGGTTTGGAGCGCACTTCGAAGGCGTAGCCGTCCTGCACTCCGCTCTCAGCGACGTCGAACGTGCACGCGAATGGTGGCGCGTCCGCAACGGTGAAGCCCGCGTCGTTGTCGGAACGCGCTCGGCGATTTTCGCGCCCGTCGAAGATCTCGGTCTCATCATCGTGGACGAAGAGCAGGAATCCAGCTACAAGCAGGAAGAGACGCCGCGCTACCACGGCCGCGACGTCGCCATCGTCCGCGCCAAAATGGAAAACGCGCTCGCGCTTCTCGGCTCTGCTACGCCGTCCATGGAGACCTACCATCACGCGCGCAGTGGCAAGTACGAGCTGCTCTCACTCACCCAGCGCGTGGCCGATCGCGCGCTTCCCGGCGTCGAAATCCTCGACCTCCGCGAAGAGTTCAAGCAGACGCACCAGACCAGCCCCATCTCTTCAGCGCTGCGCAAAGGAATCGAAGAGTGCCTCGCCTTGCAAACGCAGGCGCTCATCCTCATCAATCGCCGCGGCTACTCCTGGTCCGTCATCTGCCGCAGCTGCGGCGCCTCCGTGCAGTGCGCCAACTGCAGCATCAGCCTCACCCATCACAAATATCGCAACCGCCTCGAATGCCACTACTGCGGCTACACGCAGTCCATCCCGAAAAAATGTCCCAAGTGCGATTCGCAGTACGTTTATTTTTTCGGCGAAGGTTCCGAGCAGCTCGAAGAACGCCTGCGCAAGGAATTTCCTAAAGCTCGCATCGCCCGGCTCGACCGCGACACAGCCCGCACCAGGCGCCAGTATCAGGAAACGCTCGGCGCCTTTGCCGAAGGCGCTCTGGACATTCTCGTCGGCACGCAAATGCTCGCCAAGGGCCACGACTTCCATCGCGTCACCTTGGTCGGCGTCGTCAGCGCCGACAGTTCGCTTAATATGCCGGACTTCCGCGCTGCCGAACGTACTTTCCAGTTGCTCACGCAAGTTGCGGGGCGCGCTGGACGCGGCGATCTCCCCGGCCGCGTCCTCATCCAGACTTTCTACCCCGGACACTATGCCATCCAGGACGCAGTCAAGCAGGATTACGCCGCCTTCTTCGAACGTGAGCTCCACTACCGCCGCGTCATGGCCTATCCGCCGTTCACTTCACTCGCCAACGTCATCATCCGCGATCGCAGCCTCGACAAAGCCATCCAGTGGTCCAATCAGCTCTCGCAGTTTTTCGCGCGACATGGCTCCGACGAGATTCGCGTTCTCGGCCCTGCCAGCGCCCCTCTCGCTCGCCTTAAGTCGGAATACCGCTTCCAGTTCCTTCTCAAATCCCGCAAGAAAGCCGCGCTAGGCAAACTCCTTTCCGCTGCCCTCTCCTACGCCAACTCCAAACAAATCCCCGAAACTGCCCTCCTCGTCGACATGGACCCCCTGCAACTGTTGTAGGGGCGCGGCAGGCTGCGCCCCGGCTTGGCAAGAGATTGTCGCCTCGCCTTGCTATTGTAGCGGCCGCCTTCTGACACGGGCGCTTTCAACCAACCCGCGCTGGCTCATTTGCTTTGCCATCGACAATTTCAGCATCACAGACTTGCCAGATCGAGGCCGATCAGAAAGTACGAATTTCGTATTTTCTGATATACTTGGGCAAGGAAGGAGAGCCTAACCATGGTTCGCAAGCTCATCCACATCCGCCCTCGCAATCAAGTTACCCTCCCCCAGGAGCTCATCGCCCGCTGGGGAGTCGCCCCCGGCGACTACTTGCGCGTCCAGATCTCCGATGCGGGCAAGGTATCCCTCTCGCCAGCCCGATTAGCGGTCGAAGGCTCAGCCGAAGCCACGGAGCAAAATCGGCAGGCGGAAGCGGACATCGCCGCCGGCCGTTACCGCACCTTCGGCGACGTCAACAGCTTTGTCCGTTCCCTTCACGAAGAAGACAAGCCCGTAGAGGTCAAAACAGCAGCTCCCGCGCCATCGAACTTCGACCCTTCGGCCGTCCTTGAGAACGTCGAGCGCGCCCTGATCCTCGCCTCGCTGCAGGCCAGCAACTGGAACAAACGTGCTGCTGCCAAGCGCTTCGCGGAAAACTTGAAAAAATTCCGTGTCGACCGTGATTTAGAGCGTGTAAAGTAACCGCAACGTACCGACGCAGCTGGCGGAGGCCACGTTTTGCGCGTATGGATGCACACGGTACCGGGCTTCTATGACGCAAAGCACGAGCTCGAAGCGAATCTGAAATCCGGCGCCAAACCCATCATCGACAGCGTAGTGCAAGCCTACATAGCGCTGAATGCGAATCCCCTGGTCTATTCTAAGACTGACCAGCGCGACGGCGACGACTACCTGCATCCCCTTGTCGATGGCTACAAGTTGGTCTACCGCGTGGAACCCGAGTTTCAGGGGGAGTCCACGTTGATCGCCCAGCATGTCTTCCTCAAAAATATTGTTCGCAGGAAATGAGCGCGACGTTTACCCGAAATCGTTGCGCGGGAGCGACCTTTCAGTATCGGTGGCTCAGCAATTCGCAGGCAAAACCAAGCACTAGCAGCGCAAATCCCCACCATGACCGCCGGAACGTTCCCTCCGCAAGCCACATTTCCAGGTCGTCGGGAGATCCCAGCGGCTTTCCATGCTCGTCCACCGGCAGGTCCAATTCCTTCACTCCGGCCGTCCTCAGTTGTTCCTGAAAATCTTGCCCCGCCTTCTTCACCCGGATGACTTTGCGCACCCGAAACGCATCGACCAGAAGCACCAGCCCTCCCGCAAAATTCGCCACCGAACCTGCTATTTCCAGCATCTCCTTGGTCGGATTTTCGGCCATCGCTCACCTCGCATCATTCAACTTTCGCGCTGCGCTCATTCCGCCAGCGCCAGAAAAGATAAGCCGGCACTCCTAGTGCCATCAGGACCAGCGCCGCCAGCACGTGCCGGAACTGCGCGGGATCCTTCGTCGCCAGAAAAATCGCGTTGCCCACGACTGCCGCCGCAGCTATCAAAAACACAATCGGTGTCCAGGGATATCCCGGCACACGGTATGGCAAATCTTTCCCGCGTGAAGCGCGCCGCAACGGAAAAATCGCGGCTCCCGAAAGCCCATAAAAAATCCATCCGACAAACACCACGCCGTCAATCAGTTCAGAAAATTTCCCCGCAAACGTCAGCACCGCCGACCACGCGCAAAGCGCCACAATCGCCGCCACCGGTGTGTGAAATCGCGGATGTACGTCCGCCAGCGTCTTGAAAAACAAGTTGTCTTTCGCCATCGCATAAAACACGCGCGGCGCAGTCAACACCACGCTGTTCGTCGCGCTGAACACCGAAATCAGAATGGTCAGCGCTACCAGCTTTCCCGCCCAAGGACCCAACACCGCATTTACCGACGTCGCTGCTATGGCCTCGCTTTCGCTGGCGCGAGCAGGTCCCAACGCCACCAAATATCCCATCACCGCCACGATATACAGACCCATCAGCAGCAGCGAGCCCAACAAAAACGCTCGCGGAAAAACTTTCTGCGGCTCCACAACCTCGCCCGCGCTGTAGGTTCCGAACTGCCATCCCTCATACGCCCACAGCACCGCAATCATCGCCAGACTGAAGGTCGAAAATAATTCCACTCCGCGTAAGCCGGTTCCCGTTGCCGCGGGAAGGTCACCCCAGTGCCTGCCGAGCGCCAGCAGCACCATACTCAGCACCACCACCAGCCCGCCTTTGATCAGCGTCGTCCAATTCTGTAAATCCGAGCTCTGCCGCGTCCCGCGCACATTCACCACGGTTACGACGGCGATCATCAGAAGCGCGGCTGTATTCGCTTGCCAACTGTTGAGTGAAATCACTTCTCCGAGATACCGCGCAAACGCACGCGCTAGCGCGGCAATCGTCGCGCTCGAAATCACCAGAAACAAACACCACCCATACAAAAACGCCGGCAGCCGCCCAAAGCCATCACGAATGAAACAATAAAGTCCGCCCGCTTCCGGATTCGCCGCTGCCAATTCCGCGTACGTCAGCGCACCCAGCAGCGACATCACTCCACCCGCGACCCATACCAGCATCGCCAGCCCCACCGAACCGTGCACCTGCTTCAGAATCAGCCCGGGTGTCAGAAAAATTCCCGACCCAATCACCGATCCAATAAAAAGCAGCAGGATGTCGCGAAGGCGCAGTGTACGGACGAGAGTGGTCATTCAGGAAGTCGCAGCGCAAAGAGGCGCTGCGCGGCAACATCATAGTCCCAATAAGCTGCCGCCCGTCAAATAGAACTGGGCGGCTCCCACAACGGTACCGGCATAAAACACAAAATCATGACCACAAGCGCTACAACTGCAAGCGCCACCCGCACCGCATCCAGCGGCCGCTCATCATAAACCGGCGGAATCCGCAGGAATCGCAGTGCCAGCAAAATTCCTGCCCACAAGAACCATACCGTCGCCGAGCGGTTCCAAAATCCCAGCGCGATCAGCACGAGTGGCACTATCCAGCCAATCCACCGATGCCATCGCGTGTTCAACGACCGCAAAATGTGACCGCCATCCAGCTGTCCAGCGGGCAGTAAATTCAATGAAGTCGCAAACAATCCTACCCACGCGGCCCGTGCCACCGGATGCAGCAAGATTGTGCTCGGATCAATTCCGGGAAAGATCACTCTTTCGATCATTCGCACTGCCAAAGGCAGACCGAACACAAAATCTGCATTAGCCGACGGCAATCCGGCCGTAACACCCGAATGCATCACTCCGTAGATGAGCAACGGAATCGCGACGACGAACCCCACCAGCGGCCCCGATGCACCCACATCAAACAACGCCCGACGGCTACGAATCGGCGACCGCATCAGGATAAATGCCCCGAATGTCCCAATCAGCGACGGCGCCGGAATGAAATACGGATACGAAGAGCGAATGCCGTGATGCTTACATGCGAAGTAATGTCCAAGTTCGTGCGCCAGCAGAATTCCCATCAGCGCCAGCGCGAACGGCAACCCGGGTCCCAACGCCGTCGGATCTTTGTAGAGCAATTTCAGCGAGACAACGAACTCATCGAACGATGCTGCCTGCCCATTAGCGAAGGAGATCGCGAACTGCCTGCCAGCGGCCAAACACGTAACAAACGTAACGGCAAAAAGAATTAGTGCCAGTCCTAGTCGTTGTGGTTTCGGTTTGGCTGGTTGCCAGGCAGGAATCGCCGAGGGCACGTCTTCGGCCGCCGACTTTACTTCCGCAAGTTCGATGGTTTCGGAGGGAAACTGGCTTTCGCTGTTCACAAAGATTGGATGCGGATATTTGCGTTGCGGTAAGTTCGATAAATTCTTCTGACCTGCTTCTTATTGCTGTTCCGCCAGACCTTGCAATTCCTTGCCTGGCTTGAACCGCACGGCCTTGCCTGGAGGAATGTTCACTTCTTCGCCGGTGCGCGGATTGCGCCCGATACCGGTCTTCCGCGGCTTCACGGTAAATACTCCGAACCGCCGCAACTCAATCCGTTGACTGCGTCCCATGCCATTCTTCAGCGACTCAAAAACTGTTTCCACAGCCTGCTCGGCTTTCACTCGGCTGACGCTGGCGCCTTCCAGCTTGGCAAGCACTGCGTTTACAATGTCCAGTTTGATCAAGCGTTCCTCCGCAAATTCTTGCCGCAGGTTTCTTGCGCCGCTCCTGTGAGTTTCGCGCTCTATCGGGACATTCGCGCTATGTCTTAACCTTAGCGCAATTCCGTTGGCAGATGCTAGAGTCTGCCAGCCCAGGTTGTCAAGACGTGGCGGCTCGACTACACTGACTCTTCTTCACGCAAGGAAAGTTCGTCTCCGAAAATCGGTTCGCGAACGCAACATCGTAATTGCAGTTTTTCGCGCCGTAAAACGCGCAAGGAGAAATGATGTCCGTCAAGCCGGATAAGTGGATTCGCCGCATGGCGCTGGAACACAAGATGATCGAGCCTTTTACCGACCGCCAGGTCCGCGAAGGCGTGATCAGTTACGGCGTTTCTTCTTATGGCTACGACATTCGCGTCGCCGACGAATTTCGCATTTTCACCAACGTCAACACGACGATCGTCGATCCAAAACATTTCGATCCGCGCTCACTGGTCGAATTCAAAGGCGACGTTTGCATCGTCCCGCCGAATTCCTTCGCGCTGGCCCGCTCCGTCGAATATTTCCGCATTCCGCGCAACGTGCTCACCGTTTGCGTCGGCAAGTCCACCTACGCTCGCTGCGGCATCATCGTCAATGTCACTCCATTCGAGCCGGAGTGGGAAGGCTTCGTCACGCTTGAAATCAGCAATACCACGCCGCTTCCCGCGAAGATCTACGCGAACGAAGGCCTCTGCCAGGTCATCTTCTTTGCGTCCGACGAGGACTGCGAAGTCAGCTACAAAGACAAGAAGGGCAAATACCAGTCGCAGGGCGGCATCGTTCTTCCGCGTCTATAGCTTCGCGACTTAGTTCTCCGGGATGCACATTTTGGCGGCTTCGCCGCGTTGTCCTGATCGCGTGATGAGTGTGAATCGGCGTGCATTTCTCCGCTAGCCCTTGGAAACAAAGGGTTTTTCCCTCCCTGGTCATCTGCCGAAAATTTTTCCGCAACCTTTTTGATGTTCACTCATCAATTAGGCGGTTGTCTAAACGTCAAAATCCAGAAGTGGTCGGAAGATGGAGAGTTTTATGGGCAAGCTGAACAATCAAGTCGCAGTTGTTACCGGAGCCTCCAAGGGCATCGGTGCGGGAATCGCCAAGGCGCTGGCCGCCGAAGGCGCTTCGGTCGTGGTGAACTATGCATCGAGCCGCGAGGGCGCGGATCGCGTGGTGAAAGAAATTACTTCCAAGGGCGGGAAAGCGGTTGCCGTGCAGGCCGACGTTTCCAAACCCGCCGATGTCGCCAAGCTGTTCGCCGAAACCAAGAAGGCGTACGGCAAACTCAACATCCTGGTGAACAACGCCGGCATCTACCAGTTCGCTCCTCTTGAAAGCGTCACGGAAGATTTGTTCCACAGCCAGTTCAACCTCAACGTTCTCGGATTGTTGCTCGCCACCAAGGAAGCCGTGAAGCTGATCGGTCCCGAAGGCGGCAGCATCATCAACGTTGGTTCCGGCGTCAGCACGATCAATCCGCCAAATTCATCGGTGTACACTGCAACCAAAGCCGCCGTTGATTCCATCACCGGCGTTCTCGCTAAGGAACTTGGCCCACGCAAGATTCGCGTCAACTCCATCAACCCCGGCCTGATCGAAACCGAAGGCGTGCAG
>Ga0075424_100003436_pt1 | contig 14837 bp, 13 predicted proteins | sample SoiMethybrSBSTD3_FD_75301 | JGI IMG/M metagenome (GOLD analysis project Ga0075424, IMG submission 75301) | Bulk soil microbial communities from a Populus tree surrounding site in Tennessee, USA - Soil MetaG P. TD hybrid SBSTD3 | ecosystem: Environmental > Terrestrial > Soil > Tree plantation... | reverse complement strand
TCGCCGTCGGAACGGCGCAGGCGCAGGAGAAAAAAGGTCCCCTCTACGCGACGATCAAGACGAGCATGGGCGACATCGTCGTGCATCTCTTCGACGAACAGGCGCCGAAGACGGTCGCGAACTTCGTCGATCTCGCGACCGGAAAGAAAGAATGGGTCGATCCCAAAACCAAAGAGACGACGAAGCGCCCGCTCTATAACGGAACGATCTTCCACCGCGTTATTCCCGATTTCATGATCCAGGGCGGCGATCCGCTCGGCATGGGCATCGGCGGCCCGGGATATCGCTTCGAGGACGAATTCAGTCCCGACTTGCGCCACTCGAAGCCGGGCATTTTGTCGATGGCGAACTCGGGGCCGAACACCAACGGCAGCCAGTTTTTCATCACGGTCAAGCCGACTCCGTGGCTCGACGGCCGCCACTCCGTTTTCGGCGAGGTGGTGAAAGGTCAGGAGGTCGTCACCGCCATCGCGAACGCTCCGCGCGGACCCAACGACAAGCCGGTGAAAGACATCGTGATCAAGGAGATCGTCGTCAGCCGCGGCAGCTATTAGAGGCCGGCGGCGCGGAACTTTTCCGCCAGCGGATGCGCTCCGGGGTGCGGCGAAAACGAGCGCGCGACCTCTTCGTCGCGCACATCCGCAAGCGCCGCCGGATTCCAGCGCGGCCGGTTGTCCTTGTCGACGAGACGCGCCCGCACCCCTTCGACTAAGTCCGAGCGCGCGCAGAAGTGGAGCGCCATGTTCCATTCGCGCAAGAAAACGTCCTTGAGCAGAAGCGTCCGGCCGCCGCGCAGCTGCTCGATGACCGTCTTGACGGAAGTCGGCGCACCGGCGAGATAGCCGCGGATCGCGCTTTCGATCCGCGCATCGCCTTCACTCCAGCTCCGAAACGCGCGATCGATCTCCTCGATGCTTTTCTCCTCCACGAGCCTTTCGATCGCTTCGCGGCGCCGCCACAGCTCCGATTTTTCCTGTGCGCCTGGGTCGAATTCCCCCGCGACATAAATCCTCAGCGCCTCTTTGTTTCGCTCAGCACCCTTGCTCCAGTCGAGGTCGCGCAAGCCGGCGAGCATCGCTTTTTTTCGCTCCGCGCGCGCCAGCCCTTCGGCCATGCCGAGCGCCACGGCGTCGTAGCCGCTGAACTCCGCGCCGGTGAGGCCGAGAAACAGGCCGATGCCGCGCGGTATGCGATTTAAAAAGTAGGTTGCGCCGACGTCCGGGAAGAGGCCGATGGCGACCTCGGGCATCGCGAGCGCGCTGCGTTCGGTGACGACGCGGCACGACGCGCCGTTCATAATGCCGATGCCGCCGCCCATCGCGATGCCGTCGGCCCAACAGAGGATCGGCTTGGGGTAGACGTGGATGAGGTAGTCGACCAAGTATTCCGTGGTGAAATAATCGCGCGCGAACGAAAGTCCGTCCGCTCGTTGCAGCATGGCGGCGAGCGTCTTGACGTCGCCGCCCGCGGAAAAGGCGCGCTCGGAGTCGCTGTGGAGGACGACGCACGCGACTTCTTCGCGCTCGCGCCATTCCAGGAGCGTATCGCCGATCGCCTGGAGCATCGGCAGATCGAGCGCGTTCAGCGCGCGCGGATGGTCGAGGGCGATGTAGCCTAGAACGAAGCGCCCGGCGCTCTCTTCCGCGAAGCGCACCTTCGGCTGCGCCGCGCCGATGATCCGGTCTTCCGCCATTGCATCCCACTATATATTTTTCGCCGCGATTGTGCATCCGCGTTCGCTTGCCGCGCGGGCCTGCGGCCGTTATCTTTATCCATGCGGGAAAGGTTCCTGATCGCCGATTATCTGCGCGAGATCGGCCGCCTGCTCGAAGTCAAAGGCGAAAATCGCTTCAAAGCCAGAGCCTACGAACGCGCCGCGCGCGCCCTCGAGACGCTCGCCGACGACCTCGACCTGCTCGTCCTCAACCGCCGTCTGACGGAGATTCCCGGCGTCGGGTCGGCGCTCGCCGGCGTCATCGACGAGCTCTACCGCACCGGCAACAGCTCATTGCTGGAGCAGCTGCGCGGCGAGTTGCCGCCGGGGGTGATCGAGCTGAAGCTCGTCCCCGGGCTGAGCCTGAAGAAAATCGTCGCGCTCCACTCGGCGCTCGGCATCGCGAGCGTCGCCGATCTCAAAACCGCGGGCGAAAAAGGCTTGATCCGGACCGTCAAGGGATTCGGCGTGAAGGGCGAGGGGAAGATCCTCGCGGCGATCGAGAAGCTCGAAAGCGGCGGCGAGCGGCTCCTGCTCGATCGCGCGACCGAAGAGGCGGAGCGCCTGCTGCGCTACCTGCGCAGTGATGCCTCCGTCGCGAAAGCCGATATCGCCGGCGCGCTCAGGCGCCGCAGAGAATCAGTCATGCGCATCCAGATCGTCGCCGCCGGCACGGAGCCGGAAAAGATCGTCGATCACTTTCTCCGCTATCCAGCGCTCATCCATTCCGAGCGGCTGGACGGTAGCTGCCGCGCGCGCCTGGCGCCGGGGGCCGCGGTGGAAATCCAAACCGTCCCCAACGCGGACTATGCCGCCGCATTGCTGCGCCACACCGGCTCGAAGCGCCATTACGCGCGCCTCGAAGAGCCGGCGCGCGCGAAGAAGGCGGATTTAAATGCGCGTGCGAAAGACGAGAAGGAGATTTACCGCCGTCTGGGCATGCAGTACGTCCCGCCGGAGCTCCGCGAGGACGAAGGGGAAGTCGAGGCGGCGCTCGCCGGGAAGCTGCCCCGGCTCGTCGAATTCGACGATATTCAAGGGCTGACGCACTGTCATACGGTCTATTCCGACGGCAAAAACAGCGTCGAGGAGATGGCGCTCGCCGCGGACGCGCTGGGGATGAAATATCTGACGATCACCGACCACTCGCCGAGCGCCTTTTATGCGGGCGGCGTCGAGCTCGACCGCCTGAAGCGGCAGTGGGAGGAGATCGACCGCGCGCAGGAGAAGGTGAAGCTCAAGCTGCTCAGGGGCACCGAGTCGGATATTCTCCCCGACGGCTCGCTCGACTATCCCGACGCGGTGCTCGAGCGCTTCGACATCGTGATCGCGAGCATCCACCAGCGGAACAAGATGGATGCCGGGCAGATGACGCGCCGCATCGTGAAGGCGATGAAGCTGCCGTTTTTTAAAATCTGGGGACACCCGCTCGGCCGGTTGATCGAATCGCGTCCGCCGCTCGAATGCGATATGGAAGAGGTGCTCGACGCGATCGCGGGCGCGAACGCCGCGATCGAAGTCAACGGCGATCCGCGCCGGCTCGATCTCGAACCGCGTTGGATCCGGGCGGCGCGCGCGCGCGGCATCAAGTTCCTGATCTCGACCGACGCCCACTCGACGCGCGCGCTCGGCTATCTCCGCTACGGCGTCGACATGGCGCGGCGCGGGTGGCTTACGCGGGAGGAAGTCTTGAACACGCTGCCGCAAAAAGATTTCATCGAGGCGGTGCACCCATGAAGCGCGTCTTTCTGCTCTCGCCGGCCGACTGCAACGGCGAGCGCGCGCGCTGGGTGCTGCGCCGCGGCGCGCGTTCGGAGCTGGCGGCGAAGCTGCGGAGCCCCGAAGGCGCGCCGCTCGGCGAGGTATTCACGTTCTTGAGCGCGCTTTACTTCCGCGGCAAGCTCGCCTACGCGCGCGCTTTCGCACGCCCGCCCGCGGCCGGAACCGGCGTCCTCGTCATCACGCCGACGCGCGGACTCATCGCCTGCGATGCGGCGATCCGCCTCTCGACGCTGCGCGGCTTTGCGCGCGTGCCGATCCACAAAGACAACGGCCTCTACCGACGCTCTCTCCAGCGCACGGCGCGCGCGCTCGCCGCCGAGATCGGCGCCGACTGCGAGGTCGTCCTGCTGGGGAGCATCGCGAGCGGTAAATACCTCGATCTCCTGACCGGGATTCTCGGCGCGCGGCTGCGCGTCCCGGCGGCATTCATCGGCCTCGGCGACATGAGCCGCGGCGGCCTCATGCTGCGCTGCGTCCGGGAGGGGCGCGAGCTCGAATACGTCTCCGCCGAGCGCGCCTGTGCGCTGTCGCGCCTCCCGCGCGCCATGCGCGCGGCCGGCGATATTGCTCCAGCGATTTTGGATATTGACTGCGAAGAACCCGCGCGTTAGAGCAGTTACATCTTCACGCAAAGGAGTTCCTGTCATGGAAAAGCGCGTCAGGGTGGATTGCCGCAAATTTCCCAGCGAGCAGGGCTGCACAATCGCGATCTCCGGGACGCCCGACGAGGTCGCCGATCTCGGCTGGCTCCACGCCAAGCTGCATCACGCCCACAAGGACGAAGAAGAGAAAGGCATCAAGGATTGGATTCGCTCGAACGCCGAGCCGGCGAGCGACTGAGCCCAATTTCGTCGGCCGAGCGTTTGCGCTTTCCGAATCTCAGCGCCGAGAAGCGGCATCGTCTGCCTGTACGGCGTCGGCAGCGCTGCGCGGGTTGACCAAACCGCTCCTTATTTTTCCATGGCATAGATGCTGCTCGGGCATGATGTCTCAACGGAGGAGACATCATGAGACACCGAGCATGGGTCTTGGCCGCGGCGTCGGCAATCGTCGCGCTTCTCGCCTGGGGCGCCGGCGCGGGCATTCCGATTTTTTTCGGCGATCCGCTGACGGGCTTGAGTCTCGAACTCACCGGCCGGTTCTTCGCCGGCAAGGATGAATTCGAGGAGGTCGACACCGTCGAGGAAGGCCTCGGCCCGGTGTTCAACGGCGACTCGTGCGCCGCTTGCCATTCGAATCCCGTGACCGGCGGGGACAGCGACATCTTCGTCACCCGCTTCGGCACGATCACCGACAAACATTTCGACCCGCTCGCCCAGTTCGGCGGATCGCTCATCCAATCGCACGGCATCGGGCCGGTGGGTGCGTGCGACTTTGCCGGCGAGACGGTGCCGCCGGAGGCCACAATCGTCGCTCATCGCAAGACGACGCCGCTCTTCGGCCTCGGTCTCGTCGACGCGGTGCCGGATAAGACCTTTCTGCTGCTCGCACAGCTGGAAAAAAACGTCTCGCCCGCGACCGCCGGGCGGCCCAACATCGTGACGGATCTCACGACCGGGCGGCAGGCGGTGGGGAAATTCGGCTGGAAGGGGCAGAATCCCAACTTGATGCAATTTTCCGGCGACGCTTATCTGAACGAGATGGGCATCACGAACCCGCTTTTCCCGGCGGAAAATTGCCCCAACGGCGACTGCGCCGCGATCAGCGCCTGTCTGCCTGCGGCGGAACTGGAGGACGACGGCACCAGTGTCGCGGCCTTCGCCGACTTTATGACGCTTCTGGGGCCGCCGCCGCGCGGCCCGCTCAGTCCGGCCGCGGCAGCCGGTGAAAGGGTTTTTCTCCGGATCGGATGCGGCGCCTGCCATCTTCCCGTGCTTGTCACCGGTCGAAGCCCGGTAACAGCGCTGAACAAAGTCGTCTTCCACCCATATTCCGACTTTCTCCTGCACGACATGGGGGCGCTCGGCGACGGCATCGAGCAGGGGAGGGCGAAGGGGCGCGAGATGCGCACGGCGCCGCTCTGGGGGCTGCGCGCGCGAGCGAGCTATCTCCACGACGGCCACGCGCTCACGCTCGACGCGGCGGTCCTCGCGCACGACGGCCAGGGGAAATACGCGCGCAATCGCTTCAACGCCCTGAGCGCTTCGGACGCGCAGAAGCTGATCGCGTTCTTGAATTCGCTTTGACGGAAGTCGTCCTGAGTTAGCCGAAGGTCGAACAGCGCGGACTATTCGCGCATCGAATAGATCTCCGCGGCGGCGCTGACGCCGGAGGCGCGGGCTTTGAAGCCTTCGCCGGCGAGACACTTCTCCAGCGCGGCCAAAAACAGCAGCACGTTGTTCTCCGTGCTTCCCGAGCCCATGAGGCCGACGCGCCAGACGCGTCCTTTGAGGACGCCGAGGCCGCCGCCGATCTCGATATCGAATTCGTCCAGCAGCCGCCGCCGCACGCGCGCGTCGTCGACGCCATCCGGGATGCAAACCGTGTTGAGCGTCCAGAGGCGCGCGCCGGGGGCGACGTGCATCTTGAGCCCCATCGCCTCGACGCCCGCCACGAGTGCGCGGTGATTGAACTCATGGCGCCTGCGGCGCGGCTCCAGCCCCTCCTCGGAGACAATGCGTAGCGCCTCGCGCAAGGCGTAATTCATCGTGATCGGCGCGGTATGATGGTAAGTCCGCTCGCTGCCCCAATAGTTCGCGACGAGTCCCACGTCCAGATACCAGCTCACTGGCTTGGTTTTCCGCCCCTTGATCTTCGCCAGCGCGCGCTCGCTGAACGTGACCGGCGAAAGGCCCGGCGGGCACGAGAGCGCCTTCTGCGTGCCGGAGTAGCAGCCGTCGATGCCGTTTTCGTCGACGGCGACCGCGTGCGCGCCGAGGCTTGTGACCGCGTCGACGATGAGAAGGCCGTCGCGCTCGTTCGCGATCTCCCGCAGCGGCGCGAGCGGCTGGAGCGCGCCCGTCGAAGTCTCCGCCTGCACGGCGAAAAGCGCGCGCGCCGGGGAATTTTTCCACGCGGCGCGGACCTTGTCGAGGTCCATCGTGCGGCCCCATTCGGCCTCGACGCGCACCGCCTTCGCGCCCAAACGGCCGACCATGTCGCACATGCGCTCGCCGAAATAGCCGTTGACGCAGACGACGATCTCCTCCCCCGGCTCCAAAAGATTCGCGACGGTCGCCTCCATGCCGGCGCTGCCGGTGCCCGAGATCGGAATCGTCAGGCGGTTCTCCGTCTCGAAGACATAGCGGAGCAGCGTCTGGATCTCGTCCATCAGACGGAGAAACAGCGGATCGAGATGGCCGAGCACCGGTGCCGCCATCGCGCGCGTCACGCGGTCGTCGACGGGGCTCGGGCCGGGGCCCAGCAGAATCCGCCGCGGCGGGTTGAATTCGAGAAGAGTCGGCTTATCGACGGGCATGAAAAAATTCTCCTTTCGCGGCAAGATAGCACTCGGAACATGAGAGGACAATCGATCGCTTCTTGTGTTCGAAAAGCTAAGTGATATGAGCTAATCCGGCTTTGGGAGGACCTTTGAATGACCCGCCGGCAAAAAAGGTGGCTGATCATTACGGGGGCGGCGGTCGCCCTTTTTCTCATTTTTATCGCCGTTCTGCCGGAGATCGTCCGCCGCGTGGCCGTGAAGCAAATCGGCGCCACTACGCACCGCACCATCGCGATCGAGGACATCGACATCAACCTCTTCACGCGCCGGCTGGCGATCAAAAATTTTCGTCTCGCCGACCGCACGCGCGCCGACGCGCTGGTCCAATTCAAGGAGCTCGCGGCGAAGTTTTACTACGCGCCGCTTTTTTCCAAAGAGCTGCGCCTCGCCGAGCTGAACCTCATATCGCCGTCGTGGGGCATTGCGCGCACCGGCCCATCGGAGTTCAACTTCTCCGATCTGATTCCGCCGCCGAGCAAGGAAGCGCCGAAAAAAGAAGAAAAGGGGCTCGACGTCACCGTCGAGCGGATGAAATTATCCGACGGGACGATCGTTGTCGAAGACCAGGCGCTCAAGCCGGCGCGCACGTGGAAGGCCGAGGGGCTCAACTTCGACGTCCAGAACCTCTCGACGCGGAGCGGCGGGCCGGCCGGCAGCGCGACATTGAATCTGACGCTCGCCGGCACGCCGATTTCTCTCAAAGCGTCCGATCTTCATCTCACGCCGCAGAACGGACGCGCCGCTTTGAATTTCGAGGGATTCGATCTCGCGCTGCTGCTCCCGTATGTCCCGGCCGATGCCCCGGCGACACTCAAAAGCGGCCGTTTGAGCGCCGCGCTCACGTTGAACTACGCCGGCGGAGGCGCCGCGCAGCTCGACGGCGACGTGCGCCTGGGGCAGCTCTCGGTGCTGCAGCACGGCCAGTCGCTGCCGGTTCTCTCCGCCCCGGAGCTCAAGATCAAATTGAAAGACATTCAGATGAAGGGCGGGGTCTTCAATATCACGGCGGTCGAAGTGGCCGGCGATCCCACCGTCGCGGACACGAGCCTCACGCCGGCGAGCCAGTTCGACTTGAAGCAGCTGAAAGTCAATGTGGAAAAGCTGACCTGGCCGCAGACCGAGCCCGCGCTCATACACGTGAGCTCGCAGCTTCCCAAGGGCGGCGCGCTGGACGTCGGCGGCACCGTGACCGTGAAGCCGGTCAAGGCCGACCTCAAATTGATTCTTAAAGATGCGGATCTCTCCGCCTACCAGCGCTATCTCCCGATCTCCGCGCCGTTCGCCGGCAGGGCGGACGCCGACGTTGCCGTCACGGCGACGATGGAAGGAGCGTTGCAGGCGGCGGCGCGCGGCAAGATGACCGTGCGCCGCGTGGCGATCGGCCCCAGCGGCGCGCCGCTCGTCGCTGTCGAGCAGGCGAGCGCCAATGCGATCGATATCCGCTGGCCCGAGCAGATCAAGATCGGCCAGGTGCAGATCCGAAAACCGTTCGCGCTCGTCGAGCGCGCCAAAGACGGCGCGCTGCCTTTGCGCGCGGTTTTTGCGCCGCCGGGCGCCGCGAAGCCGGCGGCGCCGGCCACGCCGGTTGCGCAAAAGACCGCTGCAACGCCGCAGGACAAGCCGCCCGTCAAAGCGCCGGCGGCGCCGCCGCAAAAGAAGGCGGCGATCGAGATCGGCGAGATCGTCGTCGACGAAGGGAACGCGCGCTTCATCGACCGCACCGGCGACCCTCCCTACACCGAGGAGCTTTCGCGCCTGGCGATGAAAATCACCGGACTCAGCAACGCGGCGGGCAAGAAGGGCAAGCTCGCGCTCCAGAGCGTCATCGGCGCCACCGGCGCGCTCGAGCTCCATGGCGATATCGCGCCGCTGGGAGAGACGCTTTTTCTCGATCTCGACGGCGAGCTGCGCGATTTCGCGATTCCGCGGGTGAATCCTTACACGACGCGCCTGCTTTCCTGGATCGCAAAAGACGGGAGACTCGGGACCAAAGTGCATTTCGGACTGGACGGGGACAAACTCGACATCAGAAGCGAGATCGTCGTCGGCCGGCTCGATCTCGTCAAGGCGGGCGAAGACGATCAGGTGAAGGACAAGATCGGGCTGCCGCTCGGACTCATCGTCGGTCTGATGAAAGACACCCGCGGCGAGATCCGTATCAACGTTCCGGTCTCCGGCAGCCTGAGCGCGCCGGAGTTCAGCCTGAGCGAGGCGATCTGGACGGCGGTGAAAAACGTGCTGGTCAACGTCCTCGCTGCGCCTTTCAAGCTCATCGGGCGGATGTTTACCTCGGGAGATAAGATCACCGGCTTCGCGATCGATCCGGTGTCGTTCGATCCCGGCAGCGCCGCGATCGGCGAGTCCGCCGACGGGAAGCTCAAGCAGATCGGCGAATTCCTCCGCAACTCGCCGGGCATCAGGCTTGGCATGTCGGCGGTCGTGAGCGATGCGGATCTTTCCGCGCTCAAGACGCAGGAAGTGACCGCGCGCATCCAGCGCTATCAAAGGGATCAAAATATCCGCGACCTCAACACCGCGGCGCAGCGGTATTTCCGGCAGAGATTCCCGGACATCAAAGCGCCGGAGAACGTCGAGGGGGTCGTCGCGGTGCTCCGCGACGTCGAGCCGGCGCCCGACGAACCGGCGCAAAAGCTATCGTCGCGGCGCGTCGAAGTCGTGCGCGAGCGTTTAAGCTCGACAGGCACGGAGCCGAAGCGCCTCGAGGCCGCGGAGAAGGGCGCGCCGGCCGACGCCAAAGGGCAGGGGCGCGTCGAATTCAACATTCTACCGTGAACGCGGCGTCGGTGATGATCGCCCTCGCAGGCGTCCTCGTAAGCGGCGGCGTAATGTTTTATACCGGCGCGGACGCGCGCCGCGGCTGGCTGTTGGGGATCCTGGCTTTGTTTCCCGCCTGGCTGTTCGCCTTTCTCGCGCTCATCGATCCCGCGTCCCGCAGCGCGGTCGACATTCCTCTGCCGCCGCGCGCGCTCCTATCCTCCGGCGCGGGGCTCCTCGGCGTCATCGCGACCGATTATTACCTGCGCAATTCGGGGGCCGCCGTGAAATCTTTCACGGCCTGGATAATGGGCTTGGCCGCGCTGCTCCCGGCGTGGCTGATCGCTGCGCTGGGATAATAGCTACTGCCCCGTCACTTCCGCCACCAGCGTCACCGACGAGCGCACCTGGACGCTGCCGCTCTCGATCGGCGTCGGCGCCTGCGCGAGCATGGCCGGCTCGGCGCGCTCGCGGATCAGCGGATTAAACGAGCGCTCATTCTCCGTCACCGACATGACGCGCACGAGCTTGACGCCGAGCGCTTTCGCCACGTCCTCGGCTTTCGCTTTCGCCTTGACCGTCGCGCTCCGGAGCGCCTCGCGCTGCGGGGCGTCTTGATCCTTTAAAGTGAAGACGAGGCGCTGAACGCGATTGGCGCCCGCAGCGGTCGCGGCATCGATCAGCCGGCCGACGTCTTGAATGGCGGCCATTTTCACCTGCACGACGTTGGTCGCCGTGTAGCCCACGATCTCCGGCTTGCCGCCTTCGCGCGGATTCGGCGTGCGATAGGTGGGTGTGACCGAATATCCGACTGTCTTCGTCTGATCGCCGGACTTGAGTAGCTTTTTGACCTCCGCGATGACGGCGGCGAGCTTCGCCGCGTTGTCCTTCGCCGCCTGCGACGCGGTCTTCGCTTCGGCGACGACGCCGATGTCGATCTCGGCCTGATCCGGCTCGACGGACACCAGTGCTTCGGCGCTCACGGTGATCGAGGGGACGCGCGGCCTTCGAGCGGTTTCTTGAACGTGAGCGAAAGCGGGAAACAGAAGGAGAACGGCGGCGGCGATGAGGATTCGCATGAGCTAGTTTGGCCCTGAATTCGACGCCTTTGCAAGCTGAAATTAGACATTTCGCCGCGATCATGCGATTAATGATGCATGGCTAGCGCTCATCTCAAATGTTTCGGCCGCGAGATGCTGTGGCGAGCCTAGCTTTTCTCGGCGCCGCCGGGACGGTCACCGGCTCGCGCTATCTCGTCGAGACCGACGGCCGCCGCATCCTCATCGACTGCGGGCTGTTTCAAGGCAAATCGGAGCTTAGGCAAAAAAACTGGGGACCGCCCGGGGTCGATCCCAAGTCGCTCGACGCGATCATTCTCACGCACGCGCACATCGACCATACCGGCTATCTGCCCCGGCTCGTGAAGCAGGGCTTCGGCGGGCCGGTCTTCGCATCGGCGCCGACGAAAGCGCTGCTCGACATCATGCTGCCCGACGCGGGCCGGCTGCAGGAGGAAGAGGCGCGTTTCGTCAATCAGGCGGGTTACTCGCGCCACAATCCTGCGCTCGCGCTCTTTACCGAAGAGGACGCGCGTCGGACGCTTCCCATGGTGCGGCGCGCGCCGTTCGGCGAGGCGATCGAGGCGGCTCCGGGTTTTTCCTTCACGTTTCACCGCGTGGGTCATATTCTCGGCGCGGCCTTCATCCTGATAGAGACGAAAAATCCGAGCGGCGGCAAGACCCGTATCGTTTTCTCAGGCGACGTCGGGCGGAAAAGTATTCCGATCCTCAAAGATCCCGAGCCGATCGCCGGCGCCGATTACGTGCTGCTCGAATCGACCTACGGCGATCGTCTGCACGGCGCCGAGGACCCAAAAGAAGCGCTCGCGCGCGTCTGCGAGCGGATCGTGCAGCGTAAGGCGATCCTCTTGATTCCCGCCTTCGCCGTCGGGCGCACGCAGGAGGTGCTTTACCATCTGCGCGCGCTCCAGCGGGAAGGACGCCTCTCGCCCAAACTGCCGATCTACGTCGATAGCCCGATGGCGATTTCGACGGTCGATCTCTACTGCGACTTCACGCCCGAGCACGATTTCGAGATGGAAGAGCTGAGAAACCTGGAAGGCTGCCCGATCGAAGGACCGTCGGTCCAGTTCACGCGCTCTTCGGACGATTCCAAGCGGCTGAACCAGATCCGCGGGCCGGCGGTCATTCTCTCCGCCTCGGGCATGCTCAACGGCGGGCGCATTCTGCATCATCTCATTCACCGCCTTCCGGACCCGGGCACGGTGCTGCTCTTTGTCGGCTACCAGGCGGAAGGAACGCTCGGCCGGAGCATCCTCGAAGGCGCCAAAGAGGTGCAAGTTCTGGGGCAGACGGTGCGCGTCGCGGCCGAGATCGAAGAGATCTCGGCGCTCTCCGCGCACGCCGATGCCAAGGAACTTCTCGAATGGCTCTCGGAAATACCGGAGAAGCCGCGCGAAGTGTTTCTCGTTCACGGCGAGGACAAGGCGAGGACCGTCTTCCAACAGTCCATCAAAGACAAGCTCGGCTTCGCGGTCTCGCTCCCGCGCCAGGACGAGCGCCGCGAGCTTGAATAAACGAAGAATCGCTTCGATCGTTCTCGCTTACGCGATGCCCGAACCCGAAGACAAAAAGAAAGTTTCCCGAACACGCTGGGGCAAGACGCCGGGCGCCGACGAGGAAATTCGCTTTCTCTACGGCCCGCAGGAGCGGAGCCGCGAGCTTCTCCGCGCGATCAAAATCTTCTTCGAGTTCATGCGCGGCTTTCGCACGCTCCACTTCGCCGGGCCGTGCGTGACCGTCTTCGGCTCCGCGCGCTTCCGAGACGATCACCCGTATTACCGCATGGCGCGCGACGTCGGCGGCCGGCTCGCGCGCGCGGGTTTTACGGTTATGACCGGCGGCGGGCCGGGCATTATGGAGGCGGCGAATCGCGGCGCCAAAGAGGCCGGCGGGCGCTCGATCGGCTGCAACATCGAGCTGCCGGAGGAGCAGAAACCCAATCCCTATCTCGATAAATGGATCACGTTCCGCCACTTCTATGTGCGGAAAGTCATGCTCGTGAAATATTCCTACGCCTTCGTCGCGCTCCCCGGCGGCTTCGGCACGCTGGACGAGATCTTCGAGACCGCCGTGCTGATCCAGACCGGCAAGATCAAGGAGTTTCCGCTCGTTCTCATGGGGCGCGAGTACTGGCGGCCGCTGCTCGAGTTCATGCGCGAGCGGCTCCTCAAAGAACAGACGATCGATCCCCACGACACCGAGCGCATCGTCGTCACCGACTCTCCCGAAGAGGCGGTCGAGGCGATCACCGAAATCGCGCTCGGCCGCTTCGGCCTGAGCTACAAGGCGCCCCGCTTCAAGCGCCGCTGGCTGCTTTGGGAGTGAGGCGCACGATTAAAATTTTGCCTTGCCGCCAAGCCTCTACTCTTATAGGATAAGCCTTGGGAAGTGAGTCGTACTCCGACATTTTCTTAACGGCGCGCAAGAGGAGAAAAGCCCGGCTCGCGGCTTTTAATGGTCTTCACCTCCGGGTCGCAGCGATTGCTCGATTCCACGGCCGACCCGCCCTCTTCCAAAAGCTCAAAGGCCGAGGCCTTTGATTCGGAAGGAGAGAAGCATGAATCCTCTTTGGGTGCTCGCCATCCCTTTGGCGCTCGTGATCATCGGAATGGTATTAAACAATGTGGGGCTGTCTTTCGACCAGCCGGAGAGTTCGACCGAGCAGGACCCCGCCAAGCGCTGGGACGCCGAACGGCTGACCTACCGCCGCTTCTTCGACCAACAGAGAAAACAGGCGGTAACGCGCCAGAAAAGGGTCGGCCAGTACGCCTGGCTCGTGCTCGCCGCTTTCATCGGGGCGTTTTGGTGGATGTATGCGGATACGGTGACCAAGGCGGCGGGATGGAACCAGATCGCCACGCTGCAAACTGTCCCGGTGGCTGAAGGAAAAGACCTCGTTCTGTCGTTAACGCTCCGCGACGGCAGCAATGTTAAATATCTAGTGAAAGCACCGCCAGCGGGCGGCGCGCCTGAAGCGAATCAGGAAGGCTTCTCGAAGGAGGCCGTTCCCACCTGGGAGGTCTCCCGGTTGGGCACCGCGGTGAGCAGCGGCGCCCAGACGCTGCCGCTCGGCATTGCGCTCAAGATCGCCAACTAACAAATATCCTGGGGGAGAGGCGGCGCGTGCCGCCTCTCCCGTCCGTTTAGCCCTTATATTTCTCGTCGAGCGCGTACTTTTCTTTAAGTCCGATGATATCGTGGAACTCTTCGAACGGAATCAGCCGGTCCATGATCGCATGCGTCGTCCCCGCGCTGCGGAGCGTGGAGTAGACGTCTTGCAGCGCCCGCGCCGAGGCGTAGAGCGGCCCCAACGGCCAGACGATCAACTGAAAGCCCAACTTCTTAAGCTCTTCGGGTCCCATGAGCGGCGTTACACCGCGCTCGATCATATTCGCGACCAGCGGTCCGGGGACATTGCGGCCGATCTCGTGCATCTCCTCCTTAGTGTTCGGCGCCTCGATAAAGACCGCATCGGCCCCGGCTTCCTTGAAAGCCTTGCCCCGCCGGATCGCCTCTTCGAGCCCCAAAGCCTGGCGCGCGTCGGTGCGCGCGACGATGTAAAAATCGTCTTTGCCGCGCGCGTCGACGGCGGCGCGGAGCTTGCTTAAATATTCCTCCAGCGGAACCACCTGCTTCCCCTTCATGTGGCCGCAGCGCTTCGGCCAGATCTGGTCTTCGAGGAACATCCCCGCCGCGCCGCCGCGGATGAGCTCTCTCACCGTGCGGATCACGTTGACCGCGTTGCCGTAGCCCGTGTCGGCATCGACGATGACCGGGAGCGGCGTGACCGAGCAGATGCGCTGTGAGGCGGAGAGCAGCTCGGTCTGGGTGAGCAGGCCGAAGTCGGGCTCGCCGAGATAGGTCGCCGAGACGCTGTAGCCGGTGATGAAGATCACCTCGAAGCCCGCGCGCGAGGCGATCTTGGCGCTCAGACAATCGTACACGCCCGGCATCACCAGCACGCCTTTTTCTTTCAACGCATCGCGGATCTTTTGCGCTTGGGCCATAGAACCTCCGTGAAGAAATGGAAGTTATTTCCCCT
>Ga0075424_100003432_pt1 | contig 14843 bp, 12 predicted proteins | sample SoiMethybrSBSTD3_FD_75301 | JGI IMG/M metagenome (GOLD analysis project Ga0075424, IMG submission 75301) | Bulk soil microbial communities from a Populus tree surrounding site in Tennessee, USA - Soil MetaG P. TD hybrid SBSTD3 | ecosystem: Environmental > Terrestrial > Soil > Tree plantation... | reverse complement strand
ACCGTCTACCGCCTCAACGACCTTGTGATTCATTAGAATGGCCAATGAGTGCTTCATACAGGACGACTCGACCCTCGACACTTATGACGCCGATCGGTTGGCTCTAGGACTCCGATCGGCGCCTGACGTAAGGCCTGGCAACGCAAGGACGGCCTTTCCGAAAAGGAGCTTGTCATGAAGATGCTTGGCGGAATCCTGACATTCGCGCTTCTTATCACCGCCGCTATTCCCGCAGCGGCTCATGCCCAGGACATCAAAGTGACTCTCCTCGGTACCGGTTCTCCCCCCGCGGTCATGACCCGATTCGGGCCAAGCATCCTCGTCGAAGCCGGCGGGCACACACTTCTTTTTGATGCCGGTCGTGGTGCGTTGCAACGGCTCAACCAGCTGAAGGTGAAGTGGCAGGATGTGCGCGGCGTATTCTTTACCCACCTCCACTCTGATCACGTGGTCGGATTCCCGGATCTGTGGTTGACCGGGTGGCTGACCCCTGGCCGAACTGATCCGCTGAATGTGTGGGGGCCACGGGGAACAAAACACATGATGTCGCACCTTGAACAGGCGTACGAGTTCGATATTCGCATCCGCCTGTACGACGACCGGCCCTCGCCGGAGGGCATCGTCCTGCTGACCGAGGAGATTGCTGAGGGCGTCGTGTACGATAAAGGTGGCGTGAAGATTACTGCGTTCGAAGTGGATCACGCCCCGATCAAACCGGCGTTCGGCTATCGAATCGACTACGCTGGCCGCTCAGTCGTGCTCTCCGGCGACACGCGTGTCTCGGAAAACCTTATCCGGCACGCCCAGGGCGTGGATGTGCTCATCCACGAAGTGGCAGCACCAGAGACGTTTCAGCGTGCAGGCGCTACACGTGAGCGGACCAAAAGCGTCATCGCCCATCACGTGACTCCCGAGCAGGCGGGCGAAGTGTTCTCGCGCACCAAGCCAAAGCTTGCTGTGTACTCGCACATTGTGCTTCCATCGGCCACAGAGCAGGACTTGATACCGCCGACACGGAAGACCTATTCCGGTCCGCTCGAGCTCGGCGAGGACTTAATGGTCATCGAAGTCGGCCAAAGTATCCAGGTCCGCAGACCCGCTCGCCCTTCGTCTTGAGCGAGCGTGCCTGGCGCGAGCAGTTTTCTAGAACCTGATGATCTAGGACATTGGCGCCTCTCGCCTGTACTTCGCGAGCGCGTATCGCGGCGAGGGCTGGATTTGGGGAGAGGCCGGGGCCGACCCGGGGGACCAGCGGACGTGGCTGCCGTGGCTCGAGCGGTCGGCGGAGCGCTTCGGCGCCCTTCTGCGCGAGACCCCTACGGCGTGGCTCGCGCGTCGCGTGGAGATGATCGATACGCCCGGCGCCACGCTCTCGGGCTGGCGCGTGCTCATGCTGATGATCGAGCACGAAGTCCATCACCGCTCCCAGATTGACGCCTACGCCGGCCTTGAAGGCTGGCCGGTGCCCGACATCTTCAACCGGTCGGCGGAGTCGATCGACGCGCTCCAGTCCGCCCAGCGCACCCGCCACCGGCGCTGACCGCGGCGAGGCGCACTGGAGTTGACCGAGCTAGACTGTCACCAATTTGTCACCATCGGCGGCGGATTCAGGCCCTTTTCGGCGCCCTCCAGCGATGTGCTCGAAGAAAGGATGCCCGGTAAGTTCGGTACTTACCGGGCATCCTCAGCGCCGTCGGCAGGTCCGAAAATTCTGGTGTCGGCGGTTCAATCCCGTCCCGGCCCACCATTGTTTTCTCGCCCGCCGGCAACGGGCTTAGCACGCGCCACTCGATCCCGTTGCTTGCGCCGTACGGCCCTGACTCGGACGGTACTCGAACTCACTCGCTTCGTGCGGGTCGCCTTCGTGAGCGGGATGACGGGGGCCATGGGGTGTCTTGTGGCCGAGCATCTTCATGGCCGTGGGGCGGACGCTCGCCCCGCTCGAGGTTTCCTTGAGCCTCATCCCCCAGCGAGCGTCTAGGGAGCGGTGGGCCGCGACCCACCGCGCGGCGGGGTGGCACGCATTGGTCCCGCTCTCTGGCGAGTCTCCGCCAACGATCCGCAGATCACCCTCGCGATGACGATGCACGTCGATCACGCCGCTGGCGTGCTTCGCGCCCCGAGGGGATGATGGTTGCGTGGACTCGGTCGGCAGAATGCTACGCGCAAGCGGGATCCTCCGGATGATCTTCGCTCGCGCGATCAGAGCTCGCCTGCTACACCGTTCCCCTGGCTTCTGTCGCGTGCCCGCCGCCAAGCCGCGGGGGAGACGCCCATGAGGCGCTTGAACGCCCGGCTGAATGCGGCCTCCGAGTCGTATCCGACCTCCTCGGCGATTGCGGCTAACTTGGCGTTGCCCGTCGCCAGGCGTCCCGCCGCGAGCTGCATTCTCCACTGGGCGAGATACTGCATCGGTGGCTGGCCGACGAGGGCCGTGAACCGATCCGCGAACGCGGAGCGCGACATGGCCACGCTGCCGGCGAGCTCGTCGATCGTCCACGGATGGGCGGGAGCCCCGTGAAGGAGGCCGAGCCCGCGGCCAACGACATTGTCGCGGAGGCCTGCGAGCCAGCCCCGCTGTCCCGGCGGCAGCGTCTCGATGTAGCGCCGCAGTACCTCGACGAACATGAGCTCTGCGAGGCGGGTCAGCACGGAGTCGGCGCCAGCCCGCCGTGTCCCCGATTCCTCGACCACCTGGTGTCGAACGACTGGAGCCATTCGTTGGAGAAGCCGCGCAGGTGAAGTCGACGCGGTAGCGTGGACAGGAGGGGATTGAACGGGCGTCGATCGCAGCCGAGGAAGCCACAGACGAACGTGGCCGTGACCCGCCCCCCGTCGCCGAGCGTCACCGTTTCGGGATAGCGAGCCGGCGTCGCCCCGTCCGCGGTACTGCGCATCCGCAGTGCCGGGGCACTCGACATCCGGTGTGGGTCGCCGTGCGGAAACACGAGCACGTCGCCCGGTTCGAGTGCCACGGGCGGTTCCTCGATCAATCCGCCCCAGCAATGGCCCGCGGTGAGGATGTGGTAAGAGATCAGGTGCTCGGCGCCGGGCAGGATGCGCGGTAGGAGTTCCTTCGCCGCGACGGCTTCCACAGTCCAGGGCGCGCTCGCCTCCACTGCGTAGAAGAAGGCACCGTCCAACCGCACCGCGCGCAGCACGTCGGACAGGGGATCGGCCCTCACGGGACCGCCCTGCCGCGACGTGGTGGCCGTGCCTGTTATTCGCGCAAGCACTGGCTGCTCCTTTTCGTGCGGACGCTCGGACGAACGGCCGGACGACCGGGCACCAACCTCGCCGCGGCCGGACGATCGGCCAAGAACTGCGGACGCCTGGTCATTCACCTCGGCACGTCCCACTGGTAACGTGGCTGCATGGATCCCGGCGCCGCGCGCCGTTCACGTGCGTCACGCTGAGTCTGCGCAATGCGCCGATTCGGACGAGGAGGACATGAACCATGAACCCTGTCGCGAATCCTACACCCAGCAGCCCCCACGGCGCACCGGTCACCGAGGGCTCCTCGCCGGATATGGCCGCGATCAGGGCCCGCCAGCAGGCGGTGTGGGCATCGGGCGACTACACCGTCGTCGCCCGGACACTCCAGATCGTCGCTGAATCGCTCTGCGAGACGGCGGACCTGCGCGCCGGCGAGAAGGTCCTCGATGTGGCGACGGGCACGGGCAACGCAGCCATCGCGGCGGCGCGTCGTTTCACCGACGTCATCGCCACGGACTTCGTGCCCACGTTACTTGAGCACGGCCGTGCCCGGGCGTCGGCGGAGGGGCTGCCGGTCGTCTTTCGCGAGGCCGACGTCCAGGACCTCCCGTTCCCGGACGCGTCGTTCGACGTCGTGCTCTCCACCTACGGCGTCATGTTCGCTCCCGACCAGGAGCGCGCGGCGCGTGAGCTTGTCCGCGTGTGCCGGCGCGGTGGCCGCATCGCGCTGGCCAGCTGGACGCCCGTGGGCTTCATCGGAGAGCTCTTCCGCCTCGTCGGCCGGTATGTCCCGCCGCCCGCCGGGCTCCGGCCGCCAGCCCTGTGGGGCACGGAGGCCCGTCTCCGGGAGCTGTTCGGCGCCGAGGCTGCGGACATCCGGATCGTGCCCAGGGAGTTCGCGTTCCGTTACCGGTCGGCTGCGCACTGGGTCGAGGTGTTCCGGACCTTCTACGGCCCGGTCCACAAGGCATTTCTCTCCCTCGACCCTTCGGGGCAGGCCGCGCTCGAGGCCGACCTGCTCGCCCTGCTGCATCGCTTCGACCGCGGAGGCCCTGCCGGATTGGTGGTTTCCGGCTCCTATGTCGAGGTAGTTATCTGCCGACGTTGAACCAGGAGAGGAGAGCGCAGATACGCACGCCATCCCTCGCCGTCGACCACGAATGCGTGGGCGATCTCTAACGGGGTCGGTCTCGGCTGTCGGCGACGCTCGGCCGGCCCATCTCCCCCGCTTCTCCGGAGCTGAGGCTCAAGCAAGGTTCGGGGCGCGAGGTGGACGTCATCTCACTGCCAACCGGATGCTTACAGCAGGTCTTTGAAGTATCGGCTGAGAAATCGTCCGTCCGGGTCGGCGTTCAGCCGCTCCGCGGAGAAGGTCTGCCAATCCGCGCCGAGGGTGCGCATGACGACGGACTTCGAGAGCTGCTTGGTTTGATTGAGGAGCGGACGGGCCCGGTACTCCGCGGCGAACTCGTTGAACCGACGATTCATCTCGTCCCACAGCCGCTCATCGGGGCTCGCTGGGCGGTGCAGAAGGTGCACCATGTCCAGCGTGAAGATGTCCTCCTCGGAGGAGAACGAAAGAAGCGCTTTCCGGTCCTGCTTGATGTAGTACACCTCTGTCGGTAGTGCGGGCCGAAACTGATACGCCGGGTCCGTGAGGAACTGCTGGCAGAAATCGACGTACTTCGGGATCACCGGGCCCCAGCTGCTCACCGGGAATGCCCAAAAGCCGAAGTCGAAGAAGTGTCCCCCTCCGGGCTTGAAATCGATCATCACGTCGACGCGATAGCTCCGAAAAGACAGGAGCGGAAAGAAGGCGTTGAAGCCCTTGTCGAAGGCCACCGGATCCTCGGCGAAGGGGTAGCCGCCGGCCCTCCAGAGCCGGTTGCGCGTGGCACGCTTGAAATCATCGAGAGGGGTCGGCTCGCTACCCGGATCCAGGGTCCGCCGCTCCACCACGAGCGTGTCGTGGTAGGGAAAGAGGAATCCCAAGAAGCCGCTGGCCGGGCCGAGCGCCTGCGCGAGGGTAAGGTTGGTCAGAGGCAGCGCTTCGGGCTTGTAGGAGACGATCTGTAGCGGACACGTCGCGAAAGTCACCTCGTAGACGATGCCGAGCAAGCCGTAGCTGGATCGAATGATCCTCATTCGTGAGGGATCAGCGGCTTCGGTCACCTCTTCGATCTCACCCCGCGCATTGACCATCTTCACGCCCATCACCGTGGAACTGATCTGACCGGGAGCCTCGCCGGATCCTTGCATCAGCGAGGCGTCCTTGGTCCCGCAACATGCCACCGAGCCCGCGGTCGCGTTGCCGATCTCGGGCGTCACGGCGATCTGCAAGCCGTACGGGCGAAGCGCATTCTTTAGATCGAACATGGTGACGCCGGCGCCGACGGTCACCGTCCCGTCTGCCGGCGTACCGATGCTCTGGAATGGTGTCGTTTTCATCTGTACAACCGTGCCGTCAGTTGTCATGCACGGATTGAGGGAATGCAGCGAGCCGACCGCGCGGACAGGAGAGGGATATGCTGGATTCTTCACGACAGAGACAAGCTCCTCGAGGCTCGAGGGCGTGATTTCGCGAGCCGGGTCGCACGTCGCCGTCGCGTTCCAGTTCGTGACCGTCACGAGGTCTCTTCGACCAGCAGTCCTCTCGCGGCATCTACATCACTCGAGACGAGGGCTGGTGATAGACCGCTGACAATGTCGCTCAGGGCGGCGCGATCCGACACGGTGGACGATCCGCGCGCGACCCCCAGGCGGACGAGATCTGACGCTGCGCGAAGCGCGAAGAGCCGTGCCCCTTGTCGGCTTGCGGTGGCGAGAGCGACACGTAGTTCAGCATCGGCCTCTCGGGGTCGACCGAAGCGCCGATGCGCGTCCGCCCCGAGGCGGTGGAGCTCGGCCGCGAACGCGCCCTCGCCGGTCGCTTCGGACTGCTGGAGCGCCTCGGTAATGACTTCGAGTGCCTCGTCGAGTGAGCCGTTCGCAATGAGGACCTCGGCCAGGTGAGCCCGGTGCGCGAGTCCGAGACGCTGCCCGGCGGACCAGAAGAGTTGGGCTCCTTCGCGCATCAGGGCGAGGCCCTCCTTCAGATCTCCGGATGCCGCACGGGCCCATCCGCTGAACATCAAGCCGAACGCGGTGAAGAACTTGAACGAGTGTTCCCGGGAAAGGTCGAGCAGCTCGTGACCGATGGACGCGACGAGGTCGGCGTCGCGCCGGAGTTGGTGCACCTCACCGGCGGTGAGCAGCGCGAGGGCCAGCGAGAAGGGATGGCCGAGCTCTCTGGCCCGATCCATTGCCACGGCGGCCTCCGCGGCGGCAGCGTCAAGATCCCCCGTCACCGCCAGATCCCAGCCGAGAAATCCGCGCGCGGCAATTCCCATGTCTTGCCCATAGAGGTGTACCTGTTGGGGATTCCGCGCCTCCTCGTGAAGACGGAGCGCCCGGTGAAGATACGTGCGGGCGAGCTCGAGCTTGCCGAGATAGAACTTGGTCACGCCGACGGCGAAGCAGGCATTGAGGGTGGCGGTGGCGTCGTCCTGGTGTTCCGCCGCCTCCAGCAACCTCCCCGCCAGCTCCTCGGCGGCGCGGAACTCAGCTCGCGAGACGTACAGCCGCCACACGTTCCATCGCACCAGAAAGGTCTCGGGCGACTCCGCGAGCCCTTCGACGAGGGCGCGGGTCCTCGCGAGAGCCTTCTCGACTTCGGGCGCGGCATAGCCGTGGATGGCCACGAGCGCGCTCATCAGCGAGAGGTGAAGCGTCAGTTCCTGGGTCGCGCGATCGGACTCAGCTGGCTGCATCTCGAGCAACGCGAGCGCCCTCGTGAAGTGGATGATCGCCTCGGCGTTCGCTGAGCGCTCGATCGCGTGCCGGCCGGCACGTCGCCACTGAACGATGGCCTGCGCCACGAGACCCGCCTCCGTGAGATGCCGGGCCAGCGTCTCGGGCATCCGTTCGCCCATTTGGGGCATAAGCTTCTCGATGGCGGTGGCCGCCATGCCGTGCAGAGCCCGCCGACGCTCGGCCGATAGGGTCTCGTAGGCCACCTCCTGAGTCAGGACGTGGGCAAAGGCATATTCCGGAAAGGGAACCACCCGACCTGTCCGGAGGAACTCGGCAGCCCGCAGATGGGCGAAGGAGGCCGCGAATTCGGTTTCTGCCCGGCCCGACATCTCGCGCAGAAGGGACAGGGGTCCTTCCTTTCCGAACACCGCGGCCGCTTCGAGGAGATGCCGGTCGGCCAGGGGGAGACGATCGAGGCGAGCGCTGATCACTTCCTGCACGGTTGCGGGAATGGCGGCGACGGCCGCACCAGCCGGACGGTCCGACAGCGAGCGGACTAGCTCCTCGAGAAAGAAGGGAACCCCTTCTGACTTCGCGACGAGGGCGTGGGCGGCCTCCGCCGACACAATCCCCGCGGGCGCGATCGACTCGACAATGGTCAAGCAGTCGCGCGAGCTCAAACGTCGCAGGAGGAGCTGCGTCGTGTGCAAGCCGGCGAGCCACGACGGCCGATGGTCGTGACGATAGGTGGTCAGCAGCATGATGCGAGAGGCCGCCGCACTCTCCCCGAGCACCACGAGACTGTCGGCGGACGTCGCGTCGATCCACTGTAGATCCTCGATGGCGATGATCAGCGGTCGTTGTTGGCTCGCTGCGACGACAACCTGCCGAAGGGCCTCGAGGGTGCGAGGGCGAACGCCCTCCGCGGTGAGGCGCGTGAGGTCACCGTCCGCGTCCGCGCTCACGCCAAGAAGATGCAGGAGATAAGGCGTCACACTCTCGCTCAGCAGCCCCAGGGCGCGGACTCCTTCCCGCACCCTGCCCGCGATGTCTGCAGGGGCATCCGTCTCCGTGAACCCGAAGGCGGCGCGAAGAACCTGGATGATCGGGTAGTAAGGGGCATGGCTCCGGTACGCGGCGCATCGCGCCTCGAGATACATGACGCGCTCACGGCCCACCCCCTGCTGGAACTCGTGAAGGAGGCGAGACTTGCCCACCCCGGGCTCTCCGACTATGCCTATGATCTGTCCCCGACCGCGTTCCGTCTCGCCCAGGAGGTCATCGAGCAGCGCCAGTTCGCGATCCCTTCCTACGAAGGGACTCGAGGCTCGATCCCTCACCGCGAAGCCCGAGGAGCTCGCCCCGACCAGTCGGTAGACCGCCGGCGAGGGCCCGGGGACAGACTCCAAGACGAACCGCCGCTCGAGGAAGGCGGCCGCCTCGGCACTCACGAGGACGCCGCCCGGCTTCGTCTCCGCCAATGACTCGAGCGCATTCCGGAGACGCTGGCGATCCTCGAGATCCATGCCGCCGCGGGAAACTCCACGCGCGATAAGGCACTCGGCGGTATGGAGCGCCATCTTCACGACCGCTTGTCTCTCGCCGAGATCCCGGGGACGGTCGAGCAGCCCCCGGATTGTGTGGGACGCAAGGGCGGCCCTGACCGGTGCGTCTTCCATGGGCTCGCTCCCGAACAGGGCAAGGAAGCCGAGCGGATGAAGCTCTTCCAGCTGCCCACCGAACCCTTCGGCCTTTCGGATCAGCTCGTCCATCAGCGGCGTGAGATGGAACGCGCTGACTCCCGGAGGCGGCTCGAGGCGAACGAGGAGCCCGGTGACCCAGCGTTTTTCCCAGCGCAGGCGCGGTGTCGCCGCTTCGAAGACCGGGGACGGGGTCGACGAATTGGCACCCGGGCTCGGAGCGGGGACCGCTTCGGGTCGAATTCCGAGGCGCTCGATCCTATAGCGGAGGGTGTTGCGTGGTATTCCGAGGCGGGTGGCCGCACGCGACAGATTCCACTGCGTTGCATCCAGAACTGCCCGGATCGCGTCCCTGTCGATCTCGGGCCGGCCCGCGTCCGCGCCTTCCGTGTCCCGGCGGCGCCTGGGCGCCGGCGACAGCTCCAGGAGGGCGGGGGAGATCTCGGCTCCTTCGGCGAGCAGCACCGCCCGCTCCAATCTGTTGGTCAGCTCCCGCACATTCCCGGGCCAGGAATGCTCGAGCAGCGCGTCCTGGGCCGCCGTGGTGAACCGCTTCGGGCTCACTGCATAGTCGGTCGTGATCCGCTCGAGGAAATGGCTGGCCAGCGCGAGCACGTCAGAACCACGCTCGCGCAGCGGTGGCATGTGAAGCGTGACCGCCGAGATTCGATGGTAGAGATCCAAGCGGAACGTGTGGCGATCCACGCGTTGCGCGAGATCTTCATTCGTCGCGCTCACGATCCACGCATCCACCGGTTCCCTGCGAGTGCTTCCCAGACGCCGGACCTCGCGCTGTTCGAGCGCGGTGAGCAGCTTGGCCTGCACAGGAAGCGGCAAGGAGCCCACCTCGTCTAGGAACAGCACTCCTCGATGAGCGGCCTGGAACAGGCCAGGCTTGGCCTGACGTGCGTCGGTAAAGGCCCCGCGCTCGAAGCCGAAGAGCTCCGCCTCGACCAGGTTTTCGGGAATCGCCGCGCAATTGATCTCGATCAGGGGCATGTCCCGCCGGATGCTGGCCTGGTGCAGGATCCGCACCAGCAGGCCCTTGCCAGTTCCCGTCTCGCCCAGGATGAGGACGGATGGCAGACGTGTGGAGCGACTCTGGCGGGACAGAAGTCGCTCCAGCTGTGCGCGGATCGCAACAATTCCGCTGCTGCTCCCGATCAGCTGGTCGAGGAAACTCACCGTGGACGGATCGTAGTCGACTCGAGCTGACCCGTCAATCCGCGCATCGGCTCAGAGCTTGACCTACGACGTCCTTGACCGTGTCGGACACTGTCGAAACCGGTGTCGAAAGCGCTCCTCGAGAGCTGTCCGTGCCGCAAGTGTCCGCTGATCGGACATTCGCCCCTTGGCCTCTTGCTTGCGATGTCCGCGGGCATGGCGACCACGCGACGGACGCGTCACGACATGACGGCCGCGAACTCCGTACCGCGCGGCATCCGGCTCGCGCTGCTCTGCTCTCTCCTCCTGATCCTCGGCGTAGCCGCCCCGGCGAGCGCCGAGAATCTCGCCGGCCCGTCTGATGCCTCCCGGGCCCGTGGCATCCGACGCGTGGATGAGGCCTTGGCCAGAGGCGACCGAAGCGGAGCCGAGTGGGTGTGGCACGACGCCTGCGCCAAGGCCCTGGCCGCGAGGGAGTGGGAGGGGATGCTCGCCGTGGGCGATGCCTACCTCCGGATCGGCGCTGCGGCCCACGGCCGGAAGATGGCCGAAATGGGGGTGCGCACCCTCTACCTGGCGGCCCTCTACCGGGCCCGGCAGGAGGGGGTGCTCGACGGCGCACTCGAGGCTGCTGAACGCTTTCTCCAGCTGGTCGACCGGGAGATGGTCACCCAGTGCCTGGCTGTCGCGGACCGGCTCGCCGTCGGAAGCCGGGCGCCGCGCGACCATGCGGATGTCGAGATCTTTCGGGCCCGATGGGATACCAGGTCGCTGCTCGCGCCGAGGCCCGCGTGGGAGACCCCGACGCTATGGCTTTTCCCCGACGCCAGTGTGGGCCCGTGAGGAACGTGGAGGACCCCCAAGCGGGCCGCGCCGGAGCCGTGGGGCCGGCTGACGGCTCCCGGCGAACGGAGAGCATGGTCCGGGCGCACGCGGAGCAGATGTGGTTCGTCATCGGAGGCTTCGCCGCGGGGTTCGTGTCCGGCTTCCTCGGCATCGGCGGCGGGCTCGTGATGGTCCCGATGCTGATGTGCCTCTTCCGGTTCCCTCTCAAGCGCGCCGTGGGCACCTCATTGGTGGTCGTCGCGACCGTCTCGCTTGCGGGCCTCGTCTCTGAGGCGATGGTGAAGGGCTCGAACATACACTGGGGCACGGCGGGCACGCTGATCATTGCGTCCTTGGCAGGATCGCGGCTGGGCGGGAAGGCGCTCCCCTTCCTTCCCGACAGGCTCCTGCGGCGCCTCTTCGCGGCGCTGCTCGTCTTCGCTGCGTACCGGATGCTGGCGATGGCGAGCGGCACTCTGGGGCCCTCAACAGGGATCCTCGCTGACCACAGCATCCTGGGGAGCTTGGCCATAGTCGCCGTCGGGATGGCCGCCGGATGCAGCTCGGTATGGTTTGGGCTCGGGGGCGGACTCATCATGGTGCCGGCCTTCTCCCTTCTCTTCGGTGGCTTTCCGTTCCACGCGGCCCGGGCGACGGCCCTCGTGCAGATCTTCCCCACGTCCGTCCTCGGGGCCTACCAGCACGGCCGCCTAGGGACGGTCGATCTTGGCGCGGCTTGGCGCCTGATACCCGCCGGCCTGGTCGGGGCGATCCTCGGCGTGCTGACGGTCAATTGGATGCCGGCCAGGCGCTGTCAGGTCCTGTTCGCGGGCTTTCTTGTCGTGGCAGCGGTGCGGCTCGCGTGGCCCGCGCAGGGATCCTCCCCGCCTGCACCCACCGACGGGCGGCGACCGAGAGCGCCCGCTGTGGGATCGCGGTCGGGCTCGGGGAGTTAGCGGGGTCCGTGCGATTTCGATGCGGAACAGGAGGACGAGGAGCGCTCATATCGACTTGGAGCAGTTCGACTCACGTCCCCGAAGGCGAGCGCTGGGAGACAGCTGGCTCGTCACGGCCGAAGACGAAAGGAGTGGCCCATGGGTCTGAACGCGTTTGCGCGCGTCCCGGCGTGGCTCGGACTATTCGTCGCGATGGCGACCGCCCTGCTCTTCCTGGCTCCTCGGACATCACCCACCGCGGTCGCGCCCCGCGCAGCGGCCGAGGACGACCTGCGGCGCGCGTGGCAGAGCGCGCTCGACACGATGGACCGCGCCCTCGCGGCCGGCGACATCAGCGGTGCCGAGATGGCCTGGCGCAATGCATACGGGCTTGCGATCCGCAGTCGCCAGTGGCAGGCATTCCTCGCAGCGGGAGACGGCTCACTCCGCATCAGCGACCACGTCCTCGTAAAGCAGCCGTACCGGGCTCGGGCCCGCGAGGCGTGGCGGGCCGCGCTCTTCCTGGCGCGCGCGCAGCACTCGGTGGACGGCGTGTTGGGCGTGGCGGAAGCGTTCGCGCGGCTCGGCGATGCGGAGGCTCTCACGCAGGCACTGCGTATCGCGGATAGCCTCGCCGGGGCGGACGTCACCGGGGAGGCGCAACGACACGTCCTCGAAGTCCGACGCCGCTTGACTCCCTCCACGGCGCTGTCAGACCCGGTTCTCGCCCTCTTTCTCGATGCCGCGGTGAGACCATGACGCACTCGGATCGGGAAGGTGATGGCGGAGGTCGCTCGAGGGCATCCATGTCGCGTGGGTGGACATCCGACGCCATCGCGAGCCAGGCAGGCCGGCCCAATGCAGGTGGCCGCTCTTGTGGTGAAGCGCCAAGCGCTGGGAGCCCCTCGCGTTCGCCTCCCCATCGCTGTTCCTGATCGCGCTCGTCATCGTGTTCCCGCTCGCGTACGCGTTCTACCTCTCGCTCCAGAACTTCGATCTCTCCATCGGACCCGACCACCAGTACGTCGCCTGCAGAACTACGCGGAGGCGCTCTTCCACGACGCCCGGTTCTGGGCCTCGGTGTGGAACACCGCGATCATCATCGCGCCGGCGCTGATGGCGGAGCTGCTGCTGGGGCTCGGGTTGGCCCTCCTCCTCAACCGTCGGATCCGCGCCCGGCCCATCATCACCGCGCTGCTCGCGATCCCGCCGATGGTCTCTCATGATGATGAGGGTGTAGCTGTCGGTGAGCCCCATCGCCTTGTACATGATGTGGACGGGAATGATCAGGGCGATGGCTGGCAGCATGCGAAGGGATCGAGTACCACCCGGAGTGGGCCGCCAAGGCCAAGTAGTCCGGTACCGCCGCTCCGCCGCCGTGAGACGGCCGGGGTGGCGGTACCCGGCCTGCGGTCTCGGGTCGGCCGGTCACGGAGTGGAGCGTTGCTGGGCGCGGGGCCGATTCAGATCCTCCCGTTCCAGCAGAAACGACGTCGCGAAGCCGAGAACCAGCCCCCAGAACGGGGCGCCCACGCTCAGGATCGGCACGTCGGCCGCCGTGACGAGGAAGGTCACGAGCGCCCCCAGGGCGCACCGGTCCTTGAAGGCCAGCGTGAACGCGGTCTGGAGCACGCGCAGCATGGCGAGGCCGGCGATCGCCGCGATGAATGCGCTCGGCGTCGCCAGGGTCAGGCGCGTGACGAACGGCGAGAGCAGCCCGAAGGCCACCCCGAGGAGCCCGACGACGATCCCCGCGGTGTACTGTCGGTCCTTCTCGCCGGAGCCGGAGATGATCGCGTTCACGGGCCCGGTCAGGCACGTCGGGACGGCCCCCACGAACGCGGTGATCATCGACCCCAGCCCGCAGGCGATCGTGATGGCGGTGACGGGGGGCTGGTGCCCGGCGGCGCGGAGCACGGCGATCCCCTGCCCGTTCTGTACCACGAGCACGGTGATGGCGAGGGGCACCACCAGCTCGACCATGGCCTTCCACGAGAAGGCGGGCGCGTAGAGCCGTGGCCAGGCGAGCGGCGCCGCGCCCGCGATCGGCGCGTGGAACCGACCGAGGGCCGCGATGACGACCACCCCCACCACCAGGGCGCCGATCAGCGGGGGCGCACGCCGGGCCAGCCCCGCGCGCGCGCTCAGCGCGAAGAACGTGGCCGCCATCGGGCCGGCGATCCAGATGTCGTCGCGAATCGCCAGGACGAGCCCGAGACCGAAGCGCAGGAAGACCGCCGCCACCATCCCCATCACGATGGGCATGGGCAGCGTTTCGCTCGCCCGCCGAACCCAGCCGCTCGCGCCGAGCCCGAGCACGATGAGGCCCGTCGCGAGACAGGTCCCGAGGACCTCGGCGAACGTGAGATGCGTGAGGGCCGCGCCGACGAGCACCGCTCCCGGGATGGTCCAGAAGAGGACGAGCGGCTGCCGGTACCACCAGGAGAACGCGATGCTGATCATCCCGTTCAGCGCGAACGCGCCGAAGAGCCACGAGCTGAGATCAACCGGGGAAAGGCTGCCGCGCGCGGCGATGGCGAGCACGATCGCGACCGGGCCGGTGGCGGCGAAGATGAACGCGACGACGGCATTGACGGCGTGCAGGCCACTCAGGTCCGCGAGCACCCGTCGCAGGGAAGGCGGCGACGCCCATGCCGGGTCGGGCGGCGTCGAGCCGCGGGCAGGGAAGAACGGCACGCGGAGGATTGTCCACGGGACGGAACCCCGGCGCAACACGCACCGCGCGCGCCGCGCGCCGTATCGAGGCGGCGAGCGGTTCACGCAGGTGGCTCGCGCCGGCCTCGCGCAGTGGCGGGAGCTGGCAAAACTCCAGGAGCGTGCGGCCGCCTCGCAGCCCGACCGGCGCCGGATCGCCGGCGGAGCGAGCGCGTCGACGCTCGACGCGTGGGCGGTCTGACGACGGGGCGACGATGCGGTCAGGCCCGTGTCGGCGCCACCGCCTCGCCGTTGATGGTGCCTGTGGTGTTGTAGTGGCCGGGCGAGGTGAGCTCCAGGATCTCGACGTCGTCCGACCAGGCGGTCTTCCACGCCTTCCAGAAGCTCTTCATGGGCGCCCCTTGGCGGTGGAACACCCACGGGATGATGCACCCGGTCGGCCGGCCATGGCACCAGGGGGAAGATTTGCAACGCTTGCGAGCAGTCGATAGATCGAGATGCCCGACCGCCGAGTCTTCTTCTTCCACCAGCCCTG
>Ga0075424_100003431_pt1 | contig 14848 bp, 16 predicted proteins | sample SoiMethybrSBSTD3_FD_75301 | JGI IMG/M metagenome (GOLD analysis project Ga0075424, IMG submission 75301) | Bulk soil microbial communities from a Populus tree surrounding site in Tennessee, USA - Soil MetaG P. TD hybrid SBSTD3 | ecosystem: Environmental > Terrestrial > Soil > Tree plantation... | reverse complement strand
TAGAAATCGCCCGCCTTCAGCTCAAACCGTTGGTATGGGAGAGATGGAAGCCCGCGAAAGATCGAAACGAGGAGAACGAATGATGAAGACAGCCAGAGCAGCACTCCCGGCATTTGCGCTCATTATGGCGATGGCCTTATGCGCAACGGCTCAGGACAAGGATGGGAAGCAGGATGAATCTGCGCCGAGAAGTGTGAAGTCGACACCCATCAAAGTCACTATCACGTTTGCTGAGTTTGAGGGCGAAAAGAAACTCAAAAGCTTGCCTTACGTTCTGGTCGTAGCTCCGCGCGAAAATCCTCCTCCTTCCTACTCCAAGTTGCGGATGGGCAGCCGCGTTCCCGTCTACACGGGCAAAGAGAATGGAATGCAGTATCTCGATATAGGCAGCAATATCGACTGCCAGGCGTCCCGCCTCCCCGACGGAACTTTCGATCTCCGGTTAGGCTTGGACCGCTCGTGGGTTGAGGGCGATGTACCCGTGCCCGTGGAGAAGACCCAGCAAGCATCCTCCGGCCAATTTCCGGAACCGGTGATACGCCAGTTTCGCTCGGACCTGAACCTGATCATGCGCGATGGCCAGAGCGTGGAAAGCACTTTTGCTACTGATCCATTAAGCGGGAAGCTCTTCAAGGTGGAAGTGAACCTGAACGTGATCAACAAGTGAGCGAAAGGCGCCTGGGGTGAACTGCCACGCCTAGCTCTTGGCCCCGAACCTCATCCGACTCGGCGGGCGAGATGCCCGCCGGAGCGCCCCCGAGGCGGCGGCACTCCCAGGAATCCAGCACTCAAAGCGTGCTTTTCCTGAAATTTGTGGCGGAAAATCGCGCCTTCTGGTACTGTGTGATTCGCGTTTGCGTAGAATCGGTTGTGAGCAGCAACGAGCTTTTTCAGCGAGTACCTGCCCTGCAGTACCTTCCGACTCCTTCCAGCGTAAAAATTCACTGAAAGGTATTTGAACAAGAATATGGAACAAGGAACAGTAAAGTGGTTTAACGACGCCAAGGGATATGGTTTTATCAGCCGCCAGAGTGGCGAGGATGTCTTCGTGCATTTCTCCGCAATCCAGGCCGGCGGCTTCCGCAGCCTGCAAGAAGGGCAGAGTGTGGAATTCCAGGTGACGAAGGGACCGAAGGGCCTGCAGGCCGAGAACGTGCGGCCTCTGTAAGAAGATCCAAAATTGGCTTTTACGAAGGCTCCGGTAGATCCGGAGCCTTTTGGTTTGTGTGCCGAACAGGTTGGTCAGCTTGGGGTGAAAGTCCCCGGCCCAGCCTGGTGGAGGTGAAGGGCTGGAGAAGCGCAAGGGCGTCGTCGCGAGCCGGGGTCTGAAAGAAGCGTGGATCAAACGGTTTGGGCCTTCGACCTTGCGGCCTACTATGCCCGCTGCTGACTCCCGCCCCACGCTCAGAATGAATCGCTCCATCCTCAGTCACGGTGCCGTGACATGCGGCCGGTCTCCCGAAGTAAGGCGACCGCCTTCGACCCACAACCGCCGGATTTACCACCAGTGTGCTTGCCGGAAATGGGCTTCGCTGTCGTTTGCCAGCTCGCCCCACACCGTAGGCCTCATCATCCGGTTCTTGTTCATCGGCCCGCGCCTTACTCCCGGTTGCTTACTTCGATGCGCTCGGTCTTCCACGGTTGTTGGAAGTGCCCTAGCTCAACCGAACTGAACCGCCGTATGCGGACCCGCATGTACGGTGGTGTGGCAGGGGCGAGTGGGTGACCACTCCCCCTATGCCGATTACCGTGACGCTGCTTGCCTACAAGAGCGGCTTGATACTAGCTTCGATCGTATCCGTGTACTCGAACCCAATCACTTCATCCGCAGAATCCCCTGACGATCGTAGAGCATGGTGGTTGGTAGTCCCACGATGTCCCCAAATTTCTTAGGTATGCCCTCGCTGGCAATGACCAGCGGGTACCTCACTCCGATTTTTCCGGCGAATTGGAGGGGATCCTCCGTGTCTCTCATCACCTCGGATTTGAACCCAATCACTGCGAAACCATGCGAACCGTAGCGATCCGCGAGCTTCTGGTAACCGGGCATCTCTTTCTTGCATGGCTGACACCAGGTCGCCCAGAAGTCAACCAGCACAACTTTCCCGTGAAGGTCGACCGAGGATATCGGGTGGCCTGTCAGGTCTTTCAAATCGAAATCTGGCAAGCGCGAACCGATCTCGCCGGCTGCGGGTGCAGCCTTTTTGGAAGGAGGCTGCTCCGTGGGACGGTGATTGCAGCCTGCGAATCCAGCTAGTGCTGCGGCCAACCCCAACATGAATGGCTTGAACATTTATTCCTTCTTTTGGACCTCCAGAATCACCAGCTTCATCGGAGGTGCGGTGTCGGCTTTCTTCTTGCCCGCCGGTTTCTTGAACAACTGCCCGCGCACTGTGACTTCCGTTGGAGAGTCCACCAGCGCCTCCAGCGCCTTTGACTGTTCATTCGGTACAAACGCGAAGGATCGATTTGGCGCTATCCGCAGCGCCAGGTCTCCGGACGCATTCTTCACAATGTTGCCGCGCGCGGTCACGTCCATTTCGGCGACGCTGACTCCGCTGTCATAGGTGGCCTTAAGAAGCTTAGTAGGATCGATTTGGCCATCTTCCTTAGGAACGATATCGACCTTTCCATCGCGCAAACTTACTTCGACGTTCTGAACGCCAGCCTGGCGTCCGAGGTGCTGTTTCACCCCGTATGCTCAAAAGTTTCAAGTCATGCCCTCTACACGCATCTCGATATGCTTGATCTGTGCCTGCACTACGGGGACTATGGCCATCGTGCCGCAAAGAACAATCAGCAGGACAGCTCTGTTTGAACCCATCGTTCCTCCTTCCTAAAAATGCAGCCGAAATTGCTGCGTTATTCCGAAACTGATGTGGCGCCGCACGGGCATGAACAACGCGCCGGTAGAATGCGCGACATTCCAGTCCATTCCTAGCCAGACATGCATGCCGGGGCGCAGACCGACATAGCTGGTGACCCCGGCCAGAAGCGAATCCCCGCCGCTTCCTTTGTGGCTGATTCCCCCGATCCGGTCATCCGCAGAGTGCAACCATGTGAGCACGGGACCGATGAACCACTCCCGAGCCACGTTTCTCGATTCATACGGCCGATAGGAGAGCCAGAAGCGCGATTCAACATCGCTGCCGAGACGAGTAGCTTGCGTGCCTTGTGAACGAATAAGGGAATGGAAATCCTCATCGGCGACCAGTCGCCTGATCCCGAACAACCCGGTGTATGTCCAGTTCGCCGCCAAGAACAGATCAGTGGAACCCGAACCGGGTTGCAGACCCGCCGGTAGCAAGTTGCCACTTCCATCGGTCAGGTCAGTTCTGCCTGTCGGCATTTTGGGACCGAGGCTGAAGGATGCCTGCGCTGTCCCCCGCGCGGAGTCCCGCCGATAGAAACGGTACCTAACTAGCGCCATCAGGTCGCCAAGGCCGGTTCCATTCACCGTGCGAGCGCCTGGACTCTCAAAATGGTTCGTGACGATCGGGATCGCAATGGTCAGATCGAAGTCGCGATAGAAACCCCAGGTGAAATTGATCTCACCCTCATGCGAGAACGTCGGCCGAGCGGTCGCCGGAATACCTGACGATCCGCTCATCCCGCCGTGCGTGGTGAAGATGGAGTTGTAGGCAACCAGGCCTCCACTGGGAAATAGCGGAGGCGCGGTTTCGGGCGCGGGACCCTGCCCGTGCGCCGCAACGGACAACAGCACCACCAGCAACAGCCGTTTTCCTTCTACACGAACAGACCAGACAAGTTTTTGCCAGCTCAAATGCTTTCCTCCAGTCGAAAGCGGGGAAAGTCCCGCACGCACGTGTCACGTAGAGCTCGGGCGCAGACTGTCGGAGATTTTCAGATACGCAGGGGAAGATTCGGCGGCGAGGACGACAAGGGCGGAGCATGCGAATGCTCAGCAACGATGCAAGTTTCAACATTGATGGCGAAGAATCCGTGAGAGACAGGCGCGGCGCCGACGACGACCAAAGAAAATGCAGCGCTCTGGCCAGACGATGGCTGCCCGACAGCCGCGCGCAGAGACGGCATCGTCTTGCAGCAATCCTGGCCGTGATGGCCGTGCGAAGAACAATGCATCGACCCGCAGCATTGCATGGCCTGCTGGGGCGTAGCGAGCGCATCGCAGTCCAGTGCATAACCCGAGAGAGCCAGGGTCAGGACGGCGAAAAGAACTCGCTTGGCGAACGACATCCTTTTCAGGTTAGAGGGACAGACGATGGTCGTCAAGCCGACGGAAGTATTTTTAACCCCGTGACCCGCGACTACAGCCGATCTCATTATTGGCTTGAAAATGGCTTCACCTTTCATCAACCGTTCCAACGCATCTCTAACACTTTCGTAACCCAGTCTCGCCATCTCTGCACGCTAGTAACCTTGCACCCATTACCAGGTGTCCAGAAAATCGTAGAAAGGTATGTGGGGCTTTCTTCGAGCGACTCTGGCGATCGTGTGCCTGGCTTCTATTTGCGGTGTCGCACAAGACACTCCTAATAGTTCAGAAGAACTCGCTCGCATGAAACGCGAACTGCTCGAAACGCGATCGCAACTTGCAGAGTCGCAGCGCCAGATTGAAGAACTTCGCCAGGGTCTCGCCGAGCTCCGCAATCAAATGCAAGGGAATCACCCTGCAGCCAGCGAGGCGCCGAGTGCAACTGAACCCACAGTCGCCGCTGCCGACCAGGATGTCGGCTTCCTGGCCGCGAAAGTCGCCGAACTCCATCAGGACAAGGTCGAGAGCGCCAGCAAGTATCCCGTAAGACTCTCCGGTCTCGTTCTCTTCAATGCTTACCGTAACGGTGGCTCCCTGGACATTCAGGATTTGCCCAGTCTTGCATTTCCGACGTTTCCCGGGTCGCCCGACGGCAGTACGGGCGCCACTTTGCGCCAGACGTTGCTGGGTGTTGACGCCACCGGGCCGAGAATTTTCGGGGCGCGCAGTTCGGCAAGCGTATCGGTGGATTTCGGTGGTGGAAACCCGACCACCGCATACGGTGTTACGGCCGGGCTGGTGAGACTGCGTACCGCTGGAATGAGTCTGGATTGGGATAAGACTTCTTTGCGCATTGGCCAGGACACACCGTTCTTTTCTCCGCTGTCGCCGACGTCGTATGCGACCTTGTTGGAACCGGCCATGTCGTGGTCTGGGAATTTGTGGGTCTGGACGCCCGAGATCGTGGCGGAGCACCGATTGGCACTTCGGCCCCATGAAAATCTTGTGTTGCAGGGCGGCTTACTGGATCCGCTCACGGAAGAGTATCCGCCGTTTCAGGGCCGCAATCCGACGGCCGGGGAAGCCACGCGAATTCCAGCCTACGCAGGACGAATTGCCATCGACCGCTCGACCGCAGAACGCTATCCCTTCACTATTGGATTCGCAGGCTATGGCGCCCGTCAGCGTTACCAGTCGTTCAGCCAGATCAACAGCTGGACGGTAAACGCCGATGTGAAGCTCCCCTTTGGGAGGTATTTCGAAGTCTCAGGCGAGTGGTATGACGGCCAGGCCGTCGGCGGACTGGGTGGCGGAATCTGGTCGAGCGTGGTCTATCCGGAAGCGTTCCCCCCGCACACTGCGATTCATCCCCTGCGTTCGATCGGAGAATGGGTCCAGCTGAAGGTGAAGCCCACCACTCGCTTTCAAATCAACGGTGCATTTGGTCAGGATGAGAACTTCGGCCGCGATCTCCGCTTTTTCCCAACCCCTTTTACCGACTTGGGATTTCTTCCGTTCAAGAAGAATCGGACCGAGTTCTTGAACTTTATCTACGAACCGAATTCGTTTCTGCTGTTCGCGGTTGAGTACCGCCATATACTCACAGCTCCCGGTCTTGGTGAAAGCGCAACGGGGGACCACCTGAACCTGGCCGCGGGGGTGCGGTTTTGAAGCGCGGCATCTTCATGCTAGCTGTGATTTTGAGCCTGACCCGCCTGGCGATTGCGCAGGAGGCCACGGTTCGCGGGACCGTCAACGTACTCAATCCTTCCAGGAGGGAAGCGGCCAGCGCCGATGTGGTCGTCTGGTTGAGCAGCGTCAACGCTAAGGACTCGGTGGGTCCGGGACCCACGGTACGACTCCTTCAGAAGGACAAACGTTTTACGCCACACATGCTAGCTGTTCCGGTCGGTACCTCCATCGAATTTCCTAATCAGGATCCTTTCTTCCACGATGTGTTCTCGATCTACCACGGGAAACCTTTTGATCTTGGACTGTATGAAAGCGGTGCCGTCAGAAAAGTGCGCTTCAGCCAGCCCGGTGTGTCCTACATTTTTTGCAACATCCATCCGGACATGAGTGCTGTCGTCATTGCATTATCCACCGCGCACTTCACCGTCACCGCGCGCGACGGAAGCTTCCGCATCCCGAATGTGTCTCCGGGGCGCTACCGGCTCCGTGTCTGGTACGAAATGGCGTCCGAGTCGGAACTCAGTTCTCTCTCACGAGAGATCGAAGCCGCTTCGGGGGACAGTGCAGTGGATACTCTTACCATTCATGCCACGAATGCGCCACGCGAGCACCTGAACAAGTACGGCGAAGCCTATCCGCTCGACAAAACGTCGAAATATTAGGAATGTCCCGTCCCAATGGACGTTGCATTCCGCAACTTTCGCTATTGCAAATCGCAACGACCGCCGCGCGTTGCACAGACGACTGATTCCACGATATTTGGGTGGGTCCGAGCTGCAACCAATTGAGAACTCAAATATAGAGCCGTTGCGATCCTTAACATCCCGCCGTTGCAGCATGCATCAGTTCGGATGCTGAACTTGGAATCAGACCCACGCTAAGCCTCTGATTCTCTTCCTCAAACATCGCTTCGAAATGCCGCCACCGAATTCTCGCGGCTTTGGAGCAGCGATTGCCATTACGAAAGACAGGCGAGTGGCCCGGAAACGAACGAGACACGAAACGACGGCCCTTCCGGCGAGGTGATGTATGACAGTCCTACTAGTTCTCCTAACTTTCGTGACGTTCCTTCTCATCGACCACTTCCACAGCCGCAAGCAAGTTGCCATGCAGCCTGCGCTGAAGCCGGTGAAGCGCGAAGCTCCGGCCCGGCTGGCTCCTAGCCTGGTGGGGGGCTTTCAGGTGCCGGAAAAGTTTCGCTATCATCCGGGCCATACTTGGGCATTGAGCGAAAGCCCCAGCCTGGTGCGAATCGGCATGGACGAATTCGCCTCCAAGCTCACCGGCAAGCTCGACCGCATCACCTTACCGCAGCGCGGCCAATGGATCCGCCAGGGACAGAAAGTTTGGAGGCTGCATCGCGACGGTGCCGCCGTCGACATGGTTTCTCCGATCGAAGGCAGTGTGGCCGACATCAACGAAGCGGTGGTACGGGATCCCGATCTGGCCCGCCGCGATCCATATGGCGAAGGTTGGCTCGTGTCGGTGCAATCTCCTGACTCCAAGACCAATTTCCGCAATCTGTTAGGTGGTGCATTGGCGCGCTGGTGGACCGAAGAATCCGCGGGCCGACTGCAACGCCGCGTGCCCATGGCGCTCGGCGCCTTGGCGCAGGACGGCGGCGTTGCGATGCATAACCTTGCGGCGCAGATACCCGACAAAGATTGGGCAGCTTTGGCGAAAGAGTTCTTCCTGTCATGATGCTCCGGACTATCGCGGATAACCACCAAGGACACAAAGGAACACGAAGGCTTGCGGGTGGAGTTCCTGCGTGATCCTCCGCCCTTGGTGGTTCATGCCTTTCCTCACGAATTGCACGACCCGTCCTCATAGTCCGCGCACCACCTGCCCACCGACTACTTGGTCGGTCTAAATCCCATTGTCTCCCAATGAGAAAACGGTGTGACGTGGATCACAAGTGGGAGTGCAAGGTGTCACGGCCTGAATCGAGCCTAACAGCAGAAACTGAGATCGGAGGAAGGGGGAATCGGTCATGATGCTCGCCTACCGACTCGTCCGCCTGATAGAGGCTCACTCCGACGCACTTGCCGCCGGGCTCCTGCACACGGTGCAGAGTTCCAAGCTGACCCGCGATTACAAGAAGGTTCCCGAAGAGGAACTCAAGCAGCGCGTTTACGAGATTTATCGTCATCTCGGCGAGTGGTTGCTTGCCAAGACCGAGTTCGGCATCAACGAACGTTATCGCGAGATCGGCGCCCGTCGCGCTGAGCAGAACGTGCCCCTGAGCCAGTTGGTGTGGGTGATCGTCCTCACAAAAGAAAATCTCTGGGAGTACCTGAAGCACGAAGCGGGCATTGTGCGTCCTGCCGAGATTTTTGGCGAGCTGGAAATGTTACAACTGCTCGACCAATTCTTCGAGCGTGCCATTTTTTACGCCGCTGTCGGATACGAAAACGCTCGCGCAACGGCAGAAACGAGCCTGGCCTGATAAAAGCTGTTTGCAAGGAGAAAACGCACGATGTCGTGGGAGATCGAATACAAGAAGAAGCTGAGAACGCCGGAAGAAGCGCTGCGCTGCGTCCAGTCCGGTATGCGGGTGTACATCCACCCTGGCTGCGCTGAACCGGAGACCCTGGTCGAAGCCCTCATTCAACGGGCGCCACATGTGCAGGATGTAGAAATCGTGCACATGATGACCATGGGCAGCGCGCCTTACGTTGCGCCCGAGATGGCGGGCCATTTCCGTCACAATGCCGTGTTCATCGGCGGCAACGTGCGTGCCGCCATCAACGACGGACGCGCCGACTACACGCCCGTGTATCTCAGCGAGATCGAGGAATTGTTCGAGAGCGGCGCCATGCCAATCGATGTCGCGTTGATCGAGGTTTCACCGCCCGACTCTCACGGCTTTTGCAGTTTCGGCATCGGAATCGACACCACGTTGACCGCCGCGAAGCTGGCCCGCTACGTCGTGGCCCAGGTCAATGACCAGATGCCACGCACCTACGGCGACAGTTTCATTCATGTGAACAAGATTCACGCGATTGTGGAGTCGTCCCGTCCGCTCTGTGCGCTGAAGCGGCCCGAAATCACCGAGATGCAGACCGCCATTGCACGCAATGTGGCCAGCCTGATTGAGGACGGTAGCGTGCTGCAAACCGGCATTGGCGGCATTCCCGATGCGGTTCTGCCCATGCTGATGGATCGCAAAGACCTCGGCGTGCACAGTGAACTGGTCTCGGACGGAGTGATTCCGCTGATTGACGCGGGCGTGATTACGGGTGCGCGCAAGAACTTCAAGCCGAGGAAAATCATCCTCGGTTTTGCTTTGGGCACCAGGAACCTGTTCGATTACGTGGACAACAATCCTATCTTCGAATTCCACCCAACTGCCTACAGCAATGATCCGGCGCTGATCGCCCGCAACGACAAGATGGTGGCCATCAACTCGGCGCTGCAGGTGGATTTGACCGGACAAGTGTGCTCCGACTCGATTGGCACGTATTTTTACAGCGGCATCGGCGGGCAGGTGGACTTCCTGCGAGGCGCGTCCCGGTCCAAGGGAGGCAAGCCGATTATCGCGCTGTCCTCAACCGCCAAAGGTGGAACCATCTCGCGCATTACGCCCATGCTCGAGCCCGGCGCCGGCGTGGTGACTTCCCGTGGCCTAGTCCGCTACGTGGTGACCGAATACGGCGTCGCATATCTGCACGGGAAGTGTATCCGGGAGCGCGCGAAGGCCCTGATTGAGATCGCGCATCCCAAGTTCCGCGAACAACTGTACGAGTACTGCGAAAAGACCAAGTGGTTGCAACGCCCCCCGATCAAGGAGACCGTTGCTGCGAGGTAAACCAATGGCAACTGAAGCACGCGGGAATATTGCAGTAAATGTCGATGAATGCAAAGGGTGCGGGTTATGCGTGGAGTCGTGCCCACCCAAGTGCCTGATGCTCTCCCAGGAGTTGAATCAATACGGCGTTCATCCGGCTCACTACATCGGCAAAGACTGTACCGGATGTGGTATCTGCTTCTATTGCTGTCCGGAGCCAGGCGCGATCACCGTCTATCGCTTGGCGCCACCACCTAGAGCGGTTGTGGTTGAAACAGGAGGCGGTCATGCGCCAGCTCTGTACGGGAAACGTCGCCATCATTAAAGGCGCAATCTTAGCCGGATGCCGTTCCTTCTACGGATATCCCATTACTCCCGCCAGCGAAATTGCCGAGGCGGCCGCGCTTTATATTCCGCAGGTCGGCGGCACGTTTCTGCAGGCAGAAAGCGAAGTCGCCGCCATCAACATGGTGTACGGCGCAGCTGCGTCCGGGGCCCGCGTCATGACCGCATCCTCCGGCCCCGGACTCAGCTTGATGCAGGAAGGCATTTCCTATATCGCGGGCGCGGAATTGCCGTGCGTGATCGTCGATGTGGTCCGCGGAGGTCCCGGCTTGGGGAACATCGCTCCTGAGCAGAGCGACTACTTCGCTATGGTGAAGGGCGGCGGCCACGGCAACTATCGCAATCTCGTGCTCGCCCCCGCTTCGGTGCAGGAGATGGCCGATCTCACCGTGCTCGCGTTCGAACTCGCCGACAGGTATCGCAATCCGGCGGTCGTTCTGGCTGACGGTTTCATCGGTCAGATGATGGAACCGCTCGATCTCCAATATCGCGAAGTCGTTGCGCCTGAGAAGCCCTGGGCCGTGAAGGGGACAGCAGAGACACGCAAGAATCTGGTCAGTTCCATCTTCCTCGAGCCCGACGATCTGGAAGAGCACATTCGCAAACTTGAAGCCAAGTACCGGCGCGCGCAGGAACGTGAGCCGCGATGGGAGGCGTACAACACAGACGACGCCGAAATACTTGTCGTTGGCTACGGCATCACCTCGCGCATCCTGCGCTCGGCCGTCGAAGGAGCTCGCTCACAAGGTTTGCGTGTCGGGTTGTTCCGTCCCCTCACGCTGTGGCCGTTCCCCTCGCAGGCTCTCGTGAAGGCTACGGCCAAGGTGCGGAAAGTATTGGTGGTTGAACTCAGCACCGGACAAATGGTGGAAGACGTTCGACTGAGCCTCAACGGGAAGGTTCCAGTGGAGTTCTACGGACGCAGCGGCGGCAATGTCCCCTCGGTGGAAGAGATTCACGCCGACCTGCTCGCTTTGCTTTCTTCGGTAATGCATTCGGAACTGCAGGGACAAGTGATGTCCCGCAGGTGAGAGGCAGCTATGCCAGAGGATTTGAAGGCGCCTGTGAAAGAGCCAGAAGTCCGTCTCGACGGCTATCAAGTCGTGCACTCCAAGTCACCCGTGTTCTACGAGACGTACGAGCGCAAGGACGAACTTCAGCACCAGACGCACTACTGCCCGGGCTGCGGCCACGGCGTCGCGCACAAGTTGATCGCCGAAGCAATCGAAGATTTGGGCCTGCAGGATCGAACCATCTTTGTCAGCCCCGTGGGCTGCTCGGTATTTGCCTACCACTACTTCGATGTGGCCAACGTGCAAGCCGCGCACGGACGCGCTCCGGCCGCCGCTACCGCCATCAAGCGCACCCGTCCCGACAAGATCGTAATTTCTTATCAAGGCGACGGTGACCTGGCGGCCATCGGCACGGCAGAGATCATTCACGTCGCCAATCGCGGCGAGAAGATTACGGTTTTCTTTGTCAACAATGCGATCTACGGCATGACGGGCGGCCAGATGGCGCCCACGACGCTCGTGGGGCAGAAGAGCACCACATCTCCATGGGGACGACGTCCATCAAATGAAGGGTTCCCGCTGCACATGTCGGAGTTGCTTTCTACACTCGAAGCGCCCGCCTATATCGAGCGAGTCGCGCTGTCCGGCAACAAGAACGTGATGAAAGCTCGCAAGGCGATTCGCCGTGCGCTGGAGAACCAGCGCGAGGGAGTGGGGTTCTCGTTCGTCGAAATTCTCTCGCCGTGCCCAACGATTTGGGGGAAAGATCCAGTCGAGGCTCGCAATTGGGTTGCAGAAAAATTGATTCCAACTTTCCCGCTGAATGTCTTCCGCGACCGCAAACCGGAGCTTTCGCAGACCGATGCACCTCCGCAGCGGACCGTTTCCGACGTCCTCGAGATCAGCGCGAAGGATCAAGCCGCGCTCGCCAATCTTCCACAGCACCCGCATCATTTCCGCGACTACACCATCAAAGTCGCCGGCTTCGGCGGTCAGGGAGTTCTCCTGCTAGGTCAGTTGCTCACGGAGATGGGCATGCGCGAAGGGCTGGAAGTCAGCTGGTTGCCCTCTTACGGACCCGAGATGAGGTCGGGCAGCGCGCACTGCCACGTCTGTCTCTCAGAAGAACGCATCGGCTCACCACTGATTTCGCATCCGGATGTATTGATCGCAATGAATGAAATCTCCCTGCGCAAATTTGCCTCGCAGGTTTCCCCCAGCGGCCTGATCCTCTACAACCGCGACACCCTGCCCCCGGATTTCCCCATGCCCCAGGCGCGCGTAATTTGCATACCGGCGGCGGAGATTGCGGACAAGCTCGGCTCGACGAAAGTCACGAACATCGTGCTGATGGGAGCGTTGCTGGAAGAAACCGAGTGTCTTTCGCCTGCGACCGCCATGGGAGTGCTTGAGACCAAGATCAAGAAAGTTGATCTGCTAGAGATCGACCGGCAAGCTCTCGCCGCCGGACGAAACTTCATCGATAACTCTGTACGGGTGGGCGCTGTGAGCCAGCCCGACGGATTCGCGTATTAGGCCACTCTGTGGAGCGGCGGGCGTCCTCGCCCGCCAGACGAGCGAGACGCTCATCTCTGCACAATCAATTGCAACGCCACGGTACGTCATACACCTCCGATTGCCCTCAGTGATTCGCTGCACTACTTGACATAACAGTGTGCGCGACTTATTTGTTGATGTCAGCTAAGTTCCCAGAAATAAACACCTAACTGTGCTCACCCTTCTTCACTGACTTCGTCTAAGGCAGCAGATTCCGGCCAGGTGTGAATCTCAAAGGCGACATCCTTGGCAGCACACTCGAGCAAGTGATCCGAGGAAGGATTCACGGAACTGACCGGGGGGCTGAATCGTATTCCACTGCAGGGGTGGTGCGAGCCTGGCGGGTCTCCTTGATTGCGGGGCGCACGCACCAGAGGATGGAAGTCATGGAATTGGGGCGCACCGAGATCAGCAACCATGGGGCTAAGGTCATGCCGGGCAGCAACGATCCCCACGTATTGGAAGTTGTCCGCCAAGCACACGAAGAACTGCGGCAGTTAATGCGGCAGCGTGCCGATGTGATGAAGCGCATCGGCACTGTTAAGCAGACCATCGTCGGTCTGGCCAATCTTTTTGGGGATGAAGTCCTCAACGAAGAACTGCTCGAATTAGTCGATCGCAAAACCAACGGCCGTCAGCCAGGGTTCACGAAGGCGTGTCGCATGGTGTTGATGGAGGCGAATCGCCCGCTGGGCGCACGCGAAGTCTGCGAGCTGATCCAGCAGAAAATTCCGCCGATTCTCTCCCGCCATAAGGATCCTCTCGCCTCGGTAACGACTGTTTTGAATCGCCTGGTTGAGTACGGCGAGGCGCGCACCATTGTGAAAGAGAATGGCCGCCGGGCCTGGCAGTGGGTGTCGGATCCGGCCAACGACGCCTCCGGCGGGCGGCATAGCGTTCCTCGGATGTAACGGGTTACCTAAAGGGCAGACGGCTTCACAACTCTCTTCGAGCTGATTCGCCTTTTCGTCGATCCGGGAGCTCCGATTCACTGGTTTGATACCCTTGGCGCATGGCCCGCGCCCCAGCCACGCCTCTTCGCTCCCCGCACACTCGCTGGTTGGCGGCGGTCCCGTTCACCCTCACGATCGCTATCGCGGCGCTGCTTCTGTTTGCGTGGCTGACTCAGGAAATGCTTTCCACCAGTATTCAGCAGTTTGATATCACCGTCCGCTCGAATATCCACCAGCACGCCACCACCTGGCTCACCATGAGCCTGAGTAACATCACGAATCTCGGGGACTGGCCGGTTGTCATGTTCGGAACGATCGGCCTGCTGCTGCTCTTCTTGTACCGCGGTGCGCGAGACTACATCCAGCTCATGCTGATCACAATGATCGGGGCAGGAATTCTCGATGTGACATTAAAGCTGACCTTTCATCGGCTGCGACCCGATCCCTTTTTTGGGACAAAGCCCAATACCTATTCGTTCCCGAGTGGACACGCGCTCATTTCTTTCTGCTTTTACGGACTGATCGCGGGCATGTTGTCGCTCAGACTCGAGAAAAGGTGGCAACGGGGCGTGGTGTGGACGCTTGCCGTGTTTCTGATTGCCGCAATTGGATTCTCGCGCATCTACCTCGGGGTGCATTGGCCCAGCGATGTCCTCGCAGGATACGCCGCAGCCCTGATCTGGATGGGTGCGATCCGTCAGTTGGCGCACCATCTCGAGAAGCGCCACCTACGGAAGCACGCATTGCAATAGTCAAAACCCACTGTCATCCCGAAATAAAACTGTCATCCCGAGCGTAGAGAGGCGCAGCCGAACGGAGTCGAGGGCCCCCGCGCTGGATAGCGGCAGGTCCGGGTGCCCAGCCTGTCGCGCTTTTTGCGAAGGCTGGGTTGGGCGAGCAGGTTTCGTGGTTAAGGGAGCCAACTGCTATTGGCTTCGCTGTGGTCAAGCAAATATGCAAACCCGGCCTTGGCAAACTACGCGATAGGCCGGGGCACCCAATGGCTTCACAAGGAATTCCTACTCCAACTATCCCGGCGGCAGCAACATCCCCTTCTCCAGATGCCGTGACAAATGCGCGTATGACGCGGCATGCGGATCGTGCGTCACCATTACAATTGTCTTCTTGAAGTCCTCATTCAGCCGTTTCAGAATTTCCAGAATCTCCGTCGCTGAATGGCTGTCGAGGTCGCCGGTCGGTTCGTCGGCGAGCAAAAGCGTCGGATCGCTGACGATCGCACGCGCAATTGCCACGCGCTGCT
>Ga0075424_100003428_pt1 | contig 14853 bp, 13 predicted proteins | sample SoiMethybrSBSTD3_FD_75301 | JGI IMG/M metagenome (GOLD analysis project Ga0075424, IMG submission 75301) | Bulk soil microbial communities from a Populus tree surrounding site in Tennessee, USA - Soil MetaG P. TD hybrid SBSTD3 | ecosystem: Environmental > Terrestrial > Soil > Tree plantation... | reverse complement strand
TTATTGCAGAACCTACTGTCAACGCTGCTATACCAATAAACACAGGGTCAGCCATGTGTCGCACCCATGTCGCCAATTTTTAATTCAACATTGCCATCATATTTTGGTTTGATTGCAAGTTGTGCAGGAGTGTATATCAAATGTTCCTTAGTAAAAGATGAAAGCTCATAGTCATCTGTCATATATAATGCATAAAACGGACACGCATCAACACATAAACCACAGAATACGCATTTACCATAATCAATTTGCGGCATTATAGATTTCTTGTTTTGCTTCCATTGCTCATCTACCTTTACCATTCCAATTGCTTCTGCAATGCCTTCACATGCAATTGCACATAGCTGACACCCAGTACATTTATCATGAAATAGAATATGTCTTCCACGGCTCCCAGCTATACCTACTCCACGCTTAGGATCAAACTGATAACCATCTCCAGTAAACTTGAGCTTTTGGTCAGGATAGCGTAGAGTAAATCTCTTAATTAGAAGATGTTTGGAACCTGATTCTATTGACTTTAGCATTCCAGATGCTGATGATGTTGCAGCTGTGCCTGGCAATCTTTTCAATGTACTGTTAGCACTCCTCCTGGTCCTAATATGCCACCATAAATTAAAGCTAGTGCTATAAACATGTTTATGAATGTCAAGACTATTAATTTATACCAGCCTGTATGAAGTAGAATGTCTATTCTTATTCTGGGATTGATACCTCTTATAAATAGCATTATCAGGATTATGCCAACCGTCTTTAATGTAAACCAAAATATTGCACTTGCTGTGACACCGTTAAAAACGCCTTGCAATGTTAGCAGTTGAAGTAGAGGAGGTGCAGTCGTGGCATGAGCGGCAGGCATTAATTCCTTTGGAAATATTTGTGGTCCCGCCCAGCCGCCAAGGAATAATACAACAAATAGTGCAGAGAGAGCATATACTTTTATGTATGAACCAAGCTGTATCAGACCATAAATCATACCCGACGTTTCGGTCAGCCATCCTGCGACGATTTCACTTTCTGCCTCAGGCAAGTCAAATGGAATTCGTTCCAGTTCTGCCAAAGAGGAAATAAAAAATACAAAAGCACTGATTGGAAGGAAGAAAATATACCAGTATGGTTGCTGGGCGATTGCAATACTGGTTAGATTAAGCGAGCCGGCTAAAAGTACAACAGAAAGTCCAGAGAGAAAGAAAGGAATTTCAAAAGCAATCATCTGATGCAGAGCACGTAATCCACCAATGAATGGATATTTGCTATTGCTTGCCCATGAAAATAGTAGTGCAATTAGAGGAAAGAATCCAAGAATTGCAAATACTGCAATAAGACCAACATTAATATTTGCACCCACCCAACCAGGTGCTACGGGTATTAATGCAACTACTGCGGCAGCCGTTGCAACAAATGCAATAGGAGCGGCCCAGAAAATTGGCTTATCTGACGCTGATGGAATTATGATTTCCTTTGATACGAGTTTCAAACCATCTGCTAGCAACTGCAGAATTCCTTCAACTTTACCACAGTAAAGCGGACCTATTCTTAGCTGCATTTTTGCCAAGAATTTGCGTTCAACAAAAATTGTAACTGCGGCCATCAACGCTGCAAATGAAAAGCCAGGGAACACAGCTATCCTAAATAGCTCAGTGTGAATTATGAAATGAACAATTGGCAAGGTACGCGTAGGGTCTACCATCATAGACAGGAACAGATATGGTGTAAGAACCTCACCATTTACAGGTGGAAGTGGTACATAGAATAATATGACGAAAATTAGAGGTAAAACTACAAGAGAAGCTATAATTATAATCCAGAGAATTAGCCGAAGAATACTAGCAACAAAATTTCCAAAACGGTAAGGTATTGGAGCAGTTGCCATTTTATTATCTGTCAGCCTCCACAGGCCAGTAGTTCAATGACCAGTAAACAGATGGCATATCTGCTAATTTTGAGCCAACTAGCAAATGTGGCAGCGCTATCATATTCCTAAATGAACCAACAGATATCTTTACCCTATAAGGTTTTGGAGTACCATCACTAACAATGTAGTAACCAAGAGCGCCTCTGCCTGATTCTACTCTCCTATAAGCTTCACCAGGCGCACCTTTTGGGTTTGGTTGCAGCTTTGCTCTTACCTCTCCAGATTCAGGCATTTTATCTAGTAATTGCCTCATGATGTGACATGACTCTTTCATATCCAAAAAGGGAACATATGACCTTGCAAAGGAATCGCCGCTTTTCATATATTGCACCTTAAAATCCATTTCATTATAAACATCATATGGTTCAGCTTTTCGTACATCATATGGTACACTTGATGCGCGTAATACAGATCCGGTAACGCCTAGTTTGATTGCATCATCCTTTGTAAGAATTCCTACACCCTCAGTCCTCTGTCTAAAGAGGGGATTATTGTAGAATATGTCCTCATACTCTTTTAATCTCTTTTCAAAATATGCAATATTTCGGAGGCATTTATCCTTAAAGCCATCAGGAATATCGTTCCGAACTCCACCAGGTATATTAAATGCATGCGTTACTCTTGCACCAGTCAAAGCATCCATCAAATCAATAAATAATTCCCTATCCCCAGTAGGCCACATAAACATAGTAGAGTGACCAAGAAAAATTCCATATATTGCAAGCCAGTACAAAGTATAAATCTGGCGATCAAGTTCAGAGGCAAGCGCTCTTATGAATTGGCCTCTTCGTGGTACTTCAATTCCCACCAGCTGCTCTACGGCTAGACTATATGAATATATTATATTAGAAGAATCATGGATCACGGGACGTTCAAGATGTGGAATGTTTTGAATAAAGTTGCGATATTCACACATTTTTTCTTCTCCTCTGTGGACATATCCAGGATCAGGATCACAGTGAACAATATAATCACCATCAACAGTAACTGTGAACCTGAAATGTCCAGAACCTGGATGCTGTGGGCCTACACTAAGCCTCATCAAACGGTCGTCTTCAGATTCTTTTACAATCTGAAGCGCTAATTCTTTATTAAGATCATCTTCAATCCCGTGTTCAACGTTTTTAGCCACATCCATGTATCTCTTATTTCACCTTCTATACTAATACCATTACTATTTTTTTATTACTACTGCCCATATCATCATCTTCCGCGGATTCTGAACTCCTTTCTCAAAGGGGGTAAATCTGCCCAGTCTTCGGGTAGTATAAACCGTTCATTTCTAGGATGGCCTTCAAAGTATACGCCGAGCATTTCAAATGTTTCTCTTTCGTGATATTCAGCACTCCTGTATACATTAATCAATGTTGGCAATCGTGCGTCATCGCGGTTGGTGCGCGTTGCCAGAGAAAAAACATGACCTTCTAGATCATCTCTTGAGTATGAACCTAGTTGATAGATGACTTCAATTTGGTCATTTTTTGGGTAATCAGTACCTGAAACAGCCTCTGCGTGATCGAACCCTAAATTATCGCGAATGAAAGTAGCGACCTCAACTATGTCTGCTGGATTGACATCAATTTTGATCCGTAGCGGTCTAATGTAGGATACTTTAATTTTATCACTTCCAAAATGAGATATTATTTGAGAAACAACTTCCTTTTCAAATGGTGGAGCTTCTGGTTCTCGTTTTGCTGGTGGCGATGGCGGAGGAGAACCGGCGGCAGGTTTTGGCGATGGTGGCGATGGCGGAGGAGAAGAGGGAGAAGAAGATTGTTGCGACGATGAATTAGTAGGTTTTTCTTTTGGTTCACTAGTCATGTTTATTTGATCTTCGACCTTTTGATCTTTTCTTGCAATAACATTGTACCCTGGATGAGAGTTTCAGGTCTAGGAGGACATCCAGGAACATAAACATCCACTGGTATAATTCCATCGACTCCAGGAAGCACGTTATATGAATCGACATATAACCCACCTGTAATTGCACAAGCGCCCATAGCAATTACATATTTCGGCTCAGGCATTTGGTCATAGACCATCCTTAATCGAGGCGCCATCTTTCTATTTACAGTACCCTGCACAACGATAAGGTCACACTGTCTTAGTGACCCGAAGGCTTCAATAATACCAAATCTTTCAACGTCATATCTTGGTCCTGAAGCTGCACCAAATTCAACACTGCAGCACGCAGTCTCAAGGTGTACTGGCCATAAAGACCAGATTCTTCCCCAATTGATAGCATAACCCAGGGGTTTATCTAATGCCTTAACTAGTACATCGCTAAGCTTGCTAACCATAATGTTGAAGTTTGAAGGATTAACCAGATCCTTTATCATTACTTTTTCTCCTCACCTTTTTGTCCGTCATTTGAGTATTTAATACTTCGCTGACGAATCTTTTTCACCAAATCCCTTTCCTGCCTGATAGATACAGAGCGTATCCCATTGCCGCAAACATTATTCCTAAGAATGCCATAATTGGCAGAGTTGCAGATCTAGGAATCAAAAATAGAGATGAGGCCCAGCTATAAAGAAATATTGACATGACATCAAACACAACGAACATCAGTATATAAGAATAATATTGCATCATAAAATGTGAACGACCTTCACCACTTGGCATTTGACCGCATTCCATTGGTAGAAATTTAACTGGATTATAACGCCGTCGAGGTGATATTAATCTAGACAGGATTAGAGCAGGAACCGAGGCTAGTACACCAAATCCAAGCATATACATCACAGGAGTAAACTGCTCAATGGTTCCTGCTGACAATGCATAAATTGCTAGGATGTAAGATATAAAAATCTTGCTTCAGCGTCTTAATACCATATCAAATAATTGCCTAGCAGCAAGTCTAGGATGATTCAATGCAAGTTTTACCATTTTACTCGTTGTAAATTCAGCTTTGATAAAATCCAAAAACTCTTCAATAGACATATCTCTCAGTATTTCAATCTCTTTATTCCACCCCTCGTCGCTAAGTCCAATCCACCTAGACTGAACCTTAATTGCAGAATGTATTTTTGATTCTATAGTACTTCGCCAGGTCCGTTCATACTCAATTAGTGATGCTTTACTAGAATTGTTTGGGAGTGACATCGCCCCAATTTTTCCGGCTAGTCTACCAAATTCTATCGCATATCTAATGCCTTCTAATAGAAGAGGATTGGCCTGTCCCGCAGAATCTCCAACTAATAGCAATCCATCAAAAACAGTAGATTTTCTAAGTCCTTCATTTGGAATGAAACCATAGTGAAGTTCAATTGGTGTAATTTTTCCCATTTTATGGAATGGGTTTAATTTCTTTTCAAGTATTGTATTTAATTTTTGTAATGGATCTACCTTGGATTCTGGCCTACCTATGCCAACTCCAATTCTTATTCTATTTTTTGACACTGGGAAAACCCAAGCATAACCAGCTTCAGAATAGTCTCGTCCTACCAATAGTGTCCATGTTTCTGTGTCAACTTTTTCACAATAACACTCATACTCAGCTCCGACTCCGTATCGCCTCCATTCATTAACTATGCCTAACCTCCTAGCTATAGAAGTATTGAAACCACTGGCATCTATGACAAGTTTGGAACCTATTACTACGTCTCCTTTAGGAGTGGTTACTTTTAATCCAGAAATTCTATTATTAGAGTCTACAATTACATTGATGACGTTACTCTTTACCATAATTTGAGAACCTTCCTCCGCCGCCAGGAATGCAAGATGTTGAAATGCGCTTCTAACATTCAGTACACACGATTTAGCTGTACTGCCTCGTATAGTAACTTCATTAGATGGTGATATAAAACAATAGTTTTTAATAGGATTGTAATGCTCGCTAGTAATTCCAAGTTTTTCAATTTCTTCGATCCATGTCACACCACTGGTTCTGATATTATGTGCTATCGATTCGTCTTTTTCGAACAGAATTACTTTAGCTCCAGATCTGGCAGCTGCGTAAGCAGCAGAGAGCCCTGCAGGACCACCACCTACAACTGCTATATCACAATCTACCATTAACGAATATGCACGTCCGCGTGGTCACTCCTCAATCCCTCATCTAAGAAACCAGTCAAAATCAAAATCATCAAAACCAGCTAACTTAACCGGCAGTAAAGGATATGTTATCAAACAGCATATAAGGGAGAATCGAATCTGAAAGTATCTTCCTTTCATTTGAGAGCCCAACAAGATTGTATAATGCGTCAAATACATTGCCAGCTACCATCACTTCTTTTACCGCACATTCACTGATACCATTCCTTATATATTGTCCACCTTTCACGACACCCGAGAAATCGCCGTTGATAGGATTAACATTTCCAGAGAATCTGTTAATTAGAATACCTCTGTCGATCTCAGCAATTAAATTCTCCAATTTTGATTTTCCAGATTTCACAATAATATTACTAGTTGATACAACAGGTGGTGTCTTCGGAGAACCTCCTGCATTGCCAGTACTTTGAGTATTATCTTTGTTAGCAGTATAAGTATTATAGAGAAATCCTCGCAAAATCCCATTTTCTATAACAGTGTTACACTGATGTGGGACCCCCTCTCTATCAAAGCTTGAAGATGCCAAGCCACTTACGTTAGTAGCGTCATCTTCTAAAGTGAAGAGATCCGACGCCACAGAACTTCCAATTTTGTCTTCAAATTTACTTGCTTTCTTCTGTACTGCATGTGAATTAATAGAATATGCCAATACATCCTGTATTAATTCAGTTGCAGCCAATGGACTCAACAGCATTTTTCCATTAAAACTTTCAATCTTTTGTGCATGAAGTGAGTTTATGACTGTTTTAGCAAATTCTCTTGAGGCCATAGTTACATCAATATCCCGTACGTAATGGGCACCCCCATATTGGAGATCAAAGTTTGATACCTCATTGTCATTATCATTTAATGCCATTCCCATAATTGACCAGGAGAATGAACTAATTGCTTCCTCAGCTGTAACACCATTAGAGTTCAATAGTCCATGGCACATTATAGAACTTGAAAAGTTACCACTGTCTACACTAATCCTCTTGTCAGAGCTTTTCGCAGCAAATAACATCTCTGTTGCCATTTTAACTGCATCAGACAGGCCGAATGATTCTGATTTGGTATCATAAATACCGTCAAGTAATGTTATCTTAGACCTGCTAGGCATTGAATTAAACTTATCAGCAGGGCTTACTTTGGCAAGTTTAATTGCTTGTTCAATTGCGTTCTCAATATGCAATCTATCCAAGCTATTTATAGATGAAAATCCTAGCGAACCATCCACAAGCACTCTGATTCCAAGGGTGCTGCTAGTATGATATGTTGACTGCTTAAGATCGTTATTCTCAACAAAAACTTCAAGCTCTCTGTTTTTGAGCATATATACTTCAGCATATTGGGCTCCACTCTTTTCCGCTTGAGATACTCCAAAGGAGAGGTACGTGTCAAAGTCGTTATTAATATTACCTTTTTGTTGTTCCATCTTGTCTATTGCAAGCCTCCTATAATCGCCCTGCACCTAATGTGGGGCCCACCGCCATCCACCTTTGCTGGTTGGAATTTTCCACAGTATCCAGTTCCAATATCATATTCAAAATCCTTTCCGACCATATCCACTGACTGTAATACATCGAAGGCATTTCCAGAAATGCTCGCTCCTTTCATTAATTCATGGATCTCACCGTTTTCGATCCTACATACTTCTTGTGCACCAAACATAAATTCTCCATTAGCGTCAGCTTGACCATTTCTAGGACCTTTTATTAAATAACCATGTCTAGTCTCTCTTATGATTTCATCTAATTTGTCATTACGTGGTTCAATGAAAGTATTTCTCATTCTAATAAGTGGATCGTCACTATACTCAAATGCACGCGCATTGCCAGTCGGTGCAGTATCAAAAATTAATGCAGTTTCACGATTGTGCAGAAAGGATTTTAGAACACCTTTTTCGATGATTGCAGTTCTGTCTGCAATAACTCCTTCATCATCTACAGGGATAGTTCCCGCAGCATTTGCAGCAATATTTGACTGTCCACTATCTACCAAAGTGATCAGTTCACTAGCAATTTTATACCCAATCTTGTCTTTGACGATGGAGCCTGAAAGGACAAAATCTGCCTCTACCATGTGCCCGATAGCTTCATGGGATATCAGGCCCACCATCCCAGGATCCAAAACCAAAGATGTTTTCTCACCAACAACATGTTTTGCTCCAAGCAATCTGGTCGCTTTCTCGGATGCTAAATTAGCATACTCAAGATGGTTTTTTTTTAGAAATAAATCCTTCCATCCGCCGGTGATTCCAATTCCTTCAGATATAGTAACGCTTTCAGCTCCCATACGGGCCACAGACACAACATTAAATTCGGGTTTGGAATCATAAATTTCTGCTTCTGTACCATCGCTATTAACTATGATCTTATGATCTAATATTTCATGGTACACGCAAGAGGAGGATTTTATAGCTTCTGAATACTTTCTAGCATGGAGCTCACTCTCTTGAACAATTTTTATTTTCTCTGCTATGTCAACACTATCAAGATCTGTGTTTAGGTTTGGCTTATACACTCCCCTAATAACGTCATATTCTGCGAGTCCTGTCACCTTCCTCTTCTTAGTTTCACCAAGTAATCTTGCTGCAGAGACTGCTTTGGCTGAAGAGTCAATCAATGCCTCTCTTGATACGTTGTTTGTGCTGCTAAAACCCCAACAACCATTAACTAGAACTCGAATTCCGCATCCAGAGTTCTGTACATTGCGTATCGTCTCTAGCTCTCCATTGCTAAAATTTATCTCATTCGTAATTCTTGATAGGTAACGAGCTTCGATATATTTTGTATCTCTGCTTTTTGATATTACAGATCGTAAATCATCAATAACTAATGAATTTGCCATATAAATAAGGTCAGGTGGTTATCGGTAATCTGATATATGTTTATCCCCTATAAGTGATAATCGTTAAATTCTACTAAATAGCAAAAGGATCCAATTGTACATTTTATATCAAAACTAGATTCTTACGTAAAATCCTTTCTTATTTTTATAAGTCAGATCATATATAATTTGACACTAGCTTGACTAAACATACTTTAATTATAGGAGACTCAAGCTATATGCCAGAAATTGAATCTGGCTCAGTTCAATTTGTAGTCACCTCGCCTCCCTATTGGAATCTCAAAAAATACGGAAGTAGAGGTCAACTAAACCCAAAACAAGCATATCTTGAATACTTGAATCAAATTCAAAATGTGCTTAGAGAAGTAAAGAGAGTAATGGAGCCAGGAAGGTTCGTTTGTATCAATATAGGAACAGTTGTATCAAGTGATAGGATGAGAGCAATTAATGCCGATATCCAGAAAATTATGCAAGATCTTGATTTTACGTTTAAGAAAGAAATAATCTGGGTAAAACCGAAAGGTACGCAGGGGCTATGGCAAAGGGGAGTCACCAAATTTTTAAAAACAGAACCATATCCATGCTTTTTTAATTTAAATATTATGCACGAGTACATACTTATATTCCAAAACTATGGCAGTCTACGGGTAAACCTTACACATAAAAACAGATTATCCGAAGAATTTGTAAAACAAGTGGCTTGGAGCGTATGGGACATGCCAATCTCATTTACAAAAGGACACCCAGCACCATTCCCATATGCCATACCTGAACGTCTGATAAGGCTATATACTTTTGAAAATGATACTGTCCTTGATCCTTTTGGCGGTAGTGGCACCACTATGAAAGCAGCAAGAGATCAAAAACGAAATTCAATTCTCTATGAGATCAATCCAGAGTATATTAAGCTTATAAAAAATAAAGTGAACTGGAATAGCAAGAGCGTGGATTCAGATGCGAGATATGAGATCAAAGTCAGGAATAAGCAGCGACCTACTACAAACTGATTTAGCAAGAGTCAGCAATCTGGATAGTTTGGATTGGGAATCAAAGGATGCAAGTACAAGATATCTTACTCATAGCTATCATTCGTACTCAGCAAAATATATTCCACAGATCCCTCATTATTTAATTTCGAATCTTACCAAGAGAAATGATCTCATATTAGACAATTTTGTCGGAAGTGGGACAACTTTAGTCGAATGTAAGGTTCTTGGCAGACACGCAATAGGTATAGATATCAATCCTTTAGCATGTTTAGTAGCAAAAGTAAAAACTACAAATATTCACAAACCGGATTTGGAAAAAATTTTGTCAATCTCCATGTCAATCAAGGAGGATATATTAAAATTACGTGCTAGTCACAGATATACCAACAACAATACGTCAACTTTTGATCTTCAAGACCTAGGCTCGATTAATAATAATGATCACTTACTGGCTAACATACCAAATCACAATATTCTGAAATGGTTTAACAAAAATGTAATTTACGAGCTGCTAACGATAAAGGTAAAAATTGACTCGCTAGAAGAAAACCACATGAGAGATTTTCTTCGGGTAGCTTTTTCTTCTATCCTACGTAGTAGTTCCAATGCTACTAGTGGTTTTGGAAACCTGATGATTAACAAGCAGCCTCCAAAGAAGAGCAACATATTTGAAAAATTTAATCGAGTTGTCAACATAATGGTTGCGAAGATGGAAGAATTCAACCAAGTTACAGAAAACAATTCAAACATCAAAATATTTAATCATGACACTCGCAGCCTTAGATTCATCGCTGACAATACGATAAGCTTCATTTGCACTCATCCACCATATATGGCATCCGTTCCCTTTGCAGAATATCAGAAGCTATCTCTATGGTGGTTGGGTTTTAGTCAACAAAAACTGGAAAATAATCTCATAGGTGGTAGACGTGCCAGAAGTGATACTCCAGAGAGGTTTTTTCAAGATATTTTCATGACATTAACAGAAATGAAACGAGTATTACAGGAAAAAAAATACTGTTGTATTACCATTGGAAATCCGGTATATAATAATAGAGAATGGCAATTGAATGAGCTTATAAAAAAGAATGCTTCAGACGTGGGGTTTACATTAGTAAAGGAAATAGCTCGTATGAAATATAGATTAACCATGGGCAAAATGAAACAAGAGTTTATCTTAATTTTCAGGAATTGGACAAGCAATAAATTAGCATAAAATAATATATTTGTAAGAATTCCCTGTACAGGATATTAAAATAAAATGGATATTGTCCCTGCCTACCCCGCTCCAGACTTCAAAAATATTGTGAAGTGGGAAAATTCAGAACCTATATCTATCAAAGACCTTAAAGATAAGGTGGTCTTATTAGATTGTTGGACATATACGTGCATATTCTGCTTGCGTACTATACCAATAATGAAACGCCTGCAGGAAAAATACTCCAAAAAATACGGTTTTTTAGTAATACAAGCACATTCCGCTGAATACGAATTTGCGCGCAATATACTAAATATTCAAAAAGCATTAGCATATTATGATGTTAGCAGCATTCCAGTAGCATTTGATACAAATAACAGAACATGGGAAGCATATGGCAATACGTACTGGCCTAAACACATTTTGATTGATCGAAACAACTTCATTCGCTACGAACATGCTGGATATGGCACAATAGATGAATTTGAAAATGCGGTATTGGAATTATTAGATGAGTCAGGATGCAGACCTACTGAAGACATAGACGATGAAAATCCTAACGATGAAATTTTTGATACCTATGGAATGCATTTTAATGGCATAGCGCCTGAGATCTGTATAGGCTATTCCAGACTTAGGCGATTTGGAAACAATCAGACAATGAGACCAGACGAGCCTAACACGGCGATTGATCCTGGTTCTCACATGGAAAATGTCGTTTACCTTTCTGGAAAATGGATATGGGAAAGAGAAGGAGCAAGAATTTGTCCTGGGGCTAAAGAAAAGAATGCTGCGGTTATCATGAAGTATAATTCTGCAAGACGTGTTCATGGAATTATTGGAACGTCAGACGCAAACATAGGACGGGTAGAAGTAAAGATGGATGGAAATTATTTAACAAAGGATCAATTAGGGACGCATATGAAATTAAAGGACGGCATTAGCTATGCAGATATTGAATGGCCGTTTATTCATAACCTGATTAGGACAGAAGAACCAGAAATACACGAAGTTCAAATTATTCCACGTTCAGATAATTTCGTTTTTAACACTTTTGTATTTGGCTGACTAACAATCTAAAGTTTAGTCTTATCTCTGGTCATTATATGTAATTGTTATCCGTGCATATTTCTGGATATTAAAATCCAGACCATTGAACCCGATCTGCGACGCTGTTGTTGTTGATAAGTATTAATGTACCCTACCACTATAACAACAATAACCATAATACTATCAAACAGCTCAAGCTTCACATGTATTGAAGATACCTTATATTGGGGATACGAATATGACGATGGAGCAATCGCACTAATAGAAACTTCGATATTGCACGATTTGAGTGTAGGCCGATATCCATGTATAACAAGTACAGGGCTATGAATATAATAGAAGATATAACGACTAAACATACTATGTAGGCTAGAGTTAAAAGACGAAAAATAAGAAAGGAAACTTGGTCAAATTTCTGAATTTGGTTCTTATGTTCTGATCGCTAAGCAGTCAACTGCGAAAACGCGCATAGGATTATGTTGTGATATTTTTGTTACATGTTTTGTATTTATCATTATGTACTAAAATGACCAAAATGATTGTTATACTATCTTCCATTTCTTTTCTGTCAAGGAAGTTTTTTATTATATATTTTATAATACAAAGTGTGAAGAAGGAAAACGTCGAGGTTCATACGGAAGAAAATAATAGTAAACCGCTCCAAGAGAATTCTTTGGCACCAGACTTCATTGCACTAGATCTGGATGGTAAAGCTATAAAGCTTTCTGATTTTTGTAATAAAAAGGAAATTGTGGTCTATTTTTATCCAAGAGACTTTACCCCTGGCTGTACAACAGAGGCAGCAGAATTTACAAGAGAATACGTTAAATTCAAAGATGCCAACATAGAAATAATCGGGGTGAGTCCTGACAACGATGACTCACATAAAAAGTTTAGAGAGCAAATGAAAATTCCCTATTTACTTGCATCAGATGCTCAAAATGAAATATCTAGGAAATACGGTGTTTATGGAGTCAAAAATTTTATGGGTAGAGAATGTAAGGGAGTCAATAGATCAACCTTCCTAATCGACAAAAATACTATAGTTATTAAAGTATATCCAAGAATAAAGCCGATACCAGGTAAAGGATTTGCTGACGATTACATTAAGATTTTCAAGATGATCGCGAACAATAAAAATCCATCAACAAAATCAAATAATAAATGACACAATACAAAAGAACACCTATAGATAAATAGTCTCATTTTTCTCTGTCGGCTCTACTTGAATCTTCGTATTATTATTATTCGTGATAAAAACAAAAATCTTGATAATATATAGAACATGGCAATTTTATGTATTTCAGGTTAATGTTTTGTTATCAGTCTTCACATAGACGTTTTATGGAAACCAACGCACTCCCTTGTAAATCTAAAGTATGTTGACAACTGCCATTTGCCATCTGGCAGAGTTAAGTTAAGCTGGCGGATAGAAAACTTATGCTATACCTTTTATTGATACTCGTATTATCATTACTAATAATAATAATAATAATAATAATAATATGCTGCAGCAGCTTCCTTTGCATAAAACAACTAATATATTTAATAGGCCAAGTGTATTTATATTCTATAATGAAATGAACGTATGCCAAGGAATCAGATTACACAAAAGATAAACAAAAAGGAGCGAATTTGTAAATACTGTGGGTGGAATATAGATGAGCCAGATCTAGAGATACTTACTTTCTTGCATTCTGATTGTTGGAAGGAATATAGAAAAAATAACTTAGTATATCCTATGCCTGGACTTGTTTAGTATTGCGTATTATGTCCCTCGTGTCAATTGTCTTTTAAAAGTAAGAACATGACTCTATTGATAGTATCAATTAAAATATACTTGCATTTAACATAATAATGTTATTCAATACTTAATTAGTCACATTAGGCCTAAAAAAGCATCTTATTTCTCAGTTTTGCGACTGAAGACCAAAAAGGAGACTAACAAAAGACAAATGTCATGCGAGGAGCAATCATTATTCATGGAGGTACACCCAGAACTCAAATAAGTCAGCATAACAAAAACTCTAAAAGGTATGCTAGTAAATTACCTTTAATTTTGACTGATTGTTCTACTAGCTTTATTACCTGCACCTAGCTAATATGACGACACTTTAATTTTTGTCAGACTCCTCAATCGCACTTTTTTTTCGTGGAAACATTTTCTCATATGGTTCCAATATACTTCTACAAAATTGCATACCCTTTTGTGTAGGCCTATATACTGTAACTATTCTTTTGCCAGTATGTGTTTCGCTTTTGCTTATCAGCCCATTTAGTTCTAACTCATAAATGATGGATTTGTGTTTCTTTAAGTTTAATCCACAAAAACTAATTAATGCAGTCTGGTTTAGTTCACCATACTCAACCAATTTCAGTATTATATCCTCAACAATATAGATCCTATCGCGATATGAGGATGTAGAACCAGACATTACTAGCAACTGGTTTATAACGTTGTTTATACCTATACACTCATTTAAAGGACAAGCTTGTTTAGTAATGTTACATATAATAATATCAACTGCTGTAAACGTTACTCTAATATGACCATTTGCGCCTATAAGGTTAGTTTCAGTAAAATAACCGTCTACGTTTGCCTAGCTATTCCTTAAAAGCAAAGAACATGAGCATGGTTACCAATTCGAATTCCAATAACGATAACCTCTATTTCCTAAATTTTGTCTAGTTTTAGGGCTTAATTTACTTGTTAGATGTCCACACAAAGTGTTTTCATGTCATTAATAAGTGATACTGAACATACACATTAAATGAGTAAAAATAGCGGATAATATATAGTAAAATCGTCTTTTAGA
>Ga0075424_100003425_pt1 | contig 14855 bp, 13 predicted proteins | sample SoiMethybrSBSTD3_FD_75301 | JGI IMG/M metagenome (GOLD analysis project Ga0075424, IMG submission 75301) | Bulk soil microbial communities from a Populus tree surrounding site in Tennessee, USA - Soil MetaG P. TD hybrid SBSTD3 | ecosystem: Environmental > Terrestrial > Soil > Tree plantation... | reverse complement strand
TCTTGGCGGGCAGAGGCCCCGTGGATTTGGGCAAGCTCGGTGGTCCCGACGATGGTACTCCGGCGCCGCCGTCGTTGCCCGAAGGGCGCTGGCTGTCGACGCCGGCGCGCAAGGATGCCATGCCCTCGGCCGTCGTCGAGAGCCTGGGCGGTAAGCGCGTTCATATTGGCGGCTACGTGGTGCCCCTCAGCTTCGACGCCACGCGGGTAACCGATTTCCTGCTGGTACCGTTCGTCGGGGCTTGTATTCACGTGCCGCCTCCTCCGGCCAACCAGATCATCTACGTCAAAATTGACCAAGGGTTCGACGTGCAAGGCACCTTCGATCCGGTGTGGGTCACCGGTACGCTCAAGGTTGCGCCGACCTTCACCGGCCTCGCCGATGCCGGCTACAGCCTCGAGGCAGAGAAGGTGGAGCCGCGGCCGGGAGGCTGATGTTGATGTGGACACGGATATCGGGACTGCGTGCCGTCAGCATCTGCGCACTAGCGCTTCTCATCATTGGTCTGGCAGGTCCTGCTGCGTCCCATCCCCACGTGTGGATCACGGTTGAGACCACCGTGCTCTACGACAAGGGAAACTTCACCGGCCTGCAGCACAAATGGACGTTCGACGAGTTCTACACGGCCATGGCCATCGAGGGCCTCGATAAGAACAACGACGGCGTCTACTCGCGCGAAGAGCTTGCCGAGCTCGCCAAGGTCAACATCGATGGCCTCAAGGAGTTCGGCTACTTCACCTATCCAGTTCTTGACGGCCGGGACGTCAAGATCGGAGATCCGACCGACTACTGGCTCGAGCACAAGAACGGCATCCTGTCGCTTTACTTCACGGTGCCGTTCGAAAAGCCGATACCGGCGAAGGGCAAAGGGTTCGCGTACGTCGTACAGGACCCGTCCTTCTACATCGCCTTCCTGCCGGCCAAAACGGACCCCGTGAAGCTCAACGAAGGGGCGCCCAAGTCCTGCAAGGTCCAGATCGGCAATCCAAAACATGAGGGCGAGAACGACGCCGATCGCTTGGCCAAGGCGTTCTCCCAACTTGGAACACCGGTGAGTGTCACCAGGGCCGTCTTCATCCACTGCGGTGGGTAGTCGGCTATGGCCGCACATTTCGATTGGGCCAAGCACAGTGTGCGCACACACCCAGAACCTCCATGATGGCGGTTCGTGGTGCGAAGGCGCTTTGCCCCAGCGCGCGGCGTATACCCCGAAACATCGGCGCGCCATCGGCGTCGGCAACCCGCCCGCAGACCTCACAGGCCAGAACGAGTCTTGGCGACATCGGATCTGCCGAGCGGCTTGCATAGTAAGCATTGCGGCTCTCGAACCGGCGGACCACACCTAATTCGACAAGCATGTTGATGATTCGATAGACTGAGGTCGGTGTTAACCGCGTGCCTTTCTTCGCCAGGCTGTTGAGCACGTCATAGGCTCCAACGGCCTTGTGGGATCCCGCAATTTCGCGAAAGACTTTCTCGCGAAGCGGCGTGAACTGCATTTCATGCCGATTGCAAGCGTCTCGCGCCGACCGGATCGCGTCGTCAAGGGAGGCGGCTTGGTTGTGCTCGGGTAGTGGAAACCGATCGCTCGTCAAGTTGCGCGCCATTGCCATTGCCATTGCGCCCCAAGCCAAAGTGAACGTAGCAACGGAGCCACACCGACTCCGCCAAAGCTCGCCGCGTACGCGGGCAAACGTTGACGCCCAACCGGCTACCTTGCAATACGTTATAACATCTAATGGGGGAGATTGTGCAGCCATTCAGGCGACATCCACGGTATCTCCTAGTTGCGCTGCTGGCATTCGTGGCGCAAATCACCCTAGCCTTCGCACACGTTCATGTTCACTACCGGGACGCCTCTTGGTTCCACGCTGCTGCAATTGGCGGAGCGACGACACCGCCCGCTTCTGACGATGATGGGGATTGTCGGTTCTGCGGGGCAATTCACTTTGCTTCAACGCTCATCCCGGTAGCTTCTCCGGACCTCACCCTTCCGAACGCCACGTACTCCGTCTGGCTTCCTATTTGCTTTGCACGCCCGCTGGCCGCGGCGCGTGCCTCGCCGTTTCGATCACGCGCCCCGCCCGCATTGATCAACGCCTGACGCGCGTTGCGTCTGTCCCCTTAAGCACCGTCTGTTTACTGCGTTCGCCTGCATCGGGAGCGTTCACGATGCGCTTACCTCGCCTTCGAATTCTTTTGCTCGCATCCAGCGCGCTGGCGGTCCAGGCTACTGTGCAGTGCGCACGTGGCCAAGCCACTCTCCCGGAGATCACGGTCACACCGCCTAAAGAGGCTCCCAAAACAAAGCCAGTGCAGAAGCAGAAGGCGCCCGTTGCCGCTAAGGCACCGGCGCCCGTTGCCGCGCCCCCACCAGCCGGTCCGCCTCCCGAGAGTCCATTTATCACCGAGACCAAAGCGTTCAACGCGGCGCGAGAGAACATCCTGCCCAAGATCGGCGTGAGCACCTACGAGTTGAGCCATCAGGACATCGAGGCGCTGCCCCAGGGTACAAACGCTCCGCTGGACAAAGTGCTCCTGCAGGCACCCGGCGTGACACTCGACTCGGCGGCCAGCGGCAACCTGCACGTGCGCAACGAACACGCCAATCTGCAGTATCGCGTCAACGGTATCATCATTCCCGATGGCGTGTCAGGTTTTGGCCAGCTGCTGGAAACGAGCTTCGTCGGCAGCATGACCCTCGTCACCGGTGCGCTGCCTGCCCAGTATGGGCTGCGCAATACGGGCCTCGTCGACATTCAGGCGCGCAGCGGCGCACAAGATCCCGGAGGCACCATCAGCATTTACGGCGGCAATCGCAGCACCTTCACACCCAGCATCGAATACGGCGGTACGAGCGGGCGCACCGAATACTTCTTCACGGGCCGGGGCTTCTTCACGGATCTTGGGCTGGAGAACACTACATCCGCAATCAACGCCATCCATGATTGGACGCAACAGGGTAGAGCGTTCGGCTATCTATCGACCCTGCTCGACGACACCACCCGGCTCACGACGATCAGCGGCATTTCCATACAGAAATACCAGATCCCCAATAATCCGGGACAGCCCCCTCAGTTCGCTTTCCTCGGCGTGTCCGATTTCGACTCGGCAGCACTCGACCAGCGTCAGCTCGAGCGAAATTTTTACAATGTCATTGCCTTGCAGAAGAAGCTCGACGGTGCAGACATGCAGATCGCGTACTTCTCACGCTACAGCACAGTGCACTTTATGCCCGATCCCATCGGTGACCTGGTCTTTAACGGCGTTTCATCTGATGTATTTCGCAGCAGCTTCCTCAATGGCGTGCAGGGCGATGCCGCATTTCGGCTGAACCCGGCCCATACGCTCCGTACCGGGTTTTATACGAGCGCTGAGAGCACACAGAATGTCACCAAGGATACCGTGCTCCCGGTCGATCCGGTTACCGGCGCGCCCCCGGTTGATCCGGTCACCGGCGCGCCCATCGGCCGTCCGTTCGACGTTGCCGATGCCAACGCGAAGATGGGTTACCTGCTCGGCGTCTACGTCCAGGACGAGTGGAAGCTCACCAACAAACTGACGCTGAACCTAGGCATCCGGTTCGATCAGATGTACCAGTTCGTCGATGCCAACCAGTTCAGCCCGCGCGCGAGCTTGGTGTACAAGCCGGTTGAGGGAACCACCCTGCACTTCGGATATGCGCGGTATTTCACCCCGCCATCTCAGGTAATTGCCGGGCCAACCAATCTGGCCCTGTTCGATAACACCACCCAGCAACCTGCCTCTTGTCCCCCACCGCACCCTGAGTCTTGCGCAGGACCGGTTCTCCCCGAGCGTTCGCACTACTTCGATGTAGGTGTCACCCAGAAGGTGTTGCCCGGTTTGGAAGTCGGTGTCGACGCCTATTACAAGATCGCTCGTGATCTCCTCGACGATGGACAGTTCGGTCAGGCTTACGTTCTCACGGGCTTCAACTACGACAAGGCCTTCAATAAGGGCGTCGAGCTGACCGCGAAATACAAGTACGGCAATCTAAGGGCCTACGCCAATCTGGCCTGGGCCCAACAAATGGGCACCAACGTCGTGTCGAACCAGTTCTTGTTCGGTCCCGACGAACTCGCCTACATCGCCTCACATTACATCTACACGGACCACGCGCAGACTTGGACTGGATCCGCAGGTGTCTCCTACCTGTGGAACGGGACGCGTTTCAGCACCGACGTGATTTATGGCAGCGGTCTGAGAAACGACTTCGCCAACACCGGTCATCTACCGCTTTATACGCAGGTCAATGCCGGCATCTCGCACGAGTTCAAATGGGATGACTTCAAACCGACCACGGTCCGCTTCGACGTCATCAACGTGTTCGACACTATCCACGAAATCCGCGACGGCTCCGGCATCGGCGTGTTTGCCCCGCAATTCGGACCCCGCCGTGCCTATTACGTCGGACTCTCGCAGAAGTTCTAGCCCATCACCCAGCATGCTCTCTCAACGAAAGATGGCCACCATGAAGCTCCTCTCCAAACTAAGCGAGCATCTCCTCGTTACGGCTATCCTCGCCTTAGCAGTTGCCGGCCACTCGTACGCCGATGGCATGCCAGGAGGCTATGGCGGGCCGCCCGCGGCCTGCTGTTTCACGTGGACCGGGTTCTATTTCGGCGTGAATGGCGGTGGTGCGTGGACCGACAGCCATGCCATTCGTTTCACGGGTACGGATACCGGTACGGGTGGCCTTGGCTCGGAGATCGCTGATGGCACGACACCATCGGAGGCGCCCCTCGATTGGTCCAAGAGTTTTACCGGAGGTGCACAAGTCGGCTACAACGTGCGGCTCGGCAGCGCACTTGTGGGTGTCGAAGCCGATGTGCAATGGCTCAACGCCTACGCCAACTTCTCCGTCGTATCCACCAACCCATTGCGGCCCGCGATCACAACTTCGGCCGATCGCGAGATGAGCATGCTCGCCACCTTGCGCGCCCGGCTCGGCATGACGCTCTGGGAAAAATCGCTGCTCTATGTCACCGGGGGCCTCGCGACCGGTGACACGACTCTGCGTATCTCATCGAGTTGTCAAAATTGCAATCCGCTGCGCGATGTCACCAGCTCTTCTGCCACAACTCCCGTTGGGTGGGCGATTGGCGCAGGCTACGAGGTTGCGCTCACACGCTGGTTGATGGTTAAGGCCGAGTACCTGCATTACGATCTTGGCAGTAATAGCACGACGGTGACTTACGATTATCCAGGCAATACCAGCTCGATGACCGGCAAAGTTCACGATGAGGGGAATGTCGTGCGCGTGGGGGTGAACTTTAGGCTTGACCAGTCCAATACACATTAGCCGCAACGCCGGGGAGCTTTGGAATGCACGTCGTAGGAAGACCGCTGCGCGGCGTGGGCTTCGCCGCGACTATTCTTGTTTGCCTAACCGTGGCCGCAAGAGCGCACCCGCACATGTGGGTCACCGTCGAAACGACGGTCCTGCTCGACAAGGGCAACCTGACGGCCGTGCAGCACAAGTGGACGTTCGATGAGTCCTACACCATGACGGCGCTCGAGGGGTGGAACAAGAACCACCAAGGTGATTATGACAGCAAACAGCTGGCGGAACTGGCAAAGGTCAATATTGATGGCCTCAAAGAGTTTGGCTATTTCACCTACATCGTGCTCGGAGACATGGCGGTCAAGCTTGGCGAGCCGCAGAAATACTGGCTCGAGTATAAGAACGGTGTTCTTTCCCTCATCTTCACGCTCCCCTTTGCCCAGCCGATTGCGCCATCACGCAGCAAGGATCTCACGATTCTCGTTTTGGACCCGACGTACTTCATCGCTTTCGAGTTTGCGAAAGCCAATCCGGTAAGGCTCGCCCAAGGCGCACCTAAGTCCTGCAAGGTGACAATCGCCGAACTCGCCGAAGGATCTGCCGAAGCTCGACGTCTTAGCAAAGTATTCGACGAACTTGGTCCGGGGCTGGGCTACACCCAAATTTCCTCGATCAGCTGCTAAACGAAGTTTGGTTACTTCAGAAGGAGCCTAAGGCGGCCGGTCATGGCCCCCGTCTGTCCCACGTCCGGAAGAAGGGGACCTGTTACCCGAGGCTCGAAGGTGGACGGGGAACATTCGAATCGCGCGAGAGGTTGCACCGCGAGATTTCATTGCGCTGCCCAAGCCTATCCCCAGCTTAGGCGCAGCAGCGCCCTCCGCAGACATTTTGGCTATGCTCGGAACCGACCAATCACGTTGTTGTGTCGACACCTTGACTGCCCGCCATCTGAAGAGGATTTGTCGATGGAACGGGAGCAAATATCAGCAGACAGCAGGAGGCTGATCATGACAGCTCGAGCCAATCCAGAGCATAGTGATCATTCGCACATTCACGGACCCAATTGCGGTCACATGGCTGTCCGTCACGAAGGCCATATTGACTACCTACATGACGGGCATTTGCATCATGTGCATGACGATCACGTCCATGAACATAAGATTGAAGTGTCACCGACCAATCCCGACCGGTGCACACCCCAGCATCACTGCGGCGGACACGACCAGAGCCATGTGCACGGACCTGGATGCGGGCATGAGCCTGTGCCCCATGGGGATCACGTGGACTACTTGGTCGACGGGCATCTTCATCACCCTCACGGCGACCATTGCGACGATCATGGTCCGCTGAGCACGGCGTGAACTTCCGGCGACTTCGTCTGCCCACGAGCTGCTGAAGCAGCCGCCACGGTGACAAATGGCGCATGCCAGCAGCGAGCCGCGCAGTTGCAGTTCTCGGCGCGATTCTGCCGCGTCGGACGGAACCACGCATTTTTGCGAAGTAGCCAGATGGCCTGGACTCAGTGCGAGACCGAGGGCAGATCACATGACTTTGCTAGAACTCCACGTGGAGGCGTCCGGAGAAAATCGAGACAGGTCCACGGTCCATATTGAAGGCCGGATGAAGGAAGAATTGGTAATCACCAGTCAGAATCATCCCCTTGCGAAGGGTGTAAGCATAGTAAGTCTCGACGATCTTTTCGCCGCTATAGGTAAGCGTGCCGTCGCCGATCAGGAGCCCAAGGCCGCCAGCTGCCAGAAAGGCGCGATGCGGTTCCGACAAGAAATTGACTACTCCGCCCAACCCCACTGTGTCGTCTGGCCGTCCCCATCTGGTGCCCTTGATGGAGACGCCGCCTGAGAGGCTGGCGTCAACGTCGGTGAAGGACAGGATCTCGTTCTGCCCGTCGTTCCAGCTTGCCCGCCCGAATAAGCCCATATCCTTGGTAAGAGCCTGCTCGGCATTGATATAGAAGCCGTACTTCAGGCGCTGTCGGCGGGTGCTCTCCATTGCGGTGTTGATGTCAATCGAAGGATCGCTCGCCGCGATCGCGAGCGCCTCATCGTAGTTGCCCGTCCTTCCCACATTGGCGAACGCGCCCAAACGCAACTTGCCGGGCTGGTTGAAGACCTTGTATCGCTCCTCCAGCTCGACGATCGCGCCGCCCGTGTTGAAGACGAGCACATCGCTGTTGGGCTCCTTGGGAACCTGGAAGAAGCCACCGCGTAAGGCCCAATCCCTACGGTTCAATTCGACCACGATGCCCCGCGTGAAACCAGGAAGGTCCGCGGGAAAATCGTAAGCTGCGGCTTCCCAAAGCGCCCAGTTCTGAAAATCCGTGCGGGAGTCATGCGCGTAAGCATTGTTGTCGAAGACATCGCCGACAGCGATGCGCCCGACCGTCACGGTGACGCGATCGATGTCGCGCTTGCCACCCAGCTGATTGGGACCGTCCTCGACCGTTTCCTGCTCGCCGCCAAGACCAAAGGTTTGGCGGAAGAAATAGCGCTGTGCCCGAAACTTGGGAAAATCACTGCCGGCCTTCTGCGCCTCGCCATTGGGGAAACCGGCCAGACCCTGGGTGCCCCCAAGTCCGAAGCCCTGATCCAACTCCGGGTTGAAATAGAACTCCGCTCCTTCCCACAGGCGCGCTCCGAGAAACGCTGTGCTTGTCCAAGTCTCTCGGGCCTCTCCCCTGCCGGGCAGACTCTTTGGGCCCTCGTAGGGCGACCGGAAGCTTGGGTAGGCTTGTTCGATGAAGGTGCTCTGGCCGTGAATGTTCCAGTTCGCTCCTGGCGGCGGCAGGACTATCGAAGAGGAAGAGGCTGCTGTCGGCTCGTCGAGGCTGTAATTCATGCCGAGCCTGAACGTGTGGACCACGGGATCGACAACGAGCCCTGCCGGGGCGGCGTAGGTCACCTCACCTAAACGAATCATTTCGTATTCGGCTTTCGCACTCCACGGGCCGCCAAGCGCGAATTCCACACCCGCGCCCGTTGTCCAGGCGACATGCGTCGCTGAGCGCGAAGAGGTGTCATTCGGGGCATTCATGAGAACATCCGTCTGCCCCCAAGCGAGACCCCCCGTCACATAAGGGAGGAATCGACGGTCGATCACGTAACCGAGGCGGCCTCGCGCCGTTGCGAAGTAGTCAAGTCTCGTATGGAACGGCGCAGATCCTGTGGCGGATTCATCGATCGCGCTCGTGAAACTAACGTCCGTCTCGAACCCAAGCAAGACGTACTTCGGCAAGCGAAAATTATACCCCGCCTGATAGCCGCCAATCAGGCCGGTCACCGTCGAGGGAAGAAACACACCCTCGTCGAGAACGGGATGCGTCCCTGGGCCAAGGCCCCCGAAGCCGTAGCCGACGTGCGCACCGACGTAGAAGCCCCCCCACGGGTCAGCCGGCGTGAGTTCCGCGGTTTTGGCAGCAATCGATCCAGGTCCGTTCGCGACTGAAGGCTGGTAGGAGATGGCAATCAGTGAGACCGCAGCGAGAATCAACTTTCCCTTCATTCAAGTCTCCGGGAGGCCTTGACGGCTTCCTTCTACCGATTCGTCACCTTCAGTGTAGCGCCATCCTGTGTCAGATCGCTCAGCCCATTCTCGGGGTCGAACTAAGCATACTGCTCGGTCATGTCGGACGCGTGAAATCCTGTGCGCCACAAACTGCTGATAGAGGAGCGCTGAGATGACCCCGCCGGAAGACGGTAAATCGCCGCATTACGACCTGGGGCGCAGCGACAGTCGACTACGAGCATGCCCGGACCCAGCAATGCGGATCGTGGCTCGCTGTTGGTGGTCGGTGCGCGCCGGCGGCTGGGAGGATCCTTGTACTCTGGTCTCTAGTCATCACCGTGGAGCAATGTGAGGCCACGTCGGGCACCCGCATGCGCGGGGTCGAGCCGCAGGGCTTCGACCATCTCCTCAATGGCCCGTGCACGGTCACCTTTCATGACGTAGACCAAACCAGAGTTGTAATGTGCACTGGCATTGTTAGGTGAAAGTCGGATCGCCTCGCTCAGGTTCTGAAGAGCTTCGTCCAGCCGATCGACGCGGGCGAGGGCATTGCCCCGGTTATAGTAGGCGCTTGCGGAGTGCGGATCGAGCCTGATCGCTTCCGAATAATCTCGAATGGCATGGTCGGTCTGACCGAGGCTGAAGTAGGCCGTGCCGCGGTTATCGAGGATCTTGGCATCAGTGGGAGCTAGCCGCACAGCAACATCGAGGTCGAATAGCGCTTCCTGCGAACGGCCGAGTCGCAGATAGGCGACGCCGCGCCCGACGAAGGCGGGCACGTAAACGGGGTCTAACCGAAGAGCTTCGGAATAATCTGCGACAGCGCGGTCGTATTTGGCGGCGCCGAGGTAGAGATTACCGCGATTGGTGTACGCAATAGCATTGTCGGGCGCCAGGTGGATTGCGTCATCAAAATCCGCGAGCGCGCGGTCGTACTGCCCATCGCGAGCATAGGCGATCCCGCGATTATCATGGGCTTGCGCACGTTGTGCTTGGGTCGCGCTTGGGTTTTCAATCACGAGCGTGCACACGAGAATCTGGCGTCCCGCAACGACATCCGCACACTCTTCCGATGCACCTGCGCCTGCAGTATTTGCAGGGCCGACGAGGATAGCTCCAAAGACCATAGGAGCGAGGTATCGGCAGAACGTCATTCCTTCCTCGGTCCGCAGATGGGTGATTCGCTAAGCCTCAGCACAAATATAGCTTCTGTGGTCCTCCCAACGGGTCCGTCGACCCTCTTAGAGGTGCGGGTAGCTCGAGAAATCCATTCTCAAAATCACGCAGGTGACGGTGGTGCAGGAAGCATCCTCTGCCGTGCGTAATGAGTGGAGCTGACTTCTGGCTGACAAATCACGCAATTATCAGCGAAGGACATCGCAGGCGTAGTTTCGAGGTAACGGGGCGTCTTTGCCACACTCAGCCAGTTTGATGTCTGTTGAGAACAATCAGCAGCTGTGTTCCCATAGCATTGATTGAGGAATTCCAGCGAGATTGGCGCTCAACCTCTGGCTGCTCGCATGCATCATCTACGCGATGGTGCTGCCCTGGCACGTCGCTTCCAGACATTGGATCGCAATTGCACTCGCTGCGGATGCGACCATCGCTTGCCACGGCGGTGCCGGAGGACCCCAACCCACCCCCCCTTCCTCTGCTTCTTCAAGAGTGCCCGCCACCCCCTCTTCCTGCCTGCAGATCGTGGACTCAGCTCCCGGCGCCCGCAGCTTCGGTTTGTGTCGCGGTTTCTGTCCAAGCAGCTATCGGATTGAATGCGTGGTGGGATACTTCGCGCCTCCTCCGCGTCATTCAATCCCTCGATGGACACCTGCGCATTAGATTTTCCCCAAAATCGCCATGTCGCCCTACGCCTTTGGCGAACCGAGCAGCGCCTGCCGCTCCTTCCAGCTCGACAACCCCGATGCTGTTGACCCATTCCTGCTCAAGCGCAGCGTTCACGGTCAAGCCCTGCTGTAGATAGGCCGAACGGCGATCGGCGCGCTTGATGCAGTCCTCGACAGACTGGCCGACCGTGGGACCAAATCCACGGTGCCCACCGGTCCGCTCGCGCACGACCTTGCGCGAGCCGTCTTGGCTGTAGACCGTGACGCGCACCCGCGCCGAATACGTCAACCGAAGGATCGATCTGCAGGTAGTTGAAGCCGCACAAAGGGGTGTAAGCGCCGCGAACGACCGGCACATCGCCGATCTGGTATCGGTCACGGAACGCCAGGCGTTCTGCATGGCATCGATAAGCATACCGCGATTTCTAGGGGCGGGGGCGGTTGCGTCTTTTGGCGAGGGCTACCGCCACAGCCCCTCGAACCGGTGGCCAGCGACGCGCGTGTAGTGCGCCGTGTGCTTCGGATCGCGGTGCCCGAGGTAATCCTGCATGGTGTGCAGATCGGTGCCCTTGTCGGCCAGGTAGTAGCCGCAGCTGTGGCGCAGCATGTGCGGCCAGACCCTGCCAAGCTTCGCAGTCTCGCCGGCTATCCGGACGATGTAGTTCACGGCCTGCCGCGTGAGCTGCGCCTGACGCTCGGAGATGAACAGCCAGGGGAGATTGTCCTCGCGGGTAGCGAGGTAGCGCTTGATGGCACGCAGCTCATCTCCAGCGATCGGCTGCTCAACCGAGAGCGAGTTCTTCAGGCGAGCCACCCAAAGCCGGGAGCGCTTGGCATCGACGGCATCGCGCCGCATCAGGATGGACTCGCTCACGCGCAGGCCGTGGCGGTAGATCGCCAGTAGCAGCGCGTAGTCGCGGATGCCGTGGCGTCCCTTCTTGGCTGCCTCGAGCAGGCGGCCGACCTCCGGCTCAGTCAAAAAGTCCTTGTCGCGCTCGTGGCTATCGGTCGTGGCCGCGTCACTCTTTACATTTCGCCGCTTGGTCGCCATCGGTGCGTCCCTCGGAAGTGCTGGCCTTATCGCATATCGAGATAGCACACTTTTTACACATCGCGCCAAATGTAAAGAGTAGGGCGAAGCCGTGGGCACGAGCTGACCGCTGGTGTGGGGCCTTCAACACGCCAAGGGGGACCGCGACACCGACCCGAATGACACGCCGGGCACGCAGGAGCTGTTTCAATTCACGCGCCCGTATGGGCGCTCCGGTGGACACTTCGAGCGCAGTAGGCCGCGCCTTCTACGGCATGCTTGCGGTCTTGGCTGCCTTTGAGACCGACGTCCGTCGCGAGCGCCAGCTTGAGGACATCGCGATGGCTAAGCGCCAGGGTATCTACACGGGAGGGAAGCCGCGCCTCGATAAGGACCGCAGCAAGGAGTTAACCAGCCAAGGCCTGGGACCTACAGCCGTTGCCCGCCAGTTGGGAATGGCTCGGAGTTTATCGGCTGCTCAGAGGGGCAGTCACCACCCACGGTTCACAGACGCGTTCTCCGCAGCCCCGAGCTGCATGAGTGTAGCGCCGTCGGCCAGAACTTCCTCGCGTCTGTGAAATCTCTCAACACCGTCGCCGAATGAGAAGCCCGAGTGTCCCGAGGGTACGACCGCTGTGTCGTCACTTTTCGCGACCACCTGTTCCGGTGGTCAGCGTCGCGACGCATGGAGCCATGACGTCGCCTCATGGAAACCATCGTTGGGCGCCGAGAAGTCATCTCGTTTCGGCTAGACAAGGCACAGCTCGCATTAATTTTGTGAGCTGGGCAAATCAGCCAGGGCGACACGCCAGCTATTCGGGGTACACCGGACGAAACTTGGGGCGAAATTTGGCTTGGCCTGACGCCCGTTCATGACCCGAAGGAGAAGTTCATTTCATTAACATGGCACCGCGAAAGCGGACCCATTAAGCGGACCTAGCTACTTGGGCGCGCGCGGGTATCTCCATTTGGAACGTCGAGCCCTTGCCTACCGTCGACTCGACCCAGATACGACCACCATGCATCTCCACAATCTGCTTGGCGATGGCGAGCCCAAGACCCGTACCGCCCTTGGCCTTGGTGTTGGAGCTATCGACCTGATGAAACTGGTCAAATATGCGGGCTTGGTGCTCTTCCGGGATACCGGGGCCGGTGTCGATTACGCTGACATTGAAGTGGCCTTTCACCGCCTTGGCTGTCACCTGAACCTCGCCCACATCTGTGAACTTGATAGCGTTGCCGACGAGGTTGAGAAGCACCTGGGTGAGGCGCTGTTCATCCCCGAGACCAATAGGCAGGGGCTTGGCCACCTCAGTCTTCAGGGCGAGCTTCTTGCTCTGCGCCAGAGACTCGGTGGCAGAACGCACCGTCTCAACTACGCTCTCGATAGCGTATTCACCCATGTTCAGGGTGAACTGGCCGGACTCGATTTTGGCGATATCGAGCACGGTGTTGATGAGACCGAGGAGGTGTTTGCCGTTGGATCGGATGCGGGTCAGCGCATCCAAGGATTTCTGGCCGAGTGGCTCATAAAAGCCTTCCTGCATGAGTTCGGCTTAGCCCAGGATGGCTGCGAGCGGCGTCCTGAGCTCGTGGCTCATGTTCGCGACAAATTGAGATTTGTGCTGGCTCGCAATCTCCAGCTGGCGAAGGGACTCGCGCAGCTCGTTGAGCAGCCGAATGTTCTCGATGGCGATGACGGCCTGCTTGGCGAAGTTCACAACGACTGCGACCTGCTTATCGGTGAAGGCGCGAACCTCTTGACGATAGATGGCGATCACGCCAACCACCTCGTTTTCCTTCAGCATCGGCACTGCCAGAAATGTACGAGCGCTCGCACGCTCGACCAACATGACGATACCAGGATCGCGCCCTTTGTAGGCTGGAGATTCCATGAGATCCGGGATCTGGACAACCACCTTCGTCGTGACCATTCGCCTGAACGGATGTTGCGGTGTCGGACGCATCAATGGCTCGCGTCGGGCCATTGCCTCCGCAAAGGCCGGTGGTGCGTTGTGGATTGCGCCGATGCGAAATCCTCCACCTTCGTAAAGCTGCAAGACTCCGAACTTCGCATCGCAGATGCGTGTGGCGTTCTCCAGCATGGCCTTGAACACGGGTTGGAGCTCGCCGGGTGACGAGCTTATCACACCGAGCACTTCGGACGTGGCCGTTTGCTGTTCCAGCGACTCGCTCAATTCACGCGTGCGAGCTGCACCTCCTCAAACAACCGTACATTATTGATCGCGATCACGGCCTGGTCGGCAAAAGTCGTGACCAGCTCGATCTGACGTTGGGTGAACGGCCGGACCATGTTTCGAACCAGCATGATCACGCCGACGAGATTGCCTTCGTGAAGCAGGGGCATCCCGAGAATCGTACGTTGCCTGCCGACATTCTGCCAGTCTTGGTGCGCGAACTCAGGATCGGCAAGAATATCGGGGATGTGGATCGCTCGGCGTTCGAGCGCCGTGAGCCCGGTGGCAGAGCTGCGATCGATCGAAACGGGATGCTGCTGGAGCCATCGAGCATGTTCCGAGTCCATACTGCTCGCTGCAGCTAGATGAATTTTGCCGTCGACGGCTTTGCCGATGAAAGCATACTCGGCAGAGCAAAGCCGCGCGGCGGTGCCCGCGATAGCGTCGAGCACCGGCTGCACCTGGGAAGGCGAGCGGCTGATGACGTTGAGCACCTCCGATGTCGCAGTCTGGTATTCGAGGTTTTCGGTCAGCTCCCTCGTCCGCGCCTGAACCTCCTCGAAGAGCCGCGTGTTCTCGATGGCGATGACGGCTTGGTCGGCGAAGGTCTCCATCAGTGCAATTTGGTTGTTGGTGAACAGGCGCACTTCGGGGCGGGTGATGACAATCACTCCCAGCAGCTCGTCGGCCCGGAGCATGGGAACTGCCAGCAGGGTGCGCATGGGGCCCACTTGCACCACCCCGTAGGTGAAGTCGGGATCGGTCCGAATATCCTCGATCTGGATAGTCCGTCGCTCCAGCGCCGCTCGCCCCGCACCGCTCCCCCGTGCAGGGCGAACTGGGTTCGCTTCGACGAATTCTCTGAGCGCGGGGGGGATGTTGTAGGTGGCCACACAGCGCAGAAGCTGCCCGTCAAAGCGGAAAATGAATGCATGTTGGGCCTCGCACAGCTTGACCGC
>Ga0075424_100003424_pt1 | contig 14856 bp, 15 predicted proteins | sample SoiMethybrSBSTD3_FD_75301 | JGI IMG/M metagenome (GOLD analysis project Ga0075424, IMG submission 75301) | Bulk soil microbial communities from a Populus tree surrounding site in Tennessee, USA - Soil MetaG P. TD hybrid SBSTD3 | ecosystem: Environmental > Terrestrial > Soil > Tree plantation... | reverse complement strand
CCTTCGAACGCGTCGGGCAGCCCCAGCAGCCGCCGCAGCCATGCAAGCGAAACCTCTTCGAGCTCGGTCGCGGCCGGCGACGTCCGCCACAGCATCGCGTTTTGATTGAGCGCCGCCGACAGAAATTCCGCGAGCACGCCGGATGCGCTCGTTGTCGCCGGGAAGTACGCAAAGAACCCCGGATGGTTCCAGTGGGTCAGCGCGGGCACCAGAACGCGTTCGAAGTCCCGGAAGATCCGATCGAACGGTTCACCAGCTTCGGGAGCGGCATTGGGCAGCGCGTCGCGAACCTCGCCAGGTGCGACGCGCGGCAGGACGGGGTAGGACTCGGAGTTACTAAGGTACTCGGCGATCCATTCTACGAGCGCATGGCCGTGGCGCCTGAACTCTGACGGGTCCATCAGGTTGGTGGTTGGTGGTTAGTGGTTCGTGGTTGTCGCTACCAACCCTCCGTTGTTGTGGCTACCAACCACAAACCACTCACCACTAACTTATTTATGCGCGGCGATGTAGTTGGTCGCGAACGTTTTCAGCGCGGGCGACAGCATCGCAATCGCATTGGCTTCCTCGGCCGCGCGCTCCGTCGTCCAGCCATCCTTCAGCGCGCGCTTGATCATCCACATCGACGCGGCCCGACCGCCGCCGCCGCAGTGAATGTAAGCCGGCTGGTTGCTCTTGTCGGAGACAGCGGCGAGGAATTCGTCCGCAACTTTTGGATCGGGCATTGCGCCGTTCAGCGGCAGATGCACGTACTTGATGCCCGTCGTCTTGATCGCCGCTTCTTCTTCAGACACGCCCTGCTCGGTCGGCAGCCGGAAGCTGATGATCGAAGCGAAACCCTGCTTCTTCAGGTTCGCGACCCCCGTGGCATCGGTTGCGCCGCCGCACGCAAAGACTGCGTCGATCTGATTGAAATTCTGGACGCCCTGGACATCGACCTTCTTGACCTGGGCGAACGCAGGCACGGCAAGGGCTGCGACGGCAACCGCCGCGGCTAGACGGTAGCGAATCATGGGTGAATCTCCTTCGGCGGGAATATTACTGCGGTTGGTTGGCAGTTAGTAGTTGGTAGTTGTGGTTCGGGAAAACCACCAACTACCAACCACTAGCGCTATTCCTCGACCGTCACGGTCGCGGGCTTGATGAGGCGGACGGTCACGGGAGTGCCGGAAGGAAGCGTTGCGGCATTGCGGCCCCCCGCGACGACGGCAGCTGTCCCGGCGCCGGCGCCAGTGGCCGCGCCGATTGCCGCACCTTTCGCGCCGCCGAAGATTCCGCCGATGATCGCGCCACCAATCGCGCCGCCGCCAATTTTCGCCGTGCTCTCGGTCGTCGGACTATCACCTTCCCGATAAATCGTATCCGTCTCGAGCGGCAGCCGCGTTCCGTCCGCGAGCACCACGGAGGTGAACCGGATGCCGAGGCGCGCCTTGTCTCGCACCTTCCCGCCGCGCTCGACCATCGTTACCTCACCGCGTGCCTGCGAACCCGCAGGAATCGCCACGCGATCGCCGACCCGGACATCGCGCGTAACGCGTGCGAGGACCTCGTCCTCAACACGCGCCTTCTCGCTGGTTACTGCCGTTTCCATCTGGAGACCGAGCACCGAATCCGTTGAGATCACGAGGTCCACCAACTTCGGTGCCGGCGGGCTCTTGGGTTCAATGGGTTCAGTGGGTTCAACAGGTGCAACAGGCTCTCTTGGTTCTGGACGCGTAGCTGGCACGGATGGCGCGGGACGCGGCGGCTCGGGGACCGCGGCACGCGCTTGCTGCGTCACCGGCGGAACCGCCGGTGCCGGCGACGGGCGTGTCTTCGCAACAGGTGCCGGTCGCGGCGTGTCAACGGCCTTGGGGCGAGCAGGCTGTGCCGGTTCTTCCGCGGCCTTTTCGGCGGTTGTCGCAGGCGGAACGTCCGAGACGAGCGCTTCCGACTGTTCGACGCCGCCTGTCGCGACGTCCGCCGCCGGTGCCGCCTGCGGCGCTGCAGGAGATGGGCGGCTCGCCAAATAGGCGCCGGCGGCCCCAACGGTGATGCACGACGCCGCGACGATGGCGACGGTGCTTGTTCTAATCTCCATGCGATAACTCCTGGGCCGGTTGGAACAGGTCTAGCGGCCCGTCCCCTCACGATCAACACGGCAGAGAGCAAGGGCTATGCCCTGTGTTGGACGTGGTTTTATGCGAATTATCGCCTGATTTTACCGGTTTTGCGTTGTTCTCGAACGAGGACTGTCCCCCGCCGGGGTCGGGCTCAACCTGCCCTTCAGGCCTGTTCGGGACCGCTAATCCAGGGCGCTTCGGGCGGGGCAGGAGCCTTGGCCAACGCATCGAGCAGTGCCTTCGGTTCAGCGTGGGCGATCACGATGCGGCGATTGCCGGTCTTGATGAACCCTTCTGCAACGCCGTAATCGAATTGTGCGATCAGCGGGTCGTAAAAGCCGCCGATATTCAGCAGACCGCACGACTTTCGATGGACGCCGAGCTGCGTCCACGTGACAACCTCGCAGAACTCCTCAAACGTGCCGAAGCCACCAGGCATCGCGATGAATGCATCCGACAGCTGCGCCATTGTTGCTTTGCGCTCGTGCATCGAGTTGACGACACGCAAGTCTGGCAGCGCGCCGTGCGCCAACTCACGGGCCACGAGCGCGTGAGGGATGACGCCGATGGCATGGCCACCAGCAGCAAGGATGGCGTCGGCAATCACTCCCATCAAACCCACGGCGCCGCCGCCGAACACGAGACCGATGCCGCGACGGGCCATCTCGCGCCCGAGTTCCCCTGCCGCGTCCTCGTAAAGCGATCGGTTTCCGGTGCTCGATCCGCAGAAGACGCAAATGCGCCGCAGTGTCAGCGCTGAGGCTGTATCGGCTTCGGAAGGCAGGACGCCAGTTTACTCTGCGGGTTCGAGTGCGGCTTCGAGAAGGGTCTTCGGCGCAAACTCAGCCATGGTCGGTACAATCGGCTGGTGAGGATCACCGTCGTCGGTGGCGGCATCATCGGATGCGCGGTTGGACATGAACTCGCGTCGCGTGGCGCAGACGTTCGCATCCTTGATATGCGCGGCACGGGCCGCGGCGCCACGCAGGCGTCGGCGGGCATTCTCGCACCCTACATCGAAGGTCACATCGATTCGTTGCTGCGGCTCGGCGTCAACAGTCTTGCGCTGTATGACGCCTTCATCGCGCGTGTATCGGAAGATGCGCAGCAGGCGATCGAGTACGAACGATCGGGCACGCTGCATGTCGCGAAAAACGAGGCGGCGGCAATGGAGCTTGCCATCGCTGCGCGCAATCTGGCCCACGCCGGAGTCGCACATCAGCTGATGCCGGCGCATGAAGCGCGTCGTCTCGAGCCGGGCCTGTCGCCGCGCATCATCTCCGCGCTGCTGCTGCCGATGCACGGTTATGTCCGTGCGATGGAGGTGACCTCCGCGCTTGCAGCCGCCGCGATGCGAAGGGGAGCCGAGATCATCACCGCCAGCGTCGAGGAAATTTGCGAACGCGACGGGAGTCCCGCGGTGAAGACGACGGCTGGAGTGATTGAGAGCGACGTTGTCATCCTTGCGGCCGGCAGCTGGAGCGGGCGTGTCGCTCCGATGACGCCGCCTGTGCGGCCGGTTCGAGGTCAGTTGCTGCACCTGCACTTCGACGCGCGCCCGATTTCACGCGTGGTGTGGGGCACGGACTGTTATCTCGTGCCTTGGCGCAACGGCGCGCTGCTCGTCGGCGCTACGGTTGAAGAGGCGGGGTTCGACGAAACCGCGACGGCCGCCGGAGTCACGCGGCTGCTCGAAGCGAGCGCCGATCTGCTGACGGAGGCGCCGAAGGCGCGATTTGACGCGGTGCGCGTGGGGCTGCGGCCCGGCACACCGGACGAGTTGCCTCTGATTGGCCCTTCGTCAACAATGCCGGGCGTCTACTATGCGACCGGCCATTATCGCAACGGCGTACTCCTCTCGCCGCTGACGGCGAAGCTGGTCGCGGATCTGGTCATCGATGGCAGACGCGATCCGGATTTGGAGCTTGTTCGTCCCGATCGATTCGACCTGTGATGCTTGAACCACGAAGGCCTCACGGCACGCACGAAGCACGCGAGGAACATCTTTGGCTCCCGCTCTTGCCAGGCAGGGTAACGCTATGACGCTTCTCACAAAGACGCAGATCGACGAGCAGCTGAAGACGCTGGACGGATGGACGCTCGACGGGAACGCCATCAGGAAGCAGTTCACGTTCAAGGGCTTTCCGCAGGCGGTCGCCTTCGTCGATTCTCTGGTCGCCGACGCCGAGGCGGCGGACCATCATCCAGATATCACCATCAACTACCGTCGTGTGACCCTGTCGTGGTCCACGCATGACGAAGGCGGCCTCACTGCGAAAGACGTCGCTGGCGCGCAGATGGCCGACCGGCACGCGCGCGAGCTGGCGTGAGGCTCAAGAAGTACTACTCATCGCGCGAGGTCGCATCGTTGACCGGGCTGACCGCGCGGCAACTTCAGTGGTGGGACGCGCGGCGGCTGTTCCTCCCCGCGATTGCGCCGCAGCGCACCGAAGCCGGCGGCTTCACGGAACGCCGCTACACCCCGCTCGACGTGCTGGAGCTGCAGGTGCTTGCCGACTTGCGTCGCCGTGGGTTTTCCATTCCCCGGCTTCGACGGCTGCTGTCGACGCTGCGCGCCGTTTTCGGCGTGCGTCTCTATGAAGCGATCGGCGACGGAGGGCCGTTGACGCTCTTCATCGGCGGCGATCAGCTCTTCGCTCGCACCGCCGATGGCCAGCTGTACAACCTGGATCGGCCGGAGCAGGCGTTGATGATGGTGGGCGACGAGCTGCCGCTGCGGCCGCTTGCGGCACGCGAAAGAAGGCGGAGGACAGCCACCCTCACGAGCACCACCAAGAACACCAAGACGACGTTAACCACGAAGGACATGAAGCGCACAAAGTCAGAACACAAAGACAACTAGATTTCTTTGTGTTCTTCGTGACCTTCGTGGTTGAAATCGTCTTTGTGCTCTTGACCGGAGGTGCCTATCGGATAGGGAACACCTTTTCGAGATCGTCCGCCGGACGCGGGATGACGTGCACGCCGATCAGTTCGCCGACGCGGCGGGCAGCCGCGGCGCCCGCATCGGTGGCGGCCTTGACGGATCCGACATCGCCGCGAATGAGCGCGGTGACGAGCCCCGCGTCAACCTTCTGCCAGCTGACGAGCACGACGTTTGCCGTCTTCAGCATCGCGTCGGCCGCCTCGATCATGCCGATGAGCCCGCGCGTCTCGATCATACCGAGTGCATCGCCAATCTCCGGCTGATCGTTGCCCTGCGAGTCTTTTTTCGGTGCGGCCATCGGAGGGCCCTACTCTACCATCCTTCACGCTCGCGCAGCCGCGTTATGTGCGCGACATGATGGCGCGAGTGCCAGCCGTAGGTCAGCACCAGGTAATCGATCGTGATCGCGCCGATCTCCGGGTGATAGAGCGGCCGCGCAAATTGCTCGGGCGTCAGCGTATTCAGCACTGCCGCCCATCGCGCGTGCAGACCATCGAGCAGCGAGAGCGACACGTCGATTGGAAGCCGCTGGTCGGGTAAATTCGCAAACGCCTTCTCGTCGTACGGCTTGACGGTAGGATTGTTCTCGGTCAGCGCGAGTTTCAGGCGAACGAACGCATTGATGTGGCTGTCTCCAACGTGATGCACCACCTGACGAACCGTCCATCCGCCAGGACGATACGGAGTATCGAGCTGCGTGACGGAAAGGCCGCGTACCGCGTCGCGCATGTTCACGGGTAAAGCCGTGATCGCCGCGATGGCCTCAGCGCGCAGAGCCGCCGTCACCGGCGCGGGCATCGTGAATTCGCCGACGGGGTAACGCAGATCGGTGCTCATGGCGACGTTGTACCTCCAAAGTCGCCTGAATTGGCAGCGTTACAATTCCAAATCCCAAATCCCAGGCCCACATCCCAAAAGCAATGAGAGTCGTCGTCGCGGAAGGCGAAATCCTCGGAGAAATCATCGACGCCACATATCCAATCTGGAGCGAAGGGCTGACGCGTGACGGCTACGCACGGTGGAACGCGGCACAGATGCGGACCACGTGGGGGAAGGACCATCTTCGCCGCTTCGCGCTGCTCGACGATCGTGGCCGGTGGCTTGCCACCGCGAAACGCTATCAGTGGCCAATCCGTCTTGACGGCGTAAACGGCATCATGTGCGGCTTCGGGGCCGTCTTTACGAGAACCGAGGAACGCGGTCGCGGGTATGCAAAGGTCATCATCGAACAGTTGATCGATCGCGCCCGGGAAGAGGGCGCCGCCGTGGCTGGCCTTTTCTCCGAAATCGGTGAGCGGCTCTATCGACGGCTTGGCTTCGTTCGGGTGCCGATGGACGAGGTGGACGTCGAAGTCGAGCGCAAGCACGGCGCGCCCGCCATGCTCGTGAGATCCGGCGAGGAGCGCGACCTGCCGATGCTCGCCGCCATGCACGCCAGGCGAGTGGAGGGCGTGCGATTCGCGCTGCGGCGCGATCCGCCGGTGATCGAATATGCACTGTCGAAGAAGCGGCTGCTCGCCGGTTTCGGCTTCGGCACAGGCCCGCGAGGAGCGCGGCAGACCGAGTTCTTCGTTGCCGAAGAAGGCGCATCGGCGGTCGCCTACGTCGTGCTCACCGTCAGCCCGGGCGGGTGGACACTCGAGGAAGCGGGTGACCGCGACCCGGCGGGAGCGCGGCTCGGAGCGATCCTGCAGGTTCTGCTCGCCCGCGAGCCGTCGCAGCCCGTGCCGCTCATCCGCGCATGGTGGCCACCCGCCATGCCGGTGCCGCCGCAGATCCAGCTGACAAACCGCGTTCCAGCGCGCGATATCTTCATGCTTCGCCCCATCGCGAACGTCGGGATCCCATCCCAGGCCAACGACGTCTTCTACTGGAGATCGGATTATTTCTAGGGCCTCCCGGAGGCGGCCCCTACGATCGACACGCATCCCACGTAGGGGCCGGCTTTAGCCGGCCCGTCCGATAAGATAGGCGTATGAGCCAGGAAGTCCTGAGCGAGCTGGTCAAGGCGCTCGATCGCGGCGAGGAGGTGGCGCTCGTCACCATCGTTGCCGCGCAGGGATCGACGCCGCAGCGCGTTGGGGCGAAGATGCTGGTATATCCGGACGGGCGCATCTCGGGCACCATCGGCGGCGGCTGCTACGAGAACGACGCGCTCGGGAAAGCCAGGGAAGCGCTGCTCGCGCGCAAGCCGCGGCTGGTCAAGTACGATCTCACCGATGACTTCGCGGAGGAATCGGGTCTCATTTGCGGGGGACAAATGACGGTGTACATCGAGCCCGTTGAAGCGGCCCCGCAGCTCTACATCGTGGGCGCGGGGCACGTCGGTCACCAGCTCGCGCGCATCGCGCGTCCCGCCGGCTTCCGCATCCATGTGCTCGATGACCGCGAGAAGTTTGCCAACGCGGAACGTTTTCCCGATGCCGATGAGGTCATCGTCGATTCGATTCCTGACTGGCTGCACAAGGCGGAGATTCCGCCGGCGTCGTACATAGTGGTCGTGACACGCGGCCACCGCCACGACCTCGATGCTCTCCGATCGCTCGCGGCGCGCGACCTGCGCTACATCGGCCTGATCGGCAGCAAGGCGAAGGTCAAAAAGATCTACGACGCGCTGATCGAGGAGGGGATGCCGCTGGAGTGCCTCTCGCGCGTCCACGCCCCTATCGGTTTCGACATCGGCGCCGTGACACCTGAAGAAATCGCCATCAGCATCCTGGCCGAGCTCATCGCGGTCCGCCGCGGCCGCATCGAGGAACCCCACGTCGCAGCCGCGTCGCTGCAGTGGAAGAAGCTGCCGGCCTCTCTCGCCAAGAAATGATCCCAGCCGTCGTGCTGGCTGCGGGCAAGTCGTCGCGCATGGGGCGGACCAAAGCCCTCTTACCTGTCGGCTCGTTGCACGAGACATTTCTTACGCGCATCATCCGCGTGCTGCGGGAAGGCGGCATCGACGCGATTGTGGTCGTCATCGGCGGCGATGCAGCAGCCGTCCGCGCGTCGTTGCCGCGAAGCGACGCGTCGCTCGCGGCGGTCGAGAATCCCCGCTACGAAGAAGGACAGCTTTCGTCGCTGCTCGTCGGCCTGGCCGCTGTCGAGCAGCGGCATGACGAGGTCGATGCAGTCATGGTCACACTCGTGGACCTGCCGTTGATATCGGCGGATACGGTTCGCTCGGTGCTCGACGCGTTTCGCGCGAAACCCGATGCACCCCTCGTCAGACCGCGGCGAGGCGTGCGCTACGGCCATCCGGTCATTTTCAATCGATCGATCTTCGGGGAGCTGCGGCGCGCCGATCCGTCGAAGGGAGCCAAGCCCGTCGTTCACGCGTACGCGGCTCAGGAAGTGAACGTCGACGTCGTCGATGACGGAGCGTTCATCGACATCGACACGCCGGAGGACTACGAGCGGTTTATCGGTTGACTATTTCTATCGGTTGACTATCTTCAGGTCGATCCCCTTCGATTCGCCCTCGCCGAGCGAGAACCGCGTCGCGCGATCTTTGATCTGCTCGAGGAACTGCGGATCCGTTCCCTCGCCGTCCTCGAGATAGTCGACCGCAACTGCGAGATAGCGGTCGTCCGATGGCAACCCCCTGATGCGGAACTGTCCCTGCTGGTCCGCGCGCGCGGTCTTCACGAACCGTGACGGGAACACCCATTTGGCGGAATCGTCAGGGAAGACAACGACGGTGTAATCACGTGTGACGTCGCCCCGTGCCGTCGTCACCTTTCCATTCACATCGCTGACCCTGTCGCTGACGATGATCTGAAGACCGGAGTTGTCGGTACTGCCGCGGAATTCCAGCGCGGAATCGGTGACGTCGACGCCATTCAGCATCACGGCCTTGAGCGTCCACTCCTGCGGCAGTCCGTTCACGCGAATGAATTTCTGACCTGTCAATCCCGTGAGCGTGAACGTTCCGTCCGCTTCAACGCGCGCCGGACGATTGCCGAGCGGGCCCGGGAGGAACTGGCCATTGGCCGGCTGCGCCATGATCTGAATCTGGTTCGTGTTCAGTTTCGCGGCGGAGCCTTCGGCCGCTACCACGTTGCCGCTCAGGCTTGCTCCCTTCGACGTGACGAGCGTCAGACCGGTCACGTCCTCGTTTCCGACCGAGAGCGCCATCGACGCCAGCTCGATATCGTCGATGCCGCCGCCGGGGCCGCCGATGCGGATCGCGAAGCCCCCGCCGCCGCCGCGTCCGCCGCCGGGACCGGCAACCGCCATCAGCGTGTAGTTGCCGGGCGAGACGTTGGCGATTGAGAAGCTGCCGTCCGCCCGGACACGACCGTTGCCGCCGAATCCGAAGAGCACGGGACCGCCGGCTGGCCCGACGTTGTCCGCAGGCATCAGCGTCACCATGCCGTTGGTCAGTGCGGTGCCCATGGAGTTGAGCGCGGTGCCGGTGATCTTCACGGTGCGAACCGGCTGCAGCGCGAAGTTGACGTTCGGCTGCTCCTGGCCCACGCCGAGCGTGATGCGCTGGGCTTCGGTGACGCTGCCCGTGCCGGGATAGTAGGTGGAGGCGTAGCTCGTCGTATCGCTCGCGTTGTCGTCGATGAACGGACCGTTGCCGGCGCGGAGCGTGGCGCTGATGTAGTAGTCACCGGGCGCCAGACCGTAAATGCGGTACGAGCCGGTGTCGTCGGTCTGATCGCCGCCGCCGGCTGGAGTCAGACGCCGCTGGCCCTGCACGGTCTGATACCGCAGCACCTGCACGCGCGCGTTGGCCACAGCGTCGCCGTACTCGTCGAAGATGTGGCCGGTGACCGCGGCGCCCTTCGGCAGCGCGAAGTCCGCGCGCTCCATCACCTGGCCGTCGGAGATTTCGATTGGGGACCCCGCTTCAAACGATCGCTTCTGCCCGTATCGAAGTGTCATGTAACCCGCCTTCGACGCAGTCAGGTTCCAACGGCCAGCGGGAAGATCCTTGAATTCGAAGCGCCCCTGCGCGTCGGTGCTGACGAGGCGGTTTGCGCGCAGCTCGCCGGCCTGGGCGCGCACCTGCGCGCGGCGCACGGGCGTGCCGTTGTCCGCCGAGACGACGCGTCCGCGGATGATGGCGGTGCCGGCAACCTGATCGCCGCCCTGATTGCCGCCGACCTGATCGCGCGGCGGAAGCTGCTGTCCACGGCCGCCGCCCTGGCCGAAGGCGCCACCTTGCGCACCGGCACCCGCGCCGCCGCCCTGCCGGCCCTGCGCAACGAGAGCAGGTGAGGGTGTCAACGCGATCAGCGCAAGCGCAAAAAAGGCCGGCAGAAGCCGGGTCACTAGCTGTTTCATGGCGAAATTATGACGCCGGGGAACCGGGGAAAGTTGTGAAGACTTTGAGGCGGCTGGCAGCCCGATCGAGGGCGGCGGCCAGACGGCGTTCGGCCTCTGCGACCCGCTTTGGATCGCGCGCGGATACCGCCTCGAAGAGCCCTGGGAGCGCCTCCGGCTGGTAGTCGAAGGCCGCCGCATAGAGCTGATGCCGATACCACGGACGGCCGTCCAGGCCGGCGAGGTCGATGAACGACGGCTCGAGCTCCATCAAGGCGTGGTTCGCGAGATCGAGCACCGGTGTATCGCCTGCCGCGAGGGCGGCGGCGGTTGCGGCGGCATGACGCGCCGCGGCAGCATCGAACCGTGCGAGGGCCTGGGACGCGAGCTCGAGGCCTGGACCCCAGCGCCGTTCGATCTCTCCAAGGAAGTCGCCGATGCGGCGCGCGTAACGCAGCGGGTCGAGCGGAACCAGATCGGCATTGGCAAGGCGCAGCGTCAACGACGCCCAGATGCGCGTCAGCTCCGCGTGCCGCCTGAAGCCGGGGTCGACGCTCGCGACCCAGTCGTGTGTGTCGTACGCAGAGTGGTAGACCGGGTAGGTACCCTGGAAACGCATGTCGACGATCGGCACGCCGAGATGGTTGAGAAACACCATGTAGTCGGATCCACCGCCGAGGCGCGTGTCAATCACCGAGTCGGCGACGCCGGCGGTTGACGCCACCAGATGCGCAAGCGAGGGGACCGCACGCGCGAAGAAGGTCGATCCGGAGACTGCTGCATCGACGTTGAGGTACGCGACCGTTTTTCCGCGCAGCTCCAGCGCGTGTTGCTCGCCCCATTCGGTGGACGAGGTCATCGCGTATTCCTCAGCGTCCCAGCTGGCGAGCAGGATTGTCCTTTTCGGACGCGAGCCGCTCCTGACGAGCGAACCTAGCGTCCGCGCGAGTTCCATCAGCACCGTGGATCCACTCGACGGATCGACGCCGCCGTACACCCACGCGTCGCGATGGTTGCCGGCAATCACCCATTGATCCGGATAGGCGGCGCCGTTGATTCGGCCGATGACCGTCCAGATCGGGCGCACGGCATCGTCATTGGACACCCGCACGTGCAACAAGACCTCGCTGCGATGCAATGTGTCGAGAATCGTCTGCGCATCGCGAGCGGAGATCGGCACGCTGATGATCGCCGGCCGGGCCGCGGGCCCCGGGTCGCCTGGTGCGAGGAAGTCGAAGCCGACGCCACCACGTTCGATCTGATCGTCTGGTACGCCGTCCCAGTGGGCGGCATACATCAGGATCGCCGCAGCGCCGCGCTGCTGTGCGAGGTAGACGGCATAGCCGCGATAGCTGTAGGGAACGGTATAGCGGACAAGGACGATCTTGCCGCGCAGGTCGATGCCGCGTGCGACGAGCCGGTCGAATTCTGCCGGAGTGCCCGTGCCTGCGTCGATAACGGACGCGGTGACATCGCCGCCCGCACCGTAGGCGTGGAAGGCGAGGGGATCGGCAGGGTGCTCGCGCAGCGTCGCGCGCCATGGTCGTGGGGCGATCATCTCGACCGACGCGTCGAGCGGATACGGGAGCAGCGCGTGGTGCTCGACGATGTCGACAGAATCAAATCCAGCGGCGATCCACTGGTCGCGCGTCCATTCGGCGAGCTCGCGATCGCGCGGCGACCCGGCGACGTGGGGTTCAGCGGTCAGGAAGCGGTGGTCGCTCTCGAGGCGGCGTGTCGATGGAAAGCGTCCGATGCGCCGCTCGACGTCGTGCTGCGCCGCCAGGTGCGCCGGCGCAAATCCGTCGATGGGCAGCTGCCGTGCGCGCGTGGCCGGCTTCGCGGCGACCAGCAGCACCGTGCCGGCAGCGGCGCCCGCGATCGTCGCCCACAGTCCCACCCGCATGGCGGGATGCTACCACCGGCTCCATGGAGTCGGAGTCAGGTGACCGCGCGTGCGCGAGTCGGAGTCAGGTGACGTGACGTGCCCGACTCTGACTCGGGTGATGGCTGGTACACGACTCCGACTCAGGTGATGAGCCGACTCAAGGTTGCAATTGCTGCGCGAAGCTGGGCATCGCTGATGTAAGGAGCCGGGCCAAGGCGGAGCATGTCACCTCGCGCGTCGGCAAAAACTGACTCCTGGCGCAATGCGCGCACCAGCTCTGACGCGCGAGCCGTCCGGATAGCGAGGAAGCCGGCGCGCCGTTCCGCGGCAATCACCTCGAGCTGCGCGGCTGAGGGATCAAGATCCAGCGCCTCAAACTCCCGCTGGAGCAGACCCACCTGCCTGACGCTGATCTCGCGGAGCCGCTCCGGCGTCAGTCCATTCGCCACATGAAAATCAAAGACGGCAGCGCCGCGATAGTGCGACGTCGGATCGTAGGTCGCACCGGCGAACGCGCCCGCCCCCGCGGGATACGCGACGACGCCTTTGTTCGCATACGCGAGCGCGTCGAATTCGGCGAACCATCCGGTGAGCAGCGGCCGAAGCCGCGTGTTCGCCGGAACCCGCAGAAAGCAATTTCCTTCGCCGAGCTGACAGTATTTATATCCGCCTCCCGTCACGAACGCGGTCGCCAGCCCCATTGCCTGCACGTCGAACGGGACGACATTCAAATGGTGATAGGCGTCAACGAGCAGCGATGCGCCACGCGCAGCGCACGTGCGCGCAACCCGATCGAGCTGCGGCACGATCTCCGCGGTCTCGAACAGGACCGACGACACCATGACGGCGAGCGTCCGATCGTCAATCGCGCGTGCGAGGCGGTCGGCGAGGTCGTCGACCGGCCGTGCCTGAACTTTCGCCACCTCGACGCCTTCTTCCGCCAGTCGATCGAGCTGACGACGAATCGTGTGGAACTCACCGTCGGTCGTGACCAGACGGCGGCGGGCGCGGAAGGGCAGCGCGGAGAGCCAGCGGGTGACCAGTTCGTGAGTGTTCTGCCCCAGGGCGATGTTCTCTGCGGAATCTCCGAGCAGGCGCGCGAACCCCTCGCGTACGCGTGCTGCCTGTTCGGCCGCGCGCTCCCATTTGCCATCGACCAGTTCCGACGCATCGAGCCAGGCGCGCTGCTGCGCTTCGAGGCCGACGTCGGGCCACGCCTGATGCGAGTGCCCCGTCAGCAGTACTCGCTCGCTCACCCTGAACAGCGAGTAGTGCGCGGCAAGCGCAGACGTCAGAGCTGACTTCGAATCTCCCATAGATCCGGAAAGAGCGGTGCGCCGACTGTCGTGGCGAGGTACGCCGCACCGCCCGATCCGCCGGTGCCGCGCTTCATCCCGATCGTCCGCTCGACCATCTTCACGTGACGGTAGCGCCACTCCTGCAGGCCTTCGTCCAGGTCGACGAGCCGTTCGCACAACTCGGCGTTCTTCGTGTCTCGACGATAGATCTCGATCAGGAGGTTTTGGATCTCCGAAGATGGCTCGGGACGCGCGGTGACGTCGCGCGCAAGATGCGCGTCAGGCACTCGATACCCCTCGCGCGCGAGGTAGTGGAGGAAGGCATCCCAGACCGTCGGCGCCTCGTAACGGCGCGCCAGCTCCTCACGCGCGCGGCTCCCTTCTGGAAATCGTGCGATCGCCGCTTCGCTCTTGGCCCCGAGCGCGAACTCAATCTGACGAAACTGGTCCGATTGGAATCCGCTCGCGGCCTCGAGTCGCGCACGGAAACTCAGAAATTCCAAAGGCGTCATCGTCTCGAGGATGTCGAGCTGCGCAACCATCACTTTGAGGATCGTGAGGATTCGTTTCAGCGTGTGCTGCGCGCGATGCGGCTCGTCGGCCGTCAACAGCTGCGCCACACGGTCGAACTCGTGCAGCAGCTCCTTGAACCACAGCTCGTAGACCTGATGAATGATGATGAAGAGCAGCTCGTCATGCTCGGGCCCGTGCGATCGCGGCTGCTGCAGCGCAAGCAACTCGTCGATCTTGAGATAGCTTCCATACGTCACCGCCGCGGTGGTGTCGGCCATGTCAGTGCGCACCCTCCACTAGAGATCGAGACCGACCGCCCGCATCAGCGCAATGGCGTTGCTGCGGGTAACCGGACCCGGCTTCATCACGTAGTCGAACGCAATTTCTCCTGCCTCGAAGCGATCGTCGAAGTGAACGTTCGATGCGCTCGGGCCGAGCCGCTCAGCGATATTCGTCAACGCGAGGTCGTGGGTCGTCAAGAGCCCGATGGCGCCGCGGTCGAGGAGCACGCGCAGAATTCCCGCCGCGCCGACCGCGCGGTCGTGAGAGTTGGTGCCGTGGAGGAGCTCGTCGAGTAGAAACAGCGCTGGCGGCGGTTGCGCCGCGAGATCGGCGATCTCGCGGATCCGGCTGATCTCGGCGTAGAAGCGCGAACGGCCCTCTTGCAGCGAGTCCTGGATGCGAAGCGTCGCGCCAATGCGCAGCGGCGAGATGCGCAGCCGCCTGGCGCGTACCGGCGCACCTGCGAACGCGAGCACCGCGTTGATGCCGACCGTGCGAAGCAGTGTGCTCTTTCCGGACATGTTCGACCCGCTGACCACCAGCATCTGCGGAGTCCGCGGACCT
>Ga0075424_100003421_pt1 | contig 14858 bp, 17 predicted proteins | sample SoiMethybrSBSTD3_FD_75301 | JGI IMG/M metagenome (GOLD analysis project Ga0075424, IMG submission 75301) | Bulk soil microbial communities from a Populus tree surrounding site in Tennessee, USA - Soil MetaG P. TD hybrid SBSTD3 | ecosystem: Environmental > Terrestrial > Soil > Tree plantation... | reverse complement strand
CCCTCGAGCAGCGCCTTGTGCTCGCGCTCGATCGTGCTGAACCCGCCGATGCCCGACGCGATGAAGACCCCCGTGCGGGTGGCGCACTCCGCGCTCACGGTCAGCTTCGCGTCGTCCATCGCAAACTGCGAGGCGGCGATCGCCAGCTGGATGAAGACGTCCATCTTCTTGACGTCTTTCTTGTCGACGAACTGCAACGGGTCGAACCCCTTCACTTCGCCCGCAATCCTCGCCGAGTACTGGGAGGCATCGAACCGCGTGATCGGCCCGATTCCGCTCCGCCCGGCGCAGAGCGCGTCCCAGTTCGCCCCGGTCCCGATCGCGAGTGGCGACACGAGGCCGACACCCGTTACGACGACCCGCCTGCTCAATCCCCCTCCGATGATGGTCCGTGGTTACTTCTTCTTGCTGTGCGATTCGATGTACTCGACCGCTTCCTTCACGCGCGTGATCTTCTCGGCGTCCTCGTCGGGGATCTCGATGCCGAACTCCTCTTCGAAGGCCATCACGAGCTCCACGGTGTCCAGCGAGTCGGCGCCGAGATCGTCGACGAACGACGCATCCGGCGTGACTTCCTCTTCGTCGACACCGAGCTGCTCCACGATGATGCCCTTCACTTTTTCAGCAACCGCCATTCAGTCCTCCATCCGCGTCTTCCGCCGGGAAGCCGCGCTACGTGTACATCCCGCCGTTGACGGCCAGCACGTGCCCCGTAATATACGACGCCTCGTCGGAGGCGAGGAAACAGACGGCCGACGCAATGTCGTCGGGCGTGCCCAGGCGCCGCAGCGGAATCTTCGACGCCCATTCCTCCCGCGCACCGCCGGTGACCGCGCGGGTCATGTCGGTCTCGATCATCCCTGGCGCGACGACGTTGACCGTGATGCCGCGCGACGCCACTTCGAGCGCGACCGCCTTCGAGAAGCCGATCAGGCCGGCCTTCGACGCGGCGTAGTTCGCCTGCCCCGCGTTGCCGCTCTGCCCGACGACCGAACTGATGCAGATGATCCGCCCGCCGCGCTGCTTGATCATCGGCTTCAGCGCCGCCTGGGTGAGCGCGTAGGCGGCCGTCAGGTTCGTGGCGATCACCGCGTCCCAGTCGTCGCGCTTCATCCGCAGCATCAGTTGATCGCGCGTGATCCCCGCATTGTTCACGAGGATGTCGATGCGGCCGTGCCGCTCGAGCGCGCCGGCGATGAACGCCTCGGCTGCCCCCGCGGCGGTTACATCGAGACTGACCGGCTCTGCTTTCCCGCCGCGCGCGACGATCTCCTCGGCCACCGGCCTGGCATTCTCCTGACGCGCCGCGGCGACGACGAACGCGCCCTGCGCCGCAAGCCGCTCCGCAATCGCGCGACCGATTCCTCTCGAAGCGCCGGTCACCAGCGCGACGCGCGTCGACAAATCAATCATACATTCCGTAGCGTCCGCCTTCAGGCGGACCTGACCGCCGTCAGGCGGACTCCTTCAGCGTGGCGAGCGTCTTCTCGAGCGACGACTCATCCTCCACGTTCAGGAGCGTGACACCGCGATCGATCTGCTTGATCAATCCGCTCAGGACCTTGCCCGGCCCAAGCTCGACGAAAGTGGTCACACCCTCGGCAATCAGACGGCGGACAACTCCCTCCCAGCGCACCGGCGACGATACCTGTCGAATCAACGCGTCGATCGCGGACGACGCGTCGCGCTTCGGCTCGGCGTCGACGTTTGCGACGACTGGAATGCGCGGGCTCGACGCGGAGAGCGCGCGAAGCTGCGGGGCCAGGCGATCCTCGGCGGGCTTCATCAGCGCGCAGTGAAACGGAGCGCTGACGGCGAGCGAAACGGCCCGTTTCGCGCCAAGCGCCTTCGCGCGGTCACCGGCGATCTGCACGGCATCGGCATGGCCGGCGATCACGACCTGTCCAGGCGCGTTGAGGTTGGCGGGCGTCACGATCCGGCCGGGATGCTCGTCGGCGACTTCCGCGCACGCGCGCGAGACCGTTTCACTGTCGAGACCGAGGATCGCGGCCATCGCCCCGACGCCGAGCGGAACGGCCTCCTGCATGTAGCGCCCTCTCGCGCGCACCGTGCGCAAGGCATCCGCGAAGGATAGCGTACCGGCGGCCACGTGCGCCGAATACTCTCCGAGGCTGTGCCCCGCGGCGAACGCGGCACGGATGCCGCGCGCGTCGACGAGCCGCCACACGGCAACGCTCATCGCGAGGATCGCCGGCTGCGTGTTTTCGGTCAGCAGCAGCTGATCCTCCGGACCCTCGAAGCAGAGGCGGCTCAGCGGCACGCCGAGCGCGGCGTCCGCCTCCTCGAATGCGTGACGGCATTCCGCGAACCCGGCCGCGAGCGACTTCCCCATCCCGACCTTCTGCGACCCCTGGCCGGGGAACACAAACGCCATCATCGGAAGTCACCCTTTTCGTGCGCCGCTGCCAGAATGTCGCGCGACAGTTTCTCCACGAGCCGCTCGGTCGCGAAGCGCGCGGCCATCGCCACCGCGTTGCGGACCGCCTTGGCCGACGAACGGCCGTGGCCAACCACGCACAGGCCGTTCACCCCGACGAGCGGCGCGCCGCCGTACTCCGCGGGATCGACGCGCTTGCGGAACCGTCGAAACGCCTGCCGTGACAAGAGGTAGCCGACGCGCGTGCCGAATGTCGCCGACAGCTCCTCGTGCAGGAGCGTCTGCACGGTCTCGACGAGGCCCTCGCTGGTCTTGAGCGTCACATTCCCGGTGAATCCGTCGCAGACGATCACGTCCGCGTCGCCCGCGTAAACGTGGCGCCCTTCGACGTTGCCGACGAAATTGACCGGCGCGCTCTTCAACAGCTGATGCGCCTCGCGCGTGAGCTCGTTCCCCTTGCTCTCTTCCTCGCCGACCGAGAGCAGACCGACCCGAGGCGACGCGCAGTCGAGCGCGACATGCGCGTACGCGGCGCCCATGACGGCAAACTGCACGAGGTGCTGCGGGCGGCATTCGACAGTCGCGCCCGAGTCGAGCAGCACCGCTGGCTGACGCCTCGTCGGGATGATGGTGGCCAGTGCGGGACGATCGACCCCCGGAAGACGGCCGAACGCGGCGAGCGCCGCCATGACGGAAGCGCCGGTATGACCGGCGCTGAACACCGCGACGGCGTCGCCCGAGCGGACGGCCTCCGCCGCCACGCGAATCGACGCGCGCGGCTTGCGCCGCAGCGCCGCGGTCGCGGGCTCCTCCATGCCGATCGCTTCGGGTGTGTGGACGACGCGAAGGTCGAGCGCCGCCGCGCCGGGATGGCGCGACAGCTCCCGCTCGATGGCCGCGCCGTCGCCGACGAGAATCAGTCCGACCTGCAGATGCCGGGCCGCAACGAGCGCGCCGTCAATGATGCTCGCGGGGGCGTCGTCGCCCCCCATCGCATCAATCGCTATTCGCAATCCTGCCCTGCAGAACCTTTCCTACGATTCCTCAACCGGTCGGACCTGACGGCCCTTGTAGTACCCGCAGTGTGGACAGACCTGGTGCGGCGCCTTGGCTTCGCGACACTGTGGACAGGTCCCCACCGGCACCGGGCTCAGCGCGTCGTGAGTGCGGCGCTTGGCGGTACGCGTCTTCGAATGCCGCCGCTTAGGATTTGGCACGTCTAGTTCTCCTTGTGTCGATTCAACAGCCCCTTGAGCGGAGCCAGCCGCGGATCTTCCCACGATGGCTTGCAGCCGCACTCGGCGCGATTCAAATTGGTCCCGCACTCGGGGCACAGGCCGCGGCACGATGCCGTGCAGAGCGGCTTCATCGGGAGCGCGAGCTGAAACTGCTCCCTCAGCATCTCCACCACGTCGAGCGTTCCCTCGCGGTAAAACGCGGTCGTCAGATCGTCTTCACGAATCTCGTGTTCCTCGCCCCCCGCGGCCGACTGAACCTGCGGCACGTACCGCAGCTCGAACCGGGCATCGACCGGCACCTCGAAAGACTCGAGGCAGCGGCCGCACGGCATCTCGAGGCGCGTGACCGCGCGGCCGGTGACGCGGAATGCATCACCGCCGGCCGTCTCGACGTCCATCGACAGCTCGACAGGAATGGCAATCCGGTAATCCTCGTCCTGGGGATCGAACACCGAGGGCTGGAAGGTCCGCTCGAAGTGCTCCCGCCGGCCGCGGAGCTTGCTGAGATCGAGGAGCATGGGTCTACGCGCGCCCGAAACTGCGGGCGGCAACCCGTCATTTTACCAAGTGTACGGGTTCCACATCCAGTCTCATCCGCGGGCCTACGGTTTCATTGGGATTCTCGCCGTCGGCTGACGCCGCTGAGTAGCGTTACTTCGACACAGTTACACGCTGCTTGTGCTGGTTGCTTTCCGCACCGTCCAGCCGCCGTGCCGAATGCGCGTCCGCCTCAGTGTGGCAGTAGGCGCAGCGCCACTTGCCGTCGGTGCCCTTATGGTGCTGGCGGTTTCCCCGGCAGACAGGGCACCACTCGTCCCGCCACGCCTCACCTGTTTTTGTCGTGTCGTCCATGCGATCGCGCTGGCAAGATCCACGCCGGACCCGGCCCGGGTTGACGCGCTATTTCGCTCCGCGCGTCCTATGCCTTGATTTCGACCCAGGACTTGGGAATGAACAGTTGTTCGTACAGGCTGACGGCGTAACGGTCGGTCATGCCCGCAAGGAAGTCCCGGGCGGCCGCGTCCAGGCCTTCCTCGCCGATCGTGCGCTGATCCAGGAACTCGGCCGGGCTCTCACGCACCTTTTCCCACAGACCGCCGAGGATCCCGCCGGCCTTCTTGAATTCCGCGGTGGCGATGTCGTTCTCGTAGACCGCGTCGAACAGGAAACTGCGGAGTCCAACGGTGGCGTCGAGGATCTGGCCGCTCATGCGAATCTCGGTCAGCCCGGCCTCGAGGCTCTGCATCACGACGTCGCTCACCATCCGGCCGATGCGTTCGGAGGAGCTCGCGCCAAGAACCGCCACGCGGTCGCGCGGCAGGTCGGCCTCCTTCAGAAGCCCCGCCCGCACGGCATCGTCGATGTCGTGATTCACGTAGGCGATGATGTCGGCGACGCGCGCGATCTGCCCTTCGATGGTGGCGGCGCGGTGCTCGGGATCGGCGCCCACCGGCATGCCGCTCTTGCCTTTCGAGTGCCGCGCGATCCCGTCGCGCACTTCCCACGTGAGGTTGAGGCCCTCCCGATCGTTCTCGAGGACGTCGACGATGCGGAGGCTCTGCTCGTAGTGGTTGAAGCCGCCGGGGATCAGATCGTTCAGCACGCGCTCGCCGGCGTGGCCGAACGGCGTATGGCCCAGATCGTGCCCCAGGGCAATCGCCTCGGTCAGCTCTTCGTTCAGCTGCAGCACTTTTGCGATGCTGCGCGCGATCTGCGACACCTCGAGCGTGTGGGTCAGCCGGGTGCGGTAGTGATCCCCGGTGGGCGCGAAGAACACCTGCGTCTTGTGTTTCAGCCGCCGGAACGCCTTGCAGTGAATGATGCGATCGCGATCGCGCTGGAACGCGGGACGGATGGGATCTTCGGGCTCGGGACGAAGCCGCCCTCGTGTCTCAGCGCTCTTTGCCGCCTGCGGCGCCAGAATCTGCCGCTCACGCTGCTCGAGCTGCTGTCGGATGCCGGTCAATTCGAGGAGATGTCTTTCCAAAAGCTCTTGCCGTGGGCGAGCTGGCCAACCCGGAGCACTTCGGCGACCGTCTGCCCGAGATCGGCGAACGTCTGGCGCGTACCGATATCCACACCAGGGCGCACGTGCGCGCCCATCACGAACACCGGAACGTATTCCCTGGCGTGATCGGTGCTCGGCGTCGTCGGATCGTTGCCGTGATCCGCCGTCACGGCGAGCAGGTCGCGTGGGCCGATGCGGGGCAGCAGCTCGCCAAGGCGCGCGTCGAAGCGCTCGAGGTTCTGCGCATATCCGCTGACGTCGTTGCGGTGGCCGTACACGGTGTCGAAGTCGACGAGGTTCGCGAAGATCAGGCCGTTGCGCGTGTCGCCCATCGCACGCACCACTTCGTCCATTCCGTGATCGTCGCTTTTCGTGTGAATCGCCGCCGTGATCCCGCGGCCGGCGAAGAGATCTTCGATCTTTCCGATGGCGATGACGGGCAGCCCCGCGGTCTTGAGACGATCGAGAAGCGTCGGCGCAAACGGCGTCAGCGAGAAATCGCGCCGGTTCGCGGTCCGCTTGAACGCGCCGGGCGCGCCCACGAACGGCCGCGCAATCACGCGCCCGATGCCCATGCCCTTCCCCGCGAGCTCGTACGCAATCTCACACCAGCGATACAACTCTTCGACCGAGACGACATCCTCGTGCGCGGCAATCTGAAAGACGCTGTCGGCCGACGTGTAGACGATCGGCTTGCCGGTCAGGATGTGTTCCTGGCCGAGCTCCTCGATGATGGCGGTCCCGCTGGCGGCCTTGTTTGCCAGCGTGCCGCGGCCGACGCGCCGTTCGAACTCGTCGATGAGCTCTCGCGGGAAGCCGTTCGGAAATACCGGGAAGGGGCGGTCGAGTACCAGCCCGGCAAGCTCCCAGTGCCCCGTGACGGAATCCTTGCCTGGCGACGACTCTGCCATCCGCCCGTACGCGGCGATCGGCTCCGGCTCCGGGCTGGCTCGATTGATCGATGCCACGCGCGCCAGGCCGAGCCGGCGAAGGTTGGGCACCGACAGCGGCACCCGACGCGCGATGTTGCCGAGTGTGTCGCTGCCCGCGTCTCCGTAGTTCCGCGCATCCGGGAGCTCTCCACAGCCGACGCTGTCGAGGACGATGAGGATGACGCGTTCCGGAAAAGACGTGGCCAATCAGGCTTCGTGCGAAGAGTAGTAATTGCTCATCGGCCGCGGTGAACGGATGGCGGCAATCGCGTGCTTGAAGATCATGTGATCGGCGCCGCTGTGCTCGACGATGACGGCGAACCGATCGAAGTTCTTCACCCGCCCTTCCAGGTCGGTCCCGTCCATCAGGCGGATCTGCACCGGCAGCTTCTCGCGCCGCGCGTAGTTCAGAAACACGTCCTGGATGTTTGGCTGGGCGGAGGCAGGCTTGGACTCACGGGTTGGTGGCATCGCGGCAAGTCTCCATGGCCGCGAGGACACGGGCGACCTCCTCCTGAGTCTCCTCGCGATCGCCCGCGGCGTGAATCCACTGTAGATTAGGCTCTTTCCTGAACCAGATCAACTGGCGCCGGGCGTATTTCCTGTTCTCGCGCGCGATCAGTTCGCGCGTCGCCGGTTCGTCCCTGACGCCGTGCAAGAGCTCGAGCGCCTGCCGATAGACCAGGCCCGTGAAGGGATGAGCGGTCTCGGGAATCCCGTCGGCGAGGATGCCGAGGATCTCGTCGAGAAGCCCCTGCTCGAACTGTGCGTGCACGCGCGCCGCCACCCTGGCTGCTGTCAGCTCCGGCGGAATCCGCAGCGCGAAGGTGATGACGTCGTACTCCGGCAGAGGCGATTCGGTGTCGGCGAAGTGTGCGGTGATTGGCCGGCCGGTCAGCAGGTACACCTCCAGCGCTCGCACGAGCCGCTTGCGATCCCGCGGCTGGATCCGCGCCGCCGCTGGCGGGTCGACCCGCGCAAGGAGCGTGTGCAGGCGTTCGACACCTTTGCGATCGGCGATCCGCTCGAGCCTCGCGCGCATGCGCGTGTCGCGCGCAGGACCAGGAAAGAAGCCTCGCACGAGCGCCCGATAGTAGAGGCCCGTCCCCCCGACGAGGATCGGGAGCGTCCCTCGCGACGTGATGTCCCGCACCGCCGCGGCCGCCTCACGCGCGTAGCGCGCCGCCGAGTATTCCTCGGTCGGCTCCGCCACGTCGATCATGTGGTGCGGAACGCCCTGGCGGGCGCTCATCGGCACCTTGTCGGTGCCGATGTCGAAGCGGCGATACACGGCCGTGGAATCGCAGCTCACGACCTCGCCGTCGAAGCGCTTCGCGAGCGCAATGCCGAGCGCGCTCTTGCCGGTGGCGGTCGGCCCGACGATCGCGACGAGCCGCGGCCGCGCCATTACCGCCCCGCGATGGCGCGCACGAGCGCAAGCGCCGCCAGCGCCGCGAGCAGCATCAGCAGACCGATCTGCTGCGTCCGCGTCGGCCGCATCATCGGTCAGGGTTTTCGTTGTAATAGAAGGTAACGGTGAAGAACGCGCGGTCGTCCGGATACTCCGGCGGCAACGGAGAGGTGGGATTGGACGCAGCCAGCGCACCGTAGGCCGAGTTGTTGAACGCGTCGACGTCGGAGGGGCGAATCACCTTCAACTCGTAGATCCGGCCGGTCGCCTTGTCGACGTAGAAGCTGATCGACACGTGGCCCTTCAGCATCATCGCCGCCATCGGCACGATCCAGTTTCGGCGGATCTGGGCGATGAAGCGGCGCAGCCACGGACCGAAGTCGACCCCCTTCGAATCGAACTGGATGGACGGGGCGAAGTTCTGATCGGCGCCCCCCTGCAGGTTCACGTACGAATCGCGCGGCGCATATTTCTGGACGTTGCGGATCGCGTCGGCGAGCACGCCCGCCGACGGTCCGCGCGGCTGCGGCGGCACTTCGACCGCGCGCGGTTCCTGCGCGTTCGGCGCTTCGGGCAGCGTCATGCCCTGGCGTTGATCGTTGGCCGCCTGCTGCTGCGGCTGCGCGGAGTCCGGAGTCTTCGGCTGCGGCGGCGCGCCTTCCATCCGCTCGAATGTGTTGCCGCGCGAGAACGGCATGTTGTTCGTCGGTTTCTCCGCGCGCTCGACCGTCTGCGCCTTGCGATCGAGATCCGACAGATCCGCCCGCGGGGGCGGCTTGGGCGCCTGCAGATCCACTCTCGGCGCGACGAAGACGAAGCGAGCCTGGTCGCGCTGCCGCTCCAGCTCCTGCTCCTGCTGCCGCGCGAGCTCCTGTTGATGTTTGAGCTCCCACTCCTGCACGAACGGCAGCTTCGGCCAGACGAGAAGCAAAATGACGATGCAGAGATAACAGACGATCGTCAGCAGAAAGACTTCGAGGCGCGTCAGCGACCGCGGAAGCGTCGGCGTGTCGGGCCGATAATCCTCGAAGTTGAAGTACATGAGGGAGTTACGATTATACCTCCGCTGCGCGGCGGTTAGCGACAGGCGACAAGCTTGTCGCTTGTCGCTTCTCGCTTGTCGCCACGGGTAGCTACGAACAGATAGACGATGCCAAACGTCAGCGGGACGGCCCGGACGTGTGAAAAACCTGTGGCGGACAGCATCGCTGCAAATTCCGTAGGTGGCGGAAATGTCCCGACTGAGGCAGGAAGGTACGAGTAGGCGGTCTGGTGCTTCGAGACCAGCCGGCCGATGAATGGCAGGACGTAGCGGAAATACCACGCATACAGCGATCGAATACCGGGCATTCGAGGCTGGCCGAACTCGAGAATGGCGAGGCGGCCGCCCGGCTTCAACACGCGCGCGATTTCCGCGAGCGCGCGCTCGGGCTGTGCGACGTTGCGGATGCCGAATCCGATCGTCGCAGCGTCGCACGAGCCGTCCGCGATGGGAATCAGGGCCGCGTCGCCGCGGACGAGGCGAATGCGGTGCTGCAGCGACGCGCGTCGAACCTTCGCGAGACCAAGCCGCAGCATCTCCGCCGCGAAATCGACGCCGATGACGGACGCGCCCCCGGCGCGCGCGGCGACCGTAATCGCCAGGTCGGCCGTGCCGGTGCACACGTCGAGGACGCGCGCGTGCTCGCGCAGCGCGAGCGCGTCGACCGCCCGATCGCGCCAGCCGCGATCGAGCCCGGCGCTCAGGAGGTGATTGAGGAGATCGTAGCGGGGGGCGATCGCGTCGAACATTCCCGCGATGCGGGAGGGAGACTTGTCCGGAGACGAAACCTCAATCCCCAATCCCCTATCTCCAATCCCCGATCAATAATCCCCAATCGTCGGATCCCGGATGCTGGGATCCCGCATCCCGGCCTTATTCCCACGCCGGATACAGGTCGTGCGCGAAGCCGAGCGCGCTCAGAATCTTTCCCGCCATGAAGCTCGCGAGATCGTCGAGCGTCTTCGGCATCTGGTAGAACGCGGGCATCGCGGGCATCACCATCGCGCCCGCTTCGGCGCAGAGGACCATGTTCTTCAACTGCGGCAGGCTCATCGGCGTCTCGCGCGGGACAATGATCAACGTGCGCCGTTCCTTGAGCATGACGTCGGCGGCGCGCTCCACGAGGTTGCGCGACAGGCCGTGCGCGATGCCGGCAAGGGTCTTCATCGAGCAGGGTACGACAATCATCCCTTCGCACCCCTGACTTCCGCTCGCGATCTTCGCTCCGAGATCTTTGTTGCTGTACAACGTCACCGTACCGCGCCGCACGCCCTCGCCGTACTTCGACAGCAGAAAGTCCGTCAGCTTGTCGACGGCCGCGGCATCGCCGAGCTCGTCGCGAAGAAGACGCTTTCCGTAGTCGGAGACGACAAGCTCGAGGTGACAGCCGCGCTCCAGGAGCGCCGCCATGGTGCGAGTCGCATAGAGCGCGCCGCTGGCCCCGGTGACCGCGACGGTGAACGCCCGCCGCCCGCCCTCAGTGGACATACATCGCCGCCGCCGTCGTCAGCAGATACAGAATGCCGACGTAGCCGTTGAGATCGAAGGCGCGCTTGACCTGCGACAGATCGTGCTCGCTGACCAGCGACTGCTCGTACGCGAGCAGAGCGCCGACACCGAGCACGCCGGCGAGATAGACCCGACCGAGGTTCGCGAGAGGGCCAAGAAGCGCGAGCGCGAAGATGGTGATGACGTGCATGGCGCGGGAGATTGCGAGCGAACGCGCCACGCCGAAGCGAACCGGGATCGAGCGGAGACCGTGCGCGCGATCGAACTCGAGGTCCTGGCATGCATAGAGCACATCGAACCCCCCGACCCACGTGCCGATCGCCAGACCGAGCAGCCACGGCTCCCATCCCCCGCGGCCGCCTGCGGCGAGCCAGCCGCCAACCGGCGCGACCGCCATCGCCAGCCCCAGAAAGAGCTGCGTGTACGACGTGAACCGCTTCGCCAGCGAATACCAGAACACGATCGCCAGCGCCACGGGGGACAGCACGAAGCAGATCGTGCCGAGCTTCCACGCGGCAAGGATGAACGCGGCGGACGCCGCCACGACGAAGAGGCGCGCCTCCCCGCGCGTCATCAACCCGCGCGGCAGCTCGCGCATCGATGTCCTGGGGTTCAGCGCGTCATGCGACGCGTCGGCCAGCCGGTTGAATCCCATCGCCGCGCTCCGCGCCGCAACCATCGCGACGACGATCCAGCCGATCCGCCATGCGACCGATGACGCGCTCCACGTCGCCGTCTTGTGCAGCGCGAGCAGCGCTCCGGTGAGCGCGAACGGCAGCGCGAACACCGAATGGCTGAAGCGCACGAACGAGGCGTAAATGCGAAGACGGGTCATGTCTGTGCCGGCAAATTGCTGATTTGCGATTGCTGATTGCTGATTGATTGCAGGATTGTTGATTCTTCCGACAACGCTCTTCAATCAACAATCAGCAATCAACAATCAGCAATTCACGTCGTGTCGAGCCAGCGTATGCGGTCTGGCTCGATACGGCTTACCAGATATTCTTCCACATCCTCGAGACCGGGCCTGACGCGCACGGCGATCAGATCGGCCCGTTTTCCCGGCTCGATCGTGCCGAACCCCTCGGCGAAGCCGAGTGCGGCCGCGCCCTCGACAGTCGCGGCGGCGATGATGCGGGAGGCCGGCACGGCAGGCGCCAGACGCCGGACCTCCGCCATCTCGGCAAACATGTTCAGATCCTCGACGCTCGCCAGGCTGTCAGTGCCGATTGCGACGCGGGCGCCCGACGCAAAGAACCGCTCGATCGGCGGCGTTCCCGCGCCCGTCCATTTATTGCTGCGCGGGCAGGCGACGATCGTCGAGCCCGCCCGTGCGAGACGTGCGAGGTCGTCGTCCTCAACGTGTGCGCAGTGAACCGCCAGCAGATGGCTGGTCACGAGCCCGAGCTGCTCCAGATATTCGACCGGCCCGCATGCGGGGGGCCGCCAGGCATCGTTCCAGACACCGAGCTGCCCAAGCAGCTCACGCCAGGCGCCCGTCCCGTCCTGCAAGAATCGAAGTTCGTCCGGGGACTCCGCGAGATGCACGCTGACCGGCTTGTCGCCGGCAGCGCGCGCGATCGCGCGGAACAACTCCGGCGAGACCGAATATGGCGCGTGCGGCACGATTGACGGCCTGAGCCGCTCGATCGGCGGCAGCGCGTCCAGCTGCGCCTGCGTGGTCGCGATCGCCTGCGCGGGATCGCGCATGTTGAACCCGAGCAGCTCGCGAAAGACGGCACCCGCGAGCGCGCTGTCAGCGAGCACGTCGTAGGCGGCGAGCGTGTTCGTGACGTCGCCGACGAGCGACGTTCCCCCAGCGCGCATCTCGCGCACCGCATCATGAATCGGTTCGGCCGGCTCGCTGCTGACGGTGCGCCGCAGCGCCAGCAACCGCGCGGCCCACGCAGGCATCGAGTCACCGGGCGGCACCCGATTGCGCATCCAGGACAGTTCGAGGTGGGTGTGCGCGTTGACGAGCCCCGGAAGAATGACCGCGTCACCATGATCGACCGTTTCGGCCGCGCGATCGGTGACGATCGGCGGCTCCGACTCGGCGCCGAACGCGCGAACGCGCCCGTCCGAGGTGAGCACCCAGCCGTTCCGGACGGGTGGACCTGCAATCGGAAGGACCCACGCCGCGCGATGGCGGATCAATGGCCGGTCAGCCGCGCTTTCTTTTCGGCGGCGCTGCGCGCGGCGTAGCGGGCGATCTCCGGCGGACGTGACGTGTCCCCATCGGCGCGCGCAACCGCGAGCTCCAGCATCCGCGGCACGCTGCGCTCGCGGAAGATCGGATCGCCGAGCAGCTCGTAGTGCATGTTCCGCCGCTTGGGAATGAATCCAGCGTTCTCGACGTTGCGGACGATCTCGATCTCGTCCATGCAATACGCGGCCCCGGCGGCACGGACGACGTTTTCTTCGATCATGACGCTGCCCATATCGTTCGCGCCGAACGCGAGACTGAGCTGCCCCACCTTCCCGCCCTGCGTGACCCACGAGGCCTGAAGGTTGTCGAAGTTGTCGAGCACCAGGCGCGCGGTCGCCAGCGTTCGCAGGTAGTCGACGCCGGTGGCTTCCGAGCCGCCAAGCTCGGTGTGCTCCGGCTGATAGCTCCACGTGATGAACGCGGTGAAGCCGCCGGTCTCGTCCTGCAGATCGCGAAGCCGGAAGAGATGCTCCAGGCGCTCCTCAGGCGTCTCGACGGTCCCATACATCATCGTCGCGGTCGTCCGCAGCCCCGCCCGGTGCGCGTGGCGCATGACGTCGAGCCATTCCTCGGCGCTCGCCTTGCTGTAGCAGTTCAGGAGCTTGCGGACGCGGTCGACGAGGATTTCGGCGCCGCCGCCAGGAATGCTGTCGAGCCCCGCCGCGACGAGTCGATCGATCACCTGCGGCACTGTTCGCTGCGACAGCCGCGAGAGATGAATCACTTCGGGCGGTGAGAGCGCGTGCAGCCTGAAGGCTGGATATCGCTGCTTGACGGCCTTGAACAGATCCTCGTACCAGTCGAGCGGCAGGTCCGGATTGTGTCCTCCCTGCAGCAGCAACTGGCCGCCGCCGAGCGCGATCGTCTCGTCGATCTTGCGGAAGATCTCCTCGAACCCGAGCACATAGCCTTCCGACGATCCCACGGGACGGTAGAACGCGCAGAAGCTGCATCGCGCGACGCACACATTCGTGTAGTTGACGTTGCGGTCGATGATGTAGGTGACGATCCCTTCGGGATGCTTGCGCGCGCGCACGCCGTCGGCGAGATCGCCAAGCAGCGGCGTCGGCGCGTGGACGTAGAGGTCGAGCGCCTCGGCCGGCGTCAGCCGGCCTCCGTCACGCACCTTCGCCGCAAGGCTCTCGCACTTCATCGGTAGAACTCGGGAGCGATGACCCGATCGACGACGCCGTGGCGTTCCGCGAGGTCGTAGTACAGCCGAAGCCCCTCTTCCTCGCGGTCGCCCAGCATGTAGTAGATATTCTCCCTCAAGTACGCCTTGCCCCGCTCCGCACGCTCGGGGCCGCAGTAGGTTGCGGCGACGGCGTCCGATTCGGCGACCCCCGTGTCGCGCGCCGACACCAGCGCGTCGACGGCCGCCCCCGACAGCGCCGGGCGTCGTCCCGCCCAGAAGGCCCAGACGAACGGCAGCCCCGTCATTGACGTCCACTCCTCGCCGAGGTCGATCTTGCTGACGCCCAGCCGCGCGTGATCGAGGAACAACGCAGGGTCGCCGATGATGAGCGCCGCATCGCAGCGCCTGAGCATCGCCTCAGGATCGGGCGCCATCGGGTGGAACTCCGCGTCCACGCCGAAACGCTCCGCGCACAGCACGCGAAGCAGCGCGTGGGACGTCCGCGAGCTCGTGTCCGCGGCGATCGTCCGGATGCTGGTGACCGGCATCGTGGTGAAGAGGGCGACCGAGGCGACCGGGCCGTCCGAGATGATGCCGACGCTGGGCACGATGCGGTAGTCACGCCCGCGCAGATACTCGATCGACGGAATCATCCCGGCGTCGATTGACCCTTCGTGCAGCAGCGCGGCGCACTTCGACGGTACGTCGAATCGAAGCGTGAAGAGATCGCTTCGCAGCTCCAGCCCGTAAACGAGAGGGCGTGCGTTCAGGTAGTCCACCGCCCCGAGACGCGCGATCGTCATCCGATCGCCTCGAAGCGTCCATTTCGTTCGATCGGTTCGAGCGCGGCGGACCGGATGTTCCCGCGAATCTCCTCGAGCGGGCTCCGGCGTGTGCCGAGCGTCCCCGGATCCACCGCCGAGACGTTGTCGACATCGTCGGCGCCGATCGTCAGCGCGAACTGCGCCAGCTTGGG
>Ga0075424_100003420_pt1 | contig 14858 bp, 10 predicted proteins | sample SoiMethybrSBSTD3_FD_75301 | JGI IMG/M metagenome (GOLD analysis project Ga0075424, IMG submission 75301) | Bulk soil microbial communities from a Populus tree surrounding site in Tennessee, USA - Soil MetaG P. TD hybrid SBSTD3 | ecosystem: Environmental > Terrestrial > Soil > Tree plantation... | reverse complement strand
TCCGTTTTCAGCCTGGCCGGCCCAGCGCCGCGGATCGAAGGCTTTCGGCAGGTGGCGCCGGTCCTGCGGCATCTCTTGATTACTGTGTTGACGGCGGTGTTCCTTTTCTCATGCTTCCAGTCGATTCCACCCAACATCGAGGTCCAAGGGAACGAATCGCTGGGCCAACACCCTCAAGTCGTCCGCGAGTCTGCGGCTTCGTCCTTTTTCGGGCCTTCTTTTTTGTTGGCCCTTCCACATGGTGGGGAAATGAGACCGCCGTCCATGCTCCGAGCCGTTTTCGCGCAGACGATGTACGTCCTGTATGGCTCCTTCTTCCTGGGTCTCTGGCTGTGGAGAAGGCGGCGCAGGTCTGAGCACCACCTGGCGTTCGCAGCCCTTCTGCTAGGGCTTTCAGCCCTCGGCACCGCCCTGGGATATATCGCGCGAGCGGACGGGGAGATCGCTCGGATTTTCGACCTCTTCCTTCCGGCTCTTGTCTATCCCGGGGTGGCTCTGCTCCTTTGCGGCTCGGCGATGTTCCTGGCGGGACTTTTCGATCACTGGCAACTCGTCGCGGCGCTGGGATCGTCGCCGCGGATGGAGGATTGATATGAGCGGCACTCCCTTCGAGCAGCTTGCGAACCTGGACCGCCTGGTGCACGACCCGGCACGGCTGGCCATCCTCACGGCGCTCTCGGCTTGCGAGCGAGCTGACTTCCTGTTCCTACTGCGGATCACCGGCCTCACCAAGGGAAACCTTTCTTCTCACCTCTCGAAGCTGGAGGAGGCGAAGCTGGTCGAGATTGAGAAGCGGTTCGTGGAGAAGAAGACCCAGACGCTCATCCGATTGAGCAGCGCAGGCCGGGAGACGCTCGAAAGCTACTGGAAGGAGATGGAGAAGCTGCGCAAGAGCGCAGCTGGTTGGCGGCCTCAGAAAATCGCGCTGGTGCCGTCCACAGGTTAAGCGTACCAACGGGGGCCTCGCCCCTGAGAATTGCCACAAACCTACCGATGAAGGGCACCGATCGCGGTGCCGATGCTGAAGGTGTGTCGCCGAAAGGAGGCCGAGATGGAGACCCGAGATCTGGATCGTGTCCTGTTCATCACGCAGCACTTCAAGGATCTTCAAGGATTGCGGTATGGAGTGCCCTTGGGGTTGATCACCCTGGGCTTGGGAGGATCGATTCTATTCCGAGTGGTGTTTTTCCTTGCAGCTCTCCTCCTGGTATTCGGGGCGCGGCGCTTCTACCGAAGGTTCGGCCAGGTTGAGTCTCGGCCGATCGACTACGCGGCGGAGATCTCGGTCTTCAGCCCGGCCGGCGCCACGCCGCAGCTCGAGGGCTTTCGGCAGGTGACACCCGTCACGCGGCATCTCTTCATCACTCTGACGCTAATCATGATTCTCTTTTCGGTTTTTCAGGCGTTTCCCCGTACCTTCCAGGTTGAAGGGCAACAGTCGCCAGGCCAGCGTCCTCGCATCACATTCCAGACTTCTCTTGAGCGGCCCTGGATCGTCGGGAGCCAGCCTCAGCCCTCGGACATGTTTCAGCCGCCCTGGGTCGCTTGGATTTACGCGAAGGTCCCGGCGAGGCCGCCATCCATGCTCAGGGCCGTTTTCGCGCAGATGATGTATGCCCTCTATGGTTCCTTGTTCCTTGGCATCTGGCTGTGGAGAGACCGCCGCCGGTCTCAAAGTCACCATCTGGCGTTCGCGGCCCTGCTGCTTGGCCTTTCAGGCCTCGGCACCTCCCTGGGATATATCACCAGTCCGGATGGGGAGATTGCCCGGATACTCGACCATCTCCTGCCGGCTCTGGTTTATCCTGGAGTGGCGCTGCTCCTGTGCGGCGCCGCGATGGTCTTGGCAGGGCTTCTCGATCATTGGCAACTTGTCGCTGCGTTGGGACCCATGGCGCCGAAAGAGGAGGATTGATCATGAATACGCGAGTCCTCGCCTCGCTCTTCGGCTTGACTTTTTTTATCTCCCCGGCCGTCCGGGCAGCCGACTCGAAGGCCGATCTGGCCCGCTATGCGGATCAGCTTTTCATCCGAGCCTTTCCGACCGGCGAGCCTGGCGCCGCGGTCCTGATCGCGAAGGATGGCCAGGTCCTGCTTCGCAAGGCGTACGGTCTCGCCAACCTGGAGCTCGGCGTGCCGATGCGGCCAGAAATGGTTTTCGAGATCGCCTCGGTCACCAAGCAGTTCACCGCGGCGGCCATCCTCTTGCTCCAGGAGCGCGGCAAGCTGTCCGTGAACGACGAGGTCACCAAATACCTGCCCGACTATCCGACGCACGGCCAGAAGATCACCATCGACCACCTGTTGAGCCACACGTCCGGCATCCCCGAGGTCACCGGCATGCCGGAGTGGTGGCCGCGACATCGCGAGGACATGAAGGTTGAGCAGATCATCGACATATTCAAGGACAAACCCCTGGAGTTCAATCCCGGAGAGAAACTTTCCTATAGCAACTCGGGTTACATCGTCCTGGGGGCCATCATCGAGAAGGCGTCGGGAAAGAGTTACGAGGATTTCATCGAGCAGGAGATCTTCGCTCCTCTGGGTATGAGTCATTCCCGCTACGGACATCTCAACGAGGTCGTGCCGGGCCGGGTGACGGGCTATGACAGGGAGGAGGACCGCTACCAAGTCGCCGAATACCTGAGCCTGACCCAGGCGTATGCGGCTGGCGCCCTCCTGTCCACGGTGGACGACCTGGCATTATGGGCCGATGCCCTCTCCAGCGAGAAGCTTCTGAAGAAGGTCTCGCTGGAACGGATGACCACGGCGGCGAAGCTGCCTTCGGGCCAAGCGACCAAGGCCGGTTACGGTTTGCAGATCTCTGACGAGGACGGGACGCGAATCGTCGAGCACGGCGGCGGCCTGCCCGGATTCAAGTCTTGCCTGCTGAGGATCCCAGGCCAGCGCCTGATGGTGATCGTCCTGTCGAACACGTTCGGTCGCGAGCCGTCCCTGGAGTCCCTGACCTACCGAATCACCATGAAAGCGTTGGGCCAGCCGGTGGAGGAGCGCAAGGCCGTAACGCTCGACCCGGCCACGCTCGACGATTACACGGGCGTTTACCACTTCGACGAGAAGGTCTCCCGGACGGTTTCTCGCGAAGGCAACAAGCTTTTCGTCCGTCGCACCGATGGCGACAAGCACGAAATCGTGGCCACCTCCCGCGACGACTTCTTCTATCAGGGCTTGGTGTCGGACAGCCGCATCCATTTCCGGCGGAATGCCCAGGGAAAAGTCACCGGGATGGATTTCTTGTATCGCTTCGGGGCAGCAGACGAAACGGCGGTCAAGACCGCTGAGCCGCTTTCAAGTCTCCTCGTAGACGGGCACGAAGGTGAAAACCTTGGAGGGCGCTTTCTCGCTGGTTTCCTCTCTCCAGCTCAGGTCCTGCGTCGAATAGAAGTCGTGTTTCTTGAGCGCCTCCACCAGGCTGCTGCGGGGTACCTCGGTGTTCCGGTCCGCTTTGCCGTGCTTGCCCGCCTTCGTCGAAACGACGGAGTGCAGGCCCTTGCCCTGAATCAGCTTCCAAAGAGATTTCGGCGTCGCGTTTCGGCTTCCGTGGTGCCCCACCTTGTATAAGGTGATGCCTTTGAGGAGCTCACGGTTTTCCTCCTGCTGGAGAGCATACGACCAGTTTTCCAACTGGGCGTCTCCGGGGAAGAGGAGCTTGGTCTTCCCGATCTCGAATAGCAGGATGACGCTGGTGTTGTTCAAGACGCCATCGAGAATGCGGACGAGCTCGAGAACGTGCTCGCTACGCATCGCGTTCATGCGCCGGATGAACCAGCGGGTGTGCAGTGGAGCCAGCCTGGAAGGAGGAATGGCGGCGCTGCCGGGAAAGAGGGACTCGCTGTCGCGTTCCCCAGTTCGGCCCGAGGGCCGGACCCCTTCGACGACCTGCTGCCAGGCCTTGGGGGAGGCTCCCAGATAGAATTGCCAGAATTCGTCGGGTGAGCTCGCCCGCTGTTTCATGATGTCTTTGGACTGAGCCAGCGTCGGCGGGCCGAGGACGTGCACCTTGACGCCCGGCAGAAGCTCCTCCAGACCCGACGGCTGGCCATACGAGAGATAAATCGACTTGGACAGCGGGGTGGATCCCATCCTGGTCAAATTCGCCAGGGCGGACTGGTTCGGGAGGTTATTTGTCGCCAGGAGCCGCAGGTGACCGACAATGCCATCGTTGAATCGAGTGCTTTTGGCGAGGCGCTCGGATTCTTTGAGGGCAATCTGGGCAAAGCTCTGCATGGCTTCGCGTGAGGCAAAGAAATCTTTTCGGTCCGCTGTCGAGCCGTAGGTCTCGGTGGGATCGCTGGGAGCCTTCGGATCTTCGGTCCAGGGCTGAATTACGAGATCTGGATTGCACGCTCGGATGATGTCGCCGGATGCCTTCCCGTCGCTTGTCGTCGCGAAGCCATTGATGTGATCGGCGTGACGATGAGTCGCGACCACGGCCAGCAGCTTCGAGTCGCAGCGGCCGCGGATGTCCTCCGCGACCCGGCGGAGCATGACGCCTCTTTTGGGGGCATCGTCCGGCGCTTCGGTGCTGCCGAAGTCAATCAGCACGTGCTGGTCGCGCCCCTCCTCCTTGGGATACTCGAAGGTCAGAAGAAAACAGTCTCCGAAGCCCACTGAATAAGTGCGAAGCGTTACGGCCAGGGGCCTAGAAGTACTCGTCATGAGCGAAGTCTCCCTGGCCGAATCCCAAAGCTCCGAAACTCTGCCGGTGCATCCGCGCGAATCGAAGGTCCGGAACCGCTTCTTTCTCAAGAATTTTTTGTCCGTTGAGCTGCTCATAACACCACTGGTACTTCCACAGGTACTCGAGCCGGCGAGTCTGGCGCTCCGGATTTAGAATCCGATTGCGGATGTGGAACTTGACCTTGCCGAACTCATCGAAAATCAACGCCCCGCCGCCGTACAGGGTGATTTGTAGGTTGTCAGGCATGCCGGTCGGCTTCTTGATCCCGAGATGCTTGAGCTCCGAGGCTACGACGTTGAGGTTTTGGTAGTACTCGGCTACGGTCTCCCGCAGGACGAAGCCGTCCTCGGCATTGATACGTACGCTGGGCCGGACGGACAGCACGCGGGTGTAGGCATCCTTGTCGAGGCCGAGGGCGATCCGGTTTTCCCACAGGAAGCGGAACACCTCGTCCTCGTCGGTGAGCAACGAGGCGAGGTGCGTGCGGTCGTACACCAGGTGGCTGTCGGGCGGCTCCCAGACTCCCGGCTCGGCGGTGCCCTTCGACGTCGGATTCATCCCATACTCGGCGAAAGTCTTGCGCAAAGTCTCGCGGAATCCGAACTTGGAGTCGTCGGGCCGCAGCTCGCGGTCGGCGGTCAGGAGGGCGCTCAGAAAGTCGCAGAACTCGAGGTCTGTCGGGGGGCAGTAGTCAAGCGCCCGGATGGACATGGTGAGCAGATGATCGGCAATCGCGGCGCCGTCTTCCACCACCCGCCCGCGGTCCAGATAGCCGTCGCGTGATTCCGAGCCTCCGGCAGGCATGGCGTCGGCGACGTTTGCGAGCTCTGGCTTGACTTCGCGCTTCTCTCGGATATCTTCGGAACCGAGGCTGGCAATGCGTTTGCTCCAGATCATCAAAAAGGCGTTCATCATCGCCGCCACCAGGACTTCGCCTCGCAAGTGAGGCTCCCGGTACCGGTTTTCCGAGTGAGGAGCGCCTGGGTTCAGGTCTTCGGGGGACAGCTCGATCGAGTGGCGAAGATCATTGCCCCGGCCGATGAGCTCCTGGCCCATCTCCTTACCAAGGCTAAAGACGAGCGACTCCTTCAATCTATCGGGAGCGAGGCTCTTGGCAGGAATCCGGCCTGACTTTGTCCGCAGGGCTGAGACTCCCCAGCGTGCCCCGTCGATGATCTGCTCGACCACGGTGGGAAGAGAGAAGATCGACAGCAGGGCCACGACGTCGGCGAAACCTTCATGGAAACCTGCCTGTTCGGGCGAGGACTGATCGGTATAGCGCTCGCGCAACCCGTCCAGCAACGCGTGAGTCGTCTCGTGGGCCACAACGTCGTGCGACAGACAGGTGAAGACCATGTTTTTGTAGAGCCCGGACCTGGGCGGTGACTCTTCGGAGCCGCTTTCCCCGGTATCGACCGTGGCCGTCGCCTTGTTCGTTGTCCCCGCGTTCAGCCGTGGAAAGTATCCAAAGAGCAGCGCGCGATCGTTCTTGGAATAGAACGCGTTGGCATCCGCAAACGCGTGCGGCGCCACCTGGAGCTGGTGGCCGCCAAAACTCCAGCGTACCCGCCGGCCCAGTGCGAACTCGAATCGCGCCAGGATGCGCATGACGATGGCGTACACGTTCTGCGCATGAAAGGTCGGGTCGCCGACGAGTGTGTCGTCGTCCTCGGCTACAAAGGGATCATTGTACTGGCCGTCTTCGAGCACCCGGTATTCGAGCGGCACATAGAGCAGCCCCGAAGAGGCGTCATAGTCGATCACCTGAACACGATAACCGCGGGGACCGAGAGCCAGATCCTCGGCCGGTATGTCGACCTGAGCCGTGAGGATCTTGCCATCATCGCCCTTGACGCTCGGATCTTTGGCAATGATCGTCAGCCTTTGAGTACGCCTCTGCGAGTAGGCCATGACAGCAAAGCTCCCGTGAGTCCGGCGCCTTCCGACGTCCGCTTATTGGGCTTGCTGTAAGTATATCAGAGCCTACGGAATCGATGGCATCCTTGACGGAGATGGCAATGAAACTATGGCTTTAAATGGGTCAATCAGCCACCATGGACATCGCAAAGCAGAGCCGTCCCCAAATCGATTTGGTAGTCATTGGGCCGATGATAACGTACCCGCGATGCCCCGCGAACGAGGAACCCACGAGTGCGATCAGGGAGAGATGATGAAGCAAGGCCTTCTGCTCCAGAATAGGGACATGGATCTCAGGATCGCCTGGGTGGCCGCTGGTCTCCTCCTACGGCTGTTTTTGGCGGGAGGTGCGGCGAGCGCAGAAGAGCTCGCCAGCCCACGGCTCGGTGCTCTGCGCCAAGAGGTGAAGGCCGGTGGGGCGGCGGCCCTGGAGCGGTTCTGGCGGCGGCTCGCCGAAGAGGGTACGCCGCTCGTCGAGCCGGTCGAAGACGGGAACGAGAGGCTCGTGACTTTCCTCTGGCGGGGGGGCGACGAGACGCGAAACGTCCTGGTGGTCGCCTCGCCATCCGACCTGGCCAGCGAGGAAGGCATCGAAGGAGCCCGGCTGAGCCGGCTTCCCGGTACGGACGTCTGGTACAAATCCCGCCGCTTGAGGGCCGATGCCCGCTTTGCCTATGCCCTGTCGGTGAACGATTCGCTGGTCCCCGCCGCGAAGGCCACGGAGCGAGAAGAGGAGGCGCGCTGGGCCGCGCTCAAGCCCGACCCGCTCAATCCGCGCCGGGCGCCGGAGCCCCTGGCCTCGCTGGCCGAGCTGCCGGCGGCGCCGAAACAGCCCTGGATCGAGCCGCGTCCGAAGGTGCCCGCCGGCCGGGTCGAAGAGGGCGGGGCTCCATCGCGGACGGTCTGCTGGCCCTTTTCGGGCGGGATTGACCGCGCGGCAGGATGGGCAGTCCGCGAACGAATTGGCGTCCTTGCAGAGTGGTCGCTACCGCAGCCGCGCGCAGGACTCTTCGTGGCCGCCTTTGCAGGCGCTCTGGAAAAGCTCGCGGGCGCGGGCCGGGTCGGGGATGATGCCGTCTCCCTTGTCGTAGAGGTCGGCGAGGCTCGCGCAGGCGAGCATGTCGCCGCCGTCGCAGGCCGTCTGGAAGAAGCGGATGGCCTGGTAGGGGTCCTTGGTGACGCCGAGGCCCTTCGCGTAACGCACCGCGACGTTGTAGCAGCCCCTTGGCAGCCCCGCGTCGCAGGCCTGCTGGTAGAGGGCGATGGCGCGGACGTCGTCTCGCGGGATGCCGGTGCCGTTGGCATACATCACGCCGAGGTTGACGCAGGCGCTGGGCTCGCCGGTCTCGCAGGCCTGCCGGTAGTAGCCGGCGGCGCGAGAAGGATCTTTGGATACGCCCACTCCGTCGTCAAAGATCGTGCCGAGCTGGTAACAGCCGGCGGCAGATCCAGACTGGCAAGCCTTCTCCAGGCGGTCCAAGGCGTCCGCTGCGATCTCGGGTGTCCCAGCCTTGGCCTGGATGGTCAGCAGGTTGCGGCAGGAGAGGGTGTGCCCGCCTTCACAGGCTTGACGGAACAGACCGGCGGCTCGTTTTTCGTCCCGGGGCACGCCGTCGCCGGCGTAGAGCAGATCGGCAAGATTGGCGCAGCCCAAGGCGTTGTGCCCGGCACAGCTCTTTTCGAAGAAGGCGGCGGCCTGGGCCTTGTCCGCGGCAACGCCCTGGCCGTCGCGGTAGAAGACTCCGAGATTGAAACAGCCCAGGGGATCTCCCGCCTCACAAGGACTTCCCTCGCAGGCGCGGCGGTAGAGGTCGGCCACACTCTTCGCATCCGTGGGAGAGCCCAGGCCGTGCTCGTGGAGGAATGCGAGGTTCGTGCAGCCGCGGGCTTCTCCGAGGTCGCAGGCGCGGCCGTAGGAGATCAGCGCGAGGCTGGAGTTCTCCAGAGTGCCGCGGGCCTTTTCGTAGTGAAGGCCGACGTTGTAGCAACCCGCGCCGTCGCCGCCGTTGCAGGCGTCCTGGTAGAGGCTGAAGGCCCGGTCATCGTCCTTGGGGACGCCCCGGCCCGTGGCATAGACGAAGGCAAGGTGGGCGCAGCCCGCGGCGTTGCCGCCGTCGCAGGCCCGGCGGAGCAGCTCACGGATACGGGTCTCCGCGACGGTGCCGCCGCGGCCCTCGAGATAGCGGCCTCCGAGCTCGGCACAGGCGGCGGCGCTGCCGGCCTGACAGGCCCGGTCGAAGAGCTGGTTGGCGTGCTGCGGATCGGCCGGCACTCCTCGCCCCTGGACGTAGAGGAGGCCGAGCTGAAAGCAACCCGGGGCCCATCCGGCTGCGCAGGCCCGCTCATGAAGCACGAGAGCGTTGGCCAGCTTCACCGATTTCTTGAGGACCTCCGAGCCTCGGCGCACGGTGAGCATGACCCTCTGCCCGGGACTCTTGGCGAGGAGGAGACGCTCGAGGGTGCAGGAGCCGTCCACGGCGCTACCGTCGAGGCTCAGGAGCCGGTCGCCGGAGCGGAGTCCGGCGCTGGCGGCGGGACCGTCCTTATCGAGATCTTGAAGGAGCGGCGCCCGGTTCTCGCGGCCGTCTGGACTTCGCAGGCCGGCGCCAAGCGCCACGGGTCCCGCCGGTCCTGTGTGCTTCGCGCAGCCGAGCGCCAACAGGAGCAAAGGGCAGAGGCATGAGCGCATTCAGCCGAAGATTGTAGCCGGTCTTCCGCTTTCGTTTGTGTTCTTGGTAGAATTCGTTCACAGGGAACGATTTGGTGGGCTATTCGGCTGCGGCGGTTTGCCCCAGACTATTGGGTTCGCGATGCGGGCCGTGCGCGCTGTACCGAGGAGGGGGAGCCAGGATGACGACGTCGCGGTTGCAGCGAAATCTCAGTTCCGGGGCCGAGACTTTCCAGTCCCCATCGCAGGATGCCTCGGCGCTTGACTTCGGTCAGGGCGAGTCAGCTTCCGCCCCGGCAACGCCAAGAAAGGGGAGCAGGGGAGTGCGGGCCCTCGCCCGGCTCCTCGAAGGCACCGGTGTCCCTTGCGAGGTCGTTCTCCCTTCCCGCGAGGCGATTCGCTGTGGCGAGGGGCCGCCCAGGTTTCGCGTGGTCGTTCATTCCGACCGGGCCTTGCGGCGGGCCTTCGACGAGCTCGCTCTCGGCGCCGCCTACGTCGAGGGTGAGATCGACCTCGAGGGGGACATGTGGAGCATCTTCGAGGTCCGCCGGCTGCTTCAGGACCGGGCGCGACTGGGCCAGGTCCTGGGTTTCCTGGTGAACCTTCTCCTGATCCCGGCAACCCGCATCAACCGCCGGTCGATCAATTTCCACTACACCCTGGGCGACGATTTCTACCACTCGTTCACCGATACGCGGTACCACTTCTACTCGCACGGCCTCTTCCGTTCCGAGGACGAGACGCTTGAGGAGTCGTCCGAGCACAAGCTGGAGACGGTCTTCTCGGCGCTGCGGCTCCAGCCCGGCATGCGACTGCTGGACATCGGCGGCGGCTGGGGCGGCATGACCCGCTACTGCGCCTCGCGAGGAGTTCACGTGACTTCTCTCACCCTGGCCCAGGACTCCTACAATTACATTCACAACATTTTGGATACCACCGGCTATCCGGGCGAGGTCCGCCTCCAGGATTTCCTCGAGCACCGGCCCGAAAGGCCCTACGACGCCATCGTCATCCTCGGGGTCATCGAGCACATTCCCACCTACCGCCGATTCTGCGCGCGGGTGTGGGATTGCCTGGCTCCCGGCGGGCGGATCTACATGGACGCCTCGGCGTCCCACGAGAAATACGAAGTTGGCACTTTCACCCGCAAGTACATCTGGCAGGGGAGCCATTCCTTCATGTGCCTCCAGGACATCGTTCAGGAGTTTCTCTTCCACGGCTTCGCGGTCGAGGAGGTGAAGCGCGACACCCGCGACTACGAGCTCACCATGCGCCACTGGGCGGAGCGGTTCGACGCCGCCCGTGACTTCATCGTCAAGGGCTGGGGAGAGAAGGTCTATCGCGCGTTTCGTCTCTACCTCTGGGGCGGCTCTCACGCCCTGCACGCCGACACCATGCAGGCCTATCACCTGGTGGCGCGCCGGCGGGAGGAGCGCGGCCCGCGTCCGGGGCTTTTCCGGCGCACGGGGAACTTCCTGCGCGGGTTGAAGTAATCTAGAAACGTGGTTTCCCGAGCAGGTTGGCGGCCATACCGCTGCCATAGTCCGGGCGAATGTAGAAGTCGCCGTAACAAAGTTTTCGGAGAACGGAAGCCGGCCGCAAGTGCCAGCTCGCCCAGCTGAGCGGAGAATCGCCGTGCATGTCTTTGGCGTCCAAGGCGCTGACGTCGCCGTAATAGGCGCACCACTGGATGAGGGACACCTCATCCTGGTCCTTGGAGGTTGCGGCATGGCCCTCGGATAGATAGTCGAAAACCAGGTCGGTGCGTCCGTCGGCGATTCGTTCGAGCATGGCTTGGAATCTCTCCTCCCTCACCAGTATGGCATGCCTGAGATCTGCCTGCCGCTGCCTTGACTTGGTCCCTGATCGTGGCTATAAGCAGTTCAGGAGGTAGGCGTCTGTATCCATCAACAGCAGGTATCCCAGGCAAGGGAGGACGCGTCATGGCTGAACCGAATCTCGTCGCGAAATGGTCGTCTTGGGGTCCGTATCTGCAGAGTGTGCTCCGCATTGTGGCTGCCTTTATGTTCACCACGGCCGGCACGATGATCCTGTTCGCCTTTCCGGCCGGAATGCCGGGCGGTGCCACGGCGCCGCCGTTGTCCCAGATCTGGATCGGCGGTGTCCTCGAGCTCGTCGGCGGTCTGCTCCTCCTCCTCGGCCTTTTCACCCGGCCCACTGCGTTCATTCTTTCCGGCATGATGGCGGTGGCCTACTTCCAGTTCCACTTCCCCCACGGCTTCTGGCCCACCATGAACAATGGTGTTCCAGCGGTGCTCTATTGCTTTCTCTGGCTCTACTTTTCAGCCGCCGGCGCAGGACCGTGGAGCCTCGACGCGAAGCGGGGGATATGACCCAGCCCTAAGTAAATGCGCCTCAGCGCCCGAACCGCCGGCTGAGCTTGATCAGAAAGACGTCGGTCGCGGCGTCGCCCGATACCCTGCCGAGCGCCCGGCCGGACGAGTCGGCGGCGTCGAACGAGAAGGCCTGCCGCTGCTGGTTCCAGACCGCGGTGAGGAACGATCCGGGGTGATACTCCCAGCGTAGAACGGCGCTCGCGTTGAGCTCGCGCCGCTCGCCGCCGGGAAGCGGGAGGCGGGCGTCGATCGCGCCGTCGCCGTCGAGATCGAGGCCGAGAGTGCCGCTGGCCGGCGAGGCCGAGATCGCTGCGAGCGGAAGCGGAGTGAAGCGCCGGCCGGGTGCGCTGGCGCGCGGATCGCGGAGGAGCTGGTAGCGGTCGAAGCGGCCCAGGGTCGCAAATGGCTGCGCATAGAGCTGCAACGAGAGGAGCGGCGAGAAGACGAGATCGGTGCGGAGCGTGAGGGAGAGAGTCCGCTGGACGACTCGTCCTACCAGATCACGGCTCGCGGTCCCCTGGGGCAATCGCGCCACCGGCTGCCAACCCACCGTATCGCGGCGGTAGCTCGGACCGGCCGACGCCTGGAGCTGATCCGAGAAGCGGACGTTCCACAGCGGGCTCACGGCGAAGCTCGACGAGCCGCTCCCGGCTTCGCTGGCGACGCCGGCGTCGAGGGTCGCGTAGGTGGGCCGCCTCTGGTCAGTTGCGGCATTGAGAGCGAGCGCCTCGCGCGGCGGCAGGAGGAGGGCCGGGCCGCCCCGCAACCTGTCGACCGACAGCGCCGCAAGCTCGTGAGTCGCCGTGAGCTTCAGGTTCCAGTAGCTCCTGCCGTCGAGCGAAAGAAAACCGCTCAAAACCTTCGCCCGCGGCTCGCCGGCAAACGTCCATCCCCAACCCAAATTCTCCGAGCCGACCGCCCAACCGCGGAGGAAACCGGTGGCGGGAAAGCGTTCGAAGCGCCAGTCGCCGGCGAGCAGCAGCCAGTCGGAGCTCTGCTGGAATCCGGTCTCGTCGAGATCGAAGCCGGGAGAAATGGCGCGGGCCGCGACGTCGAAACGAAAGGCGCCGCTCTTCTTCCCGAGCTGCGTCTCGGCCGCGAAGCCGGTGAGCCGGTCGCCGTAGCCTCCGGCGCGAAAGTGGTCGCCGTCCGGCCGCTGGAAAAGGTGCCGCGGCGATTCCGCGATCCGCCGGATGGCCTCGGGGTCGCCCGAGATTTCGCTCGCGAGCGCCCAGCCGCGGAGCTCGTAGGCACCCTGGGCGAATCGCTGCCGCGCTTCGAGCCCGCCGTTCACGGCGTCCGCCGGCAACTGGGGCGCGAGGATGGGATCAAGGGCGGAGCGATGGAGCTGGGCGCCGAAAAAACCGACGGTGGTGTCGCCGTTGTCGAAGGTCTTGAAAGCCCTCCCAACGGTGGTGAGCGTGCGCGCTTCCACCGGCCAGCGGAACAAGGTCCCGTTGGCGTCGCGGAGCGAGGCGGTCTCGCGATCACCCAGCGCCGTAAAGCCGCCGAGCGTCCAGCCGTTCGCCGTCTCGCCCGAAAGCTTCGCCGCCGTGAGCAGGCGAGTGGCCGCGGGGAGCGTCTCGACCGTGGCCCTGCCGGGAAGCTCGCCGCGCGGCGCCCTGCCGATGCGGCGGGAGTAGAACGGGGAGTCGTTGGCGAAAGAGACGTCGCGCGACGAGAAGGCGAGGCGGGTGTCGAAACGAAAGACGTCGAGACCCTCGAGGAAGAAAGGGCGCTGCTCGGCCTGAAAGAGCTCGAATGCCGAGAGATTCACCTGCGACGGATCGGCCTCGACCTGTCCGAAATCCGGGAGGACGGTGGCGGTCAGGCTGAAGCTGTCGCCGAGCCCGGCCTTCAGGTCGGTGCCGATCCGCCCCTCCCCTGAACGGTGGCCGTCGGTCGGGGTACCGCCCTGGCGGAGCGCCGAGTAGGGAGTGATCTCCAGCCGCTGCACACGGCGCGGCGCCGGCAGCTCGAGGTCGTTGAAGTGCGAGACGATGCCGCCAAGCCCGGAGTAGCGTGGCGACCAGTTCGACGTCTCGCCGTGCCCCGGGCTGTAGCGATAGAAGTTGATGCCGAAGACCAGCCGTTCGCGGCCGGGGGAGAGCGCGAAGGCGAGTTGGGAGAATGGAATGCGGAGCTCCGCCGTCCAGCCGTGCGGGCCGATCGCCGCCGCGCTCTGCCAGACGCAGTTCCACGACGAATCGTAATCGGTGTCGTTCAACCAGAGCCCGTCGACCTGAACGCCGTGCGGGTTGACGCCGAAGGAGTAGGCGTTGCGCCGGTTGTGGCGGCTGTCGATCTCGACGAACGCCCAGTCGGACACCGTCTCGTCGTCGCGGCGAACGAGCGGCGCGACGATGCGCTGCGGCTCGGGGTCGTCGTAGGTCAGGCCGATATAGAGCGCCTCGCCGTCGACCAGCACGCGCGCCTCGGAAGGGAGCGAGGCGGCCGACGCTGGATGGGGCGAGCTCTGAACGAAACCGCGCGCCACCGGCGCGCGGGCCCAAACTTCCTCGTCGAGCCTGCCGTCGATCACCGGCGGCGGGCCGTCCAGCGGCAGTGCCGTGAGCGTTCGGCGTTCGAGGATCGAGAGCGGCGCAGGGGCAGGCGTCTGAGCGGGGGAAGGGAGGCTCGCAAATATCCGCGCAACCATCCCGGCGAGCGCTGCAAGGAGGAGTCTGCGCTTCATACCGGCTCTTTGCCCGTGGCCCATCGAAAGGTGTCACGGTCGTTGAACGAGCCGGGGACTCGGCTGCTATATTGGGATCAGGCGTTGGGACGATGAGCGACGAAAAAGACCTCGATGGCGAGCTTGTGGCGGAGATGGTCGCCTACCAGGCCGGGGACCTCGAAGCGTTTCAGCGTTTGTTTCGCGCCCTGGCGGCGGAGCTTGGGCGCTTCTTCGCCGCGACGGTCCGCGACGTCGCGCAACGCGATGACCTGGTTCAGGAGACCTTCCTGGCACTGCACCGGGTGCGGCAGACCTATCTCCCACCCCTGCCGGTTCGCCCCTGGGTTTTCGGTATCGCCCGCAACGTCGAGCGCCGGCATCGGCGGTCCTTGCGGCGTCGCGGCGCCCACGAGACGATCCTTATGGACGACCGCGATTCGACGGTGCAGGCGGCGAGGATCTCCGAAGACGCATCGTTCGACCGGCGCGATCTGGCGAGCGCGTTGCGCCGGCTTCCGGCGTCCCGCCGCGAAGCCT
>Ga0075424_100003418_pt1 | contig 14862 bp, 11 predicted proteins | sample SoiMethybrSBSTD3_FD_75301 | JGI IMG/M metagenome (GOLD analysis project Ga0075424, IMG submission 75301) | Bulk soil microbial communities from a Populus tree surrounding site in Tennessee, USA - Soil MetaG P. TD hybrid SBSTD3 | ecosystem: Environmental > Terrestrial > Soil > Tree plantation... | reverse complement strand
TCAACGGGCAATGCCGCCGATCCGCTGTTCGAGCGATCGCTGGCCGTCGAGCGCATTCGCGCCGCGCGCCGTGCAATCGATCAGAGCGGACGTGGCGTGGTCCTCACTGGTCGTTCCGAAGGGTTCATCAGTGGCCGCCCGGATCTCGAGGAGACGATCGCGCGGCTCACTGCGTATGCCGAAGCCGGAGCCGACTGTTTGTATGCGCCGGGACTCAAGTCACTCGACGACATCGCCGCCGTCATAAAGGCCGTTGCGCCGAAGCCGGTGAACGTGCTCGTGCACGCACCGTTCGCCACCGTCGCGCAGGTGAGCGATCTCGGCGCGCGCAGGATCAGTGTCGGCGGGGCGCTCGCGCGCACCGCATGGACGGGTTTTCTCGACGCCGCTCAGGAGATCGCGAAGAGCGGTACGTTCTCGAGTTTCGGGAAGGCACGGCCGGGCACGGAGATGAACGGGATGTTCCGATCGTAGATCGCGGAGGGAACGGGGGATTTCACACGGGGGAACGGAGGTAACGGAGGATCTTCATGATACAGATCCCCGTTTCCCCCGTTCCTCCGTGTGAATGTCCCCGTCACCGTATCGGAAAAATCTTCTCGAGGTCGTCGGCGGGTCGCGGGATGACGTGCACGCCGATCAACTCGCCTACGCGTCGCGCGGCGGCGGCGCCGGCATCGGTGGCCGCCTTCACTGAACCGACATCTCCGCGAATCAGCGCCGTGACCAGACCGGCATCCACCTTCTGCCAGCTGACGAGAACGACGTTCGCCGTCTTCAGCATGGCATCGGCGGCTTCAATCATGCCGACCAGCCCACGCGTCTCGATCATGCCGAGCGCGTCGCCGATATCTGCTTTGGGGTCGGGGCTCATCTGACGCGCGCCATCTTACCACCCCTCGCGCCGCTTCAACTCCGTGATGTGCGCCAGATGATGGTGCGAGTGCCAGGCGTAGTTCTGCAGATGATGGTCGAGCGTCATCTCCGCACCGAGCTCGGGGTGCACGAACGTGCGCGCGAACTGCGACCTGTCCATGTCGCGATAGACGGCGACCCAGCGCGTGTGAATGCCGTCGAGCAGCGACAGCGAGATCGCGATCGGCAGATGCATGTCGCCCAGCGTGGCCCACGCATTCTCGTCGTAGGGCTTGATCGTCGGTGCGTTCTCGGTGAGCGCCAGCTTCACGCGGATGAAGCCGTTCATGTGGCTGTCGGCCACGTGATGCACCACTTGCCTCACAGTCCAGCCGCCGGGTCGGTACGCCGTATCCAGCTGCCGGTCGTCGAGGCCGGCCACCGCCTCGCGCATGCGCGCGGGCAGGCCGGCAATGGCGTCGATCGCCGCATCGCGCAGTTCCTGCGTGAGCGGCATGACCGCCTTGAAGCGTCCGATGGGATAGCGCAGATCGTCGGAGACGGTCATCATGACCCCTTTTACACCAGCCAAGGCCTCGCTAGATATACCAACTGAGTCCTTGGCTGGTGTGCAGTGTCTCTTGGCGCGCTTCGCGCGCGGGACCGCTATGCGGGTTGCATCGGCCATGATACCGACAACGATTCGCACAGCGGTCCAATCGTCCTATGAGTGCGACCGTTACAATCGATGCTCGACCCGCATGACGATCCTCATTGCCGACGACGCGCTGCGCCAGCGCATTCTCGATCACACGTTTCCGATCTGGAACGAAGGACTGTCGCGCGAGGCGTACAGCCGCTGGAACGAGGCGCAGCTGCGAACCGAGTGGGGGCGCACGCATCTGCAGCGGATCGCGCTCGTCGACGACAGCGGTGAACTGCTGGCGACCGCGAAGCGCTATCGCTTCGACGTGCGCATCGACGAACGCGTGGGATGGATGTGCGGCATCGGCGCCGTCTTCACTCCTGCCGATCGCCGCGGACGCGGATACGCGTCACGCCTGATCGAGAGGATGCTCGCCGAGGCTCGACGTGAGGGCGCACTGTTCGCGTCGCTGTTCTCCGAGATCGGTACTGCCTTCTACGAGCGGCTGGGTTTCACCACGCTGCCCCTCGACGAAGTGACGGTCGGCGTCACGCGAAAGGGCGGTGCGCCGGCGATGCTCGTCCGCGCCGGCGAGGATCGCGATCTGGTGAACGTCGCGGCGATGCACCACGTGCGCTCGGCGGGCGCACGCGTGGCGCTGCGCCGGAGCCCGGCGCTCGTGCAATACGCGATCGCCAAGAAGCGTCTGCTCGCCGGGCTGGGCCCTGCGGACGGGCGTCAGATCGAGTTCTTCGTTGCCGAGGAAGGCGCGTCGGCGGTCGCCTACGTGCTGCTGCACGAGAACGCCAACGGATGGACGCTCGAGGAAGCGGGCGACCGCGATCCCGCCGGCGCGCGGCTCGGCGCCATGCTGCAAGCGCTGCTTGCCCGCGAGCCGCATCGCCCGGCTCCCCTGATTCGCACCTGGTGGCCGCGCCGGTTCACCGTGCCGCCGCAATTGGAGCTGCGCGACCGCATCGATGCGCGCGATGTCCTCATGGTGTGTCCGCTTGCCGATGTCGCGATGCCGATCACCGCGGACGATGTGTTCTATTGGCGCAGCGATTACTTCTAACGCGTGTAATTCAGAATGCAGAATTCAGAATGCAGACAGTACGTGTGATCCACACCTGAGTGTCTGCATTCTGCATTCTGCATTACGTCTATCTCTCGACAAGCGTCAGCTCAAAGTTCTTCGTCTCCGCCTCGCCGAGCGTCACTTCGGTCGCCCGCGCTTTCATCTTCTGCAGAAACTCCGGATCCTGAAACTCACCCTGCTCCAGATAGTCGACCGCTACCGCGAGGTAGCGTTGACCCGCAGGCAGCGATCGGATCCGAAACAGTCCGTTGCCGTCGACACGCGCCGTGCGCACGCGACGCGACGGAAACCCCCACTGCGCCGGATTGTCGGGGAAGATCACCACGTGTGCGCTGGTGACTGTCTGTCCGCCGCTGCGCACCGTGCCGGTCAGCTCGTTGATGTGATTGGTCAGTACCACACGTGCGGTGAACTGATCGGTGCCGCGAACATCGATCGGCAGATCCGACGCGTCCTTGCCGTTGACGGTGATCGACTTCACCGCCCATCCATCAGGGACGCGATCCACGCGCAGCACGTACGATCCCGCTAGGCCCGACAGATCGAATGCGCCAGCCGCGGTGACCTGCGACACGCCATTGCCGCGCAACAGCCCGCCCAGCGACTGCATCGAAATCTGCAGACTGTTCATCGCCAGGCCCGACCCGCCGTCGGCGACCACGGTGCCACGAATGGTGCCGCCCTTCGAGGTGGTGATGGTGAGGCCGGTCACGTCCTCGCTGCCGACGACGAGCGGCAGCGACGCGACGTCGAATGACGCGCCGCCACCTCGCCCGCCACCCCGCCCGCCTTGACCGGTCATCACCTCGAGCGTGTATTCGCCGGGCGCGACATTGCGAATCGTGAACGACCCATCGGCCTGCGAGCGACCTTGTGCGCCTGCGCCGAACGGTCCGTCGATGGAGGATGCCGATTGCAGCATCACCGTCGCTGCCGCAGGTGCGCCACCGCTATCGAGGACTGTGCCCGACACGCGGACCGCGCCCACCGACGTCAACGCGAAACTGATTCCCGACTGCTCCGATGACGCCTCCACTTTGATCCGTTGTGCCTCGGCGACATTCGTGGATCCGGGATAGAACGTTGCGGCAAACACCATCGGACCGTCGCCGAAGTCGAACGGCATCGGCTGCTGACGCGCCGAGATGTAGTAGTCGCCAGGCGCCAATCCGAATACGCGGAATGCGCCGGTATCGTCGGTTTGACTGCTCACCGACACCGGCGTGAGGCGGCGCCGGCCTTGCGTCATCTGCGATCGCAGCACCTCGACACGCGCCCCGGTCACCGCGTCGCCGTACTCGTCGGTGATGCGACCCGTGATCACGCCGCCGCGCGGCAGCGTGAAGTTTGCGGTGACGCGCTGGCCATCACCGAGATCGAGCGGCTCGACCGACTCGAACGCACGCCGCTGTCCGTACTGCTGCGACACGAATCCGCCCTTCGCGGCGGTCACCGTCCATCGACCGGCGGGGAGATTGAGCAGTTCGAATCGGCCGGTGGCGTCGGTGGTCGCCGACCGCGACGATCGCGTCTCTGGCGAGAGCGCGGTGACCTGCGCGCGCCGCAGTGGCGTGTTGGTGTCGCCGGCGGTCACCAGTCCGCGAATGCTCGACGTACCCTGCACGTCGTTCCCGCGGCCACGCGCGAACCCGCTTTGCGCCCCGCGTCCCTGCGGCGCTATCGCGCCGCCGCGCGCAGCACCGCCACCGCCGCCGCGACCGCCCCCACCCTGGCGTGCGCCGCCGTCGCGCTGCGCGGTGAGGGGAACGACCAGCGCGATTGTCAGCGCCACGACCGACAGAGCAATAACGCGTCTCATTGCCATGTCTATTTGACGGTGCCGATGGACGCGGTGTCGTTAGCGATTTGTTAAATCAGCGAGAGGTCGTTTCGAGGATCACCGAGCGTTGCTCGCCTTCGGTCAGGGAAAAACTGCTGGCGCGGGAACGAAGCTTCTCCAAGAACTCGGTGTCTTCCTGCTCGCCGTCCTCCAAATACGGAACGGCCGCCGCGAGATATCGCTCGCCAGGCGGTAGGTCGACGACGCGAAAACGTCCGTCACCATCGGCCCGCGTCGTTCTCACGTAGCGCGACGGGAAGGTCCACTTCGTCGTGTCGTCGGGAAACACGATCACGGCGTGATCGACAGGCTCGCCGCGCGACAGCACGGTTCCAACCACCGACGCCGGGCGATCTGACATGACGACGCGAAGCGTGGCGTTCTGGCCCTGGAGATCGATCGGCTCGTCGATCACATCGCGGCCATCCAGCAGCATCGCTTTCACCGTCCATCCTGGTGGGACGCCTTGCACGGTGAGGTTGACCGGTCCTGTGAGACCGAGCATTTGGAAACTGTCCTGACCGATCCCCATTGTCATCATCATGCCCAAGCCGATGGAGCGCACCGTCACGCGAAGTCCTTGTGGCAGGCGCCCGGTGACACCGGTGTCGGGCACGAAGGAACCGTTCAATATTGCTGGCGGACGCGTGACCAGCGTGACGTCCCCAATATCGTCACCGTTCACGACGAGCGGCGTCGCCGCGCTCTCCGGTATGCGCTTGATCATCTCGCGCGGTGATGGCGGACCCGATCCTCCGACCGGGTCTGGTCCCATCAGTGGCATCGTCAACATCGCGCTCAACGTGTACGGTCCGGGCGGAACGTTCTCGAGCGTGAACCGTCCGTCAGGTCCCGCATCGGCGTGCACGGCGAGCGATCCGGCGAGGCCTTCCATTGCCGGACCCGCGTTGACGACGTCCGAGTTGAGATTCACCATCGCCGACACCGGACTACCCGACGAATTCACGACGATGCCGGATACTCGCGCATTGCGAACGCCGGCGATTTGAAAGTCCGCGGCCGCTTCGAGCCCCGGAGCCAGCGTGAGAGTCTGTGCCGCCGCAAAGTTCGCGGTGCCGGGGAAGTAGGTGGGCGGATCCCGCTTCGCCTGCTCGCCCAGTCCCGCGGCAGCCAGGACGTAGTAATCACCGGGCGGCAATCCGTAGATGCGGAACGCGCCGGTGTCGTCGGTCTGGTCGGCTGCGCCAACGGTCTGTACCCGCCGTTGCCCCTGCACCGTGCGCGATCGGAGCACCTGCACCCGCGTGCCGGCGAGCGGTTCGCCAAATTGATCGAGCAGGCGTCCGTAGATCACGCCGCCTCGAATGAGCGCGACGTTGGCTTCGGCAGTGCCGCCCTCGACGAGAACGATCAGGCTCGAGGCCTCGAACGGACGCCGTTGTCCGTACTGCATCGTGATGAAGCCGGTGCGCGAGACGATCAGCCGGTATTCGCCGGCGGGGAGATCGCGCAGCTCGAAGCGGCCGTCGCCGTCGGTCGTGCCGAGGCGGCTGAAGTGTCCGTCGCTCGACAAGCGCACTTCGGCGCCGCGGATCGGTGTACCGGTGTCGGCGGTCATCACTTTTCCGCTGATCCTCGCGGTCATCGAATCGACGCGCTGCGTGCGTCGCTGCGGAGCGCGCTGTGCGGCTGCCACGTGTGGCCACGCCAGCGCGGCCACCACCCCGAGCACGACCGCACGCATCATCGTCGTCATCGTTCGATCAGCGGCAGTTCGAGTGCACGCGCGTCAGCCCCGGGAAGTGGAAACGACAGTGCCATGCCGCGCATGCGATCGAGGAACTCGGGATCGTTGTGTTCGCCGTCTTCGAGAAAGTCCACCGCGATCGCCAGATAGCGATCGGACTCGGGCAGGCCGGTCACGCGAAACTGGCCTTTCGCGTCCGCGGTCGCTTCGCGCACGAATCGGGACGGAAACGCCCATGTGCTCTGATCGGCCGAGAAGATCACCACGTGCGCGGCCGCGGGCTTGCCGCCAGACATGACCGTGCCGCGAACTTCGGACAGCCGATCGGTGATCACGATGCGCGCGTCCGTCTGTTGTCCCAGCGGCACCGAGATCGAGCGCGAATCGGTAACGTCGGTGCCGCCGATTTCAATGCTTTTGACGGCCCAGCCCTCCGGCACCTCGACACGAAGATAGAAGGGCTCCCCGACGTCATTGAGCACGAACGGCGATCCCGTGTCGCGGCTGATCTGTGTCCCATTCACGTGCGCAGCCCTGGCGGTCACGTCCAGATCCTGCGGTAGCGGACGCGACACGCCGCTATCGACGACGAAGCGGCCTTGAATGCGACCTGGTCGTTCGGTCACGAGTGTGACACCGGTGACGTCGTCATCGCCGACCAGCAATGGCATGCTCGCGATCTCCGATGGACCGTCGCTGCGCAGCGAGGCCGAGAGCGTGTAGCGCCCCGGAGGCACGTCTGCAAGCGTGAACGATCCGTCGCGACGCGTGACGCCGCCGAGGCCGAGCGGTATGCCGAGCTCGCTGTTCGCGGAAGTGAGTGTGAGCAGCGCGTCGGCTGGTGCACCCGACGACGAGAGCAGCGTGCCGCTGACGCGGACGCGGCGCACCGGCAGCAGCGGGAATACTGCGGTGGCCTCGGTTCCGAGTGTGATCCTGATGCGCTGCGCCTCGCTGAGGTCTCCGGTGCCCGGATAGTACGTCGGCGCGTACGTCGTCTCGACGATCGAGTCGACGGGCGCCATGCGGAGGCTTGCCGCGACGTAGTAATCGCCGGGTGGAAGCGCGTAGATCCGATACGCACCGGTGTCATCCGTCCGATCGGGTACCCCCACAGTTTCGAGACGACGATAGCCCTGCGACATGCGGGCGCGGTACACCTTCACTTGCAGACCAGCCAGCGGTTCGCCGCTCTGGTCGAAGACGCGTCCCGCAATGACGCCGCCGCGCGACAACGGAATGTCGACCTCGAGGCGCTGCCGCGCAGCAAGGGTGACAGGTGGTGGAATGTCGAATGGCCGCCGCTGGCCGATGTACCACGGGTAATAGCCACCCTTCGAGACGGTGACTTGCCATGCTCCGGCGCGAAGGCCGTTCAACTGGAAACGTCCGTCATCGTCGGTCGTGCCGTCGATGAACAGTTCGTTATTCGTCGCTTGGATCTGGGCGCGGCGCACCGGGGCGTGCGTGGTCGCATCGAATACTCGGCCGACGATCGTCGCGCCGTTCGCGAGCGGAGCTGGTGGACCTCCGCGTCGTCCCGCAAGCGCACGCTGTTGGGCGTCGAGCGCGGTGCCGCTGGCGGCAGCGATGAGAAGCAGGGCAAGGGCTGCGACAGTCCTGTGTGTCATGCACCGAGTCGTCTGCGCCTGTGACTAAGTATCGTCACAATGGCACGTGACTTCAACGAAGTACGCCGGACGAAAGCACACGCCGTGCCGCCAGGCGTCCGCTTGCTCCGGTGAGGAATCCTCCGGGATGGGTGCCGCCTCCGCACAGGAAGAGGCCGGGGATGGGTGAGTCGTAGCGAGCGAAGCCAAGCACGGGACGCATCGCATACAACTGATCGATCGCCAGCTCGCCGTGGAAGATGTGTCCTCCGGCGAAACCGAAGTCGGTGTGAAGGTCGGCCGGTGTGAGCACCTGTGTCGCGACGATCAGCCGGCCAATCCCTGGTGCGTACTCTTCGAGCACGCGCAGCACGGTGGTGAGGAGCGCGTTGCGTGACGCGCTCCACTGGACGTGCCGCAAAGCGTAGGGGGCATAGTGCACGTAGATCGAGACGACGTGCGCGCCTGACGGCGCCAACGACGGATCCAGTACCGAAGGGATGGTCAGATCCAGCCACGGCCACGTGGAGTACTCGCCGTACTTCGCGTGATCGAACGCGCGCTCGAGGTAGTCGAGATCCGGGCCGAGGTGCACGCGGCCGGTGAGCATGGCCGAATCGGTGACGCCGGCAAACGAGGGCAGCGCCGACACTGCCAGGTTCACCTTGGCGATCGTTCCAGCGGCGCGGTAGTGGCGGATGCGTGCGGCGAAGTCCGGAGCTAGGTCGAGCGGCTCGATCAAATCGAGAAACGTCGTCTTCGGATCGGCGCTCGACAACACTGCCGATGTCGGGATCTCGTGACCGTTGGTCCGCACCGCGACGACGCGTTCGTTGCGCGTGACGATCCGGTCGACGGCAGCGTTGGTGCGAATCTCCGCGCCAGCATCGATGGCGGCGCGCGCCATAGCGCGCGTGAGCGCGCCAGGCCCGCCCTTGACCGCGAGGCTGCGACCGCCGGCCAGTTTGCGGTGCGCTTCGCGCAGGAGCAGCACGAGCGAGCTACCCGACGACCGCGGACCCAGCATCGTGCCCGAAACGGCGGGGCCGGCAATGGTGGCGCGCAGGAGGCTGCTCTCGAACCATTCGCTGGTCAGATCGGCGACCGGCATCGGCAGCCATCGCAGCAGCCGATGCTCGTCGCGGCGGCCGAGTGCGCGAAACGCGCGTCCGGTTTTCAGCAGACGCCACAGATCGCCCGCAGTGGGGTCGTTGATGCCAGGTGGTACGGCGGTGAATGTGGTGGCGATCACCGACGCCACGCGATCGATCGTGGCGCGGAAGTGAGGATACGCCGCGGCGTCTTTCGAGCTCATCGCCGCGACCGCTTGAGCGGTCTGTGCGGCATCCTCTGTGAGCACGAGCGCCGGACCCTTGCGCGACGGGGCGCACACGCGTGCCTGGGGCGCGAGCAACTCGAGCCCGTGACGCTGAAGATTCATCTCCGACGCGATCCGCTCGTGCAGGAGTACTTCGTGCGAGAGCGTTGGTGCGTGAAACCCCGGATGAAGCTCTGATGTGACCGCGCCGCCGCCAACCTCGGCGCGCCGCTCGAGCACGAGAGGCTTGATCCCCGCTTTGGCGAGATAGAACGCCGCGGTCAGCGCGTTGTGTCCCCCGCCCACGATGATCGCGTGATGCATCGTGCCGAGATATACACTGGCGCGTGTCAATTCCCAACTCCCAATTCCCAACACCCAAGGTCAACAGATTCTTGGGAGCTGGGAGTTGGGCTATTGGGACGTGACGCTACGACTGCTTGCGGCTCTGTGCTGCTGCTGCCTGTTGCTGTTCGTTCTCGCGGCCGAACGGACGCGAGCGTCGCCGGCCCGTAATCGTCACGGTGTTCTGCACGTCGTTGATCGCGGGGATGGCCCAGGCGAGCTCGCCGACGTCTCGCTTGATGCGCTTGTGCGGTACGTTGCCCGTCAAGGTGACGCGTCCGCTCTCGCACCGCACTTCGACGTCGCTCGACCCCGGCAGCAACTCCATGGCGTCGTACAGCAGCTCCTCGACGTCGTGATCGTTGGTCGGACCTTGCGGCAACCCTCGTCGCACGGCGATCGACGCCATGAGTACTGGCGCAGTCACGCTGTCGGGCAGCACGAGCGGCGTGCTCAATGGAAGCGGCGAGATCGCGGGTCCTGTGCTGATGGGGCTTCCCGGCCAGCCGAACGTGCGCGATGTCATCGGGTCGGGTGCGGCAAACGGGGTCGCGGCGCCTGACGCCCCGCCGAAGGACATCGGCGTCTGCGGCCACGCAAACGCGGGCGACGGCATCACCGGCCAGCCGGGTGTCGTCGATCCGAAAGGTACCTGAATCATGTTGTCTGCTCCTTCATGCGATCGCGGCGAACACGATCGCAAAGCAAAGAGGGCCCGCGGACTCCGTCGCCCGCGGGCCCCGTTCGTCGCGTGCTACATCACGTACCCGCTCTGTCCTCCGAAGCCGCCCTGGCCGCCGAAGATCTGCGGCTGGCTGCCCGGCGACGACCCAAGCCATCCCGACGGAACTCCGAACGACGTCAGTGGATACCCGACGTTCGGAGGGAATGACTGGCTCTGCCACGGCGAGTTCTGTGACGTCTGCTGCGCGACGAACTGAATCAACTGTTGAATCTGATAGAGCTGCTGCGGGACGACGTGAAGGAGCTGCTGAATCTGCTGCTGCTGCACGAATTCCGTCTGCAGGAGATGGTGCACCGCGACCTGCAGCTGCTGGAGCAGCTGCGGCACTTGCGGTCCATACAGACTGACACCGCTCTGGCCCGTCAGCTGGGGCGTGAATCCCCATGGCAGCGTCGGCGTGGGATAGCCAGTCGGTGTTCCGATTCCTTGTAATACTCCACCCATTTGTATTTCCTCCTCGATCGAGAGCCGAAGCTCTTTCACACGGATCGAGACCGCTCGCAGAGCCCGCCTCGAGGCGGACACTACGCACGACGTGGCGCGCGTGAAATGCGCGCGTCACGAACATGACGCATTTGACTCGTGTGAAGTCACCGGTCGCTGGGACGATCCGGTCGATTGCTTCGGAGCCGCGATGCGGGAGGCAACGGTCGTACCTTCATCGCGTGGCGATGGGCGTCAGGTTGGTGTGGTGGCGCGAGAAAGATCGTGAGCGCCGTGCACAACGTGCACGGGAGTCTTGAGTGCTGAGTACGGGCTGAATACTGAACCATCGGTCGCCTCGCCGACGCCCGAGGCGGAGATCGCGAGCTTGCGTCAGCCGCGTCGACGCCGTAGTCTGCGCGGAACGGATGGAGGCTCCACGGTCCGAACGCGCGGCGCTGCCGCGCGATGTGAGCGAGTTCCTGCTCGAGTTGTCGATCGCACTGCATCGGCACACGATGTACCCGAGCGGTCACCCGTCGCTCGAGCCGGCCTCCAACGGCGTGGTCCGCGCGGCCGAGCAGGTATTGCACGCACGTGCGTCGCTCGCCATCGGCGTGAGCCGGCGCCAACTGCTCGTTGACGAGGTCTCGACCGATCCCAATCAACCAGTGCTGCGACGTCTCGCTGATGCGCTTCATCGCCATCACATCGGCGCGGTGAGCGTCACCCGCGGCCTTCAGCCGAGCGAGATAGCGGACGCGCTGCGTCGCCTCGCGCGCGACCCCGAACGCGAGGGCGCACTCGCCGCGACGCCCGACGCGGTGACGAGCTGGCCACACCTGAAGCTTCATCCGCTCACGTTCGATCGACTCTCGATCGGAGACGAGGGCGCCGATGCGGAGGGACGAGCCAGATCGCGGCCGACCGACTTGTGGGCCGGGCTGGCGCGCGCGGCATTGGCGCTCGACACCATCGACGAGGGCGGCCAACCGATGGCGCCGGCGGCGATCGCACGCGCGATCAACGGACATGCCGAGGAAGGCGCGTACGACCAGCCGGTCGTCCGATACCTTCTCGAGATCGCGCACGAGCTCACCACCGCGACCGCTGACAACGCCGCCGAGTTGCATGAACAGACGATGGAGCTGATCGGCGCGCTCGATCCCGCGACGCTTCGTCGTCTCGTGGGGATGGGCGGTGACACCGAGCAGCGGCATCAATTCGTGCGCGATGCCGCTCACGGCATGGCGGCCGACGCCGTGCTCGAGATCGTCAAGGCTGCGGCAGACGCCGGTCAGCAGACGATCTCGCATGGTCTCCTGCGAATGCTGTCGAAGCTCGCCAGCCATGCGAAGCAGGGCTCGGAGCTGGCGCGGCCGCGCGCCGATAGCGAGTTCCGCCAGCAGGTCGGTCGTCTGCTCGACGACTGGACCCTGATCGACCCCAATCCGCAGCCGTACGGGCGCGTCCTCGAACGGCTTGCCGCGAGTGCGGGAGACGCAAGCGCAGGGGACCACGATCGCGCCGAGGCATCGGCGTCGATGCGCGTCGTTCAAATGAGCCTCGAATCGAACGTCTTCCCGCCGCTCGCCGCGCGCGCGATCGACGACATCGTCAAGTTGGGACGTCTCAACGAGCTCTTCGAGGTGTTGGCGGCGCCGCCGTCCACCGCGACGTCAACGGCGGATGCCATGCTCGCCCAGTTGACGAGCCCCGAGGCGGTGACGGCGCTGCTGGCGCAGGATCGCATCGACATGACGGGGCTCGATGCGTTGTTGCCACGCTTGTCGATCGAGAGCTTCGGGCCGCTGCTCGATGCCATCGGATCGTCGCCGAGCCGCGCCGTGCGAAGGCGTCTGCTCGATTGGCTTGCGCAGTCGCCCGTCGACATCGGTCCGTTGGTGATCGCCCGCTTGAACGATCAGCGGTGGTACGTGCAGCGCAACATGCTGGTGCTGCTGCAGCGCTCCGGGCGCATTCCCGCGGGCTTTTCTCCAGGTCCATGGACGCATCACCCCGATGCTCGCGTGCGCACCGAGGCGATTCGCCTGCAGGTGTCGCTGGCGGCCGAGAAGATGGATGGTGTGCGCGCCGCGCTGAATGACAACGATCCGCGCGTCGTCCGTCTGGGTTTGGCGGCGATTCCGCCCGACTGCCCTGACGATGTGATCGATCGCGTGATTGACTGGGCCATCGACGTCACCGCGGCCGACGACCTGCGTCAGTTTGCGGTGACCACCCTGGGTCGCTTTCGCGACGAAGCGTCGTTGAGTGCGCTGCTGCATCTCGCCGACGGAGGGCGCACGTGGTTTGGACGTCCACGCCTTCCGGCGAAGACGCCACTGCTGATCGCCGTGCTGCAGGCGCTCAACGAGACCTGGCGCGACAACGCGCGAGCCGCTCGCGTGCGCGCAGTTGCGGCGCGATCCTCGGATCCCGACATCCGTCAGGCGGTCTCATGAACGATCCGATCGCGTTTCTTCATGCGTTCGCGCACGTGCTCGGCCTCGCCACGCTGTACCCCGAAGGCCATCCTTCTCGCGAACGTGCGATCGATGCCGCCTTCGAGGCGCTCGACGGCCTTCCCGTGCCGACCGCGATCACGGTGCTCGATGACGAAGTGGTGTTCGGGCGCGAGCGTGTGCGCGGCTTGAGGTCGTGGGACTGGGGCCCTCGTCTGGTCCACGCTGGCATCCAGCGCATCGAGCTCGAGCGGCGGGTGTCGCGCGACGAGTTCGAAGGGTTCCTCCAGGAAGTACTGCTGCGTCTGTCGCAGGGAACGGTGGATACCAGCGAGGCGCGACAGATGCGTTCGCTGGGCATCCGATTTGGCGCGATCGACCTGGACGGCGTCAAAGATGACGCCACGTGGGCTGAAGCGGCGGCGACACTGGACGTCGTGCTTGGCGAGGAAGCGGAGACGTTTCGATGGCTGCTGCATGAGGTGCAGTCGAACGGATCGGTGCCGCTGCTGGAGGCGGAGGCGGTGGTGCGATCGCTGTCGGTCGCCATGTGCACCGACACGCCGATGGTGCTGCCGCTGCTCAAGCTGAAGGAGTTCGATCAGTACACGACGACGCATTCGCTCAATGTCTCTGTGCTGTCGATGGCGCTCGCCGAAACGCTCGGCTTCCGCTCGCTGGATGTGCGCGCGATCGGTGTGGCCGGCTTGCTGCACGACGTCGGCAAGGTGCGGATACCGATCGAGATTCTCACCAAGCCCGGCAAGCTCACCGACGCGGAGCGCGAGGTCATGAATCGCCATCCGGTCGACGGCGCGCAGTATCTGATGGAGAGTCACGACGATCTCGGTCTGGCGGCGACGGTCGCCTACGAACATCACATCATGCTCAACGGCGGCGGCTACCCGAAGCTGCACTACGCGCGCGAGTGTGCTACCGCCAGCAAGCTCGTTCACGTGTGCGACGTGTTCGATGCGCTCAGCACCACGCGTCCCTACCGTGCCGCGTGGCCGATGGACGACACGTTTGCCTATCTGGAAGTGCGCGCTGGCAGCGAGTTCGATGCGGATCTCGTGGCGGCCTTCATCCGCACGATGAAACAAGGCCGCGCTCAGATTCGCATGCTCACTGACGATCGATCGGCCCCTCAGACGTAGCGTCCGCCCTCAGGCGGACCATCGGACTTACTCGGCGCGCAATGCCGCCAGAGGCTCGACCCGCGACGCGCGATACGCGGGGAGCGCACAGGCGATGAGCGTCATCATCGCGAGCACGACCGGCACGGTCGCGAACGTGACCAGATCGTGGCTCTCGGTCTGAAAGAGCAGCGACGCGACCGCCCGTGCCATCACGTAGGAGACCACGACTCCCATCAAAAGGCCGACCGACACCAGCGTGAGTCCCTGCCTGAGGACCATGCGAAGAATTCGTCGCGGCTCGGCGCCGAGTGCGAGGCGCACGGCGATCTCCCGGCGGCGCTCCCGGACGGTGAATGCCAGCAGGCCGTACAAACCGATCGCCGCGAGCAGCAGCGACCCACCGGCGAACGCGCCAAGAGTCATGACGCTGAAGCGTCGCGGGGCAACCACCTCGCTCACACGATCGTTCATGGTCGCGATCGATTCGATCGCGAGCTGCCGATCGATCCTGCCGATTTCGGTGCGGACGGCTGACGCCAGCGTGAGCGGATCGCCGCTGGTACGGACTGCCAGTTTGACGGTTCGTCCGAATGTGGTCGGAATGTCGTTCCAGATGACGTCGGGAAACTGGCTGAATGGCTCGTACGCATGAATGAACGGCTCCACGCC
>Ga0075424_100003416_pt1 | contig 14865 bp, 12 predicted proteins | sample SoiMethybrSBSTD3_FD_75301 | JGI IMG/M metagenome (GOLD analysis project Ga0075424, IMG submission 75301) | Bulk soil microbial communities from a Populus tree surrounding site in Tennessee, USA - Soil MetaG P. TD hybrid SBSTD3 | ecosystem: Environmental > Terrestrial > Soil > Tree plantation... | reverse complement strand
GCGGATCCTCCTGGTGCCGGAATGGATGAGTCCCCATCGCGACATCGATCCTACCAGATGAGCCGCCTCCTCGGGTATTCTGGGCATCCATGCGCGCCTCCCGCCGATTTCCGCTGCCCTACGCTCTGGCCGCGGCCGCGGCGGCACTCGCCCTCCTCACGCGACCCGCCTCGGCTTCGAGTGGACTCGACGATCCGGTCGTTCCCCTGCTCCTCGACCTGGCCATCATCCTCGGCGCGGCCAGGGTGGCCGGCTGGATGGCGATCCGGGTAGGACAGCCCGCGGTTCTCGGGGAGCTGGTCGCCGGCATCGTGATCGGGAATCTGTGGCTGGTCGGCTACCACGGCCTCGAGGCCATGAGGGAGGACACGCTCCTTCGCGCGCTCGCCGAGCTCGGCGTCATCGTGCTGCTCTTCGAGGTGGGCCTCGAGTCGACGGTGCGCGAGATGGTCCTTGTCGGGCCGTCGGCGCTCCTCGTCGCGGTGCTCGGCGTCGTGACCCCCTTCGCCCTCGGATGGGGCGCCGGCGCGTGGCTCCTCCCCGACAAGCCGCCCATCGTGCACGCGTTCCTGGGCGCGGTGCTGACCGCGACGAGCGTCGGGATCACGGCCCGCGTGCTCCGCGACCTCGGTCGAACGCAGAGCGCCGAGGCGAAGATCATCCTCGGCGCGGCCGTGATCGACGACGTGCTCGGGCTCATGATCCTCGCGGTCGTGAGCGGCGTCATCACCGCCGCGGATCGCGGGGCGGCGGGGCTCTCGATCGGCGCCGTGGCCTGGATCGCCGGGAAGGCGATCGGCTTCCTCATGGCGGTGATCGCCCTCGGGGCGTTCCTCGCGCCGCGGGCCCTCCGGGTAGCCGCGCGCGTCCGCGTGCGCGGCGTCCTCCTCACGACCGGCCTCCTCGTCTGCTTCCTTCTCTCGTGGGCCGCGGCCCAGGTCGGCCTGGCTCCGATCGTCGGCGCGTTCGCCGCCGGCCTCATCCTCGAACGAACCTATTTCGCGTCGTTCGAGGAGAGTCGCGAGCAGAGCCTGGAATCGCTGCTCCACCCGGTCTCGACGCTCCTGGTGCCGATCTTCTTCGTGCTGACCGGAATCCGGGTGGAACTGCAAGCCTTCGGCGACGCGCGGATCCTGGGACTCGCGCTCGCGCTCACGCTCGCCGCGTGGGTAGGGAAGCAGGCGTGCATGTTCGGGGTGCTGGAGCGCGGCGTGAATCGATTCGCGATCGGCCTCGGCATGGTCCCGCGCGGGGAGGTGGGGCTCATCTTCGCCAACATCGGCGCCACGCTCACGATCGCGGGCGAGCGCGTGATCACCCCCGCCACCTACTCGGCGGTCGTGATCATGGTGATCGTGACCACGTTGGTGACGCCTCCGTCCCTGGCGTGGAGTCTCGGACGGGGGCCCCGGGCGAGGCCCCCTGGCCCGCTAGGCCGCTAGCCCGCTACGAAGTGCCGCGCCCCGACGCCTCGCGCACGCGCGAGCGGAGCGGCCGCTTCAACGCCGCGGCCAGCACGTCCGAGGCCGCGTGCACGCGTTCCAGGTCGAGCGAGAGGGTGGCCCCGGAACGGGCGAGCGCCCACGCCAGGTCCTCGGTCGCCACGTTCCCCGCCGCGCCGGGCGCGTAGGGGCAACCGCCCACGCCACCCGCGGAGGCGTCGAAGGTCGTGATCCCCCGCTCGTAGGACGCGATCGCGTTCGCGACGGCGGTTCCGTATGTGTCATGGAAGTGCATCGCGACCGACTCCTGGGGCACCGCGTCGAGGAGGAGGTCGAGGAGCGCGTGCACCTCCACCGGGACGGCCTTGCCGATCGTGTCGCCGATCGAGATCTCGTCGACGCCCAGATCGAGCAGCCGCTTCGCCACCCGCGCCACGGCCGCCGGCGCGATCTTCCCCTCGTAGGGGCACCAGAACGCGGTCGAGACGTACCCGCGGACGACGATCCCCGCGGCGTGCGCCTCCGGGACGATCGGCGCGAACCGCTCGATCGACTCCTCGATCGAGGCGTTGATGTTCTTCCTGTTGAACGTTTCCGAGGCCGCGGTGAAGACCGCGATCTTACCCACGCGGGCGACCATCGCGCGCCGGAATCCCTGCTCGTTGGGAACGAGCGCCGAGTAGACGACGCCGTCGCGGCGACTTATCCGGGCGAACACCTCTTCGGCGTCCGCGAGCTGGGGCACCCACTTCGGCGAGACGAAGGCGCTCACCTCGATCTCGTCGTGGCCCGCCTGGGAGAGGGCGTCCACGAACGCGACCTTCGCGTCCGTCGAGATCGGAGCCGCTTCATTCTGGAGACCGTCGCGCGGGCCCACCTCCACGATCCGAACGTTCATGCACCCCCTCCGTTCGCCGCGGTGGGTTTCAACCGGACGAGGAGCTGCCCCAGTTCCACCCGGTCGCCCGGAGCGCACGCGACCTCGAGCACCGCGCCGTCCTCGGGAGCGGTCAGCTTGAACTCCATCTTCATCGCCTCGATCGTCAGGAGGAGGTCTCCTTCGCGGGCCTCGGTGCCGGGAACCGCGGCGACCGTCACGACCCGGCCGGTCATGGGGGCGCGAATCTCGTCGGCGGAGGCCGCCGCCCCGCGCGCGCCGGCCTCGCGCTGCTCGACCTCGAAGAAGTAGGTCGTCCCCTCCACCGCGACCCAGACGCCGCGACCGCCGCGCGCCACGGCGCAGCGGCGGACGCGATCCCCGGAGCGAACCTCGATCCACGCGCCGTCGCGCGCGACGGTCGTCTCGAGACGGCGTCCGTCCCGTTCCAGCGCCGCGCTTCGTCCCTGCAGCGAGAGCGCCGCCTCGATCGTCTCGTTCCGGTAGCGCAACTGGAGCGCGCGGCTCACGGCGCGCTCCTCGACGACCCCGGGACCGGCGGCGCGCCGCGGCCCCATCCGCCGAGCGTACCCCACGGCGAGTAGCGGTCGGCGTCGTCGCGCTCTAAGGCCGCGGCCTCGCGCGCGCCGAAGAGCGCGACCCCCGCCGCGATCAGGACCTCGTCGGGCACGCCGACGGGCGCGGGCCACGATCGCGACTCCAGGGTGTGCGTGTACGTGGCGCCGGTCCGGAACGCGTCGTCGGCCAGGAGGTCGAGAAGGAACCGCTGGTTCGTTCGAACGCCGAGGAGCGCCATCTCGGAGAGCGCGCGCTCGAGCCTCACGCGGGCCTCCTCTCGCGTCGCCCCGTGCGCCACGATCTTCGCGAGGAGCGAGTCGTAGTGTGTCTGGATCGTCTGGCCCGCCGCGATCCCCGCGTCCACGCGGATGCCCTCGCCTTCCGGGAAGGTCAGCGCCAGGATCGTGCCCGCCTGCGGCAGGTATCCCTGATAGGGATCCTCGGCGTTCAGCCGCGCCTCGATCGCGTGTCCGCGCGGCGCGGCCGGCTTCGGCAACGGGCCGCCCGCCGCGATCTCGATCTGGGCGCGCACCAGGTCCAGGCCGAAACGCATCTCCGTTACGGGATGCTCCACCTGGAGCCGGGTGTTCACCTCCAGGAAGTAGAAGGTGCCGTCCTCGGCGAGAAGAAACTCCACCGTGGCCGCGCCCGCGTAGCCCGCGTCCCGCGCGAGGGCGACCGCGGCGCGCTCCATGGCGGCGCGGACCTTGGGCGTCACGGCGGTCGACGGCGATTCCTCGAGGACTTTCTGGTAGCGCCGCTGAAGGCTGCACTCGCGCTCGCCGAACGCGACCGCGTTGTTGCCGTCGCCCAGGACCTGGATCTCGACGTGCCGCGCGGGATGGACCAGCTTCTCGACGAAAATGCGGCCGTTCCCGAACGCCGCGACCGCCTCGCGCCGCGCACTCTCGAATTCGCTCGCAAGCGCGTCCGCCGCCGCGACGCGCCGCATCCCGCGCCCGCCCCCGCCGCCCGCCGCCTTGAGGAGCACCGGAAAACCGATCCGTTTCGCCTCCGCGAGCGCGCGATCCGCGTCGGGCACGTCCTCCGCGCCCGGGATCACCGGAACGCCGCAGCGCACCGCGGCCCGCCGCGACGACTCCTTGTCCCCGAGCCGCTCCATCGCCTGAGGCGACGGCCCGATGAACGTCACGCCGGCTTCCCCGCAGGCGCGCGCGAACGAGGCGCTCTGCGACAGGAATCCGTAGCCGGGGTGGATGGCGTCGGCGCCCGCGGCGCGCGCGGCCTCGAGGATCGCGGGGGCGTTCAGGTAGGAATCGGCCGGGGCGGCGGGCCCGATCCGGGCCGATTGGTCGGCCGCGCGAACGTGCGGCGAGCCGCGATCGGCGTCGGAGTACACGGAGACCGAGGGGATCGTCATTTCGCGGAGCGTGCGGCAGACGCGGATCGCGATCTCGCCGCGGTTCGCGACGAGCACCTTGCGGAAGACGCGGGGTGCGGGCGGGGTCACTTCTTCCAGGCCGGGCGGCGCTTCTCCAGAAAGGCCCCGAGCCCCTCCTGTCCCTCGGGCGAGGCGCGGAGCTCGGCGATCGCCTTGGCCGTCTCGGCGATCGACTCCTCGCGCGTCCGTGCGAGCCCTTCGCGGATCAGCCGCTTCGCGGCGGCCACGGCGCGGGGTCCGTTTCCGCGCAGGGTTTCGACCAGGCGGTCCACCGCGGCGTCCAGGCCTTCGGCCGCCACGACCTCGTTCACGAGGCCGATCACGTGCGCCTCGTCCGCCTTGAAGATCTCGCCCGTCAGGAAATACCGCCGGGCCTCGGCCGCCCCGATCTTCGGGAGGACGAAGGTCGAGATCACGGCGGGAGCGATGCCGAGGCGGACTTCCGTGAATCCGAAGTCGGCGCCCGTCGCGGCGACCACGAAGTCGCAGCACGCGATGAGCCCCATCCCGCCGCCCAGGCAGGCGCCGTTCACGCGCGCGATCGTGGGGATCGGAAGCTCGTCGAGCGAGCGCATCATGGACGCGAATCGCTTCGCGTCGGCCTCGTTCTCCTCCCGCGTGAACGTGACGCTCCGCCGCATCCAGTTCATGTCGGCGCCGGCGCAGAACGCGACCCCTTCGCCCGTCAGGACGAGCGCGCGCGGCGCCTCTTCGGGAGAAGCTTCGAATCTGGCCCGGACCGTCTCCAGCGCGGTGGCAAGCTCCGCGATGAGGACGTCGTCGAACGCGTTTCGCACCTCGGGGCGGGCGAGGGTGATCCGCGCGACCGGGCCGGCCGGTTCGAAGCGAAGGCGCGTGAACGAGGGCATCGCGGTCGGGCCGCTCACGTCCGGCCCCTCACATCCGGAAGACGGGCGCGGGGCCGCGCGTGACGGGCGCGTTGAGTGACGCGGAGAGGGCCAGTCCGATCGCCGCGCGGGTCGACACCGGATCGATCACGCCGTCGTCCCAGAGCTCGGCCGTGGCGAAATAGGGGCTCCCCTCGCGCTCGTACTTCTCGAGCACGGGCGTCGCGATCGCCGCGGCTTCCTCATGGGAGAGTTCCTTCCCCTCGCGCTTCAGCTGGTCCCGCTTCACCTGCACCAGCACCGAGGCGGCCTGCTCGGCACCCATGACCGAGATCCGCGAGTTGGGCCACGCGAAGAGAAACCGCGGCCGATACCCGCGCCCGCACATGGCGTAGTTCCCCGCGCCGTGCGAGGCGCCGATCAAGAGCGTGAGGCGAGGCACCTCCGCGGTCGCGACCGCCTGCACCATCTTGGCGCCGTCCTTGGCGATGCCGCCCGATTCGTAGCGCTTGCCGACCATGAAGCCGGTGATGTTCTGGAGGAAGACGAGGGGAATCCGCCGCTGGGAGCAGAGCTGCACGAAGTGGGCGCCTTTCAGGGCGCTCTCCGAGAACAGGACCCCGTTGTTGGCCACGATGCCGACGGGATAGCCCATCCATCGACCGAAGCCCACGACGAGCGTCGTGCCGTACTCCGGCTTGAACTCGTGAAAGCGGCTCCCGTCGAGGAGTCGCGCGAGCACCTCGCGCACGTCGTACGGCTGCCGCGCGTCGGGCGGGATCAGGCCGTAGAGCTCTTCGGCGGCGTAGAGCGGCTCCTCCGGCTCGGCCAGATCCAGGTCGACGCGCTTCACGGTGCCGAGACGCTCCACGATGTCGCGGACGATGTGGAGGGCCTCTTCCTCGTTGGCGGCCATGTGATCGGTCACGCCGCTCACGCGCGAGTGGACTTCGGCGCCGCCCAGCTCCTCGGGCGACACCTCTTCCCCGGTGGCCGCCTTCACGAGCGGCGGCCCGGCGAGATAGATGGTCCCCGTGCCCCGCACGATCACGTTCTCGTCCGACATCGCGGGGACGTAGGCGCCGCCGGCGGTGCACATGCCGAGAACCGCCGCGACCTGCGGGATCCCCTGCGCCGACATCACGGCCTGGTTGTAGAAGATCCGGCCGAAGTGCTCCTTGTCCGGGAAGACCTCCGCCTGGAGGGGCAGGAAGACGCCCCCCGAATCGACGAGGTAGACCGCGGGCATCCGATTCTCGAGCGCGATCTCCTGGGCGCGGATGTGCTTCTTGATCGTGATCGGATAATAGGTGCCGCCCTTGACGGTGGCGTCGTTCGCGACGACCACGCACTCCCGTCCGGAGATCCGCCCGACGCCGGTCACGATCCCGGCGGATGGAACCTCGTCGCCGTACATCCCACCGGCGGCCAGGGCCGAGAGCTCGAGGAAGGGCGTGTCCGGATCGAGGAGTCGTTCGATCCGCTCCCGCGCCAGGAATTTCCCGCGGTCCCGGTGCAGGCGGACCGCCTGCTCGGAGCCGCCCTTCGCGGCGCCTTCGAGGCGCCGCCTCAGGTCCGCCGCCAAGCCCTCATGGTGCTTGCGGTTGCGCTGGAAGTCCTCGGACGACGGCTTGACGTGGCTGCGGAGAACGCTCATCGGTCCGTCACTCTAACCGCCAAATCCCCAAAGGGAAAGGGGGGATCGCGGACCTCAACTTGGGCTCCAGATTCCGTCCGTTTCAGCCGATGAATGCCCGAGGCAGAACGACCGTCCTTTCTCGGGGGTGTCCGTATCGTGGCAACGAATCCAGACCGCGCGCGTCAGTCGCAGATCCAGTTCGATCGCAGGACTTGGGGCATCCTTGGCCTCGCGATCCTCATCATCCTCTCCTTCAGCGCCACGATTCCTTCCCTCTACGTGTCGCTCGTCCGCTCCGGCTTCCTGGGCGACCGGCTCCCGGTGGGCGGAGGCTGGATGCTCCTGGTCGGCCTCGTCGGGCTGACCACGCTCTTCTGCCTGTACATGATTCACCAGCAGCGCGAGATCAACCAGTTCCGCCAGAAGTTGATGCACGACCAGATGGAGCTGGAGCAGTCGAGGGGACGGTTGGCGGAATTGACGTCGCTCTTCCAGCTCGGCAACAACCTGCACATGGAGCTGCCGCTCGAGACGATCCTCGAGATCACCGTCCGGCGCGTGGCGTCCACGCTTCACTCCCACGACGTGTCCCTCTTTCTCTACGAACCGGACACCAAGACGCTTTCCTGCCGCTCGACGTTCGGCTTGGCGCCGCGCGACCCCGAACCGGACGTGGCCCTGGGCGACGGCGCGGTCGGATGGTCGGCGCGGCACCGCGAGCCGATCCTCATGCACTCGAGCGACAAGGCGGCCCGCTACGCGGCCTTCTTCGCGACGCACGCCGATACGGGGTCGGTGCTGATCCTGCCGATCGGAATCGAGAACCGCACCGTGGCGGTCCTGCAAGTGTGCCGCGCCGCGAAGGCGGCGCCCTTCACCCTCGACCACCGGGACGTCGGGCAGCTGTTCGCCGACAACGTGGCCGCCGTGATCGACCGCGCGCGCGTGATGGAGCGCCTGCGTCAGAGCACGAGCACGATCGGGACCGCGGCGCCGGCCGAAACCATTCCGCCCGCCGGTGTGTTCCGCGATTCCTTCCTCTCGGCGGCGACCGCGGAGCTCAAATCCCCGCTCACCACGATCGTCGCCTATTCCGAGGTCCTCGATCAGAACGAGAAGAAGATGACGCCGTCCATGCGGCTGGAATTCACCGCACGCCTCCGGACCGAGGCGCAACGGATGATGGGCCTCGTCGAGGACGTGCTCGACGTCGTGCGCCTGGAGCTCGGCCGCTACATGATGGAGCTCACCGTGTCGAACGTGAACGACGCGGTGCGCGCGGCCATCGACGCCGTGCGCCCGATGGCGGAGGCGCGGGGAATCTCGCTCGAGACGGCGCTGGATCAGAACATCCCCGATCAACACCTCGATCCGGGCAAGCTTCGGCAGGCGGTGCTCAGCCTGGTCCGGAACGGGATCCGATTCTCTCCACCCAAGGGACGCGTCCGCGTCTCGACGTGGCTCCGCGACGACAGCGTGACCATCGAGATCCGCGACTCGGGACCGCCGGTCCCGCCCGAAACGGCCGCGCTCGTCTTCGATCTGGAGCAGGCCGCCTCGGGCGAGTTGAAGCGATGCAAGGACGGCCTCGGCTTCGGCCTCCACTTGGCCAGGCGATTCGTGGAGTTGCACGGCGGGACGGTCGCGGCGGGAAGCGATCCCGGCGGGTCCGGAGCCGCGTTCTGGATCCGGCTCCCCCGCGGAGGCGACTTGGCGCGCCTCGTCGGGGCCGACCCGTTCATCGAGGAACTGGCGAAGCACTGATCGGGTAGAGCCGCGATCACCGCGAGGCCGCGATCAGCGCGGGGGCGCGCCCGGATCGCGGGCACGGCCCCGATCCAGCGCGGCGCGCACCATCGCAAGCTCCCCCACGTTCTCCAGCGTCACCATCCCCACGATCTCGCCGTCATCCCCCACCACCGGAATCGCCGGGCATCCGCCCTCTTCCATCCTTCGAAAGACGTCCTCCAGGAGATCGCGCGGATGCGCCGTCCCGCAATTCCGGCGCGTCGCGTCGCCGACGGGACGATCGGTGCGCCCCTCGGCGAGCGCCTTCAGGAGATCCGTCCGGGTCAAGATGCCGAGCGGCGGCTCGCCGGGCCGCGCGCCGAGGACGGGGAAGTCCTGTTGGTGTCCCTCGAGGAGAAGGTCCACCGCGCGCGAGAGCGGATCCTCGGGGCGGAGCGTCCGGAAGTCGCGGATCATCGCGCGGGTGACGGGAACGCCCGTGAAGACCGAGCGCATCTGCACCGCCGCCGATTCCTGCGTCGCGCCGATGAAGACGAAGAGGGCGATGAAGAGGAGCATCGGCTCGCCGTTCAAGAGCCCGCCCAGGCCGAAGAGGAGCGCGATCCCCTGTCCGACGCCCGCGGCGATCTGCGTGGCGCGCACGTAGTCGAGCCGGGTCGCGAGCGCCGCGCGAAGCACGCGGCCCCCGTCCATGGGAAACGCGGGGATCAGGTTGAAGAGCACGAGCATGACGTTGACGAAGAAGATCCGTGCCGGAAACCAGGTTACGAGGTAGCCGACCGCGGAGGGCGCGGAGACCCGCCCGAGGACGGGCAGGACGATCGGGGCCAACGACGCGGCGATGACCACGTTCACCGCGGGCCCCGCCAGCGCGATCGCGATCTCCTGGAACGGCTTCTCGGGAATTCGCTCGAGGCGGGCGACGCCCCCGATGGGGAGGAGCGTGATGTCGCGGGTCTTGACGCCGAAGCGGCGGGCCGTGAGCGCGTGCCCCAGCTCGTGGAGCACGACGCAGGCGAAGATGGCGAGGATCGTCCCCGAACCCTGCGCCGCGCGGCCGAGGCCCTGACCGCCCGTCAGGGAGGCGACGAAGATCCAGATGATGAAAAGCGCGAAGGTCGCGTGAACCCGAACCGGGATCCCCGCGACCTTCGCGACTTGCCACGACCAGCGCATGGGCGTTGGGCGCGGTGCTCGATTAGGAAGTGACGGGCTTCGTCACGATGGTGACCGGCGCGGTCAGCGAGACCTTCAGCTTCTGTCCCGCCGGAAGCACGATTTGGTCACCCTTGGTAGCGACGGCGACGCCGGTGCCCACCACCGCACCCGCTGCCGCTCCCTTCCCGATGTCCTTCTTGCCGCCCAGGAGACCGCCGACCAGGGCCCCGGCCGCCGCGCCGCCGCCGATCTGAAGCGCGCTCGACTTGCCCTCGCCCTTGCCGGTCTGCCGGTACGGGTCACAGGAGATGGCGTACGACTTGCCGTCGGGCATCACGAGCTCCGTGAAGCGAAGGGTCAGCTCGGCGCCTCCGGCGATGCGCCCGGCCGGATCGATGTGCGTGATCTCGCCGTTGATCGTGGCGCCCGCGGGCACGACGTCCATCTCGTTCACGCGCGCCGGCTCCAGCGTGCGAAGCGAGATCTTCTCGCCGGCCTTGTTCTTCCCCGTATCGATCGTGCTTTGAAGGGAGGCGACGAACGTCGTCCCCGCGGTCAGCGTCTCCGACTTCTCCTTCTCGGCTTCCGCCGCCTTCTGCTGCCCGGAGCAGCCGGCCATGAATCCGAACAACGCGACCGCGAGAACGGCCGTGGAGGCACGCCGAAGCGTGCCGCTTTCGATGATTCCCTTCATACGCTGCTCCTTCTCTGTTTCGCCCCCGGATCGTGGCCGCGATGTGCGGCCCGTCCGTACGTGGCGTTCCTCGTTACCCGAGCCAGCGCGCGAGCCAATCCCGCACTTCCCGGTTCCAAACGATCGAATTGCGCGGTTTCAGGACCCAATGATTCTCGTCGGGGAAAAAGAGCAGCCGCGCGTCGATCCCCTTGGCCTTGTAGATATTGTAGACGGCCAGCGCCTGCGTGTGCGGCACGCGATAGTCGCGCTCGCCGTGGATCACGAGCATGGGGGTGGTGAACCCGCGGGCGAAGCGCGCCGGGTTCCAGCGATCGATCGCGTCGAGGCGGTCCCACGGCTCGCCGCCGTAGGCCTGGTGGCGTCCCTGCGTCACGTCGCTCGCGTACTCGGCCAACAGGTCGAACACGCCCGCGTGATTCACCAGGCAGCGGAAGCGATCGGTGTTCCCGGCGATCCAGCAGACCAGATAGCCCCCGTAGCTGCCGCCCGTCGCCGCCATGCGCGCCTCGTCGATGAACCCCGTCTCGATCAAGGCGTCCGTGGCCCGCTGGATGTCCGTGAACGGCTTGTCTCCGTGCCCGCCCTGGATGCAGGCCGCGAAGTTCTGACCCCACGACGTCGACCCGTGGAAGTTCACGGTGGCGACCACGTAACCGGGCGCCGCGAAGAGGTGCGGGTTCCATCGATAGTGGAAATTGTCGCCCGCCGCGGCGTGCGGTCCGCCGTGAATGACGTGGATCAGCGGCCACTTCTTCGCGGGGTCGAACCCGGGCGGAAGCGCGACGTACATCTGGACCGGGTCTCCGTCCGCGCCCTCGAAGATCATCTCCCGCACTTCGCCGAGCGCGATCTCTTGGAGGAGCGGGTCGTTGAAGCGGGTGTGCTTGCGGAACTCGGCGCCGTCGGCGCGGCAGGAGGCGGCCTCGGCCGGAGCCGACAGCGACTGATGCGTGAAATAGAGGCGGCCGTCCCGCCCCGCGCGAAGCCCGGACACGGTGCCCGTCCCATGGATCGGCTTCGGGCTCGCGCCGGCCTGGGGCGTGAGGGACTCCATGCGGAAGAGGGCCACACGCGCTCGATCCTCGCACTCGAGGATCAAGGACCCGTCCGCGGCGAACTCCCAGGCCGCCGGGGAACGGTCCCACCCATCGGTCAGCAGGACGTGCGTGCCGGCGACGCGGTCATGGCGGACCAGACGGACGCGATCGGCGTAGAAGTAGGGATCGCGCTGCGCCCCGTACACGATCGAGGCGCCGTCCGGCGAGTAGCGGGGGCGGTGCATTTCCGAGGACGCCTCGGCGGGCGTCCCCTCGGGCGTGAGACAGCGGATCGTCCCCTTTCCCGACGTCGGGACGGTGTAGAGCGCCCAGCGGAGCAAGCGGTGGGGCGGCGCGCTCGAATTCGCCACGAACGCGACCTCCGAGCCGTCGGGAGAAATGTCGTATTGGCCGCCCGGCTCCATGAAGTCGAACCAACCGGTGCCCTGGGGCGTCAGATCGGTGAGTTGCCGGGATTCGAGATCGAGCGCGAACAGATGCGGATGCTCGCCTCCGGTCAGCCAGCGATCCCAGAAACGGTAGAGGCGGTCTTCCGTGACGTGGGCGTTCACGGGGTCCTTGGCGCGCGACGCGACCAGCGCCTTGGTTCCTTCCGGCGTGGGCGCCTCGGAGAGGAGGTACGCGCCGAACAGAACGCGGCGACCGTCCGGGAACCACCGCGGGTCGAAGACGCCCAGGGGGAGGTCGGTGAGGCGCTCGGCCTCGCCGCCGTCCAACGGAAGGACGTAGAGCTGGGGCTTGTCCTCTCCCTGGGCCCGGGTGAAGAGGATCCGCTTCCCGTCGGGCGAGAACGAAGGTTCGCCGGCGGAAGCGTCGTCGGCCGTGATGGGGCGAGGCGCCCCCTCGCCGGTCGGGACCCACCAGAGACGGGTCCGGCCCTTGTTCAGCTCCATGTCGTAGCTCGTCACCGGCACCACGATCGCGCGGCCGTCCGGCGACGGCGCGGCGGTGCCCACGCGCTGGATCTTCCACAAGTCCTCGGCCGTGAAGGGACGCCCCTGGGGACGCACGGCGGGATAGAGGACCGATGAGGCTCCGGTCGATTGTTGCTCGGCGAGATGCACGGCCTTCCTCCGAATTCGGGGTCGGACGGCCTCGGCCACGCGAGGCGCGTGGCAAGGCAATCCGCTGGAACTAAGGATGATACGCGTTCCCTGCGGCGCGCGCCAGAGAGTTTGGGCTAGGCGGGCTTGGTCGCCGGTGGCGGGAGCGCGCGGGCCTCGACGGCGGAGTCGAAGCCGCACTTGTTGTGGGTTCCGTCGCAAAACGGCTTGTTGGACGACTGGGCGCACCGGCAGAGCGAGATCACCGTGCGGCCCGCCAGGTCGAACGGCGCCCCGTTCTGGTCGACGACGGTGAACTCCCCCTCGATTCGGACCGGGCCGTTATTGCGGATCGTTACTTTCGCGGACATCGTTCCTCCTCGGGGAGCACGGATTCGGCGGATGTTCGCCTCGCGGGCGACTTCACCGCCGAGACAGGACAGTATATACTTCGTGGCCGTTCGCGGCACGCCGCATCGACCGCGCCCGCCGTAGCCGACTCCCCTTCCACGCGAGGATTTTCGCCCGATGGCGCCACAGTTCATTTTCACGATGCACAAGGTCAGCAAGGTCTATCCGCCGAACAAGGAAGTCCTGAAGGACATCTCCTTGTCGTTCTATCCCGGCGCCAAGATCGGCGTCCTCGGCCTGAACGGCGCGGGCAAGTCGACCTTGCTTCGGATCATGGCCGGCATCGAGGACGGCTACATGGGCGAGGCCCGCCCGGCCAAGGGGATCAAGATCGGGTTTCTGCCCCAGGAACCCGCCCTCGACGAATCCAAGGACGTTCTCGGCAACGTCATGGAGGGGGTCGCGGCCACGAAGGCCCTCCTCGACCGGTTCAACGAGCTGAACCTGCGCCTGGGCGAGAGCCTCGACGCCGACGAGATGGAGCAGGTGATGGAGGAGCACGGGCGGGTGATGGCCGAGATCGAGGCCAAGAACGCGTGGGAGCTCGACCGCACCATCGAGATCGCCATGGATGCCCTCCGCGTCCCCCCCGGCGAGACCGAGGTGAAGACGCTCTCCGGCGGCGAACGGCGGCGGGTGGCGCTCTGCCGCCTCCTGCTCAGCAGCCCCGACATGCTGCTTCTCGACGAGCCGACCAACCACCTGGACGCGGAGTCGGTGGCGTGGCTGGAGCGCTTTCTCAAGGAATTCCCCGGCACCGTCGTCGCCGTCACCCACGACCGCTACTTCCTGGACAACGTGGCCGGCTGGATCCTGGAACTCGACCGCGGGCGCGGCATCCCCTGGGAGGGGAACTACTCCTCGTGGCTCGACCAGAAGCAGGCGCGCCTCGCCCTGGAGGAGAAGCAGGAATCGGCGCGGCAGCGCACCCTGCAGCGCGAGCTCGAGTGGATCCGCCTCTCGCCGCGCGCCCGTCAGGCCAAGAGCAAGGCGCGCGTCACCGCGTACGAGCGGCTGCTCGAACAGGACGCCGAGAAGCGGACGGAGCGCCTCGAAATCTCGATCCCGCCCGGCCCCCGGCTCGGCAGCCTCGTCGTCGAGGCGAAGGATCTGGTCAAGGGCTACGGCGACCGGGTGCTGATCGACGGCCTCGCGTTCGCGCTCCCGCCCGGCGGGATCGTCGGCGTGATCGGCCCGAACGGCGCCGGCAAGACGACGCTCTTCCGAATGATCGCGGGCGCGGAGAAGCCGGACGCGGGCAGCCTTCGCCTCGGCGACACGGTCTCCCTCGCCTATGTCGATCAGTCGCGCGACGCGCTGGACGGGACGAAGACCGTCTGGGAGGAAATCTCGGGCGGCGAGGACACGCTGAAGATGGGCGACCGGGAGATTCCCTCCCGCGCCTACGTGGCGGCGTTCAACTTCAAGGGCGCGGACCAGCAGAAGCCGGTCAAGAACCTCTCCGGCGGCGAGCGAAACCGCGTCCACCTGGCGAAGCTCCTCCGCTCGGGCGGCAACCTGCTCTTGCTCGACGAGCCCACGAACGACCTCGACGTGGACACGCTGCGCGCGCTGGAAGAGGCGATCCTCGAGTTCGCGGGCTCCGTCGTCGTGATCTCGCACGATCGCTGGTTCCTCGACCGCATCGCGACCCACATGATCGCGTTCGAGGACGACGGGAGCGTGGTGTGGTTCGAGGGGAACTTCCAGGAGTACGAGGCCAACCGCCACATGCGCCTCGGATCGGCCGCGGACCAGCCGCACCGCCTCAAGTACAAGAAGCTGGTGCGGTAGACGCCGGCACGGCGCGGCCACGCTCCCATAAAATATGAAGCCACAATCGTTTCGACCGGGGGCCGATTTCTTGAATCCTTTGCAATCATTATGATATCATAACGGTATCAAACAGGGTTTCGCAACCGACCCATCCACGCGGAGGCATCGAACATGACCACCGAACGT